>Ga0335081_10017056_pt1 | contig 11765 bp, 6 predicted proteins | sample Lox_Sample_35_FD_206713 | JGI IMG/M metagenome (GOLD analysis project Ga0335081, IMG submission 206713) | Soil microbial communities from Loxahatchee National Wildlife Refuge, Florida, United States - Lox_Sample_3.5 | ecosystem: Environmental > Terrestrial > Soil > Wetlands | place: USA: Florida... | reverse complement strand
ATCTTCGCCGTAGGTCTCCATGCCGCGGCCCCAACGGGGGTCGCGAAATAGATTGACGTTGGGAGACCAGAAGGTCAGGCCCTGGTAGATGGCGTGCTTGTTGCGGCGGAGGAACTCATGATATTTCGCGCGCGCTTCATCGGAAATAGCGGTGGAGACGCGAAACATGAGGTCGGTATCCCAGGTTGCGGCGAGCCCGATCGCTTGCGGGAAAACCGTGGCGCGGCCGGATCGTGCGACGCCGTGCAGCCCTTCATTCCACCAGTTGTAGGCGGGAATACCGAGGCGGTCGATCGCCGGCGAATCGTTTACAAGCTGGCTGACCTTCTCTTCGAGCGTCATGCGGGAGAGCAGGTCGTCGACGCGTTGTTCCATGCCCGCGGCGGGATTCTTGTACAAAGGCTGCTGCCCGAAGGCGGCTGCTGCCACGGCAGCCATCCAGATCACGTGCTTCGCGATCATATTCAGTTGGACGCTCCTTCCTTCGCAATTTGTAATACCGCGTCGTACGCGGGCTTAGGCTTTGCATTGCGGTCAAACAACACCGGGTAGCTGGTTCTTCCTTGCACGGGCCAGTTGTTCAGCCAGGAATCGCCGTCGGTGACGCCCCAGAACGTGACGCGCGTGATCACGTCCCGGTGCTTCAAGAAAACGCCGAACAGGGCAGCATATCGTTTCGCCAGCGCTTGCTGGACAGCATCCGGAAGACCGGCGGTATAGGGATTCAACGCGGCTTGTGACTCCGCGTGCAGCGTGACTTCCGCGCCCTGCTCCCGTGTGGCGCGCGGCAACACATCGATATCCAGCTCGGTGATGTTTACCTTGATGCCCAATTTCGCGAAGGCGGCGATCGCCGCGTCTTCCTGATCGAGCGAGGGCCAATCCATTTTGTCATGGCCTTGGATGCCGATCGCGGCAATCGGCACGCCGGCGGCTTCCAGCTTCCGGATCAAGCGAATGGCGCCGTCGCGCTTGGCGTCGTTCTCAATCGAGTAATCGTTGTAATACAGCTCGGCCTTCGGGTCGGCCTCGTGCGCGAACTGAAATGCCTTCGCAATGTAATCCTCGCCGATGATCTTCAGCCACGGGGACTGGCGTAGCGCGCCGTCTTCGTCGAGCGCCTCATTCACCACATCCCAGCCGAAGATGCGGCCCTTGTACCGGCCGACGACCGTATGGATATGATCGCGCAAGCGGTTCAGTAGTGTCTCGCGATCGGCGGGATTTCCCTGGTCGTCTTGAAAAACCCAGCGCGGCGTCTGGTTATGCCAGACGAGTGTGTGGCCGATAATCCGCATGTGGTTCTTCTCGCCGAAAGCCACATAGCGGTCCGGCAAGTCGAAATCATACACGCCAGGTTTCGGATGAACGCGTTCCCACTTCAGGACGTTTTCCGGCGTAATGGAATTGAACTGCTGCTTGACCAGAGCCGCGCCGCGAGCGTCCTCTTCCGTGAACTGCGCGGCGTTGAGCGCGGCGCCGATACGGAACGAATCGTGATACGCGTCCTTGAGGCTGGACTGATTCGGCGCGGCGGTGATTCCCCCCATTGCAAGCAATATGACGGCAAGACCCGAGAAGTTTCGCATGAGTCTTCCTCCTATGCAGCGGCTCCTTTGCGGCGCTCGGCCAGATCGTTGGCGATCGATTGAGTCTTTTCGCGGCTCAGGGGATAAAACAAGAGGCAAGTTGCAGTCGCCAGAAAGCAAACGCCCGCGTAAATGCTCGCCGTGAGAACGATGCCGCGCTGTGCTTCCACCGTTTGCACGGCGGCTCCGGATTCCAGGCCGTACGCAGCCAGCAGCCATCCGGCGATGGCGCCGCCGAGTGCCAGACCCGCCCACAACGCAAAGACGATGCCGGAGGTCACGGTGCCGGTGGCGCGGCGCTTGGTCTTCCATTCGCCGTAATCGGCAACATCACCCATCATCGCCCACAAGATCGGGCCGGAGAGCCCGAACGAGAACTGCCGAAGGACTTCCACAGTGATGATGATGGAGGTAGAGTGCGGCGGGATCACATACAGCGCCAGCGCGAAGATGCCGGTCAGGGCCATACTGGCGACGAAGAGCTGCCGCTTGCCGACGCGAACCGACACCGCGGTGGAGCAAGCCACACCTATCAGCAGCGAAGCGAGGCCGAAGCCGTTGAACCAGGAGAACAGGTTGGCATCTCCTGCGACGAATCGAAAGTACGGCAGCATGACATTGCCGCGCACCAGAATCGCCGTGAAGTAGAACAAGGTCACCAGAAACAGGACGACCCAAGGCCGGCTGTGGAACAGATCAGAAACGTCCTGGCCGAGCGAGGTCTTCTGGCGCGGATCGGGTTGGATGCGCTCTGTTGTCACAAAAAAGGTGATGACAAAAAAAACGATGCTGAGCAGCGACAAAATGCCCATGGTCAGTTGGTAGCCGCGCGCATCATTGCCGCGCCCGAGGAACGCCACCATCGGAACAGCGAGGCTCTGTACGATGAACCCGGCGCTGTTCGCCGCGATCTGGCGGTACGACGAGATGCTGGTGCGCTCGTCCGGATCCTGGGTCATGACCGCAGTCAGGGAAGCGTACGGAACGTTATTGACCGTGTAAATGATGCGGAGAAGGATGTAGGTGGTCCACGCGTAGACGATCTTGGCGCTCGTGCTAAGCTGCGGCGTGGTGAATGTCAGGATAGTGATGATCCCAAACGGCACAGCCGACCACAGCAGCCACGGGCGGAATTTGCCCCACCTGCTGGTGGTCCGGTCGGCGATGACTCCCATCACCGGGTTAAAGCAGGCCGCTCCCAGCCCGACAACCAGAAAGAGAGTGCCCGCCTGGCCGGCGCTTAAACCGAAAATTCGCGTGTAGTAGTCCAACTGCAGCGCCAGCAGGGCCTGAAACACAAAGTTCGCGGCCATGTCACCCAGGGCGTATCCGGTTTTTTCACCAACCGAAAGTTTTTGGATCATGCGCGCCTCGCCATGCTCGTGCCGCTACTTATTTCGTTACGGTCAGGGTGATCTTTGTCAGGTCCTGGTCGCGTGATGAAGTACCGACCATGACGTCGAACTCGCCCGGCTCGACGACGTACTTCATGTTGATGTCATAAAAGGCGAGCCGGTCGGGTGTGATGTCGAAGGTCACGGTCTTGGTTTGGCCCGGTTGTAATTCGACTCGCTCGAAGCCTTTCAGCTCTTTCACCGGCCGGGTCGCGGAACTGACGCGATCGCGAATATACATCTGCACCACTTCGGTGCCCGCGCGCCGGCCGGTATTGGTGACATCGGCCAGCATCTCGGTCGCGCCATTGGTGCGGATCTTGGTTTTGGCCAGCCGAACGTTCTGAATCGTGAACGTGGTATAGCTCAAGCCGTAGCCGAAAGCGAACAGCGGAGAGACATCGTCGAACAAGTAGCCGCGGCGCGCTGACGGCTTGTAGTTGTAAAACGCGGGCAGATGGCCGGCGGACCGCGGGATGGTCATCGGCAATTTGCCGCCGGGGTTGAAATCTCCGAACAACACATCGGCGATGGCGGCGCCGGTCTCCTGGCCGAGATACCAGCATTCGAGAATGGCCGCAACGGTGTCATTGAGCGTTGTGATGGAGAGCGGCCGGCCATTGAACACGAGAGCAATCACTGGTTTGCCGGTGGCGACCATGGCGCGGACCAGTTCGTTTTGCCGCCCAATCAAATCGAGGCTCGTGCGGTCGCCCATGTGTTTCAACGACCACGCCTCACGCGAGGTCTGCTCATTGCCGCCGATCGCGAGTACGATCACGTCGGCCTGGCGCGCTATTGCCTCCGCTTCGGCAATCTGTTTGCGGTCTTCCGCGGGGTTGCTGGCGACGACTTCGTCCTGGTTCCAAGACCCGCCGACCGTGATCTTGCAGCCTTCGCTGTACAGTACCTTCACCCGGCTGCCGGCCTTCTGGCGAATGCCGTCGAGCACGGTGACGTTGTGCTTCGGCACGCCACTATAACCGCCCAACATGCTGCGATGCGCATTGGGACCGATGACGGCGATAGTTTTAATCTTCTCCAGCGAGAGAGGCAGGAGTTGGCTCTCGTTCTTCAGTAGGGTGATGGCTTCGCGCGCGCCTTGGAGAGCCAGTTTCCGGTGCTCCTCGCAGCCCACGACGCGGCCGGCCTCTTCGGGATCGACGTAGGGGTCGTCGAAAAGGCCCATCTGAAACTTACACCGCAGCATCGGAGCCACCAAGTCATCCAGCTCCGATTCCTTCAGCACGCGCTTTCGGACGAGTTCGACCAGGTGCAGGTAACAATCCGGCTCCGGCAGCTCGATATTCACGCCCGCGCGGACGGCGAGCGCGCAGGCTTCTTTCTTGTCTTTGGCGACGAAGTGACCGTGGGTGTCGGGCCGGTCGCTCAACTCCCAAATGGCGTAGTAGTCGCCGACGACGTAGCCTTGAAAGCCCCACTCCTTGCGCAGCACATCGCGCAGCAGCCAGCGGTTGGCGTGAGACGGCACGCCGTCGATTTCGTTGTAGGAGGCCATCACGCTGAGCGCGCCGGCTTTTTGGAGCGCCTCTTTGAACGGGAACAGGAATGTTTCGCGAAGCACCCGCATCGAGACGTTAGCGGGCGCGCAGTTCATTCCGGATTCGGGCTGGCCGTGGCCGGCAAAATGCTTTAATGTGGCGATGACATGCCGCTTGTCGCGGAATGTCGCATCCCCTTGAAATCCGCGCACCGCGGCGATGCCCATGCGGGTTACCAGGTACGGGTCCTCTCCATAAGTTTCTTCGACGCGGCCCCAGCGCGGATCGCGCGCCACGTCCACCACCGGAGTGAGCGCCTGATGGGTGCCCCGAAGACGAGCTTCCGCCGCCGTCATTGTGAACAACGACTCCACCAATTGCGGATTGAATGTCGCGGCCAGACCAATGGGCTGCGGAAAACTGGTGCCGCCGATAGCCGCGTGGCCGTGCAGGCACTCCTCGTGGAAGATCACCGGAATGCCGAGGCGGCTCTTCTCGACGAAGAATTTCTGAATGGCGTTCGTGAGCCCGGCCATGGCGCGAGCGTCTTTGCCTCCTCCGGCATCGCTGGGACGGCCGACCTGGCCTAGGCCGTAGCCCTTTTTGTAAGCCGCTTTGGCTCTAGCCGGATCGAACTCACCGGCGGCGTTGACGAGTGTATCCGCCTTCTGCTGCCAGACGCACGTCATCTGAGCGGCTTTCTCCTCCAGCGTCATTCGGCTCAGGAGATCTTTGACCCGTTTCGCTACGGGGAGGCTGGGATTCCGGTACGGCGCCGTCCCGGCTCTCTTACTCTGAGTTTGGATCATTCGGTTGAATTTCGACGTAATCGAGAGCCGCGCTTTCCCCGCCATCCGGTACGCCCTCGATTTGAATCTCATCGCCGGGACGCAAAGCGATCCCGGAAATTTCGCGCCGCGTCGAAGTAGAACCGTCGATTTTGCTCGACGGGACGTGATCCGCGGCGGTCCATTCATCCACAACTTGATTGGTTACCCGCAGGCGATACTGCGCGGCGCCGTTGTTCTGATCGAAATACTGCACGCGCAGCGTGTACCAGCCGGGAGCACCGTCATAACGAAAGCTAGCGGAGCATCGGGATTGCGGACAACTCACGGCAGTGCCTCCAGAGGCCGCTTCCCACGGCGTAACGGGCGTAGCGGCGTAGCCTTCGAGCGTCATCGCTTCGGCTTCGATGCGGCCGGGATGGTGGCCCACGCGGCCTTGTTCGTCCGGAATGCCCGACTCGCGAAAAAACCAGTTGTTGACGGCATCGCGCCAGACCTCCGCCTGGCCGGCCTGGTATTCCAACTGTGCCAACACCTCACCATAGCGCCTTTCATCAATCCGGCCTGTCAGCGATTTCCATTCGCGCACATAATTTTCGGCCGCCTCTTCGCCGCGATAGTGGAGGTCGTAGATGGTCTGGATTACGGTTTTGCCGTTGTGGAGTTTGTAAGTGTAGGGGACGTGGTGCATGAACAAGACGAGGTCGTCCGGGCAGGTTTCGAGCGATTCGAACATCCGAGCCGCGGCGGGTGGATACTGCCCGATGAAGCCGGTGCCGGTGGCCACGGTGCGGTCCATGCCGGCGCCCTTCTCGTCGGCGCGGTGCCATTGACCCCAGCCGTTGCCTTCCGAGGCCTCGACCGAAACTCCATAATGATTGCCGACGATATCGGTTAGACCCTGCAGCCCCAGCGGGCCCGTATAGTCCTCGTACGTGCGCCAGGATTTCAGCAGCAGACCGGTGATGGTGTCGATCATCTTGCGGTCCGCGCCAAATGTGAGGCGCGTCCATTCTTCGGCGATGCGCTGTGAACTCAAATCGGGATCCCATGCGAGGCGTCCGAACCCGTAAAGATTGGCTTGGGAGAGATGATTCGCTGTCCAATTCTCGTCGAGCCCAATATTGGCGACGCCGACGAACCCGCCGAGCGGACGATGGAACGTCTTACCGGCGGCGAGCGCTTTCACGGACCCGGATCCCATATCGAAGTCGAGCGTCTCTTTCCACATTGGCGGCAGAAAGACCAGAAAGCGGGACTGACCCATGTATTCCTGGGTGATCTGCAATTCCGCCGCCTGGTTGGTTTTTTCGAGCGCGGCAAACAACGGCGACGCCGGCTCGCGTACTTGAAAATCGATCGGGCCGTTCTTGATCTGGATCACGACGTTGTCGTCGAAGCGGCCATCGAGAGGCTTGAAATTGTCGTAGGCGGCGCGGGCGCGGTCGTTCTTGGGATTGCGCCAGTCCATGTGGTGGTCGTACACGAAGCCGCGATAAAAAAGGATGCCGCCGTGCGGTTGGAGCGCGCGGGCCACGACGTTGGCCGCGTCGGCGTGGGTGCGGCTGTAGGTGGAAGGGCCGACGCGGCCTTCGGAATCAGCTTTCAGTACAAACCCGCCGAGGTCGGGAACGGCGCGATAGAGTTCGTCGACCTTGCTCTTCCACCAGCCGGCGACGCGCGGGTCAAGTGGGTCGAAGGTGTCCAGGCCGCCGAGCGTTTTGGGGCTTCCGAAATCGACCGATACCGCCACCCGGACGCCCCACGGCCGGAACGCGGCCGCAATGCGCGCGATCTGCGGCACGAAATCGTCCCCGAGCAGCCGCGGATCGGCATTGACATTGCTGATGGAACAACCGTTGATACCCAGCGACGCCAGCAGCCGCCCGTAGTCGCCGACGCGGCTGAGATCGGCGCGCGCGTGGCCGTTTTCCCAGAAGATCGAGCGGCCGCCATAGCCTCGCTCGATGGAACCATCGAGGTTGTCCCACTGATTGACCCAGCGGACCGGCGCGTAGGGCGCTTGGCCCTCATCGAGATCGGTCACCGGTTCGCCGAGCGCGATCTTGCGCAGAAACGCGAACGTGCCGTACAAAACCCCGCGGGCATTTGACGACATGATGACGGTGTAACGAACCCCGTTCACCATCACGGTCTTGAGCGTGTAGGCGTCGGCTTGCAGGTTGCCCGGGAGCGCGAATTGGGGCGCCGTCTTCGCGAAACCGGTCACCGTGCCGAGCACGATCGCGCTTTCTGCAGGCACGCGCCTCTCGGTTCGCAGCGTGCGGCCGAGCATCCCGCGGACTCCGCGAATGAGTTCGTCGCGCGCAGAAGCTACCTCGGGCTCATCGCTCAACGCGGTCACAACGGCCGGCACGATGGCGCGATACGCCCGCGCGGTGCCGTCATCGAGCGCCGCATACCGAAGCCACGCTTCGGCTCCGGTTTCGGCGTGCAGCGCGGCTCCTGCGAGAAGCATCACAACCCCGCTGGCTGTACGCCGCATACCGCTCCTAGGAATTGACCCCGGAGGCCAGATAACCTCCATCCACGGCCACGCACTGGCCTGTCAGAAAGCTTGCCGCGTCCGATGCCAGCAGCACCGCGACACCGACTAATTCGTCCGGGTTGCCGAAGCGGCCCATCGGGGTACGCATGAGAATTTCCTGGCCGCGCGGTGTATCGAGCACGAACTCGGCATTCAGCTCGGAAGGAAAAACGCCCGGAGCAATGGCATTGACGCAGATGCCGTCGTGCGCCCACTCGCACGCCAGGCTGCGCGTCAGCGAGACCAAGCCAGCTTTTGCGGCACAGTATGCGGCCACCTGGTGGAACGCCAGGTAGGAACCGAGCGAAGCCACATTGATGATGCGCCCCCGCCGATGGGCCTTAAGCGGCTCATAGAATGATTGGCAGGCGCGCAGCGCGCCATTGAGGTTGGTATCGATGAGACAGGACCATAAGTCCTCTGGCATGGTGGCGGTCGGCTGCTTGAACGAGTAGCCGGCGGCGTTGACCAGGATGTTGACACAGCCGAAGCGCTCGAGCACGGCATCACGCAGCGTATCGATGGACGCGCGATCGCGAACGTCACAGGGTTGCCGCACGGTGCGGCCGCCGACGGCTTCCACTTCGCGGCAAGCCTCCTCGAGATGTTCCTCGCGGCGTCCTGTGGGAACCACGTGAGCGCCGTGCTGCGCCAGGCCAACCGCCAGCGCGCGGCCGAGACCGGAGGTGGCGCCGATTACCACAGCAACGCGATCGGTGAGGTCGAGGGGACTTGGCATGTCAGTGAGGGAACGCTACTGGCCGGTCATCGTTCGGATCGGCCCAGCGGTCATTGGGAACCAGGGGAGTCCAGCCGGGTCTGCCCGGATCTTGATCGTATGGGTAATTGCCGAGCCGCCGGTAGAGTTCGTGATATTGGCCGAGCTTGTCGCGGTCGAGCCGTACGCCGAGGCCCGGTTTCTCGGGTACGCGGATCGCGCCGCCTTCGTACGCCATGGGTCCGCCTTCGATGATATCGTCCGTCAGGTGATGATAGTGGGCGTCGGCTGCAAATGTGAGATTGGGGAGGACCGCGCCGAGCTGCAGCATGGTGGCGAGCTGGATTCCGAGTTCGCCTGAAGAGTGCACGGCCACGCCCAACTGAAAGGTCTCGCAGATGCCGGCTGCTTTGATGCAGGCGCGAATGCCGCCCCAGAACGTGGTGTCGAGCAGAATGACGTCGACCGCCGTGTGGAGCGCGTTCGCGGCGAGCTGCTCGAAGTTCACAACTACGGTATTGGTGGCGAGCGGGATGCGCACCATCTCGCGCGTCCGGCGCATGCCATTTAGACCGAAGACCGGATCTTCCAGATAGTCGTTTCGTAACCCTTCGATGGCTTGCCCGAAACGGATCGCCTGTTCGGTCGACCAGACGGCATTCGGGTCAAAGCGCAGCGAATCTCCGGGAAAAGCAGCGGCCAGCGCGCGATAGGCTTCCAACTCGTAATTCGGAGGAAACACGCCGCCCTTGAGCTTATGGCTTGTAAAGCCGAACCGGCGCTTGAGAGCGCACGTGTGTTCGACCAGTTGATCGAGGGTGCGAACTTCGCCCGCGCCGGTTTTCGGATTCGGATAGCGGAAGAAACAATAGGAAGCGAACGGCACCCAATCGCGCAAGCGGCCGCCGAGAATGTCGCAAACGGGCACGCCCCAGGCTTGGCCGAGAATATCGAGGCAGGCGAACTCCAGCGCGGCGAGCACCTGCGTGCGATTGTTGTACAACGAGGCGGTCGGGTTCGCGATGAGGAACCGCATCTCCTCCAGGCGCGCGGGGTCGTGGCCGACGAGGTACGATTTCATGGCACGAAAGACCGCCTCGGCGGATTCGCCGCCGCCGCCCATCTCGCCGAGGCCGATCAGGCCATTGTCGGTTTCCACTTCCACGACGGTGCGGACAAAACGGCCCCAGTGACAACCGTTGGCGTGGCGTAGGGGAGCTTCGAGCGGAACGGTGACGGTGGTCGCTCGGATGTCCTGGATCCGCATGATTAATTCAATGCTACAACAATATCCAACGGCCGCCGGTCACAAAAAATGCGCGCCCGAGCGGATGCCCGGGCGCGCCAATGAAGAGATCGCGCCGCTAGAACCGCAGGTACGCGCTTACCTGCAACTGTCGGGCGTTGGACACCGTGTTGGTGATCACGCTGTAGTTGCCGTAGCTCTTCACGGAGCCATCGGGGTTCAGCGTGGGAGTCGCGAAGGTCGTCGAGCCGTTATTGGGCGTCTGGAACGACGGCGTGTTGGTCAGGTTGAAAGCTTCGCCGACAAGCTGAAGCTTGATTCGGTCTTCCTTGAAGGCGAACGTGCGGGAGACGCTCTCATCCATGTTGAACAATCCGGGACCGCGCAGAAGATCCCGGCCGGTGGTTCCCAAAGTTCCCGTCTGCGGGTTGGTGAACGCCGTTCCATCGAAGTAGGGGCTATTGGCGTCATGGCCGCCCAAGATCTTTACGACTGGATTGATCTGGGTCGCGGATTGATTTTGGCCGCCGGCATTGGTACCGACACCCGAGCCTACGGTAAACGGCAGGCCGCTGTACCGGGTGAGCGAGCCGCTGATCTGGAACCCGCCGAAAATGTAGGCCGCCGCTCCGTGATTCAAAAACTTGTGACCTTTTCCGAACGGGAAGCTGTAGACGTGATAGAGCGTGAAGGTGTGGGTACGGTCGAAGCTGGCAATCTGCTTGTCTAGCGCGAACGACACGGGGTAGGCGCGGAATAACGTGCCATCGCCGTTATCGCCCTGCTGGCCGCTGCTGGTGCCGTTGTAGTTGTCGATGGCCTTCGAGAACGTATACGACACGCCGATCACCGAACTGCCGATGTGTTTCGTCAAGCGGGTTTGCAGCGCGTTGTAGGTCAGGTTGCCGAAGGGCTCCCAATTGTTCAGGTCATTGATGAGATACGGCGCGAGCGGGCGGGCGGTCGTGTTGTTGGTTCCCGGAGCCGACGCGTTGATGTTGACTCCCACCATCTGATGCACCGCGTGTGTTCCTACGTATCCCGCCTCGGCGGTGAGGGTTGGCTCGAACTGGTGCTGCACAAAGAAATTCCAGCTCTGGATGTAGCCTCGGTTCATGTAATCCGGGAACGTGCCCGTACTGATCGTGGGAAGGTAGTTGGTGGGGAGCAGCGTCAACGCGGTCGTTCCCGCAGGAGCCGGAGTGATGAGCCCCTTAGTAATATCGGGGCTGGTGGGCACCGGCAGGCCGGTTCGCAACGTGCATTGGGTGCACCAGCCCACGATCGACACGAATTGATCGGCGCCCGCCTGCTGGTAGTCCTGGTTAATCACAGAGGGGAACGCATTACGCTGATTTCGCATGTTGTCCGGGTCCACCGTGATGCCATAGCCGGCGCGGACGACGGTATTGGAACCGAGCCGATAGGCCATGCCCAAGCGCGGAGCGAAATTCTTTTTTGAAGCAGTGGCGCCCGTGTCCCAAGGGGTGCCGCCTTCGCCGCCGATCAGAATGTTGTGAGTGGCGGGATCGTACCGCACGGCGCCGTACCAGTTATGCGAGAAGATCGGGTAGTATTCCCAGCGCAAACCGTAGTTCACGGTCAGGTTGCGGGTCACCTGCCACTGATCGCGAGCATACAACGCCCAAGTCGCGAAGCGCAGCGCGTTGGGATCCTGGAACTGGGTGACCTTTCCGAGCCGGCTCGGGTAACCAAGCAGGAACTGAGCCCAGGAATTGGCCGGAATGCCGTTCGCGTTGGGAGTCTGGCTGGAAGTGCAGATACCCGAGGCATTGGCCGCATTGCAGAGCACCGTCAGAGAACCGTCAAACCCGAAGGTACCGCGTGGTGTGCCGAATGTGCCGCCCTGGGGCTGGAAGTGGTTGAGAGCAGCTTTGTCGTATTCAAAGCCGAAGCGCAGGTTGTGCGCCCCGGAGACCTTCCCCAAGTTGAAGTTGGTGTTGTATTGGTTATCGCGGA
>Ga0335081_10017055_pt1 | contig 11767 bp, 10 predicted proteins | sample Lox_Sample_35_FD_206713 | JGI IMG/M metagenome (GOLD analysis project Ga0335081, IMG submission 206713) | Soil microbial communities from Loxahatchee National Wildlife Refuge, Florida, United States - Lox_Sample_3.5 | ecosystem: Environmental > Terrestrial > Soil > Wetlands | place: USA... | reverse complement strand
CGGCCGGGCTGTTCCGCCGGGCCATCGCTCAGAGCGTGCCCGGCACGTTCTTCTCGCCCGCGCTGGCCGCCGACATCACCGCGGCGATCGCGGCCCAGGCCGGGCTGCCCGCCACCGCGGAGGCCTTCGCGGCCGCCGACCCGGCCCGGCTCAGCGCCGCCGCCGACGCGGTGCGGCCCGGCGAGCACTTCGGGCGCTGGGGGCCGGTGGCCTACACCCCCACGCCATTCTCGCCGGTGGTCGACGGGGACGTGCTGCCCGTCGCGCCGTGGCGGGCCGTGGCCACCGGGGCGGCCCGGGGCGTCGACCTGATCGCCGGGCACACCCGCGATGAATACCGGCTGTTCATGCAGGTCTACGGGCTCCGCGGCAAGGTGACCGCCGAGCTGGCCAGCGACGCGCTCGCCGGGCTCGGGCCCGTGGGAGGCGGGCCGACTGACGCCGAGGCGGCGTACCGGGCCGCCTACCCCGACGCGGACCCGGAGACGCTGTTCGAGCTGGTCCATTCCGACTGGCTGTTCCGGATGCCCAGCCTGCACCTGGCCCAGGCGCACGCCGCGGCCGGCGGCCGCACGTTCCTGTACGAGTTCCGCTACCCGGCCGCCGTGGGCGGCCTCGGCGCCTGTCACGCCATCGACGTGCCGCTGGTGTTCGGGAACTTCGAGGCTCTCGGGCAGATGCTGTTCGGCCCCGAGCCGCCCGCCGGCGCCGTGGCCCTCGGCGACCTGATGCGCCGGCATTGGGCCGCGTTCGCCGCGAGCGGTGACCCCGGCTGGCCGCCCTATGCCCCCGGCCGCCGGCTGACCCGCATCTTCGATGACCCGGCGGACGTGGCCAGCTATCCGGAGGCGTCGCTGCACCTGTGGGACCAGCACCGCTTCGGCGCCATCGAACTGGCCGCCGAAGCCGCACGGTAGGGTTTGCTGATGCCGATCTACGCCCTGGGCGAGTACGAGCCGGACATCGACGCGGCCGCCTTCGTCCACCCCGACGCGGTCGTCATCGGGCAGGTGCGGATCGGCCCCGAGGCTTCGGTGTGGCCGGGCGCCGTGCTGCGCGGGGATCACGGCCGGATCGAGATCGGGGCACGTACCTCGGTGCAGGACGGCACGGTCGTGCACTGCACGCATGACTGGCCCACCCTGATCGGGGCCGAGTGCGTGGTCGGGCACCTCGCGCACCTGGAAGGCTGCGTGATCGAGGACCGGTGCCTGATCGGGTCGGGGTCCGTCACCTTGAACCGGGCCCGGGTCGGGACCGGCGCGATCGTGGCCGCCGCTGCCTTGATCCCCGAGGGCTTCGAGGTCCCGCCGGGTGCCCTGGCTGCCGGCGTCCCGGCCACGATCCGCAGGACCGGCGTGTCCGGCGACTGGGTGGACGGCGCGGTGAAGCAGTACGTCGCCTCTGCCCGCCGGTACCGTGCCGAGTTGCGGCGCCTGGATCGGTGAGCAGGACGCAGCGGCTCCCGGCGCTGGCGCGATGATCGACGGCCTGGCGGTGGTCGACGCCCACATGCACGTGCCGAGGCTGAGCACCGTGTCGTCCGCGTGGATGGACTGGGCGGTCAAGTTCGGCCAGGATTCGGGGTGGCAGGCCGTGTTCGGCGCCGACGGCGATCCGGACCCGGCCCGGCTGGACGCGCTGCTCGACGCCGAGGGCGTCGACGCCGCGCTGCTGTTCGCCGAGTACAGCCCGGGGGCCACCGGCATCCAGCCGGTCGAGGACCTGCTGCCGGTCATCGCGCACAACCCGCGGCGGTACCGCCTGGTGGCCAACGTGAACCCGAGGCTGCACACCCCGCCCGCCGCCGAGGCCGAACGCCAGCTGAGCCTGGGCGCGGTCGCGGTGAAGGTGCACCCGGTGCACGGCGCCTTCCGGGTCGACCGCGACGACATGTACCCGGTCTACGACCTGTGCGCCGAGCGCGGCGTGCCGGTGATCGTGCACACCGGCCCGAGCATCTTCCCCGGCTCGCAGGCCGACGCCGGGGACCCCAAGCTGACGGAGGAGATCGCCGCCGCCTACCCCGGCGTCCAGTTCGTGCTGGCTCACGGCGGCCGCGGCCACTGGTACGCCGACGCGGCCCGCATGGCGCTGGCTCTGGACAACGTCTGGATCGACCTGGCCGGGCTGCCGCCCGGGCGCCTGCCGGACTACTACGCCGGCTTCGACCTCCCGGCCCTGGCCCGCAAGTGGATCTTCGGGACCGACTGGCCCGGCGTCCCCGGCACGGCCAGGAACGTGCGCGCCGTCGCCGCCCTCGGCCTCCCCGACGCCACCCTGGCCGCCGTCCTGGCCGGCAACGCCGCCCGCCTCTACCCCACCCTCGCCGTCCCGCCCCCGTAAACCCTCCGCAGACGCCCCCGAAGCGTCAGCCAGCCGCGGCATCCAGGGCCGCGGTCTGGCCTGCCGCGTCGCCGGGGGAGGCCAGCAGCAGCTGCTGCAGCAGCAGAACCTCGGCGCGGTCCAGGTCGGCGGCCACGGGCAGTCGGCGCAGGCTCTCGCGGGCCAGCGCCAGCGAATGCTCCGCGGTCCGGAGCTGCTCGCGCAGCCGGACGTTCTCCTCGGCCAGCTTGCCGTGTTTGGCCCACGCGTTGGCCAGCTCGTATTCCAGGCCGGTCACCGTCTCCCGCAACGCGGCCGCCTCCGAAGACCCCGCCTCCGAAGACCCCGCCTCCGAAGACCCTGCCTTCGTCCCGGCCCGCCCCGTCCCGGCCTGCTCAGCGCCCGCCAGCCGCCGAACGACCTGGGCCAGCAGCCGCCGGGCCAGCTCGTCGTAGTCGAACCCGGCCGGCCCCGCTCCCGCGCCTGGCCCCTCACCCGGGCCGAGCACCCCAGCCAGCCCCGTGACCTCGGTCGTGGTCGCGGCCGGACCCAGCGTGATCCGGTACGTCCGCTTGCCGCGTACGTCACGCTCGATCAGCCCGGACCGCTCCATGCCGGACAGGAGCTGCGCGAAGGCCACGCTGGAGCCGGGATAGCCGACCGCGGCGGCCAGCCGCGTGCTCGCCATCCCGGCCGAATCGAAGAGCTCATGGGTGTCGGCGAGGTAGGCCACGATGTGCTCGCGGGTCCCGACGGCCCGTTTCCTGGATGCCTTCTTACGGTCCCCCATGTCAGCACCCTCTCCCATGGCAATCACGCCTGCCGACGACCTCATGATAGTACGGCGTGGCCTGGCCGCAGCCGCCAGGCCAGCAGCATAGCCACGCCTGCGGGCAGCAGATCGATACCAATCATGTCGCCGGGCCGCTATCATGTTCAGCCGGCAGCGCCGGCAGCGCCGGCAGCGCGGGCAGCCCGGCGGCGCGGCGGCAGGAGCACCACAGAGGGCTAGCGTACGATCGAAAGGTCATCAGCGCCCAGGTCACTGCGGCCGAGCCGAAACTAGCCGTCAGTAGTGCACGTTGTGCTTGATAACCGCACACTTTGCCCCTAGTGAAGACAGAGCACTTTGGACCTGGATCTCAACTACGCGACCACCCTGGTGGCTGCCCTGTTGCTCGGGGTCGGGTTCGTCCTCCAGCAGTACTCCGCCGAGCAGGAGCCCGAGTCGCGGTTCCTCCACCTGCGCATCCTGACCGACCTGCTGCGCAAGCCCCGGTGGCTGCTCGGCATCGGCTGCATGATCGCGGGCTACCTGCTCGTGGCCTGGTCGATCGACCATCTCGAGTTGACGCTGGTCGAGCCGCTGCTGACCACCTACCTGATCTGGGCCCTGGTGCTGGCCGTCCCGATGTCCCGGCAGTCGGTCAAGCTGGCCGAGGTGGTCGGCGCCCTCATCCTGATCGCCGGCGTCGGCCTGGTGTCGGCGTCCCGGTCGATCACGCCCATCGGCCTGGACTTCGGCTCGTTCTCGCACTGGTACGCGGCGGCGATCATCGCGGGCATCGCGTTCGTCGCGGTGGTGATCGGGCACCGGCGCCAGGGGCAGGTCCGCGCCACTCTCACCGGCCTCGCGGCCGGCCTGGTGTTCGGCATCCAGGACGCGCTGACCCGGCAGACCCTGACCGGCCTGCAGGGCAACTCGTGGACCGTGCTGTTCACCACGTGGTCGGCCTACGCCCTGGTCGGCGCCGGCATCGTCGGCATCTGGCTGATGCAGAACGCGTTCAGCGCGGCCCCGCTGCACGCCTCGCTACCCGCCATCGCGGCCGGCGAGCCGCTGGCCGGGATCGCCCTCGGCGTCCTGGTGTTCGGCGACCGGGTCCAGATCACGCCCGGCCTGCTGGCCATCGAGGCCGGCGGGATCGCGGCGCTGATCGTCGGGGTGATCGCGGTAGCGCGCTCGTCGGCCTTCAGCGGTCTGCGGAAGATCACCGACGTGATCCGGCCGGGGCCTGAGGCCGGGGACGCCCACACCCCGGACGGCCCGGCCGACCATCCGCCCCGCGACCGCTCACCGCGCCGCAAGTCCTCCAAGGAATCGGCCGCCACCCCGGTGAACGGGGTGTCCCGCGACGGCCCGGCCGCGCGGAAGTTCTTCCGGCCCACCCACCGGCGCCAGGTTTACGACTCCCCGTCCGGCGGCGACGGCCGCTGAGCGGGGCCGCCAGCGTGACCGGCGGCCGGGCCGCTGAGCGCGCCCGCGTGCGGCTGGCCCCACGCGGCCCAGGTGGTCCGCGACGCGCCCCGGTTCAGCACCTTGTCCAGCGCCGCGGTGATGCTCCCGTCGGCCACGATCAGTTGCCGCACGATCATGATCATCGCGGGCAGGGCCCAGAAGTCGCCGCACACCCACAGGATCGCCGCGCCGATCTGCTGGTCGGCGAACGGGGGCAGGGTGACGCCGGGCACATGATCGTAGACCGGGTAGACCGAGCCGCTGACGAAGATGCTCAGCGTCATCGCGAGGCCGATCATGATCGCGTTGGTCACCAGCAGCGCGGCGGCCCGGGACACCAGCGGCATCCGGCGGATGAACGGCGGCGACGGGATGAACTGCAGCCAGAACAGCACCCCGGCCACGAAGAAACTGCCGTGCATGAGCCAGATGTGCACGGCCTGGTTGTTCTCGGCCAGGTCGTAGAACGTGGGCACGTGCCAGAAGATCATCACCGCGTCGAACAGCCCCACCGCCACCCAGGGCCGCAGGAAGAACCCGCCGACCGCCCGCAGCGGCCGGGACCAGCCGCCCGCCAGCACGCCCCGGGTCACGCTGCGCCCGGAGTGCCCGGGCAGCGCGGCCAGCAGCGGCTGCCACGGCGCGCCCGCCACGATCAGCGACGGCGCGGCGAACATCAGCAGCAGGTGCTGGATCATGTGCATCAGGAAGTAGTCGTCGGCCCAGTAGTCGATCGGCGACTCCACGGCGAGCAGCAGCACCACCAGCCCGGCGTAGAACCACAGCGAGCGCAGCCGCCGCTCGCGGGTCCGCTCCGGCCGGGACCGCCGGGCCAGCCGCCACAGCCCGACCTCGTGCCACGCCGCGATCACCACGGCCAGGATGAGGAACGGATCGTACGACCAGTGCTCGGTGATGTAGTTCACGGCGTTTCCTAGCTCGACGAGCCATACTCGATCGGCACGCTGATCACCTGGGCCTTGGTCCAGGAGGCGCCGGTCAGCTGCCAGACGGTGAGCTTCGAGCCCGACACCGCCAGCGCGTCGTACGCCCCGGAGCCCGATCCAGGCGCCAGCGTCGCCGTCCCGGACGGCACCGAAGGCAGCGCCTGCCAGGACGCCCCCGGCCCGCTGATGGTCTCCGCGCGGCCGCCGCCGAGCAGCACCCACACGCTCCCGTCCGCCCCGAACCCCGACGCGCTCACGCTCTGCTCATCTCCGGCCGCCGCCACCGGCCCCGAGACTGTCCAGTGCCCGCCGTCCGACCAGGCCGCCAGCAGGTCAGAACCGGCCAGCAGCAGCGCCGCGTTCCCGACCGCGGTGCGCGCCAGCCCCAGCACCTGCACCTGATCCCCGCCGAACCCGCCGGGCACCGCCGGCCCGGCCGCCTGCCACGTACCGCCGGTATCAGCGAAAACCCCGGCCACACCCCGCCGCACGCAGCTTCCCGCCGCCATCGGGACATTATTTGGACCGAACGAAACGGCGTTCACCGACACCAGCCCGCACCCGCGTCCCGGCGCCGTCGCGGCCAGGGCGGACAGCGTGGTCAGCCGCGACCACTGCCCGGCGGTGCCCGCCGCGGCCGTGGCCGCCGTCTCGACGCTGCCGTCGTGCAGCAGGGCCAGGGTCTGTCCCGCCGGGGCCACGGCCATCGCGTCCGGCACGTCGGCCAGATCGGCGTCGAGCAGGCCCGGTGTCCAGTTCTTGCCCGTGTCGCCGCTGCTGGCCAGCGGGGAGAAGGCCAGTCCCTGGCTGGGCCGGAACCCGACCACGAGCGACGTGCCGCCCGCGCCGCCCGCCGCGACCAGCCCGCCGTTGTCGGCCACGCCCTCCGGGGTGACCAGTGACCAGCGGCTGGCGCCCGCGGGCCGGACGAACAGCTGCCAGAAGTTGTTCTCCGACGCGGCCGACCCGCCCATGACCGCCACCGCCCAGGTGCCCTGCGGGGTGACCAGCGAGGTGGACAGCGGCGCGGTCTGCACCCGCAGGCTGGGGGTGGTGGCCGGGGCGACCTGAGACCCGCAGCCCGTGGCCAGAGCCACGGCGCCGACCCACAGCAATGCCAGGCCGGGCCCCCGCCTGCTCACCAGCTTCCCTCTCACGTGCCGGCCAGGGCCTGGCGGGCGTACTGGCTGAGCAGCACGGAGAACGAGGACTGGGTGCTGGCCGTGCCGGGCCCGGGGTCGGCGCCCATCTCCTCGCGGATGTGTCCGGTCCGGTCGATGACCAGGGCCAGGTCGCTGTGGTCGACCATCGCGCCGGCGGGCAGGTTCTCCACCTCGACCCCGTACTGCCGCCAGACCTGGGTGAGCTGGCTCAGCGACCCGGTCAGGTACAGCCAGTTCGGCACCGTGTTCAGTCCTTCCTCACGGTCGAAGGCCTGAGTGAACGCGGCCGACCGGTAGGTCGGGTTGGCCACGATGGCGACCAGGTCGACGTCCTTGTCCGCCGACCCGAGCAGCACCCCCGCCTGCTTGAACTCGGCCCCGATGATCGGGCAGTCGCTGGTGCACACCGGGTCAAGGAACGTCATCAGCACCACCTTGCCGCGCAGGCTGGCCAGCGAGACCGGCTGGCCATTTTGATCGGTCAGCTGAAAGGCCGGGGCCGGGGTGTCCATCGGGGAACTGTCGCCCTCGATGGCCAGGGCCAGGATGGGGTCCGCGGTCCGGTTCGCCGCCGCGGCGGCCATCGGGGCGGCCCCGAGCAGGATGATGGCGAGCGCGGCCACCGCCCCCACCGACCGGACGCTGGCCGTCGCGACCGTACCCCGCAGCGTCTTCAGCGTCGGCCGCCGCAGCCGCTCCCGCCACCCGCGACCCTCGGTCGAGGGGGTCGGCGCCTGCTGCGCCGCGGGCGTGAGGGCCAGGTAACCGGCCGAGAACAGCAGGATCCAGGGGATCATGCTGTTCGGGTCGGTGCCAAGCCCGCCCAGGAAGCCGAAGTCCTGGACCAGTACCCAGTCCGCCAGGCAGAACACGATGCCGAACCACACCGCCCACCGCACCAGCCACGGCCGGCCGGTCAGGAAGATCGCGCCCATGGCCGCGAGCGCGATCACCACCACCAGGTTCACCGCGAAGCCGTTGCTGGCCGCGAACGACCCGAACCGAGCCAGCAGGGCAGACAGGAAGTGCGGCTGCGGGGTACCGGACATCTGCTGCACCATGCCGGCCAGCGTGCCGGGCTGCCCGTGGCTGACGCCCTGCCAGAATCCGCGGCCCGGCCAGGCCTGCAGCACCGCCATGCCGATGAAGAACAGCCCGATCCCGCCCAGCAGCAGCCGTCCGAGCCGCGGGCTGCGCCAGGCGTCCTCCGGCAGCGCGATGAGCGCCCCGGCGACCACGTAGATCAGCACCGCCCCGGGCGCCCCGGTCAGCCAGCTCAGGCCCGGCGCGAAGATCCCGCCGAACGACTCCCCGAACACCCACACCACCAGGCCCCAGGCCACGGCGGCCAGCCCGGCCAGCCTGGACCATGGCCCGTGCGCCGCGACCAGCAGCCACAGGCCGATCCCGGCCTGGATCCACACCGAAGCCGCCCCGGCCTGGATCGGATGGAAGGACCAGATCGTGCCGCCCCAGTTGACCACGTGCTGCACCCAGCCCGGCGAAGCCGCCGCCGTCGGCTCGATGACCTGCGCGGCCAGCCCGCCCGCCATCTTGGGCTGCGCCTGCAAGATCCCGTCCAGGATCCAGATCAGCCCGAACCCGACCCGCAGCAGCCACCGCCCCCGCGCCTCCCCAGCCCCGCCGCGCTTAACTGAGATTCCGCCGATAGCCCAGGTACCGCGCGCCGCCCGGACCCCGCCCGTCTTTTCGGCCCCGCTCGGCTCCTGGGCCTCGCTGGTTCCGGCCGCCTCGCTGGCCGCCGGTTTCGCGACGGACGCGGTGAGCCGCCAGGTCCGGGCCGTCGCCCACAGCAGCCACAGGAACGCCAGGATGAGCAGCGCGATCGCGCCCTGATGCAGCAGCGCGGACCTGAACGCGGCGACCAGCGTGGGGTCGGCCGGATTAAGGCCTGAGTTCATGCCGGGCACGAGAAACTGCTCCTCTCCTAGCCCGCCTCGGCTGGCTGCGCGTCCGTCCGCCCTTGGGGCATGACAGGATCACGTGGCGCCAGGCCAAGTGTGGTTTTAGCGTAATCGGCCCGCGCCCGCCCGGACCCGGCCCGACCCGAACATGAGGAAGATGTAATCGGAACCGCGGCGGGCTAGCCGCGCTGGCCCTTGGGCAGGCCCCAGGCCGCGGCGGCGAAGACGGTCAGCCCGAACAGCAAGAACGTGATCGCGTGCACGCTGGTGCAGTACAGGCAGATGGCCCCGATGATGAATAGCTCGGCGTACACCAGGTAGAGCACGAAGCCGATGCCGACCACCAGCGACGCCAGCCGGAGCAGGTGGATCTCGCGCCGGGCCGAGCGCCAGGCCCACGGGCTCATCAGCGCCACCGCGGTCAGGTAGAAGGCCAGCCCGAGCACGGCCACCGGGATTCCGAACACGTACGACTGCGGGCTGGTCGTCACCTTGGTGCAGTTGATCGCGCCGCTTTCCGAGCACCCCAGGAGCGCGGACTCGGTGAAGTGCGCGATGGTGAGGTAGATCGACACGCCCAGGCCGGCCAGGGCCAGGCCGAAGGTGACGAGCTGAAACCACAGCGGGGCCGTCGCGGTGCTCGGCGCCTCGGCGACAGCCTCCTGCGTGAGCCCCGTCCCGCGCGAACCGCGGCGATCCACCGCGCCGCCGCGCGTCGCCACGGTCCGCGACCGGCCACCCGCCTCGACCGCGGCGCCGACCTTGACGGCGGTGCCGTTCCTGGCCGCGTCGGCCCGCGCCCGCTGGGCCCGGGCCTGCCTGGCGCGGCTCGACTTTGACGCTGTCATCCGGACTTCGCCTCCGGTGGTGTCACGGCTGGTGGCGGGATTGTACCGTGCCAGTACTAAGCCAGCCTTAGATCTGGCTCTCCAGGGACTGGACGGTCGAGGTGCACGCGCTGGCGGGCTGGTTGCCGGTCATCTTGCAGATCGCGGCCGTGATGTAGTTCGCCGTGCCGAGGACCGCCTTGGCCACCGAACTGTTCGGGTTGCTCAGGTCGGTCGCGATCGTGCTCCAGCTGAGCCCGTCGAGCACGCCCGGGTCGTAGCTGACCCCGGAGATTATGTAGTGGTTGCCGAAGTCGACGAACGGGATCGGGCCGGTCGAGCCGTCGTACTTGTCGACGATGGCCTGCTCGGCCTTGGTCGGCGTCTGGAGCGTGGTGTACGTCCCGTTGGACGAGTCCGGGATGTTGGTCTGTACCTCGACCGGCGTGAAGGACAGGTACGGACTGGAGTAGGTGGCGTGGACGAACGTCCAGGTCGGCGTGTCCGGGTCCGGCTCAGCGTCGCCGGCCCCGTTCACCACGGCGGAATGCACGGTGGCCAGGCCCTTGAACGTGCCGAACCGGCTCAGCGCCACGATCATCGCCCAGCGCTCGGCCGCGCAGTACGGACAGTACTCGGCGCCCATGTAGAACATCTCGGGCTTGCCGTTCTCGGTCAGGGTCGACCCGCTGACCGCCTTGGGGATGCTGGTGACCGAGCCGCTGCCGTTCCCGACCGCGTTGAGGGCGCTCGCGGGTACCGAGGTGACCTTGTCCACGACGGCGGACAGGGCGGAGCCGGTGGGGCCGTTCGACAGCCCCTGGGTCGAAGACGACGGGGACGGCTTGCCGCTGTTCAGCTTGACGATCACGAAGACCAGCACGACCGCCAGCACGACAACGACGCTGCCCGACGCGAGGAGGATCCGCCGGCGCTTCTCGGCCCGGCGCTCCGCCGCCCGCTGCGCGGCGATCTTCTCCCGGCGGGTGGATTCAACCTTTGTTCTGCTTGCCTTGCCCATGCTCGCTTCGTCCAACCCCTACTTGTCAGCCCGCGGCGGATCAGGTCCGCGTCCGCTGTTCTCGTGCCTGCGCCAGCGCGCAAGAGTAGCCGCCATCCCGGGTACCGCGCTCTATCGTAGGCGGTCCGCCACGCTGACGCGCCCCCGCGCAAAGACTCAGAGCCAACCGTCAGGCTACGGCGAGGAAACGCTCAGCGAGTGGCCGGATGCGGGCCGCCCGCGCGGGCCGTGAGCCTGGCCCGCACGCCAAGATAGACGACCACCACCACGGACAGGTAGGCGACGTAGATGAGCAGTTGCAGCGGCGTGGGGGCATCGCTGTAGCCGAAGAAGCTGTGCAGCACGTCCCCCAGCGCGCTCTCCTCCGACAGCAGCCGGGCCGAGTGCCACATGGGCGCGTCGAGCACCGGCAGCCAGCCGAGTTGCTGCAGGTTCTCCACGGCATCGGCCAGCAGCCCGGCGGCGAAGACCATCAGCAGCACGCCGATCACGGTGAAGAACCGGGCCAGGTTCAGCTTGTGCCCCAGCCGGTAGATGACGAACGCGATGCCCAGCGATCCGGCCAGCCCGATCACCGCTCCGGTCAGGGCGCCCGCCGTGGAGGTGGAGAAGATGATGGCCAGGGTGAAGACCACCGTCTCCAGCCCTTCGCGGCCGACGGCCTGGAAGGCCAGCAGCCCGAGTCCCCACCGGGCCCGGCCGTCGAGCGCCGCGTCGGCCCGGGCGCGCAGTTCCACCGACAGCGACCGGGCATGCTTGCGCATCCAGAACGTCATGTAGGTCAGCACGGTCGCGGCGACCAGGTAGGTGACGGTCTCGAAGATGGTCTGCACGCGCGAGCCGTCGTAGCTGCGGATGGTCTCATACGCCGCGACCCCGCCCGCGGTCGCGAGCAGCAGGGCGGCGCCGACGCCGACGAAGACGTCGCGGAAGTGCTCCCGCTGCCCGATCCGGTTGAGGTAGGCCAGCAGGATCGCGACGATCATGCTCGCTTCCACGCCCTCGCGCAAGAAGATGACGAGCGTAGCGAGCATCCACGGCCTCCAACCGTAACGGCCTGAACTGCCGGACCAGGCTTAGATTAGGCAAACCTTACCTGGTGAACCCGCCGGGCGGCATGTGGCCTTCTGCCCACTGTCCCGTTTGCCCGGCCCCGGGCGGAACGCACGCAAAGTGACGTGATGGGCAAGATAGTCCGACAATTCTATAAAGGTCCCCGGCCGGACCGCCCGTGGCCGGTACGGCTAGAGCATGGTCGGCGCAGGCAGGCCGACGCCGAGGGTGCCGACCCTCACGGCAGGTAGTGAGGGGGGTGCCGTG
>Ga0335081_10017054_pt1 | contig 11767 bp, 11 predicted proteins | sample Lox_Sample_35_FD_206713 | JGI IMG/M metagenome (GOLD analysis project Ga0335081, IMG submission 206713) | Soil microbial communities from Loxahatchee National Wildlife Refuge, Florida, United States - Lox_Sample_3.5 | ecosystem: Environmental > Terrestrial > Soil > Wetlands | place: USA... | reverse complement strand
CGGCTCCCGCTCCGGTTGCCGAGGTTCCGGCGCCGGCCCCCGCCCCGGTGCCGGCGGCTCCTGCACCGGTTCCAGTCGCTCCGGCACCGGCCCCTGTCCCGATACCTGAGGCTCCTGCGCCCGCGCCGGTGGCGCCCGTTCCAGTACCAATTCCGCTACCATTACCGCCGATCATCGGTGGGCCGGCCCCAGGCTTGCCCTTCGGGGGCGGTCCCGGTGGGGGCGGTCCCGGCGGGGGCGGTCCCGGCGGGGGAGGTCACGGCGGCTGGGGTCACGGCGGCGGCGGATTCCCCGGTGGCCCAGGTCACGGCGGGTTCGGTGGCGGTCACGGGCGCGGGTTCGGTTTCCCTGGCCTGTAGCCCGCCTGCAGTCATCTGTCATCTGCCGTTTGCCTACCGATTAGCGGAGCGATGCAATTAGCTCATCGCGGCCACCTACACCGGTGGTATGCGATGCACCGTCTTCGGCACTGGTTATCTGGGTGCCACGCACGCAGTTGGGATGGCGGAACTGGGACACGACGTCATCGGGATCGATATCGATCCGGGTAAGGTCGCCAAGCTCGCCGGTGGTGACATTCCCTTTTACGAGCCCGGCCTGCGAAAGCTGTTGACCGACAATCTGGCTGCGGGGCGACTGCGGTTCACCACTGACTATGACATGGCGGCCGGGTTCGCCGACGTGCATTTCCTGGGGGTTGGCACGCCGCAAAAGAAGGGCGAATACGGCGCTGACTTGCGCCATGTCCATGCCGTCATCGATACGCTGGTGCCGCGGCTGACCGGGGCATCGGTGCTCGTCGGCAAATCGACAGTCCCGGTGGGCACCGCAGCCGAGCTGGCCCACCGGGCCGCCGCGCTGGCGCCGCGCGGAGTGGATGTCGAAATCGCCTGGAATCCGGAGTTTTTGCGTGAGGGCTTCGCCGTACACGACACCTTACATCCGGACCGCATTGTGCTTGGGGTACAACAAGATTCGATGTGCGCCGAGGCGGTGGTTCGCGAGCTGTACGGGCCGCTGCTGGACGCAGGTGTCCCGTTCCTGGTGACAGACCTGCAGACCGCGGAGTTGGTCAAGGTTTCTGCCAATGCCTTTCTGGCGACTAAGATTTCGTTCATCAACGCAGTCTCCGAGGTGTGCGAGGCCGCGGGTGCCGATGTCAGCGTGCTGGCCGATGCGCTCGGATACGACCCCCGGATCGGACGTCAATGTCTCAACGCGGGTTTGGGTTTCGGCGGCGGTTGTCTGCCCAAGGACATCCGGGCGTTCATGGCCCGCGCCGGCGAGCTGGGAGCCAACCAGGCGCTGACGTTCCTGCGTGAGGTGGACAGCATCAACATGCGCCGGCGCACCCGGATGGTCGAACTGGCCACCACTGCGTGCGGCGGCTCGCTGCTGGGTGCCAACATCGCCGTGCTCGGCGCGGCGTTCAAACCCGAATCCGACGATGTGCGTGATTCGCCCGCGCTCAACGTCGCGGGCCAGCTGCAGCTCAACGGCGCCGCGGTCAACGTGTACGACCCGAAAGCCTTGGAAAACGCGCGTCGCCAGTTCCCGACGCTGAACTACGCGGTTTCAGTGATGGAGGCTTGCGAACGTGCGGATGCGGTGCTGGTGCTGACCGAGTGGCGGGAGTTCATCGATCTCGAGCCCGACGACTTAGTCGACCGAGTGCGGGCCCGAGTCATTGTCGACGGCCGCAACTGCCTTGATGTCGCGCGCTGGCAGCAGGCTGGGTGGCGGATATTCCGGCTCGGAGCGCCGCGGCCTTAATGCCAATACACGTGTTAACGGCAAGATAAATACTTTATTCGGCCCTGTGATGCTGGGCGCGGTTCGTCGCCGTCGCGTTTTCGTGATCACGCCCCCTATCGGTGCTTTTGCGAAGCCGCTAGCAACATTGCGGCACGTCTACGCGCCGCAATATGACATGGTGTTCTGAACGCGAATCGCCAGACGGCTGCGGACGCCCTGCTCGGATTCAGCAAATATTTTCATCGCGGCAAGATCGCCCCGGATCACCATGCGCTGCACAAGGTCGGTGGCCGGTCAGCACGACTTCCACCGGGACCGCTGGGGGCTACAAGATGATCCCGTCGATCTTCGATGCCAAGGTTCAAAGCATCGATGATCTTGGCCAGGCCGAGAAGGCCGACTGGTCGCATCGGATGTCGGGTGCGCTGATCTCGATCGCCGGGCCATCGGCGCGCTCGGCGGCGTCGGCATCAACGTCGTCCTGCGGGGCGTCGTACCTATCGCCTGCGAAGTCGGCGACGACGGCGTTCTGGGTCCCTGGGCTTCTACGTGGTGTGCGCCGTGATCACCTGGTTCGCGTACCTGCGGACGCCCAGCAGGGTGCCCGTTCCGGAAGACGGTAGCGGTCGCGCCGGCCCTTCGCACCGGCGTGGTACCTGCATCTAGGTCGGCTCCAGAACGGCGACGTTGAGCGCCCGTTCGGCCCGGGTAACGTGACCGCGTGGAGTTCGCGGGCTGTGCGGGCCGCTGCTAGACGCGGGGCGCACCCGGATGGTCGAACTGGCCACCACTGCGTGCGCCGGCTCGCTCTTGGGCGCCAACATCGCCGTACTGGGTGCGGCGTTCAGACCCGAATCCGACGCGATGTGCGCGACTCGCCCGCGCTCACCGTCGCGGGCCAGCTGCAGAAGGTGGTAGGTCATCGACGTTGGGCTGCGCCGATATCTGGTCGCGGATTGCCTCGGCTGACCGTGGTTGACCGTCGTTACTGGCACGGATATGGCAGGGACTCGAGGGAATGTGACCAGAGCGGCATTCCGGCTCGGAGCGCGACGGCCTTAGAAAGGCTTCCCGCCGACTCCGCGCCGCCACTCGGAGACCGGTAGACGTCCCGAACGGAATGAGCGCCCGCGGCCCGCCGGCTACATCAACCCGCTGTTCCCGCTCTGGCCGAGCAGCAGCCCGCCAGCACCGCCGGCGCCGGCGCTGCCCGCCGGCGAGCCGGTCCCTGCGTTACCGCCGTCACCGCCGTTGCCGAACAGCACGGCGTCGCCGCCGTTACCGCCGTCACCACCGGCCCCCGTAATGCCCTGCCCGCCGGGGCCGCCGTCACCTCCGTTGCCGATCACCCCGGCCTTGCCACCGTTACCGCCCGCCCCGCCGGTGGTGTAGCCCGCCCCGCCGGCCCCGCCGGCCCCGCCGATGCTTTCGAGCATGCCGGCGTTGCCACCGTTGCCGCCGTCACCGCCGGCGCCGTGGCCGCCGGTGCCGCCAGTGCCGCCGGCCCCACCGCCGCCCATGACGGGACCGGCATCGCCGCCGTTACCCCCTGCCCCGCCGGCACCCATGACGCCGGCCCCGCCGGCGCCGCCGCCGCCGCCGTTGCCGGAGATCCCCCTGGTGTCACCGCCGGCGCCGCCGGCGCCGCCGGTCGTGTGGCCGGTGCCGCCTGCGCCGCCGACGCCGCCGGAACCTTCGTATATGCCGGAGTAGCCGCCGTTACCGCCGGCCCCCCCGACGGTGGAGCCGGTGCCGCCGGCGCCACCCTCGCCGCCGTTGCCCCACACCTCGCCGTTACCGCCGTTACCGCCATTACCGCCGGGGCCGGACCCGCCGGCTCCGCCGGCCCCGCCGGCCCCGCCGGAGCCGAGGAGCCCGCCGGCCCCGCCGGGCCCGCCGTTACCCCCGCCGGTGGCGCCGGCGCCACCGGCACCACCGGCGCCGCCGGTGGGCTGAGTGGGTCCGCCGATCCCGCCGGTGCCGCCGAGGCCGATCAGCCCGGAGTTCCCGCCGGGCCCGCCGTTTCCGCCAACGCCGGTGGTTGAGAGGCCACCGGCGCCACCGGTGCCGCCGGCGCCCAACGGCCCGCCGTTGCCGCCGGCCCCGCCGTTTCCGCCGGGGCCGCTGGTTGAGAGCCCGCCGGCGCCGCCGACGCCGCCGGCGCCGAACAGCGCGCCGGTCCCGCCGTTACCGCCGTTTCCGCCGGGGCCGTTGGTTGAGGGCCCGCCGGCGCCGCCGGCGCCGGCGGCACCGAACAGCCCGGCGGCCCCGCCGTTCCCGCCGTTTTGGCCAGGTCCGCCGGACCCGCCGGCCCCGCCGTTGCCGATCAAGATCCCGCCGGGCCCGCCGTTAGCCCCGGTCCCCGGGGCCCCGTTGGCGCCGTTGCCGATCAACGGGCGCCCCAACAGTGCCTCGGTGGGCGCATTCACGGCGCCCAGAGTCTGCTGGACGTTGGCGGCCTCGGTGCCGGCATACGAGCCTGCGCCTGCATTCAAGGCCTGCACAAACTGGCCATGAAACGCCGCCGCGCTAGTGCTCAGCGCGTGGAAGTCCTGCGCGTAGCTAGAAAACAGCGACGCGATCGCCGCCGACACCTCATCGGCGCCCGCGGCCAGCACCTCTGTCGTCGAAGCCGCCGCGGCCGCATGGGCCGTACTGAGCGTCGTACCGATACCGGCCAAATCCGAAGCCGCCGCCACCAGCACCTCCGGCGCCGCGATCACAAAGGACATACCCCGCACCTTTCGTCAGCTCATGACAGGCGAGGCTCCCCCCCGGCCGTCATCGAAAATCGACCCCAACGGACGTTATCGCGATCACCACGGGCTTACTGCATTTTCTCGGGCCCGCTGGGTGAGTTTGCGATCCGGCACGACGGCGTCGGGCCCGGACCAGCAGGTAGCCTGACCGGGTGGACTATGCCGTCGCATTCCTCGATGAAAACCGGGCTTTTGCGGAGCTTTTCCGCGATGTCGACGATTCAAAACCGGTGCCGACGTGCCCGGGCTGGAGCCTCAAACAACTGTTCCGCCACGTCGGCCGCGGTGACCGCTGGGCGGCGCAGATCGTGCGCGACCGACTCGACCACTTCCTTGATCCCCGCACCGTCGAGGGCGGCAAGCCGCCACTAGATCCCGCCGACGCGATCTCCTGGTTGCGCGGCGGCGCGCAGCGACTCGTCGACGCCGTCGAGTTGTCGGGTGTGGAAACACCGGTGTGGACTTTCCTCGGGCCGCGCCCGGCTAACTGGTGGATCCGGCGCCGGCTGCACGAAACGGTGGTGCACCGCGCCGACGCCGCCATCGCGCTCGGCAGCGACTTCACGCTCGAACCCGACGTGGCGGCCGACGGGATCACCGAATGGCTCGAGCGGGTCGCGATTCAGGCCGGAAGCGAGGGGGCGCCACGGCCGCTCGAGGACGGCAACACTTTGCACCTGCACGCCACCGATCCCGGCCTGGGTGAAGCCGGCGAATGGACGGTCGGTGTCGACGAGGGCGTAATCACCTGGTCACATGAGCACGGCAAGGGCAACGTCGCGCTGCGCGGCGGCGCCACCGAGCTACTGCTGGCGATGGCGCGCCGGGTCCCCGTGGCCGACACCGGTATCGAGCTGTTCGGCGACGACACCGTGTGGCAAAACTGGCTGGACCGTACGCCTTTCTAGTCGGGGCGGACACGGTAACTTGCTGACCATGACCACATCGGAGATCGCCACCGTTTTGGCGTGGCACGACGCCCTCAACGCTTCCGACCTGGAGACCTTGGTGGCCCTGTCCAGCGACGACATCGACATCGGCGACGCACACGGGGCCGCGCAGGGCCACGAGGCGCTACGTAGATGGGCCGCCTCCCGCAAAGAGACGGCAGAGCTTGGCCGGATGTATGTGCACGATGGCGTCGTGGTCGTCGAACAGAAGGTCAGCACCCCGGACAATCCCGGGGCCGTCACGAACGCCGCGTCGGCATTCCGGGTGGTCCACGATCATGTCACCTCGGTGTTTCGGCACGAAGACTTGGCGTCGGCGCTGGCAGCCACCGAACTCACCGAGGCCGACCTCGTAAGTTAGCGGCCGATTGAGGCATTAGGAGCCACTTGTGCGCGGGATCATCTTGGCCGGCGGATCAGGCACTCGCCTGCATCCGATCACCATGGGCATCAGCAAGCAGTTGCTGCCGGTGTACGACAAACCGATGGTCTACTATCCGCTGTCCACGCTGATGATGGCCGGAATCCACGACATTCTGGTGATCACCACCCCGCACGACGCCGCGGGCTTTCAGCGGCTTCTGTGCGACGGTGCGCAATTCGGTATCAACATCAGCTACGCGACGCAGGATCGACCCGACGGTCTGGCCCAGGCATTCGTCGTCGGCGAAAAGCACATTGGCACCGATTCGGTGGCTTTGGTGTTGGGGGACAACATCTTCTACGGCCCGGGACTGGGTACCAGCCTGAGCCGCTTCCAATCGATCAGTGGCGGAGCCATTTTCGCCTATTGGGTGGCCAACCCGTCGGACTACGGTGTCGTTGAATTCAGCGCCGACGGTGTGGCGCTGTCACTGGAGGAGAAGCCCGCTACACCGAAGTCTCAGTACGCCGTGCCGGGCTTGTATTTCTACGACAACGATGTGGTGGAGATCGCTAAGGGCTTGAAGAAATCGGCGCGGGGCGAGTACGAGATCACCGAGGTCAACCAGATCTACCTCAACCGGGGGCGGCTGGCGGTCGAGGTGCTCGCCCGCGGGACGGCGTGGCTGGACACGGGCACTTTCGACTCGCTGCTGGATGCCAGCGACTATGTCCGCACCCTGGAACGACGGCAGGGCTTGAAGGTCAGCGTCCCCGAGGAAGTGGCGTGGCGCAGAGGCTGGATCGACGACGAGCAGCTGGCGGAGCGTGCGCGCACCCTGGTCAAGTCCGGTTACGGTGGCTACCTGCTGGAGCTGTTGGAACAACGGAGGTGACTTCGGCAGGTGTGGCCAGCACCGCGGCGATCGCCGTCGTCAACGGCACCGACAGCGCCAGCGCGATGCCGCCCACCGCTGAGCGGACGAGTTCGATGGCCACACTCTCGCTGATCAGCACGTCACCCAGCGAGCGGTTGGCGACGCTGAACAGCAACAGCAGCGGCAGTGAACTGCCGGCGTAGGCCAGCACCAGCGTGTACACCGTGCTGGCGATGTGATCGCGGCCCACCCGAATCGCGCCCAGGAAAATGGCCCGCCGGGAGGTGTTCTCGCCGAGATGGGCAAGCTCGAACACCGTCGACGCCTGTGTCACGGTTACATCGTTGAGCACACCCAGTGACCCGATGATGAAACCGGCGAGCAGTAAGCCGCTGATCGACACGTTGCCCAGATACGCGCTGACCGTGGCGTTCTGTTCGTCTGACAGGCCGGTCAAATGCGCCAGTTTGATTGCCGCCCAAGACAATCCCGCGGCCAGCAGCAACGACGACAAAGTGCCCAGCAGGGCGGCGCTGGTCCGCAGGTTGACCCCGTGCGCGAGGTAGATGACCGCGTAGAGGATTGCCGCCGACGCCACCAGCGCCACCGGAATTGCGGGTGCGCCGTCCCGCAACGCCGGCAGCAAAAACACCACCAGCACCAAGAACGCGACCACGATGCCGAACAGCGCCAGCAACCCGCGCCAGCGCGCCACCGCGACGATCACCACCGCGAACGTGAGGGCGAGTCCGACCAACGCCCAGCCACGTTCGAAGTCGTAAAACGCGTAGCTGGTGGCGCCTTGATCATCGACCTGCCGGACGAGCCGGACGTGGTTTCCCGGCGCGAATTGAGGCTGGCCCGGGCCGGGGGAGAATTCCAACAGGGTATCGGCACCCGCGTTCGGTCCGGAATCGATTGCGACGAGTGTTCGGACGCATCGCCCGGAGCCGGGGATTCCGGGCTGCGGCGCGGTGGTGAGCACCTGATTGGCCGACGGGCTGCCACAGTCGCCCAGCCCGCTGGACAGCACGTGCCCGCGCTGGGTGCTCACCGCGCCACCGGTCGCGTTCTGAAACGGCATCGGTATGTCGACGTGCTGCCGGCTGGGCCACAGCCACACCGCACCGGCCATGACGGCTATACCGATCACGGCCAGCAGCCCGACGACGATCCTGGCGGGCAGCGGCTCCAGCGGGGACAGACCTGATGACAAGTTGTGCGAATGCGAGCGTGAGTGCGCCACCGGCAACAGGGTAGGGGATTGTTCGGCGGTGGAGGCGGCAGCGGCCGCTCGGGGCCGCGTGGTTCACGGGCGTTCGGTAGGGCCGGGGTGCGAGGCAGCGCGATGGATCAGTTTGAGCATGCTTCTGCGGGCGCCGCGCAGGGCATAGCCGGCCGTGACGACTGAAGCGAGAATCAAGGCGATAAACAGCGGCAGCCAGTTTGCCCGGCCATGATCAACTTGCCACCACACCCCGGTGAACAGGGCGGTGCATAAAAACAACACGATGTCACGCCAGTTGCCCTCGTACACGATCGCCGCCGCACGCAGTTGGCGGCGCTTTTCGTTGGCTACGACCAGGTCGTCGATGCGGTTTGCAATACTGCGCCGCAGCGCAGCGCGACGATCGATCTCGTCCTCCGGCAGCCGGTCAAGCAGCTCCATGTCTTCTTTGATCCCGGTTCGGAAATCGCCGCCCGCGAATTGGCCTGCGGCGACCCCAAGAAGTGCTCCACCGAAGATCGGAGCCGTTTGCAACGCGATTGCGGCCAGACTAGGCATTTTCATGTCTCCCTTCTTCCTCATGCGAGGGCGCTCATCGGGCCGACTCGGTGCGAGCTGCTCTGCCTCCCCAGGGCTGCCCCGGTGCGCCGTCGTCGAGTCGGCGGTGAACTAAGCCTTAGTTCGCCTATGATGCGGGCCGGAACGGCCCGCGGAGGAGCCGACCATCGGGCTTAGTTCATGGTGGCCAGGTTGTGCCAAAGGTTCTTCAGGCTTTCGGTGCGCGATCTCTCTGGTGCCCTCGACGACTACCGGGCGCAGCCCGCGCGTGTTGTGGACGGGAACATCAAGCGCTTTCATCAGGGTGCGTGTATACCCACTGAACCGCTGTTGGCGTGGCACGAGCGGGTCGCCGTGATGTTGGTACTCGACCTGTCGCTGGGCGAAATCATCGGTGAACCCGACGTCGTGGTGAGGTGCCAGCAGCAGGCACGTGCCCGCCCGTCGCATCCACTCACGGATCGCGCTGATCTCATCGGGTGCGGCTTCCTGCTCGGACACGACGTGATCGAGCCGATCACCATGAGCGTGTCGGTGTCTGACAGGATCCGTTCGTCGATCGGCAGTGCGTACCCGGCTTGATCGATGCGTTGGAAGACGGCAACTGGGTGGCCGGTCGCTTCGCCGGCCAGCTGTTGAAACGCCAGCGTCGAGCGGTGGAAGAGTTCGAGGGTTCCTGCGATTCCTTGCAGGAAATGCGCGGCGTCGTATTCCGGTGTCTCGTAGCTGGGCCACACCGCGTTACGGACCTCGGTCATCGTGGAGAAGCGGTTGTACATCTCGGCGGCATCCCGTCGGGCTTCTCACGGGTACCTCCAGGTCCAATAGATGCTGATACGCCTCCGGCCTGGGGTGCGCTTGCGCCAGCGGCCGATGAACTTCGCGGCGAGCAACTCCTGCTCCTCCGGCGTGTCGGCGTGCTCACGCAGGTAATCGCGAAACAGCGCGACGTGTTCTTCGAGGCGCCGGAACCCGGCGTCGGCTCCTCCCCGGATCCCTCGATCACCGGCTGCGACAGCCGGTCACGGTAACCGAAGTGGTCGTGGGCGCAGTTGAACGGCGGCGTGGCGTTCAAGTCCAGATACGACAAGACACGCACGCCGTGGCAACGGGCGACCAGCTTGGCGTGCTCGCTGGTGCATCGACGACGCTCTGCCTCATCACGCGCGAACAGGATCGCAATCGCATGCAGATCATCGTCGGCCAGCCCGCCCACCCAATTGTCGGGGTGGTTCGCGCCGGTGTCACCCAGAATGTCGGCACGGGCCGCCATGCCCTGGCGAAACTCGTCGGGGAAGGTAGCCAGCGATTCCTCCGGCACGCCCAATGCCCTAAGACCGGTCCAGGTGAAGGCGAGCGTCACCCAGCGCTTGGAGCTATCCATCGTGGCTTGGACGTCCGCAGCCGACTGCACCCGGTCCAGCAGTTCGGTAAGCCAAGCCCGTCCGCCGGTCGGATCCTCGAACGACAAGAATTCGTAGCGGCCCGTTATCGCCGGTGTCCGCAGTCTCCGGTGGGCGGGAACATTAGCACCCGGTCGAAGGCCCTGGTCGGCTGTCAGCACAGGAGCGGTCCGGCTTACTGTCGGTAGCTGGTCAGGAAGTTGCCCAGCCGGTCGATCGCGGCCGCGAGATCACGGGCCCACGGCAGCGTCACGATGCGCAGGTGGTCCGGTGTCGGCCAATTGAACCCGGTGCCCTGGGTGACCAGGATCTTTTCCGACAACAGCAGGTCGAGGACCAGCCGCTCGTCGTCGGCGATGTCGTAGACCTCGGGGTCCAGCCGGGGAAATGCATACAGCGCGCCCTCGGGTTTGACGCAGGACACCCCTGGGATCTCGTTGAGCTTGGCCCAGGCGAGGTCGCGCTGCTCGAGTAGCCGGCCGCCCGGAAGAACCAGGTCTTCGATGCTCTGGTGGCCGCCGAGAGCGACCTGGATCGCGTGCTGGGCCGGGACGTTCGGGCACAGTCGCATATTCGCCAGCAGGCTGATTCCCTCGATGAAGCTGCTGGCGTGGTCCTTGGGTCCGGTGATCGCCAGCCAGCCGGCCCGGTAGCCAGCGACACGGTAGGCCTTCGACAGGCCGTTGAAGGTCAGGCACAACATATCGGGCGCCAGCGAGGCCACGTTGATGTGCTTGGCGTCGTCGTAAAGGATCTTGTCGTAGATCTCGTCGGCAAGTAGCAGCAGCTGATGCTTGCGGGCCAGATTGACCATCTGGGTGAGGACTTCGCGGCTGTAGACCGCGCCGGTCGGGTTGTTCGGGTTGATCACGACCAGCGCCTTGGTGCGCTCGGTGATCTTTGACTCCAGGTCGGCGACATCTGGCTGCCACCCCTGAGTCTCGTCGCACAAGTAATGCACGGGTGTGCCTCCCGCCAGGGAGGTCGACGCTGTCCACAGCGGGTAGTCCGGCGACGGGATCAACACCTGATCGCCGTTGTCGAGCAGGGCTTGCAGCGTCATCGTGATCAGCTCGGAGACCCCGTTGCCCAGGTAGACGTCGTCGACGTCGAATCGAGGGAAGCCCTCGACCAACTCGTAGCGGGTGACCACCGCCCGCCGGGCCGACAAAATTCCCTGGGAGTCGGAGTATCCCTGGGCGTGCGGCAGCGCCTGGATCATGTCGCGCATGATCACGTCGGGTGCCTCGAAGCCGAACGGCGCGGGGTTACCGATATTGAGCTTGAGGATGCGGTGCCCTTCGGCTTCTAGCCGCGCGGCATGCTGGTGCACCGGGCCGCGGATTTCGTACAGAACGTCCTGAAGTTTGGATGATTGCGCGAAGGCGCGTTGCCGGTGATGACCGGAGGTGTGCACGGGCAGCTGGTGCGTAGTCACGTCACCTATGGTGCCATTGTTGTCCACTGAAATTTGCTGACACGAGTCAAATCCTCAGGTCAGCGCTTGCCCGGCGGACGGGCACCGCGTGCGATCCCCAGCCCTTTACCGGGTGCTGCCGGCGGTGTCGCCGCATCGTCGGCTTGCTTTGACGGCTCCGGTTTCGGCTCTGGCTGCGAGGTAGCTTCGGGTTGCTGCTCGGGTGCCTGGGCTGGGGGCGCTGCTTTCTTGGCGCTGGGTCGCTTGGCGCCGGCAGCGATACCCAGCCCCTTGACGGGCGCGGCGGGCGCGGCGGGCGCTGCGGGCGCGGCGGGCGCGGCGGGCGCGGCGGCTGCTGGGGCCTCGGGTGCCTGGGCTGGGGGCGCTGCTTTCTTGGCGCTGGGTCGCTTGGCGCCGGCAGCGATACCCAGCCCCTTGACGGGCGCGGCGGGCGCT
>Ga0335081_10017053_pt1 | contig 11767 bp, 14 predicted proteins | sample Lox_Sample_35_FD_206713 | JGI IMG/M metagenome (GOLD analysis project Ga0335081, IMG submission 206713) | Soil microbial communities from Loxahatchee National Wildlife Refuge, Florida, United States - Lox_Sample_3.5 | ecosystem: Environmental > Terrestrial > Soil > Wetlands | place: USA... | reverse complement strand
AGATGCATCTCAACCGATCGGATGATCCGGCCTCGCATCGCCCTTTGTGCCGGCCGAAGCCGCGACGGCGGGGTGGGCTCTTCATCCGACGTGAGCGCACCGCCCGCCACGCTGGTAGCGATCAGTGCGTTGTGCGCGGCAAAAGCGTAAGATCAATTTATGGCAGAATGGGATAGGTCCCAACCGCCCTTCGCCCGAAAGATCGGCCTTTCGGCCGAGCCTCTCCGTTCTCTGTCGCATGACGAGATCGCGCAGATCTTGGCGGCGCATCGGCTGTACGTGGAGACGGACCGGCGCCAAGGCCACCGCGCCGATCTCGGATCTGCCGATCTGTCCGGCACCGATTTCTCCGGGCTCAATCTGCGGCGGATCAAGATGGATCGTGCGGTGCTCAGAGATGCCAACCTGAGCCGCGCCCGTCTCCAACGGGCAAATCTGACCGGCGCAAATCTGGAGCATGCGCGCCTCGACGGCGCGGATCTCTCGGGCGCGCGTCTCAGCGGCGCAAATCTCGTCTCGGCGACCCTCGAGAACGCCCGTCTTGCCGAGTCGGATATGGAGTTTGCCGTGGGGGCGGCGGCGGTGCTCCGGGGCGCCTGCCTGCGCGCGGCGGACATGAGCGGCGCCATTCTCGATAACGCCGTGCTCACACGGGCCGATCTGCGTGCGGCGAACCTGCGGGGGGCCGCCTTGGGCGATGCGCAACTCGACGAGGCCGACCTGCGCGACGCGCGGCTCGGTGGCGCGTTCCTGGCTGGTGCCTCGTTACGCGGCGCCGATCTGCGCGGCGCCTATTTACGCTTGGCAAGGCTCGATGGCGCGGACCTGTCCGGTGCCAATCTGTGCGGCACCGAGGGATTGACGCAGGCCCAGCTCGATCGGGCACGTTGCGATGCCGGAACGATGCTACCCGACGGATTGGCGAGGATGGAAGATGGCCGCGGATGAGCATGTCGCCTTGCTCGGACGCGGTGCCGCGGCCTGGAACGAGTGGCGGGCGGAAAACGACGAGGCGCCGGACCTATCTCGGGCCGCCGTGCGAGGGGTCGATCTGAGCGGCTTCGATCTTTCTCGGGCGGACCTTCGGGGCGCCGATCTGCGCGGAGCGAAATGCAGCGGTGCGGATCTGTCGGCTGCCCACCTGGAGGGGGCGAACCTCTTCAAAGCTGTACTAGACGGTGCCAATCTCGCCGGAGCGTTCCTGTACGGCGCCCAATTCCTGAATTGTGCCCAGCTCGTCGTGACGCGGAACTGGCAATCGGCATTTCGTGATGACGCGCTTGGCTGTGGCGCCACGATCCCCGAAAGGAACCCTTTAGGATAGGTCATATCGAGACCACGCAGACCCGGGCAGTGCGATGAGGATCACCTTATTGGGGCACGCCTCGCTTCTCGTCGAAATGGATGGCGCGACATGCCTCATGGATCTGGTTTTCTTCGACCCCTTCGAGGAGGGAGCAGCCGTCTCCTGCCCGAAGCGACGCGTCGAAGCGGATAAGCTGCCACGGATCGACACACTAATCGTCTCGCATCGCCACCCCGACCACTTCGATCTAGACTAGCTTCATTGAGCCGAGTGCCGCGCGACGCTGACGCGATCGTTCCGGCAGATGCGCTGATCGTCCATGCCCTTCGGAAGCTCGGCTTCACTCGCATCCATCCAATTCACCCCATGGGGCGAAACTGGGCAATGTGCCGCGGTGTTTCTTAAACCTCCTGAGTGTGACAGCCGCTCCCTCGACCTTTCAGTGATCGCGCTGGGTTGACGCGCTTGAGAGCCTTCACGACATGCGAGCGCTGCAAACACATCTCCGGGCCGAGCGCTGGATGCTGGGTTTCCGTTCCCGGGCCACCTCTTTGAAGAGATCGTCGTGTTGTTGTACCGCGAGGATCGCTTCATGACCGGAACGCTGCGGGTCGGAACCCGACCCGCGACCCCGCGCGGCCTGGTCATGCCAATCGTTGGTGTCATCGATCTGCGCAGCTCGATCGTCCCTCCTAGCTCCGTACTGCCATTCTTTGCGAGGGTTTCGACCAGCGACAAGAAAGTGCTTTGGTACAGGGGGACAAGGGCGTCGCCGCCCTCCAGCATGTCGGCGCACTTGTTGGACAGAGTGCGCACCGGCAACTATGGCCGGAGATCGCTGCGTGGCTTCATCGTATCGCCCGAGCAGGAGGGATACCATGACCATGGTCGTGGTCTTCGGGGGCACGGGGTTCCTTGGCCGGCGCCTCGTGCGGCGCCTTACCGCAGAGAAATCGAATGTGCGCGTCGCCGTCCGGCATCTCGAGGAGGCTCGGTACGCCCTGCGTGCCGCCGACCCGGGCCGGGTCACGGTCCACCGTGCCGACGTGCGCGATCGCGCCTCGGTCGCCGCGGCTGTCGCCGGGGCCGACGCTGTCGTCAACGCGGTCTCGGCCTATGTCGAGAAAGGTGGTGTGACCTTTGCAGCCGTGCATGAGCAAGGCGCCAAAACCGTAGCCCAGGAGGCTGCGGCGGGCGGTGCCGCTCGTCTGGTCATGGTCTCGGGCATTGGCGCCGATCCCGCGTCGCAGTCGCGGTATATCGGTGCGCGCGGACGCGGCGAACTGGTTGTCCGGCAGGCATTCCCGGGCGCGACCACCGTTCGTCCGGGCGCCATGTTCGGCATGGGCGATGCTCTCTTTGGAACGGTCGCCGACCTCGCCCGGCTGCTCCCCGTGCTGCCACTGATCGGCAGCGGCACCCGCCTGCAACCGGTCTATGTCGAGGACGTTGCCGAGGCGATCGCCCGCATGCTCGCCGACCCTCGGGCGATCGGCCAGACCTATGAGATCGCCGGTCCTCGGGTGTACACGTTGCGTGAGCTGGTCACGACCGCGCTGCGCCTCATCGGGAGACGGCGGCTCCTCGTGCCGCTACCCTTCATGGTGGCCGAGATCTTGGCGCGGCTGTTCGAGCTCCTGCCGAGCCCGCCGCTCACGACCAGCCAGGTTGATCTTCTTAGAGCCGACAATCTCGCTAGCGGAGCCTTCCCCGGCTTTCGGGAACTCGGCATCCAGCCAAAGGCGGTCGAAGAGATCGTACCAACCTTATATCGGCCATCGTGCGCAGGTTTTTGACTAGCGGCTCGGCTTGCCGCGGTGGAACACGACGGGTCGAGGGCGGCGGTAGGCCGCTCGGTCAGCTCTATGGCCGCATAGGGTGGAAGCCGGTCGTCGGCCGACTGTAGTAACCCACTTCTGGGCGGATCCCGAATCGATCGAGCCCGGTTGCAGCCCGCAGGGGCGCGGCCTCGCCGGTTGGTGGGAACCTCGCTTTTGCCTACCTGACCGTTTGGACGACTTCGAAGCCTTCGAACTCCGGGTGGCCAAGGTAAAGTGGGGCGTTGCCGTTCGCGGTTTTGCCGGCATTGCGGTGAGCGGCACGGAATGCCTCCGACTTGGTCCAGCCCTCGAACGCGGCATGGTCCGACCAGATCGTGTGACTGGAATACAGGACGTAGTCCTCCCGCCGCGGGCCGCGCAGCAGGTGGAACTCTACGAAACCGGGAACCTCCTTCAAATGCGTGTCGCGGCTGGTCCAGACGTGCTCGAACGCGGCCTCCGAACCTAGGGCGACCTTGAAGCGGTTCATGGCGATGTACATGCTGCGAACAATCCGGTGTGTGGTGCTGTCGCATTAGATGGTTAGGCTCCGGCCACTTACAAGCGAAGGCGAGATCGCGTCCGTTGATCAGCAGGGCGCCCTGCAGCATCCCTTCCGAAGGACCGCAATGGGTCGACTGCGGCGGTTCAGGCTGGCATCCCGGCTACCGCAGCCTCGGGTGGAGAGCAGACATAGGACATATTGGGAAAGCGTCCGCTCTGCGCCCCATGTCGGTCAACCACGGGCCAAAGTCGACTTCCCGAAAGCGGACGCAACCTGCTCCCTTCCTGGTGGCCGATACTGGGTGGGTTTGCGACCGTCCGCTTACAGAGCGGAACGCTGTGATACCGACTTTCAGTTATGTTCGGGTCTGACCCATCGCGGTCACAGGAGTGCCGTGGTCGACTTCCCGAAACCGGACAGAGCATCCGAGGGCCCATTCGACTGGGATGGGCGGTTTCGCGACGGTCGGCTTTGAGCCGCACGGCGGCGAAAGCGGACACTGGTGTTGCTCAGTCTGCCACAGCAAAATGCAACATTTGGTCTGCGTGTGCCTCACGAAGGAAGGGCGGCCGTGGCCGCGACGCGCATCATTAACGAGAGCGGCGGCATCAACCGCGTCGTCTACCACATCACCTCGAAGCCGCCCGGCACGATCGAGTGGGCGAGACGGAGCGCAGCGTAGGATACTAGAGGATAGTTTAGCATGCGGTCGTCGACGGACAGGTCTCGATAGCAGTCAATAGGTGTAACTGCAACAGACCTCACCCGATTTCGAAACATCAATCCGTTATCGCGCCGAGTTGCGTCGGGACCCCACCTCGCTTCACAGCAGATCAGCACGGCGCTCGAGCGGCTAAGCGCTCGATTGCGTTCCTTGCCGTACGGCTGCCAGCATATTGATACATTATATCAGTTGCAGTATCGTTGGCTACCATGCTGGCAAGCGCTCTCAAGGTCGATGTTGCTTCTCCTATCGCCCTCTCTGGCGCGGCGGGCGATCTCGATTTGGTCGATCCGACGTTGATCCTATGGCGCCGGCCCGAGCGGTGCGCATTGCGGCCCCTCTTGCGGTATTACGAGCGTGCCGAGGCCGCGGGAAATATCGACAGCGCGCTTGTCTCGATGGCCGGGGAGATAGGTCAGGGGCGCATCGCTCACCTGCTCCCGCCCGCGCCGAAGCGGTTCGCGGCCGCGCGCAGCGCCTTCGCGGAAGAGCTTCGTCGCCTGATCAGGCTCTTTGCCGCCGTCGCCGATACGATGGCCGTCCGCGTCAAGCTCGAAGTCGAGCGTGAGGACCGCTGTCGATACTTTCACACCGATCGCGTCGGCCTACGGCTGCTCTGCACCTATCTCGGCCCGGGCACCGAGTGGGTGCCTGATGAGTTCGCGGACCGCTCGGCCCTGTGCAGTGGGGACAATGCGGCGATCGTTCCCGAACTGCGCCAGCTCCGGCGCCTGGCGCCGTTCTGGGTCGGCTTGTTCAAGGGCGACCTGGACCGCGATTGCTCCGGCCGGGGCTGCGTCCATCGCTCGCCGCCGATAGCGCGCAAGCGGAATGCTGCCCGCATCCTGCTCACCATCGACAACCGCGACGAAGACTGACCGACCGGAGGTCCCCCATGCCCGCAATGTCGCCGATTCCTGTAACCGTGCTGACCGGCTATCTCGGCGCCGGCAAGACGACGCTCCTCAACCGCGTGCTCACCGAGGAGCACGGCAAGCGCTATGCGGTGATCGTCAACGAGTTCGGCGAGATCGGCATCGACAACGAGCTCGTCGTGAACGCCGACGAGGAGGTGTTCGAGATGAACAACGGGTGCATCTGCTGCACTGTGCGAGGCGATCTCATCCGGATCATCGGCAATTTGCTCAAGCGGAAGGACCAATTCGACGCAATCCTGATCGAGACGACCGGCCTTGCTGACCCGGCGCCGGTGGCGCAGACCTTCTTCGTCGACGATGAGGTCCGTGAGCGCGCTAGGCTCGACAGCATCGTCACGGTCGTCGACGCGAAGAACCTGATGGCTCGTCTCGACGACAGCCACGAAGCCGCCGAGCAGATCGCCTTCGCAGACACCATCCTGCTCAACAAGACGGATCTCGTGCCGAGCGACGAGCTCGCCCGGGTCGAGGCGCGCATCCGCGCGATAAATCCCACCGCGGTGATTCATCGCACCGAACGTTGCGCTCTGCCGACCGACGCCGTCCTCGGCCGCCGCGCTTTCGACCTCGATCGCATACTGGAGATCGAACCGAACTTCCTTGGGGAAGACGATCACCAACATGACGATGTGATCACCAGCGTCGCCTTGAAGGAGGAGCGGCCGATCGACGTCAACAAGTTCAATGCCTGGATCGGCAATCTTCTCCGCACGCGCGGACAGGACATCCTGCGATCGAAGGGCATTCTCAACATCAAGGGAAGCCCGAGCCGCTTCGTCTTCCAGGCCGTGCACATGCTGATCGAGGGCGATGACGGAAAGCGCTGGGAGCAAGGCAAGGCCCGCGATTCCAAGCTGGTGTTCATCGGCCGGGGCCTTGACGAAGCGGAATTGCGCATGGGTTTCGGAGCTTGTGTCGCCGCATGAGCATGCTGACCGAAGAGCGCCACATCCTCGCGCCCGAGAGATATGATCTGACATTCGATGCCGCCGTGACGGGCATGGCGTTCTTGAACGGCGGGCTGCTGGCGATCGCCTGCGGCGACGGCGGCGTGCGGTTCGTTCCGGCAGGGGACGCGCCGATTTCGGTGCAGGCGCACGAGAATGGCGCTGCCGCGCTTACCCTCGCCCTCGACATCGATGGCGCTGGCGTGCTGACCGGTGGCGACGATGGCCGCCTCGTGCGGACGAGCGCCGACGGCGCATCGCGCACGCTCCTGGAAGCGCCGGGCCGGCAGATCGATGTCGTCGCCGTGAGCGGCCCGGGCGGGCTCCGCGCCGCCGCGTTCGGCAGGGAGCTCCGCCTGATCGATCGCGCTGGGGCGGTGACCCACGCCACCGCCTACCATCCGAGCAGCGTGACCGGGCTCGCCTTTAATCCCAAGGGCAAGCGTCTTGCCGCATCGCACTATGGCGGCGTGACGCTGTGGTGGACGGGCACGCTCGGGCAGAGCCCGAGCCGGCTCGGCTGGCAAGGCTCGCATATCCAGGTGAGCTGGAGCCCGGATGGCTCGACGGTCATGACCGCCACACAGGAAGCCACGCTGCATGGCTGGCGACTCACCGACGGGCAGCATCTTCAGATGACCGGATATGCCGCAAAAGTCCGCTCGATGGACTGGCTGGCTAAACCGATGACGCTTGCGACCGCCGGCGGAGACTGCGTGACGGCGTGGAGGTTCACCGGTGGCGGACCGATGGGTAAGCCGCCGGTCGAGGCCGGCCGCGGCATTGGCCGGCTTGTTACGGCGGTGGCCGTGCACCCAAAGCGACCGCTGGTCGCCGCAGGCTTCGATGACGGATGCCTCGCGCTGTGCGAGCTCTTCGGCGAGCGCATCGTCCGGCTCCAGTCAGGCGATAGCGGTCGCATCTCGGCCCTGGCCTGGTCGCGGAACGGCGCGCGGCTCGCGGCAGGCGCGGAGTCCGGCGCGGTTTCGCTGTTCGACCTCTCGATGGCGGCGGCTTGACGGCACTGCGGCGACGGTGCATTTCGTCACTTGAAGCTCACGGCGATGCCTGTAAAGGCCGGTGGAAAGGCGTAAACTATCGCCGATGGCAACGCGCAAGGATCAGGAAAAGGCGATCCGATCGGCGGAAGAGATCTGCCGGCGCGCGGGCGCTCGCCTGACGCTCCTTCGTCGGCGCGTCCTCGAACTCGTCCTGACCTCCTCACGGCCGCCGAGCGCCTACGAGATTCTCGATCGGCTGCGCCCCTTGGACGCCTCGGCGACGCCGGCGGGGGTCTATCGCAGCCTCGAGTTCCTCGCCGATCGCGGCTTGGTGCACCGCCTCGAGAGCACCAAGACGTTTGTCGCATGCGCCATGCCGGACCACGCGCATCCGAGCCAGATGCTGATCTGCCGCCGCTGCGGGACGGCGGTCGAGGCCGAAGATCCTCGTGTTGCGTCGGCCGCCGAGAAGCTCGGTCGCCGGCTCGGCTTTGCGCTGGACCGACGCACGGTCGAGTTGACCGGACTTTGCGCGACCTGCCAGGACTGAGCACCCCAGCGATGATCGGTTGACCGAGCCGGCGCAGTAGCGCGGCGTGAGCGGAGCTGAGCATCAACAAACAGATTGATACTTTGTATCATTTCTGATTTGATACATTATATCATTTCATGTTGGATGAGCATTCCCCACCGCGATGCTGATCGACGCCCCTGCCGACGAAGAGTTCCGTAGATCCGTCCTCGCTCGGGCCCTCGGCCGGCGCGTCGCTGTGATCATGGTGGGTTTGGTCCTGCTTTGGCTCGCCGTCTTCTGGGCCGAGGCTCTGCCGTGATGCGCGGGGCGGCAATCATGCTACGCGATCTCACAATCGCGTATGACCGCCATCCCGCCGTGCATCACCTCACCGGCAATTTCGCTCCCGGCAGCCTGACGGCCATCGTCGGTCCCAACGGTGCGGGCAAGTCGACGCTGCTCAAGGCGATTGCCGGGGCGCTGCGCCCCGCGGCCGGGACGGTCGAGCTGAACGGGCTGTCGCGCTCGGATCTCGCCTATCTGCCCCAGCAGGCCGAAATCGACCGGGCCTTTCCGATCACCGTTGCCGACACCGTCGTCATGGGGGCGTGGACCCGCATCGGCGTCGGCCTCGGCGTCGACCGGGCGACGGCGGTCCGCGCCGGCCAGGCGCTCTCGGCCGTCGGCCTCAACGGCTTCGGCCGGCGTCCGGTCGGCTCGCTCTCGGCCGGACAGTTCCAGCGCGTCCTGTTCGCTCGCATGCTGCTCCAGGATGCGCGCGTCGTCCTGCTCGACGAGCCGTTCACCGCCATCGACGCGCGGACCACGCGCGACCTCCTCGATCTCGTCGTGCGCTGGCACCGACAGGAGGGACGGACGGTCATCGCGGTGCTGCATGACTTCGATCAGGTCCGCGCGCATTTTCCGCACGCGCTGCTGCTGGCGCGCGCACCGATCGCCTGGGGCGATACCGACCGGGTCTTGACGCCCGAGAACCTTCTCTCGGCGCGGGCGCTGGCCGAAAGCTGGGACGAAAACGCGCCGCTCTGCGACCGCGCTCGGGGAACGGCGGCATGATCGCGGGACTCTACCAGGCGAAGGTCGCCCCCTTCGTCGAATACGGCTTCATGCGCCGCGCACTCGTTGCCTGTCTCGCGCTCAGCATCGGATCGGGACCGATCGGCGTCCTTCTCATGCTGCGCCGCATGAGCCTCGTCGGTGACGCCCTCAGCCATGCGGTCTTGCCCGGCGCTGCCGTCGGCTTTCTGATCGCCGGGCTGTCGCTCTGGGCGATGGGCCTCGGCGGCCTCGTCGCGGGGCTCGCGGTCGCCCTCCTGTCCGGGCTGGTGAGCCGGGCAACCAATTTGCGGGAGGATGCGACCTTCGCCGGCTCGTATCTCGCCTCGCTCGCGCTGGGCGTGCTGATCGTCTCGACGCACGGCTCGAACATCGATCTCCTGCATGTGCTGTTCGGCACGATCCTCGCGATCGACGACAACGCGCTCGATCTAATGGGCGCCATCACATCGGTCAGCGCCGTGGCGCTGGCGGCGATCTATCGTCCGCTGATTCTCGAATGCTTCGATCCCGGCTTCCTGCGCGCGGTCGGCGGCCGCGGCTCCCTCTACCATCTCGTCTTTCTCGTGCTGGTGGTCCTCAATCTCGTCGCGGGCTTCGAGGCGCTGGGGACGCTCATGGCGGTCGGGCTGATGATGCTGCCGGCGCTGGCGGCGCGGTTCTGGGCTCCCACGGTACCCGGCATGATGGCGGCCGCGGCGGCGTTCGCCTTCGCCTCGGGGCTCATCGGCCTGATCGCCTCCTACCGCTTCGGTCTGCCCTCCGGGCCGGCCATCGTCCTCACCGCCAGTGCGTTCTACGCCGCCTCGCTCGTTCTCGGGCGAAGCGGCGGCTTCCTGCGCCGCCGGTGGCCTCGGCCGCATCTTGCGGCCTGACACGCTTGAAGGAGACTCCGGAATGCGAACCCTTGTTGCGCTGATCCTTGCCTTTCTCTGGGCGGTACCCGCGTCGGCCAAGCCCGTCGACGCGGTCGCGAGTTTCACCGTGCTGGCCGATATGGTCCGCCAGGTCGGCGGAGACCGGGTCCTGGTATCGAGCCTCGTCGGTCCGAATGGCGATCCGCATGTCTTCGAGCCGTCCCCGGACGACGCACGGCGCCTTCGGAACGCCGATCTCGTCTTCGTCAGCGGCCTCGGGCTCGAAGGCTGGATGGATCGGCTGATCGAGGCGTCCGGCTATCACGGCACCATCGTGGTGGCGTCCGAGGGCATTCGCACGCGAACCATGGAGGAAGACGGCAGGCAGATCGTCGATCCGCACGCCTGGAACAGCGCCGCCAACGCGGTCGTCTATGTCGGCAACATCGTCAAGGCGCTGTCCGCCGCCGATCCCGAGGGAGCGGCGCAATACGAGGCGAACGGCCGGCGATACGCCGAAGAGGTGCGAACGCTCGACGCCTATGCGCGCCAGATGATCGCAACCGTCCCGCCCGATCGACACAAGGTCCTGACCAGCCATGACGCGTTCGGCTATTTCGGCGACGCCTATGGCGTAAAATTCCTCGCTCCCGTCGGTTTCTCGACCGAATCGGAGGCCTCCGCCGGCACTGTCGCGAAGCTGATCGATCAGATCAAGGCCGAGCACGTGACGGCGTATTTCTTCGAGAACTCGAACGATCCGAAGCTCATCCGGCAGATCGCCCGCGCGACGAAGGCCGAGCCGGGCGGCGAGCTCTATGTCGAGGCGCTCTCCAAGCCGGATGGCCCAGCGCCCAGTTACGCCGCGATGTTCCGTCGCAACGTCGACCTCATGGTCGCGGCGATGAAGCGAAACTGAGCCGGATGAGCCCTTCGATCCGATCCTGCATTCTCGACAGCATGGCGCGCCGCGGGACTCAACCCGCGACGCGCCGATCGGCGGCAGCGACTTGCTTGGGAGTAACCTCGCCGAAGATGCGAAGCGTGTCCTCGATCGCCTCGCGCTCGATATCGCGGACAATGAACACAAGCCGCGTGCGATGATCTTCGGACGGCCACGCTTCGAGCAAAGTCGGTGGGTGGAACAGGTGCTGGACGCCGTGCACCACCACCGGCCGGCCGGGCCGGTCGACGATGTTGACGATGCCCTTTACCCGCAGCAGATCATCACCACGCATCGCCGCCATAATATCGAGCCAGGCGGCGAAGGCGTCCCACAGCACCGGGGCGTCGCGCACAACGCAGAAAGCGTGAATCCGATCGTCATGTCGGTTGACGTCGTGATGACCGGTCTCATGTCCGTGATCATGATCGTCCTCGGCCTCATGAGCATGATCGTGCTGATGTTGATGAACGTGCTCCACGGCATAGGCCTCGTCGTGCAGCCAGCGCTGAACTTCGACGCTCTTGCTTGTCGGATCATATAGTCCGATGTTGAAGATCGCTGGGGGATCAACGGCGCCATCGGCGACAGGAAGGATCGGCGTGCCGGCATTGAGCCCCCGCAGTCGTGCCGTTAGCGCTGCCACCTGGTCCGAGGAGGCGAGGTCCTGCTTCGTCAGCAGGTCTGTCGGCGACGGCCGCTTGTTTCACCGCCTCTGCGTGACCGTCGAGAGTCCGCATGCCGTTCACCGCATCCACCGTCGCGACAACACCGTCCAAGCGATAGCGCGCGGCGATCAGCGGATCGGTCATCAAGGTGTGCAGCACCGGCGCCGGATCGGCGAGACCCGTGGTTTCGATGACGATCCGCTGGAACTCGGGGATTTCACCCCGGACACGCCGCAAGAACAGATCGCGAAGCGTCGTGATCAGGTCGCCGCGCACCGTGCAGCACAGACAGCCGCTATTGAGCACGACGAAGTCCTCGCTCGCGCGCTCGACCAGCAAATGGTCGAGCCCCACCTCACCGAACTCGTTGATGATGACGGCCGTGGCAGTGAGTTCGATCCTCTTCAGCAGTCGGTTCAGGACCGTCGTCTTGCCGCTGCCTAGAAAGCCGGTCAGCACGGTAACCG
>Ga0335081_10017052_pt1 | contig 11767 bp, 7 predicted proteins | sample Lox_Sample_35_FD_206713 | JGI IMG/M metagenome (GOLD analysis project Ga0335081, IMG submission 206713) | Soil microbial communities from Loxahatchee National Wildlife Refuge, Florida, United States - Lox_Sample_3.5 | ecosystem: Environmental > Terrestrial > Soil > Wetlands | place: USA: Florida... | reverse complement strand
GGTGACAATATCGCGTATCCCCGCCCGGTCACCGCGAAGCCAGGCTGCCTCGGCGCGCGCGATCGCGACGGGACCGGACCGTTGCAGCTCGTTGGCCTGCAGCGCGAGATCCCACGCCGTCCCGAGCAGGCCGGCCGCCGCAGGCTGCCCGCGCCGGGCGGCGATCCGGCCGAGCACCGTCAGGGCGGGGCATCGAACTGGCAGGCTGGCGGTCACGCCGAGCTCGGCCGAACGGGCGGCGGCATCCCACGACCCGCGGCAGAACTCCAGCCGGGCCCGTTCAACGTGCATGTAGGACAGGAAGGCGAGAAACTCCGTCTCCTCGGCGAGCTGCGTGCTAGCCGTCAGGTAACGTTCGGCCTCGTCGAGGCGGTACCGGTCGAGCAGCTGCCACACGATGTTGACGTATGCCCGGCAGGCGTCTTCGACGTCGCCCGCGTCCAGCGCGACCCGCAGGCCCTCGTCCATCGTGCGCCGGCCGACCGGGTCGTCGAGCAGCCACTGCGAGGTGCCGACGTTCGTCAGGGCGTGCGAGATTATCGCCGGGTCGCCGACCGCACGAGCCAGCGCGGCGGCCCGCTGGCCGCAGGAGATGCTCTCCCGGGCCCGGCTGGCCAGCATGTACAGCTGCGACTGGCAGCTCAGGGCCAGCGCCAGCAGGCGAGTGTCGCCGGCCTGCTCCAGTACCCCGACCGCCGCGCGGGCGGCACGCTCGGCTTCGCCGCGCTCACCGGCCCACCACTGCATCCGGGCCAGCCAACGCAGGCTGTTGCCGAGGACGCGCTGGTCGCCCCGCCGGCGGTTCAGGTCGACGGCTTGCCGTTCGGCTTGGGCCGCGCGTTCGGCCGCGCCGGTCGTGTAGCACTCGATCGCGTATTGCTCCAGCAGTTCGGCTCGCTCGTCCGCGGCGAACCGGCCGGCATGCTCCAGGACGAGGCCGAAGTGCGCGACGGCCTCACGGTGCGCGCCGGCCCGGGCCGCGTCCCGCGCGGCGTCCGGACCGTATCGGACGATGGCATCCACGTCCCCTGCTTGCGCCGCATGATGGACGATCTGCGCCGCGTCAGACCCGTCCCGCTTTACCAGGGCGGCGAGCACCCGCTGGTTCAGCGCGACGAGCCGCGCCGACGGCAGCGAGCCCGCGATAGCTCGCCGGGTGAGCTCATGGCGAAAAGAGACCCGGCGTGCGGACACGGTGAGCAAGCCGCGCTGCTCGGCAGCCGCGAGCACCGCCACCTGGCCAGGACCGGTGTCTGGCACGAGCGCATCGACCAGCCAGCGCTCGAGCGCGAACGGGACCACGGCCAGCTGCTCGAGCGCATCCTGAACCGGCAGGTCCAGCTGCCTGAGCCGGGCCAGGACGGCATCCACGATGGTGCGCGGAATGCGATCCCCCCACGCCGAGTCGAGCAGTTCCTGGACGAAGAACGGGTTCCCTGAAGTCAGCGCGAACAGATCTTCCGCGTCGACCGGCCTGCCCGGGCTGAGCTGCCGCACCGCTTGTGGCGAGAGCCGGCCCAGCGCGAGGTGCCGGACGTGTTCGGTGCGGGACGCCTGGCCGAGCAGGCCGGGCAGCAGGTGCTCCCGGTCCAGCTCGTCATCGCGGTAGGTGAGGATCAGGACGGCAGGCAGGTCGGCCATCCGCCGGATGAGGTAACGAAGCGCATCAAGCGTCGCGTCGTCCGCCCAGTGGACGTCCTCGATTACCAGGACCGTCGGATGCTCGGGCGCGCTCAGCTCCGCGCGCAGGGCGGCATGTACCCGGTCGCGATCGCTGCCGTCCATCACGGCCCGGCTGAGCTCAGCTCTTACGCTGCCTACCAGGTCGCGGAAGGGGCCGAGGGTTCGCGGGGTGGCCAGATCGTCGCAGTAGCCCACCAGCATCCTGCCTTCGGCGGGCAGGCGGGCGCGCAGTGCCTCGACCAGGCTTGACTTACCGATCCCGGCCTCACCCATGACCAGCACGACCGAGCCGGCTCCCCCGGCTGCCGCGTGCACGGCATCGGCAAGCGCCGCCAGCTCGGCGTCCCGTTCCAGGACCTCCCGCCGCACGCGCTATTTACCGGGCTTTCGTCCCCAGGCCTGGAACAACAGCGGCTGCAGGGTAAACGTGTCGGGTCTGGCCAGGTGTTCGGTCAGCTCGGCGGTAAGCCGGGTGAGCCGGGGAGCGTCCATGGTGCCGCCGCGCACGATCTGATCCCGGAAAATGTCGATGAATCGCAGCAGCAGCAACTGGTTGGGCTCGCCTGCATGCTGAGTATGGACCGAGACCTCGATCGTGACGTCGGTCAGCTTCGCATCGCGCAGGAGCGCCGGCATCCGGCGGCCCGTAGAGGGATTCAGCCCGATGGTCTTCCACGTCTTGACCAGGGCATCAAGCAGGCTGTCCCACGCCGGGTGCGCGGGCTCGCAGGCCCAGGTGATCCAGTCCACGTTCTGCATCATGACCCAGCCACCGGGCCGGACCACCCGGACCATTTCGTCGACGACCGCTTGCAGCGAGGTCAGCGTGATCAGGACCAGCCTCTCGTGGGCCAGGTCAAAGGAATCCGCCCTAAGACCCGCCGCTCTGGCGTCGGCCCGGATCAGCGTCACATTGTCCAGGCCGCGCTCGGCGACGCTGCGCTGGGCGAAGCCGATCATCCGGGGCTCACTGTCCAGCCCGATGACGTCACCAGCCGGCCCGACCCGGCGCGAGAGCAGATCCAGCACGCCGAGCGGGCCACAGCCGAAGTCAACCGCGCGCCCGCCCACTGGCAGCTCGAGGCGATCAAGCAGAGCCTCTGTCTCGGCCCGGTGGACTTCGCCTTGCGCCAGCAGCCGCGCCCGCTCACTCTCATCGGCCCCGAAGAAATACCCCGTGGCAGGGTGCTGCCCTTGCATCACCGAGTCAGCATAAGAAGGGAATGGATCATGTCCAAGCTCTCAACCTGGGCTCTTGCTGTAGTGGCCGTGACTCCACACCATCTCCACACGATCTGCAGATGGCCTACACAACCGAGACGGGTTCGCGGCCAGATACCGCTGGACTGATCCCAGGCCGCTGGCGGCTAGGATCACGGCGTGATCACCGGAATGCATGCGATCGTGTTTTCCCCGGACGCTGAGAAGGTCCGCGCGTTCGTCGCCGACGTACTCGGCATGCCGTCGGTCGATGCCGGCGGAGGCTGGCTCATTTTCGCCCTGCCCCCGGCCGAGCTTGCGATTCATCCAGCTGATGGCGCAAGCCACCAGCTGTACCTCATGTGTGACGACATCCAGGCCACCCTCGCCGAGTTGAAGGACAAGGGAGCCCAGGTGGCACGCGATGTCTCCGATCAGGGCTGGGGGCTTGTCGCCGCGATCCGCCTGCCGGACGGCTCGGAGTTTCCCATTTATGAGCCCCGGCATCCGTCGCCCCTTCAAGCCTGACCGGATTCTCCGGATGCCGGTTCGTCGCCGCCTCGTCTGCGGGTCCGGCCCGGGTCCGGCCCGGGTCCGGCCTGGAGGTCGGCGGCTCAGGTTAGGTGCCCAGCGACACCGGCAGGTGCGCGGGTCCGCGCAGGTTGATCCGGCCATTCCAGGTGACCTGGCCATCGAGGGCGAGGCCGGGGAACCGGGCGGTCAGCCGCGCGAGGGCAATCGAGGCCTCGAGCCTGGCCAGCGACGCGCCCAGGCAGTGATGCGGCCCGCCGCCGAACGAGACGTGCTGGCGCGCGTCCTTGCGGTCGAGCCTCAGCTCGGCGGCATCCGGCCCCCAGAAACCCTCATCCCGGTTGGCCGAGCCCAGGCTGGCCATGACCAGGGCCCCGGCGGGAATGGTGAGGCCGCGGATGCTGACCGGTTCCAGGGTGATCCGCCTGCTGGCCTGCACCGGGCTGTCGTAACGGAGCAGTTCCTCCACGGCGTTGTCGATCAGGGCGGGATCCTCCCGCAGCAGCGCAAGCTGGGCCGGATGGCGCAGCAGCGCGAGAGTCCCGCCCGCGATGAGGTTGACCGTCGTCTCGTGTCCGGCGATGTACAGGAGCAGGGTCTGCGCGATCAGTTCCTCATCGTCAAGCACGTCGCCGTCGTCCTCGGCGTTGATGAGCGCCGTCAGCAGGTCATCAGCAGGATGGGCGCGTTTCCACGCGATCATGCCGGCCGCTATCTCGGTCAGCTCGCTGTCCGCGGCCGCGATAGCCGAGGCGAGCGCCGGGTCAGCGACCGGCTCCAGCGAGCGGACCACCGTGCCGCTCAGGGTCCTGATGCGCTCATGGTCCGCCGGCGGCGTGCCGAGCATCTCGCCGATCACGGCGAACGGCAGCGGGAAGGCCAGGGCGTCGACGAGATCCACCCGGCCCTGCCGCTGCGCTACATCGAGCATGCTGTCGACCAGGCTGCAGATGCGCGGCCGCAGCGCCTGCACAGCCCGTGGAGTAAAGGCCTTCGACACCAGCCGGCGCAGCCGGGTGTGATCCGGCGCGTCCCGGTCGAGCATGGACACGCCACGGGGTCGGCCCTCCTCGCCATACATCCGCTCGCGCAGTTCCAGCAGCGGGCCCCCGGCGATGTTGCGATCCTCGACCGACAGGCTCGCCCTGAGCAGCCAGGAAACATGCTCGTAGCAGGTGAGCAGCCAGAACCCGAGCGGATGCTCATGGACAGGCGCCCCAGCGCGCAGTGCCGCGTACTGCGGATAGGGATCGTCAGTGAAACCGGGCGCGAACGGATTGAACAGCGGCGGGGGCAGGATCTGGGACATAGCGGAGCTCCTTCCCGGCCTCCCGGCCGCCATCGCTCACGCTGAGATTGTCACATACCTCGTCCATCCGGGCTCAGGCGCCGACGCCAGCCGGACAGTCACAAGACCACTTGCTGGACACGCCGAACGCTAGGACGCGGGCGACCGAAGCACCGTCCTTCGGGTACCGGGAAACTGACAAGCCAGAAGCGCAGCACACCGTTTCCCGCCGAATCGGTGCGGGTCATCACACAGCTGATTGATCGGATTCCGGCGGCCATATGCAGCAGTTATGGGTGTTTGGAGTCCCAGGCGATTGGCTATTGGCCTGCATGACCCGGATCGCCTGGGCGGTCCGCCGCGGCTGCGCCTGACGCCGACCACGGCCATGTACTGGCGGGCTGGCCAGGGGTATAAATGCCTCATGGTGACGTGTCCGCGATGCGGTGCGTCCCGGGGGGACGACGACCGGTTCTGCGAGGACTGCGGAGCCCCTTTGGGGCGGTGCCCATCTTGTAGTGAGCCGGTCACGCCGGGGAAGCCATTCTGCCGTTCCTGCGGGTACGAGCTGTCTGGTCTGGGGTCAGCGTCATCGGGGACCACACCAGCGTCGCCGCCTGCGGCTGCCCGCGGCCTGGACCGGGCGCCGGTGGCGGAGCGGCGGGTGTGCTCGGTGCTGTTTTGCGATCTGGTGGGGTTCACTCCGCTGTCCGAGGCGCGGGATCCGGAGGTGGTCCGGGAGCTGCTGTCACGGTACTTCGAGGTGGCGCGGACGGTGATCGGCCGCTATGGGGGGGTGGTGGAGAAGTTCATCGGCGACGCTGTCATGGCAGTGTGGGGGGCCCCGGTGGCCGCGGAGGGGGACGCGGAGCGGGCGGTGCGCGCCGGGCTCGACCTGGTGGCGGCGGTGGCTGAGCTAGGTGTGACGGCGGGGGTGCCGGACCTGGCCGCCCGGGCGGGGGTAATGACCGGTGAGGTCGCGGTGACCCTGGCCGCGGCCGGTGAGGGGATGGTTGCCGGGGATGCGGTGAATACCGCGGCGCGGGTGCAGGCGGCGGCAGGGCCGGGGCAGGTCCTGGTGGACGGGGCGACGCAGCGGCTGGCCGGTGCCGGGGTCGGGTTCGCCGATGCCGGAGAACATCGGCTGAAGGGCAAGGCGGAGCCAATCCGGCTGTGGCGGGCGACCCGGGTGCTGTCCGGGGTTGGCGGCTTGAAGCGGCTGGATGGGCTGGAGGCGCCGCTGATCGGCCGGGACGCGGAGCTGCGCACGGTCAGAGAGCTCTTTCACGCCGCGGCCGAGCGGCGGGTGCCGCGGCTGGTGCTGATCTCCGGTCCGGCCGGGGTGGGCAAGTCCCGGCTGGGCTGGGAGTTCGACAAGTACATCAGCGGCCTGGCGGAGCCGGTGTGGTGGCACCGGGGCCGATGCCTGCCCTACGGGGAAGGGGTGGCGTTCTGGGCGCTGGCCGAGATCGTCCGGCAGCGGCTTTCCATCGCGGAAGAGGACCCGGCCGATGTGGCGGCGGGCAAACTGGCTGCCGGGCTGGACCGGTTCGTGCAGGACGCGGCCGAGCGGGCTTACATCGGCGCGCGGCTGGGCCGGTTGCTGGGAGTCACGTTCGCGGGGGATGGCGGGGGGCCGCTGGCCCGGGAGGAGCTGTTCGCCGGGTGGCGGCTGCTCTTCGAGCGGCTCGCCGCCGAGGGCCCGGTGGCGCTGCTGGTCGAGGACGCTCAGTACGCCGACAGCGGGCTGCTGGACTTCCTGGACCACCTGATCGACTGGGCGCGGGACCTGCCCATCTACGTGGTGGTGTTCGCCCGGCCCGAACTCGGCCAGGCCCGGCCCGGGTTCGGCACCGGGCGGAACCGCTCCACCCTGACCCTGGACCCGCTGGATGCGGCCTCGATGGATCAGCTGGTCGACGCGCTCGTGCCCGGCATGCCGGCCGCGGCGCGGGCGAAGATCACCCAGCAGGCGCAGGGCATCCCGCTGTTCGCGGTGGAAACCGTCCGCGCGCTGATCGACCGGGACATCGTCCAGCCCCTCGAGGGCGTCTACCGGCTGGTCGGCGACGTCGGCGAGCTAGCCGTGCCGGACAGCCTGCACGCGCTGCTGGCCGCCCGGCTCGATACCCTCGACCCAGAGGTGCGGCGGCTGATCGCTGACGCCGCGGTGCTGGGCAGCACCTTCCCGGCCGAGGCGCTGATCGCGGTGTCCGGGCAGCAGGAGTCTGCGGTGCGGGCAGCGCTGGCCGAGCTGGTGCGCCGCGAGGTGCTCACCATATCGGCCGAGCCGCTGTCGCCCGAGCGGGGCAGTTACGGGTTCGCCCAGAACATGCTGCGCCAGGTCGCCTACGACACCTTGTCCCGCCGGGACCGCAAGACCCGGCACCTGACGGTGGCGGCGCACCTGCGCGCTACGTTCCCCGGCGACGGGGAAGAAGTCAGCGACGTCATCGCCCGGCACTACCTGGACGCGCTGACCGCCGTCCCGGATGATCCCGACGCCGATGAGATCCGCGGCCAGGCCATCATCACCTTGATCCGGGCCGCCGAACGCGCCGAGCGCACCGGTGCCCCGGCTCGGGCCGCCACCAGCTATGCCACGGCGGCCGAGCTGATGCCACCGGATACACCAGATGGCGGACATCCCTCAGCCGGGGTGCTGTGGGAGCGGGCCGCGCGTGCCGCGGTCACCAACGGCGACTGGGCAGCTACAGTCGAGCACGCGGAGCGGGCACGCGAGTATCACCTTGCTCGCGGCCAGGGCCGGGCGGCCGCCCGCGCCCAGGCTACCGCCGGGCGGGCGCTAAGCCTGTGGGGCCATCACGCCGAGGCGCGCGAGCAGCTGACCGACGCGGTGGAGGTGCTGCGGACACAGCCCGATACCGACACGGTGGGCGCCCTGGAACAGCTTGCGGCGCTCGAGGTGTTCGCCGGCTCGCCCGACGCGGACAGGCTGTCGACCGAGGCGCTCACCTTGGGCCAGGCCCTGGGCGCCGGCACTTCCCAGCTCGCCAGCCTTCTGGTGGTCCGCGGGATCTACCTCGCTATGGATGGAAGGCGCCCCCAGGCGATCGCCTACTTCCGCGAGGGCGCGCGGCTGGCCACCCAGAGCGGCGACAACATCACCCTGGGACGCGCCCTGCTCAACCTGTCGGACCCGCTGGCGGTCACCGACCCCGCAGCTGCGGCGGAAGCAGCCCGCACTGCTGCCGGGCATTTGCGCCGCACCGGGGCTAGGGACTACCTGGCGGTCGCGATCGCCAACCTGGCCCAGGCGCTGCTGATGCTCGGCGACTGGGACGCCGCCGAGGCCGAACTCACCCATGCCGGGGACGCCTACGGCCTGGCAGACCACGAGTTCCTCATCTGCTACCGAGGCTGGCTAGCGGCGCTGCGCGGTGACATCGCCACCGCCCAGCGCATGCTCGCCGCACTGCCAGAGCTGCGGGCCAGTGAGGAACCCCAAGACATGGCAAGGATCAGCATCGCGGAGGCGTTCACCGCGGCCGCCCGCGGGCAGCCACACGACGCGCTGCGGCTCGCCCGGCACACGCTTGCCCACGTCGGCGCCCTCGGGATCAGCAGCGAAGACATACGCTGGGCTTGGCCATTGGCTGCCCGGGCCGCCTACGAACTGGGGGACACCGCTGCCGCCGGTGAGCTGCTTGCCCTGCTCGACACCTGCCAGCCCGGGCACCTGGCGCCTATGCAGCAGGCCGAACGCTACCTCGTCCAGGCTCGGTTGGCCGCCACCGGCAACCTCCCGGCCACCGCAGCAGCCTTCGCCGACGCTGTCGGCAGCCTGCGCGATCTGGGCACCCCCTACCACCTCGCACACGGCCTGCTCGACCACGCTCAGTTCCTTACGCGGCTGCACGATACCCAAGCTGCCGAGGCTGCCATCGGCGAAGCCCGCGACATTGCCCGCAACCTGCGCTGTCAGCCGCTGATGGATCGGGCGGCAAATGTCGCGTCCGCAAGTTCCCCCGCGCAGGCTTAAGGTGGGTGACTCCGTAAGTTCGTCGGGGGTCAGGGTTCGGGTTCGTGTCCGAGTCCGGTGAGGTGGACGGTGCAGGCGGTGTCGAGTGCTTCTTGCGGGCTGCCGATGGGCAGGCCGGTGAGCAGGGCAGCGTCTTCGTAGCGGTCGCGGGCGGGTGAGTAGATCGCGGAGCCGGAATAGCGGAGCCGGAATAGCGGGATCTGCTGGCCGTCGCGGAGCACGCCGGTGATGTAGGCGAAGCTGCCGTGGCATAGCGGATTACGTCGCTGTGATCTGACCCGAGGGCTGCCATGCCGCTGCTTGGCGCGGTGCCGGTCATGCTGAGCGCTGGCGAGCGCACCACCTTGAAGAAACGCGTCCGGGGCGAAGACGCCCTGGCGGGGCCGGCTGCGCGCGCAGATCGTGCTGGCTGCTGCCCGTGGCCGGGGCAACGCCCGGATCGGCCGTCACCCAGGTTGACCACACTCTGTGGATCATGATCTGGACCAGAGGCCGGGACGGCCGGGTCTATCATCACTGCCGCCCCGCCCGGGCCGGGAAGGAAGCGACCCGAGGCAGCGTTGACCGTGGCAGGGGCTGGCCGGGGTTCGGGGTGAAGAACTAGCCGGAGGGGCGGCATCCCGCCGTTTCCGGGCAACCAGGCATCAAGTAGAAAGGGCTGGCCGTCTCATGGCTGACGCACTGCCAGAATCGGCTCTCGGGGCGCTGGACGATCCGTTCGCGCAGCTGACCGGGCCGCTGGCCAGCACGACCCGACTGGACTTCGAGGTCGTCGACTCAGCCCGGCTCACGCCGCATATGCAGCGGCTCAGGCTGACAGCCCCGCAGCTCGACGTGTTCAGCTACCTGCCCGGCCAGGATGTGATGCTGCTGGTGGCGGCCGAAGGTAACCGCCCGGTACGGCGTCGCTACACGATCCGCCAGCTTGATTCGGCCACGCGGCTGCTCACGCTCGACATCGTGCTGCACGGCGACGGTCCCGGCGAGCGCTGGGTGCGGTCGGCCCAGCCCGGCGACAGGGTCGAGGGCATCGGGCCGCGCGGGAAGATCACCACGTCGGCCACGGCCGACTGGCACCTGTTCATCGGCGATGAGTCGGCGCTGCCCGCAATATTTGCGATGGCCGAGGCGCTGCCGCCCGGTCGCCCGGCCACGCTCGTGCTCGAAATCCCCGAGGGGAGCGACGAACAGGACCTGGCGGCCGCGGGGACCATCCGCATCTCCTGGCTGCACCGCATCGGCGCGCCCGCTGGCGACCCTTCGGCTCTGGCCGTCGAGGCAGCCGAGATCGAGTTGCCGCCCGGCCGCGGCCACGCCTACCTGTTCGGCGAGGCGACGGTCGTGTCCCGGCTGCGGGAGATCCTAGCCGGGCGAGGGCTCGGCCAGGACCAGATGTCACCCAAGGCATATTGGGGACGTGGCCGCGCCAACGCCAGCCACGGCGAGCCCGCCCGAGACGCCTAGCCAATGGCAGCGATGGTCGCGGCGACCTTTAGATCGACGCGGCGTGGACGACAGCTGCGTCGGTGAGGGACCTGACCACGTGCAGATCGCCGGGATCTGAGCGGCCAGCCCGGCGACAGTCCAGCAGATGACATACGTGCAGATAGGCGGCTCCGCGCGCACCTCGACGTCGCGATGCGTAACCATGGCTCCCCGCAAGTCGGCGGTCAGCGTGGCAAAGCGCCCCCGGCCCGGTTTCCGGCGCCCCAGAAGAACGGGCCGGCCGTCGGCGTGACCGTGATGTCCCACCCGAGGCTGCGGAGCTGCCTTTCCAGGTCCGCCGGCTCATGCGGGACCTTCACGATCCGGTAGGCCGTCCCGTCAGGGGTGCGCCGCTGGATGGTGGACGATGCCGGGCCGTCGATGAGCTCCTCTGGCGTGCGGTAGCCGTCATCGGCGAAGAACACCCGTCCGTGCGGCGCGAGGGCGGCGGCCACGAGGGCCCAGAAGGACCCGAATCGCCCGGGGGGAACGTGCGACAGCCAGAACCCCATGAAGACGACGTCGTACCGGCGGTCCGGTTTCCAGGTGAACAGGTCGGCCCGGACGAATCTCACCGGGGCACCACCGGGGACGCGGCTCGCCGCGATCGCGAGCATTTCCGGGGACGCATCGACGGCGGTGACGTCACTGGCATGGCGGAGCAGCTGGCGGGTCCAGGTGCCGGGACCGCAGGCGAGCTCCAGGACGCTGCCCGCCGGCCGGAACGCGTCGAGCGCGTCAGTCAGCTCGGCGCCGCCGGGAAGATCGAGGCCCTGGTCAAGGTAGTCCGGGGCCAGGGCACTGTAGTACGCACGCTGTCCGGCCAAAAGCTGGTCCTGAACTGATTCGGTGTTCATGGCTTCACCATGGGACTTGCCCCAAGGGCAAGGTCAACTCTCACAACCAGGGACCAGATCCCAGATGAAGCCGTCACAGCAATCTCAGCCGTTGAGCGAGCCTCGCACTCGCATCGGCCGGCCGTCCGGGCAAGACCAGATCATTCCGATCTGCGCGCCCCTCCGGGCAAGCGCAGCAAGTCCCATGGCGACGCAGGCGGATCTCGTACGCTGGCCGCGGACGAGCCGCAGTTGCTGAACGTGATCGGAGCGCCGGCCGCCGGCCCGCTACTCGATGACTACCGGGCGGCCCACTGAGGTAAGTTTGTCCGGATTGCCGACAAAGTAGACGGATATGATGACCCCGTCTTCCGATTGCACCGCCATTACCTGTTCGATCACGTCACCAGCGGAGAGAATGGCACCGGCGGAGCCGCCGACCACAGCCGGCCGGGTTGCCAGGTGGCGGTAGCGGCGGGCCAGGCTTATGAGGAGGCGGGCCACCCGGCTGGAACCGACGACCGGGCGGCGAGCGGCCCGGCGCTCGGGACCACCGTCAGTAATGCAAACGACCTGTGGCGCCAGGCGGGCGACGACCTCGTTCACGTCGCCGGAAGCCAGTGCACGGAGCAGGCCGTTGACGAGTTCACGGTCGGCCTCAGCGGTCTGGCAGGGCTGCTTGTCCGGCCGGAGCCTGCGGCGAGCCCGGCTGGCGACCTGCCGGCATGCCTCCGGGGAGCG
>Ga0335081_10017051_pt1 | contig 11768 bp, 13 predicted proteins | sample Lox_Sample_35_FD_206713 | JGI IMG/M metagenome (GOLD analysis project Ga0335081, IMG submission 206713) | Soil microbial communities from Loxahatchee National Wildlife Refuge, Florida, United States - Lox_Sample_3.5 | ecosystem: Environmental > Terrestrial > Soil > Wetlands | place: USA... | reverse complement strand
GCCCCGAGCGGCGCCGGACGATGGGCATCGCCGATTCGCTGATCCGGGTCTCGGTCGGGATCGAGGAACGCGAGGATCTCATCGGCGATTTCGAGCGCGCGCTGTCGTAGGCGCGAATTCCTTCGCACGCGCGGACGAAGGCGGAATCTGTAGGTGCGAATTCATTCGCACCGCTCGGCGCGGGCCGGATGAATCCGGCCCTACAACGTGCATGCCGCCGCGCCGGCCGCGTCGACGCGTAGGTAGCTCGCCGTGCGGTACCAGTCCGCGAGCACGTAGCGTTCGCAACGGCGGCCATCGACGGTCAGCTGGTGCCGCGCCGGGCGGTGGGTGTGGCCATGAATGAGCCGCGTGACGCTGTGCGCCCGTAGGGCATCCGCCACGGCGTCCGCGTTGACGTCCATGATTTCCTCCGACTTGCTCGCAGTCGCGCGCTTGCTGCGGGCGCGGAAGAACGCCGCGATCCCGCGACGAAAGACGTACGGCAGCGCGAGCAGCCTGCGGCGGTGCACCGGATCCTGCCAGTAGGCGCGGAAGCGCTGATAGTCGACGTCGTCGGTGCACAGCGTGTCGCCATGCATGATGAGCGTCGGTGTTCCCTGCACGTCGTGCACCACGGCGTCCTCGAGAAGCGTGGCGCCGGCAGCCCGCGCGAAGCGCTCGCCCAGGAGGAAATCCCGGTTTCCGCGCTGGAGATAGACCGGCGCGCCGGAGGCGGCGAGATCGGCGAAGGCGCGGGCGACCGCGGCCGCGAGCGGCTCGCGCAGCTGATCGTCACCCAGCCAGACGTCGAACAGATCGCCGGAAACGTACAGCGCCGCCGCGCCGCGCGCGGGTCCCGCCACCAGAGCGTGGAACGCCTCGATGAGCTCAGGACGCTCGCGCGAGAGGTGCAGATCGGAGATGAACAGCGTCGGCGCCCTGGCCACGGCGCGCCTCCGGGTCCTAGCCCGCGATCTCGGCGCGTTCGATCACCACGTCGTCGCGCGGCACGTTCTGGTGCATGCCGCGGTCGCTGGTCGCGACCGCCTTGATGCGGTCGACCACGTCCTTGCCCGCCACCACGCGGCCGAACACGCAGTAGCCGAAGCCGTTGGCGTCCGCCGAGCGATAGTTCAGGAAATCGTTGTCGGCGACGTTGATGAAGAACTGCGCGGTCGCCGAGTGCGGATCGCCCGTCCGCGCCATCGCGACGCTGTAGCGTGCGTTCTTCAAGCCGTTGGCCGCCTCGTTCTCGACCGCCGCCCGGGTCGGTTTCTGGCGGAACTCCGGCGTGAAGCCTCCGCCCTGAATCATGAAGCCGTCGATCACGCGGTGGAAGAGCGTGTTGTCGAAGTGGCCCGAGCGCACGTAGTCGAGGAAGTTGGCCACCGTCTTCGGCGCGCGCGCCGCGTCGAGTTCCAGGGTGATGTCGCCGAGATTGGTGTGCAGGATGACCATGGAATCTCCTAGGGCGCGCCGACGATCGTCGCGTTCTTGATCACGACGTGCTCGATCGGAACGTCTCTGGGAAAGGGTCCGCCGGCAGCGGTCGGCGTCGTCGCGATCTTCTCGACCACGTCCATACCCTGGATCACCTTGCCGAAGACGGTGTAGCCGATGCCGGCCACGGACGGATCGCGGTAGTTGAGGAACTTGTTGTCGGCCACGTTGATGAAGAACTGCGCGGTCGCCGAATTCGGGTCGGCGGTCCGCGCCATGGCGATCGTCCCCGGCGTGTTGAGGAGCCCCGCCTTGCTGCTCTTCTCGGCCTCGTTGACGACCGGCGCCCGGATCGGCTTCTCCCGGAAGTCGGTCCCGTAGCCGCCGCCCTGGATCATGAAGCCCTTGATGACGCGATGGAACTGCGTGCCGTCGTAGTACTTCGCCTTCACGTACTCCAGGAAGTTCTCTACCGTCTTGGGCGCGGCGTCGGGATAGAGCTCGATCCGGATCTTTCCGGCGGAGGTGTCGAGATCGACCTGCGGGTTGGCGGCGAGCGTTGCGCCGGCGAAGCCGGCGAGGCCGAGAGCGATGAGGACTGAGGCGCAGAGTCGGCGCAGCATCGATGCAATCTCCTTGAAGTGGCCTGGGATGGAATCGTTCGGCGAAGCTACTTCCTGGGCTTCGCGGGCGGCTTCGGCACGGGGACGGCGGGCTTGGGCGCGCTGCTCGACGGCTCCACCGCGTAGAGCTCGCGCACCAGCGCGAGCTTGGTCTGCGCGCTCCTGTTGCCCTTCTCCAGCGCGACCGCGCGGTCGTATTCGACGCCGGCGAGCCGCGCGTAGACGTCGCCCAGGTTCTCGTGCGCGATCCCATAGTCGGGACGAGCCAGAAGCGCCGTCTCGAGCGCCTTGCGCGCCTGTTCGTACTCGCCCTGTTGCGCCCAGATCACCGCGAGATTGTTGTACGGCTCGGGCAGCTCGGGATAGTCCTCGGTGAGACTCTGGAAGGTGGCGATCGCCGCGTCGGTCTGCTGCTCGTCCGTCTGTACGACGCCCTTCAGGAAGCGCGCCTGCGGATTCTTCGGATCGGAGGCAAGCATGCCATCGATTTTCGCGAGCGCGCTCACGTACTGGCCTTCGCGGATCATTGCCGCCGCTTCCGCGAGCTCGGGCGGCAACCCGGGCGTGCGCTGGGGTTGGACGGTCGCAGAGGTGGGCGGCGGAGGCGGCGCCTGCTGCGCGATCGCCGCCGCGCAGGCCGCCGCAAGCGCGCACACCGCCACGCGGCCGACGGAACGTGATCTCATCGAGGCTATGGATGCGGCTCTTGCGTGGGCCGCGCCGTCATTCTATCAGGCCGTGCGCAAACGCTCGACCGTAGCGTCGATCAGCGCCCGGGCAATGCTCACGGGATTGGGCAGCTGCGGCAGCGCGTCGATCGAGAACCAGCGGACATCGAGGATTTCGCCGTCGCAGGGACGCGCCTCGCCGCCGGCGTACTCGGCGTTGTAGGCGATCATCAGCGAATGCGGAAACGGCCAGGACTGGCTCGCCATGTAGCGCAGGTCTCTCACTTCGATGCCGACCTCCTCGCGGACCTCGCGATGGATGCAATCCTCGATCGACTCGCCCGCCTCGACGAATCCGGCGAGCGCGCTGTAGATGGGCAGCGCGAAGCGCTTCGAGCGCGCGAGCAGGAGTTCCCGGCCGCGGGTGACCAGCACCATCATCGCCGGCGAGACGCGCGGCCAGGCGACGTGGCCGCAAGCCGGGCATTCCTTGGCCCGCTCGCCCAGCTTCTCGCGCGTGGGCGTGCCGCAGCGGCCGCAGAACTGGTGGCTGCGATCCCACTCGACGATCTGCGAGGCGCGGCCGGCGAGCGCCAGCCAGGCGTCGGGGAGCCGCAGGAAAAGGCTGCGCAAGCCCCGCCACTGCCAGTGGTCGCCGACGCCGGCGTCGCCGAGCGCGCGGATTGCGATGCAATCCACGCCGTCGAGGCGGCCGAGATAGTGGCGCGGACCGTCGATGGACAGCGCCATCACGTCGCGCAGGGTCGGCAGGGCCGGCGGCTCGCCCGCGCTGGCGAGAATCCGGTCGCCGCGCCAAACGAGGCACACGGCCTCGGCGCTCGGCTCTCGAGGATAGGAGTAACCCGGCTCGAAGCCGGCGGGGGTGTTCATGCGCACGGAAGGATTTGCCGGCGACCTGCGCGCCGTCATTCCCGCGCAGGCGTGAATCCAGCGACGCCGCGCAGCTAACGGCGCTTGGCTCTCTGCCCCCGATTCAATCGCTCGAGGGAAGCTTTCGCGGGGCCGCCCAGGTGGCGGTGACGGACTATTGTAGCGCCTCTACCGCAGGAAGCGCTCGTCCTTGCCGATGACGGTGAGCTCGACGAATTTCGATCCACTATGGTCCGTCGGCGAGAAGCTCACCGTGAATCCGCCCACATCGTAATCGCGCATCTGCTCCATCGCGTTGACGAATCTCTCCCGCGTGAGGTCGTTGCCGGCGCGCCGCAAGCCCTCGACCAGCACCTTGGCGGCGATGAAGCCCTCGAGGCTGGTAAAGGAGTAATTCTGCTTGCCGGTGGAGGCTTCCAGCAGCTGCTGATATTCCTTCACCACGCGCGCCGAGAGATTCCACGGGAAGGGCACCACCTGCGAGATGCCCACGCCGCGTCCCGCCGGGCCGGTTTCATGGGCCAGGGCCTTGCTGCCGACGAAGGAGACGTTCATGAACTGCGGGTTGCATCCAGCCGCGCGCGCCCCCTTGATGAACGCCGCGCAGGACTTGTACGCGGAGATCATGACCACGCCCTCCGGATCGGCCTTGCAGATCGACTTTACCGCCGCCGCGACTTCGACCGTGTTGCGCTCGACGGTGCCGGTGGCGATGATCTTCATGTTGCGCTTCTGCATCGCCCGCTCGACGCCGGTGAGGCCCGCCTTGCCGTAGTCGTCGTTCTGGTAGAAGACGGCCACGCGGTCCAGCGTCTGTCCGACGAGCTGACCGACGAGCTTGTCGGTCTCGTCGTAGTAGCTCGCGCGAATGTTGAAAATGTAGCGGTTGACCGGATTGCGCAGCGACTCGGCGCCGGTGAACGGGCCGACGAATGGAACCTTCGCCGCGGTGAAAATCGGCTTCGACGCGTTCGACGTCGGCGTGCCGACGTAGCCGAAGAGCAGGAACACGCCGTCGTCGATGAGCTTCTTGGTGTTGGCGGCGGCGCGATCGCCTTCGTAGCCGTCGTCGAGCGACTTGAGCTCGATCTTCCGGCCGTTCACCCCGCCCTGGGCATTAATCCACTGGAAATACGCCATCGCTCCGGCCCGCATCTCGGTGCCAAGCTCGGAGGCCGGACCGCTGAAGGCCGCGGACTGTCCGAGCAGTATGCTGGTCGCCGTGACCCCGGGATCGGCCCCCGCGCCGAGCGCGACGGTTGCCAATCCGAGCCCGCCGAGCCATCTCCATGCCTTGCCCATCGCCGTCCTCCTCGACTTCAGCGCCCGTCCGCCTGACTTATCATAGGCGATCCGCGGCAGCGCGCAACTCGTGGTAGCAACTTTCGGACCAATGCGGGACCGCCGCCACCACCCGGGGTATAATGTCAACCACAACAATGCTCTGGGAAGCCATGGAAGCCGAACGCATCAACCAAATCGCCGGGACCCTGTCCGGATTGCAGCACCGAGCTGCCGATCTGCGGAGGTATCTTTGACTTCGACGCCAAGTCCGAACGCCTGGGCGCGGTGGCCCGCGCCCTGGAGGATCCGGCGGTCTGGAGCGACCCGAAGCGCGCCCAGGAGCTCGGCCGGGAGCGCAAGCATCTCGAGTCCGTCGTCGGACGCTTAAGCGATCTCGCCGCACGCCTCACGGACAGCGGCGAGATGTTCGAGCTCGCGCGCGCCGACAACGACGACGCGATGCTGACCTCGCTCGCCCGGGACGTCGAGGCGCTCGAGCGTTCGGTCGCGGACCTGGAGTTCCGTCGGATGTTCCACAATCCGATGGATCCCAATTCGTGCTTCATCGACATCCAGGCGGGGAGCGGAGGCACCGAGGCCCAGGACTGGGCGGCGATGCTGCTGCGCATGTACCTGCGCTACTGCGAGCGCAAGGGCTACCGCACCGAGATCCTGGAGGAGTCCGAAGGCGAGGTCGCGGGGATCAAGAGCGCGAGCGTCAAGGTCGAGGGCGACTATGCCTACGGGCATCTGCGCACCGAGACCGGCGTGCATCGGCTGGTGCGCAAGAGCCCGTTCGACGCCAATGCCCGCCGGCATACCTCCTTTGCCAGCGTGTTCGTCTACCCGGAAGTCGACGAGACGATCGAAGTCGAGATCAACCCCGCGGACCTGCGCATCGACACCTTTCGCGCCTCCGGCGCCGGAGGCCAGCACATCAACAAGACCGATTCCGCGGTGCGCATCACGCACGCGCCGAGCGGCATCGTCGTGCAGTGCCAGAACGACCGCTCGCAGCACCGCAACCGGGCCGAGGCGATGGCGATGCTCAAATCCCGACTCTACGAGCTCGAGCTGCGCAAGCGCCAGGTCGAGCAGGCGAAGCTCGAGGAGGCGAAGACGGACATCGGCTGGGGCCACCAGATCCGCTCCTACGTGCTCGACCAGTCGCGGATCAAGGATCTGCGCACCAACATCGAGAAGGGCGACACGCAGTCGGTGCTCGACGGCGACCTGGACGACTTCATCGCCGCCAGCTTGAAGCAAGGGGTCTAGGCGATGAACGAGCCGCGCGACGTGCCGGCGCCCGACGAGGAGAATCGCATCATGGCGGAGCGGCGCGCCAAGCTCGCCGCTCTGCGCGAGCGCGGCCAGGCGTACCCGAACGACTTCGTCCGCGACGCGCTGGCCGGAGCGCTGCACGAGGCTCACGGCGGCAAGACGAACGAGGCGCTGGAAGCCGCGCCGCTGCCGGTGTCGGTCGCCGGCCGGATGGTGCTCAAGCGCGTGATGGGCAAGGCGAGCTTCGCCACGCTGCAGGACATGAGCGGTCGCATCCAGCTCTACATCACCAACGATGCAATCGGCGCCGAAGCGCACGAGGCGTTCAAGCACTGGGACTTGGGCGACATCGTCGGCGCGCGGGGAACGCTGTTCAAGACGCGCACCGGCGAGCTCTCGGTGCGGGTGACCGAGCTCAGGCTTCTCGCCAAGGCGCTGCGACCGCTGCCCGAGAAGTTCCACGGCCTCACCGACCAGGAGCAGAAGTATCGCCAGCGCCACGTCGACCTCATCACGAGCGCCGACTCCCGCGACGTGTTCCTCGCCCGCTCGCGCACAGTGCAGGCGGTCCGCGATTTCTTCGTCGCCCGCGGCTATCTCGAGGTCGAGACGCCGATGATGCATCCCATCCCCGGCGGCGCCGCGGCGCGTCCGTTCGTAACCCACCACAACGCGCTCGAGACCGACCTGTACCTGCGCATCGCTCCGGAGCTCTACCTCAAGCGGCTGGTGGTCGGAGGGTTCGAGAAGGTGTTCGAGATCAACCGCAACTTCCGCAACGAAGGCATCTCGACGCGACACAACCCCGAGTTCACGATGCTCGAGTTCTACGAGGCGTATCGGGATTACCGCTACCTCATGGTGCTGACCGAGGCGCTCTTGCGGCACGTCGCGCTCGCCGTGCGCGGTACCACGAGCGTCGAGTATCAGGGCGTGGGGATCGACCTGGGCGCACCGTTCGACCGGCTCACCATGGCCGAGGCGATCGCCAAGCACAACCCGAAGTACGCGCTGCGCGAGCTCGGGAAACCCGAATACCTTCGCGTCGCGCTCGCGCCGTTCGATGCCGAAGTCTTTCCCACCGACGGCGTGGGGCTGCTGCAGCTCAAGCTCTTCGAGGCCACGACCGAGGACAAGCTCGTGCAGCCGACGTTCATCGTGGCCTACCCGGCCGACGTCTCGCCGCTCGCTCGTGCGAACGACGCCGACCCGTCGCTGACGGACCGCTTCGAGCTCTTCATCGCCGGACGCGAGATCGCCAACGGCTTCTCCGAACTCAACGATCCGGAGGATCAGGCGGCGCGATTCCGAGCCCAGGCGCAGGCCAAGGAGGCCGGCGACGCCGAGGCCATGCACTACGATGCGGACTACATCCGCGCGCTGGAATACGGCCTGCCGCCTACGGCGGGCGAAGGCGTGGGTATCGACCGGCTGGTGATGCTGCTCACCGACAGCCCGTCGATCCGCGACGTGATCCTGTTTCCCCAGCTCAAGCCCGAGGCCTAGGGTGGCTCACTTCGCGAGGATGCGCTCCACCCACCGGGCGTAAGCCTCGATGTACTTGCGGAAAAACTCCCGCGCCGGGTCGTCGATCAGCGCGCCGCTCGCATCGAAGAGCTTCGCCGCGTTGCCGACGTAGGCTTCGGGCTGTTGCAGCGCAGGCATGTTGAGGAATACGAGCGACTGGCGCAAGTGCTGATTGGCGCCGAACGCGCCGATCGCGCCGGGCGAGATGCTTACCACGCCCGCCGGCTTGCCGTTCCAAGCGCTGTCCCCGTACGGCCGGGAAGCGATGTCGATCGCGTTCTTGAGCACGCCGGGCACCGAACGGTTGTATTCGGGAGTCAGGAACAGCACGGCGTCGGCCTTGCGGATGCGCGCCTTGAAGGCGGCCGAAGCCGCGGGAGGATGCGCCTCGTCGTCCTGGTTGTACAGCGGCAACTGGCCGATCTCGACGATCTCCAGCTGGAGCGAGGCGGGCGCGAGCGCGGCGAGCGCCCTCGCCGCCTTGCGGGTGAACGATTCCTTGCGGAGGCTGCCGACCAGAACGGCGACATCACAAGGACTGGCCATGGGCTCCCTTCTTCCTATGGGTCGGAACGAGGCGTGCGCCGCGGGTCGCCGATAATGACACAGACAACTCCGGCGCGGCCGAGTTTGCGAGCGGGCGCCCATTTTTGCCGCCTTCGGGGCCGCGGTGCATAATCGTCGGCTATCGGGGTGTAGCGCAGCCTGGTAGCGCACTTGCTTTGGGAGCAAGGTGTCGGAGGTTCGAATCCTCTCACCCCGACCAGGATCGAGGAGCGACGCCGGGAACGCAGCGCAGGGTACAATAACGGCTATTCCGCTCTGCGGACGCCGGCGGAGCATCGCGGGTCCATTCGGCATCCACCGCGCCCGTAGCTCATTGGGATAGAGCACCGGCCTTCTAAGCCGGCGGTAACAGGTTCGAGTCCTGTCGGGCGCGCCACTTGCGTCCGCGGGCATCGATGGTGGCGGTAGCTCAGCTGGTAGAGTCCCGGATTGTGATTCCGGTTGTCGTGGGTTCGAATCCCATCCGCCACCCCACTTTCAGCGCATGACCGGTCCTCAGCAGCCCGACGCCGAGCCGGGCGACGTCGCCGCCCTCGTCGCCGAGCTCGAGCAGGCCGAAGCCTACGAGCAGCGGCTGCGCCAGATCATCCTCGAGGCGCGTGACCACCTCGCGGCGGGTCGCGCGGCAATGGCGCTGTCGCTCCTGAACGAGGCGCTGTCCGACATCGACGCGGCGGCCGACGTGGTCGCCCCGACCGATCGCGGCCGCACCGCCGCTAGATGACCCCGCCGATGATGTTGATGCTCATCGCCAGGATCGCGATGTTGTAGACGAAAGACAGCACGCCGTGGATGAGCGTCAGCCGGCGCATTCGCCGCGACAGCACCGCGACGTCGGACACCTGCGAGGTCATGCCCACGACGAACGAGTAGTACGCGAAGTCGAGATAGTCGGGTTCGTCGTCGTCGGGGAATCTCAGCCCCCGGTGGTGCTCCTTCCGGCCTGTCGGCAGATAGTAGTACAGCCGCGCGTAATGGAAGGCGAACAGCGTGTGGATCAAAAGCCACGAAAGGAAGAGCGCGGCGATCGACAGCGTCAGCCGCTCCGCGCGCTGCCAGAACCCGAGCTGCGCCAGTCCGCCGACCATGAAGCCGATGGCCACGAAGCTCGCGCTCGCCGCGACGACGACGAGCAGGAAGATCACGTAACCGCCCGGGTCCGCGCGCTGGGCTCGCCGCCGGGTCTCGACCTCGTCCGTCCGGCCGATCAGCAGCCAGCCCAGCAGCAGATAGCACAAGGCGAACGCGTCCCACGCCGCGAGCAGCGATACCTGAGCGGAGAACGCGGGGCGTGACAGCGCGGCCACCAACGTGGCCACGCCCAGCGCGATCAGCAATCGCTGCATCGCGCCGAGGCGGACGGAGCCTCGGCTCTGAGGACCCGGGTGCGGCGATCTCACTCGAGCGGCTGCGCGAGCGCCGGCGTCAATCGGCGCTCGCGGCGTAACGGCGCTCGAGCCAGGTATCGACGGCGATCCGGCCGGGGCCGCAGATGGTGAGCACGAGCAGCATGGTGCCCCACAGCACGTGGTCCTTCACGCCACCGGTCTGGACCAGGGTGTCGTAGTACGATGCCACGGCCACGATGTTGAACACGAACAGCACGCCGGCGGCGAAGCGCGATCCCAGGCCGAGCGCGAGGAGCACCGGCATCGACAGCTCGGTGGCGGCGCCTAGCGCCGCCGCGACCGGCGGAGAGAGCAGCGGCACGTGATACTCGTCGGTGAACAGCGCCACCGTCGAGCTCCAGTCACGCGTCTTGGTGAGCCCGGACATGAAAAACACCCTCGCGACGTAGAGGCGGAAGCCGAGCAGCAGCAGCGGCTCGAGCTTGGCTACCCAGCCGGACACGGTGCAATAAGCCGCGGCCAGCGAACCGACCCGCGGCGGCGACGGCGCGTCGTTCATCGCTTGCTCCCTAGACAAAGGCCACCCGCGGCGCGGAGAAGGAAACGATCGCGCCCGAGGCGACGTGACTCTTGAGTTCCTCGCCGAGATTGAACGCAGCGTCGGCTGCGAGCGCGTGATCCACGGCGTCGGCCAGCGCGAGATTATGTCCGAGCGCCAGCAGAAAGGCATGGACGCCGCGAGACAGGCGCTGCACGGCGACCGCACCGGCGGCGCGAAGCACGAGGAGCGCGTCCCCGCCCTCGCCGAGATCGACGCGGTCGTCTTCGTGTCCGGGCTGATGCGCCTGCCAGATGCGAAAGAGGGGATAGGCCGAAGCAACGAGACGCGCCGACGGGTGAAGCCGGAAACGCAGCCGCGGCAGCTCGTCCGGGGGCAGGGCAGCGAGCGCGGCGAGCGCGAGCGGCGGCACATCGGCGGCGATTCCGGCCTGATCGATCGCCCATTCGAGCCGAGCGACGTCGGGCAGATACGGCAGCGGGCGCGCCGGCGGATACGCCGCGAGAAAGCGCGCGAGCTCGCCGCCGTAGCGGTTCACGTCGCCCCGGCTGGAAGGATGGGCGCGCACGAAAGCCTCGACCGCGGCGCCGAAGAACGCCGCGCCGACCAGGGCGCGCACGACGGGATACGTGGCGCCCAGCGCCTTGCGATAGTTGCCGAGCACGCTGTTGTGGTAGATCGCGAGCCGCGCGGCCGCCTCCAACCGGCCGCCGACGATCCCCAGCGCGGTCAGCGCGGCGCGATCGCCGAACAGCGTGGCGGCGGCGAAGCCGCGCTGCAGCTCAGACAGCGACGGCACCGGCGCGCTCCAGCACGGACTGCGCGATCGCGGCTTCTTCCTGCAGCACCTCGAACGCCGGCAAATCGGTGTCCCATTCGATTAGGGTCGGCTTCGGGCCGAAGCGCTCGATCGTCGCCCGATACAGCTCCCAGACCGCGGGCGCGACACGCGTGCCGTGGGTATCGATCAGGCAATCGCCGGTGTCGTCGTGGCCGGCGAGATGGATCTCGGCGACCGCGTCGCCCGGGATCGCGCGCAGATAGTCGAGCGGATCGAAGCCGTGGTTCGAGGCGTTGACGTAGACGTTGTTCACGTCGAACAGGATCTGGCAGCCGGTGCGGCACGCGAGCGCGGCGACGAATTCCCATTCGGGCATCGTATCGGCCTGGAAGCGCAGATACGCCGAGATGTTTTCGACGAGCAGCGTCCGGCCGAGCGCGGCCTGCACCGCATCGATCCGATTCGCCGCGAGCGAGAGCGCCTCTCCGGTGAAGGGCAGCGGAAGCAGATCGTTCAGATGCCGGCCGTCGATGCGGCCCCAGGACAGATGCTCGGAAACGGCCGCTGGCTCGATGCGCGCCGCGAGCCGCTTCAACCGGCTCAGGTGCTCGACGTCGAGCGCGTCGGCGGAGCCAAGCGAGAGTCCCACGCCGTGCAGCGCGATCGGATAGTCGGCGCGAATGGCGTCGAGCGCGGCGAGGGCCGGGCCGCCTTCCACGAAGTAATTTTCGGCGTGGACCTCGAACCACGCGACTGTGGGCCTTTCCCGGCGGACGCGTTCGACGTGCGGCCCCCGCAAGCCGATGCCGACGACGT
>Ga0335081_10017048_pt1 | contig 11768 bp, 10 predicted proteins | sample Lox_Sample_35_FD_206713 | JGI IMG/M metagenome (GOLD analysis project Ga0335081, IMG submission 206713) | Soil microbial communities from Loxahatchee National Wildlife Refuge, Florida, United States - Lox_Sample_3.5 | ecosystem: Environmental > Terrestrial > Soil > Wetlands | place: USA... | reverse complement strand
CTGCAGACCGCTTGGTTGCTCCCCCAAAAGGGCTTTCGACGCTGGGCTTCGACCCGGCCCGTTTCCAGACCGAGCCGCCAGCCTGCTACCGGGCCTCCTGGCAGCTACCCGGACGGGACTCACACCCGCTGGCGACGGCGAGCTTATGTTGGAATCACTTACTCAATAAGCACCCTCCAACCCTGGGCGCACAGCTCGAATCGAGCCAGCATCAGTTACTCCTTCCGTGGCAAAGCGCAAGCTGGCGCCGGGGCCGTCGGAGTGCTGCATCGTCGCAATTGCACAAGCGCGCATCGGGCCGGCGGCAAGGGAAAAGGAATCGTCCGGCTCCGAGCGGCGGCACAGCTGAGATTGAGTGGTCGCGACAGCGATCCCGAGTTTGCGGCACCGCCGATTCGCGCAAGCGCGTGCTGAGAACCCGGGGCGGGCGCGTCTGGTCGCGGGGCGGCCGCCTTGTCGCGAGCAAGTGCGGGACGCGCTGCCGGTGATTGGATCGATGGCCGCTCGCCTTCGGTCACGAGGGCCGGTGGCTACGCAGGGGATCGCGTGCCTAAAGGTGTTGCTCACGGACCGCGGCGGCCCTTGGTACGTGCGCGGCCGACCGGATGCGCTGCGGGTGGCGCTGCAGGAGCTTTCAGGGTTGCTCGAGGTCGGGGACTGACGTCTAGCCGGCACCTGAGTTCGTCGGGCTCGATCTCGCTCAAGCGGCAAGCGCGATGACTGGACGCGGAGGACGGCGCGACGTAACGGAGGACGGCGCGACGTAAGGGTCCGGGTATGTCGTTGCCGGCTCCGGCGTTGTGGGTTCGGGCCACCTGTTGCGTTGATTATTACCCGGCGATCGGCAGCTCCAGGGCTCGAGGTCTGGCTGAGCGCTCGCGGCAACGTCTGACGGGTGAGCGTGGGCGGTTCGTCTGGGCGGTGGGGCGGCCTTCACGCACGAGTGTGCGGCGCGCAGTGCCGCGGTCGGTTCGACAGACCGGCCGCGCCGGCGCCCCCCGTGTACTGACCGTTGACCGTGTTCATAACTGACTGAGTGTGGTCACCACGCTGCGAAGAAACGTGCAGGCTGAGCTTGGAGGCCATCGATTCTGTTAACGGCCCGTCGAAGATCACGACATCGGGTTGGTCTGTCAGTTCGCGCGTGAAGCTGCGCGCGTGCGCTTCGTCGGCTCGATCGCGCTCCTCGCTCATAACGCAGGCGCGGAAGGGCGTGGTTCGAGCTCTGCTTATTCGGGTTCGTGATCCGGCGCGCCCGCACGAGGGCGGGATACACGGTGGCTGAGTGACGTGTTCGCAAGTCTGGCTTGGCAAACGGGGCGGGGGCGCGCAGGCGGATGCTCGCCGCTTGGTACGCCCAGCCGTGGTGGCGACCCTCGGTGACGGAATGACGAAGAACTGTCTCTGAACTCGCTTGCGGCGACGTGGTCGTGGTCGTGGGGGGCGAGGTTGATCCCGGGTGACGGTATCGTCATCGAGGGCATTGCCCTTGGTCGACGAGTCAGCGATTGACGGTGAGTCGGCGCCGGTGATCCGCTGGTCGTGCAGCGATCGCTGCGCCGTCATCGCGGGTACGCGCGTCCTGTCGGACCGGATCGTGGTCGAGATCACGGTCATCCCTGTCGGCGGTGAATGATGGTCGCGCTGGTCGGAGGTCCGAGGCGAGCAACGTTCCCTGTGGTGGTTGCCGCGTGGGACGCGGCGGGATCCTGCATTACGCGCGCGTCTCCTCGGTGGCGGCGCGGGCCAATGCGGTTATCGCGACCGCGCCATTTCGCTTGTACGACTGAGTTGATGGCCGGACGTGTCGCGATTGCGTTCGCGCCGGGCCGCCTTCCGGCGGGCGCTGTCGATGGTTGGGGGCGGTTCGATTGGTCGGTCGTCCGCGCTTGGTCTGAGTACGACGATCTCTCCTTGGGCGTTGTCGAGCAGCCAGGCGATGTCGTCGGCTTCGAAGCCGGGGGTTCCGTTCGAGGCGGCGGCGACCACGATCGTGTCGAAGCGTTCGTGGATGATGGCCTGTCGGAGGGCGTGGCGGCGGTTGCGTCCTTGGTCGATGCGCGTGTCGACGGGGATCCCGGCCGCGGTGGCGCGTTGTTCGATGGCTTCGAGTAGCGGGACTGCGACCGAGCATTGGTGTGGGAGGGGGGCGTCGAGCGGGAGGTCGAGCGACACTCGGGCCAGGAACACGGGCACGAGCGTGGCGCGTTCGGCGGCGGCGAGGCGCAGCGCGGCGTCCAGCGCCTGGGGGGAGAGGCCCTGGGCCAGGAACGGGAACAGGATCCGCCTGTCGGTGGGGGGTGGTGGCGCGGCTGGGCGGCCGAGCCGGCTGCGGCCCAGCAGGAGGGCCAGGACGGCGACGGCGATGGCGAGCAGAACGATCACCACGATCAAGACCAGGTTCATTGCGAATCTCCTTTCGTCCGCTGCGTGCGGTCGGCCACGATCCGCAGGTCGACGCCGGGCAGCAGCTCGAGCAGCCGGAAGGGCAGCGCGGGCCCGGTGAGCCGCCGCAGCGCTCCGCGCGGTTTGGGCGTTCCCATCAGGACGTAGGTGGTGCCGCGGTCATGGGCCACGCGCTGGGAGACGGTGGCGACGTCGTCGCCGTGCTCGATGAGCAGGTGCGCGCCGAGCACGCTGGTCAGCCGGCGGAGCGCTTCGAGCTGCTCGCGCTCCTGGTCGTTCGGCTCGTGCTCGGCGACCCAGAGCACGTCGAGCTCGGCGCCGAGGCGCTGGGCGGAGCGCCATGCGCGCCGGACCACTCGCTGGGACTTGGTCGTCGGCGTGATCAGCGCGAGCAGGCGCTCGCCGACCGCGGCCGGAGCGGCGGTGTCGATCAGCCGCTGGTCGCCGGGACGGGCGATGCCGCTGTCGACTGGGTTGCGCTTGGCCTCGACCTCTTCGGCCACTTGGCGTAGCGCGACCTCGCGCAGCGCGGCGAGGTTCTCGACCTTGAAGAAGTTGTTGAGCGCAGTTTGGACCCGTTCGCGGGGGTAGACCTTGCCGGCGAGGAGCCGTTCGATGAGCGACTGGGGGGTGATGTCGATCAGGACGACCTCGTCGGCGGCGCCGACGACGGCGTCGGGAACCGTTTCGCGGACGCGGATGCCGGTCAGCTCGGCGACCTGGTCGTTGAGGCTTTCCAGGTGTTGCACGTTGACGGTCGAGAAGACATCGATGCCGGCCGCGAGGACGTCCTCGACGTCCTGGTAGCGCTTCTCGTGCTCGATGCCGCGTGGGTTGGTGTGGGCGAGTTCGTCGATCAGCGCGAGCTCGGGCTGCCGTCGCAGCAGGGCGGCGAGATCCATCTCCTCGAGCGTTGAGTCGCGGTAGGTGACCCGGCGGCGGGGGATCGTTTCGAGCCCATCGGCCTGCGCGGTCGTTTCCGCGCGTCCGTGTGGCTCCAGGTAGCCGATCACTACGTCGTGCCCGTTCTCGGCCTCGGCCTGCCCTTCGCGGAGCATCTGGTAGGTCTTGCCCACCCCGGCGGCCATGCCCAGGAACACCTTGTGATGCCCGCGACCGCTGGCGCGCGCGTTGGCGGTGTTGGCGGTCGCGGCCTCGGCCGGCACGACCACGTCACGCCCCGAGGAGGTTGTGGATGATCAGGTCGATCAGCTTGATCCCGATGAACGGCGCGACGATCCCCCCGAGGCCGTAAATCAGCAGGTTGCGGCGCAACAGCGCACTCGCGCCGATGGGGCGGTAGCGCACGCCGCGCAAGGCGATCGGGATCAGCAGCGGGATCACGATCGCGTTGAAGATGATGGCCGAGATCACCGCCGATCGGGGTGAGCCGAGGTTCATGATGTTGAGCACGTGGAGTGGGCTCTGGCCGCCGGGGCTGGTCGCCCAGGTGGTGGCGAAGATGGCCGGGAGGATCGCGAAGTACTTGGCGACGTCGTTGGCGATCGAGAACGTGGTCAGCGAGCCGCGGGTGATCAGCAGCTGCTTGCCGACCTCGACGATCTCGATGAGCTTCGTCGGGTTGGAGTCCAGATCGACCATGTTCCCCGCCTCGCGCGCGGCCTGGGTGCCGGTGTTCATGGCCACGCCGACGTCGGCCTGGGCCAAGGCCGGGGCGTCGTTGGTGCCGTCGCCGGTCATCGCGACCATCCGCCCCTGCGCCTGCTGCTCCTTGATCAGCGCGAGTTTGGCCTCCGGGGTGGCCTCGGCGAGGAAGTCGTCGACGCCGGACTCCTCGGCGATCTTGGCCGCTGTGAGGCGGTTATCGCCGGTGATCATGACCGTGCGGATGCCCATCGAGCGCAGGTGATCGAAGCGTTCCTGCATGCCCTCCTTGATCGTGTCCTTGAGGTAGATCACCCCCATCACCTGCGAGTCCTTCGCGACGGCGAGGGGCGTTCCGCCCTCGCGGCCGATCCGGTCGAGCACGGGCTGGAGCTCGGCCGGCGGTCGTCCGCCCTCGTCCGATACGAACTTGATCACGGCGTCGCCGGCGCCCTTGCGCAGGTGGCGGCCGTCGAGGTTGACGCCGCTCATCCTGGTCTGGGCGGTGAACGGCACGAACTGCGCGTGCAGGTCGGCCATGTCGTGCTCGCGGATCCCGTACTGCTTGGCCAGCACCACGATCGAGCGGCCCTCGGGGGTCTCGTCGGCGAGCGAGGCCATCTGCGCGACCTCCGCGAGCTCCCTCTCGGACACACCCGGCATCGGGATGAATTCGCTCGCGAGCCGGTTGCCGATCGTGATCGTCCCGGTCTTGTCGAGCAGCAGCACATCAACGTCGCCGGACGCCTCGACCGCGCGGCCTGACAGCGCGAGCACGTTGCGCCGCACCAGGCGGTCCATGCCGGCGATCCCGATCGCCGACAGGAGCGCGCCGATCGTCGTCGGGATCAGCGCGACCAGCAACGAGATCAGCGTGGTCTCGGAGATCGGCGTGTGCGCGAACAGCCCGAACGGGCGCAGCGTCGCGACCACGATCATGAACACCAGGGTGAGGCCGGCGAGCAGGATGTTGAGCGCGATCTCGTTCGGCGTTTTACGTCGCGCGGCACCCTCGACGAGCCCGATCATCCGGTCCAGGAACGACTGGCCCGGCTCCTGAGTGATCTCGACCACGATCCGGTCCGACAGCACCCGCGTCCCGCCGGTGACCGCGCTGCGGTCCCCGCCCGATTCCCGGATGACCGGCGCGGACTCGCCCGTGATCGCCGACTCGTCGACCGAGGCGATCCCCTCGATCACCGTCCCGTCGCCGGGGATCAGCTCGCCGGCCTCGACCACCACCACGTCGCCCTTGGTCAGCTCGGAAGCCTGCTTGACGGTCCCGTCCTCGAGCCGGGCGACGGTCTCCCGGCGCATCGCGCGCAGGGTGTCGGCCTGCGCCCGACCGCGGCCCTCAGCGAACGCCTCGGCCATGTTCGCGAACACCACCGTCAGCCACAGCCAGAACGAGATCACGAACGTGTACCAGCCCGGATCGGTGCCTCCGAGCGCCTTGCCGCCGAACACCTGGATGAACCAGGTGACCGTGGTGATCGCGGCCCCGATCTCGACCACGAACATCACCGGGTTGCGAATCTGGACGCGCGGGTCGAGCTTGATGACGCTGTCGATCAGCGCCCGCCGGACGATCTCCGGCTGGAACAGCGAGATCGCGCGCCGCTCTGATCCCCGCCGCTGCGGGCGCTCCTCGGGCGGGGCGGTCACCGTCATGCGCGCGCTCCCGCCATGCGATCGAGGGCCAGGTTCAGCTCGAGCACGTCCACCCCGGGCTCTCCGGAGAAGCCCAGGCCCCGCCCGACGGTGTACTGCGAGATGAGGCCCAGCACGATCGACATCGGCACGTGACGGACCGCGGCGACCCGGTAGGCCTGGATGTCGGCGTTGGCGATCGAGATGTCGGGATCGATTCCCGACGCCGAGCTGTTGGCGGCATCGACCGGCACCTTCGCCACGGTCAAGCCTGCGTCGTACGGCTTCTCGAGCGCGAGGTAAGCCTTGATGTTCGCCGCGATCGCCTGCTCGGTGGCGACGTTGTTCGGGCCCAGGTTCGAGAACGTGGTGGCCGCGGCGTTGTTGGGCGGCACCGTCGCCGACGGGCGTGTCTGGAAGTAGCGGGGATCGGGAACGGTGACCGGGTTGCCGTTCTTGTCGACCTGCGGCTTGCCGTTCTTGACCACCTGCAGCGCGAAGTTCTGCCCGATGATCTTCGAGCCGACCAGCTTGCCGTTCACATACACCAACTGACCGCCGGCGTTGCCCGGGAACGCGACCTGGCTGATGCCCGTGATCAGGAGCGGGTAGAGGATTCCGCAGAACACGGTCAGGACGAGGATCCCGATGCCGGCGCTGACGATGTCGCGTCTGAGTGTCATCCGTACAGGTGACTGGTCAGGCCCTGCACGATCGGGCCGAGGAGCAGCGCGGGGAAGAAGGTGAGCGCGCCCACGAGCACGATCACCCCGATCAGCAGCACGACGAACGTCGCGTTGTCGGTGCGCATCGTGCCCAGGCCGGCCGGGCTGACGCGCTTGCCGGCCAGCGTGCCGGCGACCGCGAGCGCGAACAGGATCGGCGCGAAGCGCGCGAACAGCATCACCCCGCCCCCGAGCAGGTTCGCGAACGTGATCCCATGCGAGCCCACGCTGCCGGCGGTCGGCTGGATGAATCCCGTATAGCCCGCGAACGCGGAGCCGTTGTTGTTGGCCTGCGACAGGTAGGCGTACAGCGACTCCGAGAAGCCCTGCGGGCTGCCGGCGGCCGCGGCGGAGATCGATTGGCGGCCGAGATGGCTCGCCGTGGCCAGCGCGGTCGCGAACAGCGCCGCCAGCGGCGTGATCAACAGCCCGATCGCGACGAGCTTTATCTCTCTGGCCTCGATCTTCTTGCCCAGGTACTCCGGGGTGCGCCCGACCATCAGCCCGCCCAGGAACACCGCCAGCAGCACGTACAAGAGGATCGAGTACAGCCCGGTCCCAACCCCACCGAAGATCACCTCGCTCGCCGACAGGTTCCCCATCGGAACCGCTCCACCGATCCCCGTGAACGACTCGATCGCACTGTTCACCGCCCCGCACGACGTCACCGTGGTCACCACGTCGAACAGCGCCGAACCGGCGATCCCGAAGCGCTGCTCCTTGCCCTCCATGTTGCCGCCCGCCGACCCGGCGATCGCCTGCGTGTGCAGCCCGGCGGCGTGCTGAGCGGGGGAGCCGTGCGCTTCCGCGATGTACGCCACGCACACCGCGCCGAGGAACATCACCATCATCGTGGCGTAGATGGCGTACCCCTGCCGGCGGTTGCCGACCATCCTGCCGTACATGAACACCAGCGCGGCCGGGATGATCAGCACCGACAGCATCTCGACCAGGTTGGTGAACCCCGTGGGGTTCTCGAACGGATGCGCCGAGTTGGTGTTGAAGAAGCCGCCGCCGTTGGTGCCGAGCTCCTTAATCGCCTCCTGCGAGGCCACGGGGCCCATCGCGAGCTGATTGGCCAGACCGGTCGGCCCGCTGAAATTCACGTAGTGAGAGAAGTTCTGAATCGAGCCCTGGAACACCAGGATCAACGCGACCACGAACGCGATCGGGGTCAGCACCCAGAGCACGGTGCGGATCAGGTCAAACCAGAAGTTGCCGATGCTCCTGCCGCTGCGGCCGATAATCCCCCGGATCAGCGCCACCGCCACCGCGATGCCCACCCCGGCCGAGAGGAAGTTCTGCACGGTCAGCCCCGCCATCTGGCTGAAGTAGCTCATCGTCGTCTCGCCGCCGTAGTACTGCCAGTTCGTGTTGGTCACGAAGGACGAGGTGGTGTTGAACGTGACGTTCCACGGCGCGGAATGGAAGTGCTGCGGATTCAGCCCGGTCCAGTTCCACAGCGTCTGGGTGCGCAGGATGAAATACAGCAGCAGCCAGCCGAACAGCGAGAAGATCAGCAGGCTCTTCGCGTACGCCTTCCAGTCCATCTCCCGCTTGGGGTCGACCCGCATGATCCGGTAGAACAGCCGCTCCGGGGTAAGGAACAGCGGATCGAGGAACGTCCGCTCGCCGGCGTACACGGCCGCCATGTAGCGGCCCAACGGCATCGCCAGCGCGGTGAGAATCGCGACGAACAGGAAGATCGTCAGCCAGCCGAGGAAGGTCATCGGCCAGCCTTTAGAACTTCTCTCCCCGGAGCAGCGCGTACAGCAGGTAGATGCAGACCAGCGCCGAAGCGATCAGGCCGAACAGATCGGCGCCGCTGATCGAGGCAACGATAAACGTCATATCGCGTCGATCCCCCACACCAACGCGATCAGCACCGCGAACATCACGAGCGCGATCAGCACGGACACAACGTCCATGCGGTCACCTTGCCGCCTGAGGCGTCAAGGAGTCATTCAGATTCCGGCCGGGTTCATACAGAAGTTGTGAAGATCGGGCGTCCCGATGCGCCATCATGAGCCACAAGCTCGACCGACGCCAGGAGGAACGATGAGCATCGACTACTACGCGCTTGCCTTTGGAACCCACGCGACTCCCGAGGAAGGGCGGTGCGCGATGGAGTGGGTCAGCCACCTCGCCGGGGAGCTGCACAGCGACGAACCGGCGTGCGTAAGCCCCGTCCTGCGCGCGTACTGCACGACGCTCAACGACAACCTCGAGGATCGCCCCCGGCAGCGACTGCGGCCCTACCTGGCCCGGACGATCGGGACGGCCGACGATGGGCTCGATGAGTCCCGCTCGTGGATGGCGCTGGACTGGCTGATTCGCACCTACGTTCCGGCATGGCTAAGAGCCGCGCGGCTGACCGACAGTGCGACGCGGATCGATGCGCTCGCGCGCGTCGACAGCTCCACGGCTCTTCGCCGTGCGCTTCCCGCGCTCGAGCACGCCAGGCGGAAGACCAACGGTGCGTGGGCGCAGGCTCTTCGTGCGCCTGGACTCGCGGTACGAGTAGCGCCCTGGGCGGCCGGCCGCGCCGCCGCCCGCCACCAGGCCTGGGCGTGCACGGCCGCGGCCGCGTGGTCAGCCGCACGCCTCGAGATCTGGGACGTCGGTGCGGACCGGGCGCGGAGGCTGGCCCGGGAGATCGCCGGGGACGCGGCAGCCGCGACCGCGCGTCGAGCGCGGCCGGGTGCAACCCGCCCGGCCTCCCCCGCGGCGCTCGAGCCGACGGTCAGCGAGCTGCGGCGATCCGCACTCGCGCTGCTAGACCGGATGCTCCCGACCGTACCGCTCGCGCCCCCCGCCTCGGTTGACACCCACGAGCCCAGCTCGCCCATCGCGCTCGTGACCTAGCCCGAAGTTGCGGCTGAAGACCGTCGCTTTTTGCCCTGATTCTCCGCGTTTTGCGCTGCTGGCGGTCGTCTGGCTCTTGGCTACGTGAGCTGGGAGACGCGCTCATCGATCAGCGCGAGCGCGCGCGCTTGCAGCTCGGTCGGGGTGCTCAGCTGCGGGAAGGTCGCGTCGCTGCCGTTGACGCGGATCGTGTTGCGGGTGCGGTTCTCGAGCTCGTCGAAGAGGCTGTGGAGCGTGTGGCAGGGCTCGTGGGTGGGGGTGCGGCGGCGGCCGGCCTTGCGGGACGCCTCGCGCGAGCGGGCGGCCTTGGCGACCGGGTCTGTGCTGGAGGCGGGGTTGTCGTCCTGGAAGAGCAGCTCGGCCCAGGCGTGGCGCAGGTGCCAGCGCAGGTACTCGGCGAGCAGGCAGATCAGCAGGTGGGCGCGGACGCGGTCCTCCAGGCGGTGGTGGATCGGGCGGACCTCCAGCGGGCCCTTCAGCCCGCCGAAGCCCTTTTCGGCTTCTTTGAGCTGCTTGTAGGCGCGCACGATCCCCGCCGGAGCGAGCTCCTCGGGGTTGATCCGTCCGGCGCGGATCACGTAGATCCCGTCAAGCTCTGCCTCCAAGGCGATCTGCTCGTGCTTGCGCTCATAGGTGAACGTGTCATCGGTGATGTTCACCTGAAAGTGTTTCTTGACCTTGTAACGGTTCCATACCGCACCGACGGCGAGGCCGATCTCGGCCTGGCCTTGGAGCGTGCCCGCCTCCACGCGGCGCTTGATCTCGGCCAGCTGTTTCTCGGTGCCCTGAAGCAGCTCACGGCGCGTGCGGGCACGGTCGGCCGCGACCAGCGGGTTGCGGCACACGACCAATCGCTGGCCCGGATACAGCTGCTCGCAGGCGATCTCAGCCAGGTTGACCTCGTCGAACACCGACAGCTGCAGGCAGCCCTCCTTGACCAGCTTTTTCACCTGGGGCGCCTTCAGCGCGGTGATGAACGCGAACTCGGCCGTGTCAGACACCAGTGTCACGTTCTCCTTGGTGCCGATCCCGCGATCTGTCACCACGATCACCCGCGTGAGCCCGAACCGCTGCTCGAGCTTCTTGACCTGGGAAGGCAGCGTCTTGTCATCCTTGACCGAGCCCTCGAACGCCTCGATCGCCACCGGCCGACCGTCGCTGTCACACAACAACCCGTACTCGACCTGCATCCGCCCGCGCTTGCCATTGCCGTGGTCATAGCCGAACCGTGCCAGCGAGCAGGTGCGCCCCTCAAAGTACGAGGACGAGACGTCATACAGGGCCAGCTCACCCTCCTTCAGGTGTCGGCGCGCGAGCCGCCCTTCGACCTGCTCCTGGCGCTCGAGCAGCCAGTCCATCGCCGCCTAGAGCTCGTCGTGAACCGCGCCCTCCACGCCCAGCTCCTCCCCCAGCGTGCATGCCTCGAGCTGCCTGGTGCACGCGAGCTTCGACCCGCCCTCGAGCACCCGGCCAGCGATCATCGCCAGGCACAGATCCCGCTCCCGGGACGGCTGGCGATCCAACAGCCGCGCCAACCCCAGCCGTCGGGCGGCGGCGAGCACCGCCTCCACGTGCCCGTGCTTGCCCGCGCGCACGATCTCAAACGCCTCCCCCGCCGGCGCTAGCGCCACCCCCTTGAGCGCGAGCGTCAGCGCCTCGATCGCGTCCGGCGGCAACCGGGAGACGTTCGCGATCGTCTCATGGCGCACCCGCCGGCCGTCGCGGATCGAGCGACGCACCAGGTAGGAGTCGTACTCGCGGTCCCTATACCGCCGAGTGATCTTGGCCACATGCATCGCGCCGACTCCTCCGCGTCACATAGTGAATGATCGCACATCAGCAGTTGCTAGTCAAGCCTTTTACTGGCTACATTAATCGACCCTGAGAGAGGCCACGATCCCAACAGCCAAAGGGATCGCGGCCTCTCAGCAGCCGCTATTCACCCGCAACTTCGGTTTAGTAGCAGTCGTGTGGAGCGGCTGCGGCCCTGTCAGGAGGTCACCTGAATGGTGCATGATGGTGCGGACGTTCCCGAAGGGCCGGCGAACCTGGACGCGGTGCAGGTTCGGTTCGATGAGCAGCGGCTGGTTGGTAACGCCGGCTTGTTGGTGACAGCGACGTTGGCGGAGCGGTTGGGGATCGAGGAGCTGGTGAACGAGTCGGTGTGGCTTGACCCCACGTTGCCGGGGGCGGCGTTGCCGGGGCGCAAGGTCATGTCGTTGGTGCATGGGATGCTCGCCGGGGCGGACAGCATCGATGACATGAATGTGCTGCGGGCCGGTTCGACCGGGCTGATCTTGGGGCACAGGGTAATGGCGCCGTCCACATTGGGGACGTTCCTGCGGGCGTTCACGTTCGGGCACGTCCGCCAGCTTGACCGCGTCCTCGATCAGGCGCTTTGCCGGGCGTGGCAGGCGGGCGCGGGGCCGGGCGATGGCCCGTTGGTGATCGACATCGACAGCTTCGTCGGCGAGGTGTTCGGCTACCAGAAGCAGGGCGCCTCCTACGGGTACACCA
>Ga0335081_10017047_pt1 | contig 11769 bp, 4 predicted proteins | sample Lox_Sample_35_FD_206713 | JGI IMG/M metagenome (GOLD analysis project Ga0335081, IMG submission 206713) | Soil microbial communities from Loxahatchee National Wildlife Refuge, Florida, United States - Lox_Sample_3.5 | ecosystem: Environmental > Terrestrial > Soil > Wetlands | place: USA: Florida... | reverse complement strand
CTCATCGCACTGTAGGGACTCCCATAGGTGCTGTATGGATTGCTAATGGAGTTGGGAGCGAACGGACTTCCGTATCTCCCGTACGGATTTGACGTAGATTCGGGATCGTACGGATTGGCGGATAACTTGCCCAGATAGTGGCCATCGCGAGAAAAAATCCTTGGCGTGTCTGTCGCGTAAGGGTTGGACACGCTATAAGGGCTATAGGTGCTGCCGAAAACGCCGTAGGGATTGTTGATGCTAACAGGAGAGTACGGGCTCCCGTACGTTCCGTAGGGATTTCCGGTGGAGAGGGAATCATAACGGTTCACGCTCAGTGTCCCAAGCGTGCGTTGCTGGGCGAAACCGCCGACCGTCGCAAGCAGAACTGCACAGATTGAAAGGGCGATTCTGATCTTCATTGTCCAAATCCTCCTTCGGTGCGCATAAGTATCGAGACGATCTACCGTCTCTACCCATTAACGCGACATTTCTCCGAAAGCGGGGTCATCGTTTTGTCTGGTGACGATATATCCGCTCTGGCGTATTGAGGGATGGAGGAGTATAAATATGGGCAATCGAAGGAGGGTGAGAACCAGTGTCTTCCCCTGGAGAAGTTACCCGCTTGCTATCAGAAATAAGGGGCGGCAACCGCGAAGCGGAATCGCAGCTTATCCCATTGGTTTACAATGAGTTGCGTCGCCTAGCCCAACATTACATGAGGTCAGAGCGGGCGAACCACACGCTGCAGGCCACTGCCGTGGTTCATGAAGTCTTCCTCCGGATGGTCAAGCAGGAAAATGTTAGTTGGCAAAGCAAAGCTCACTTTATGGGGATGGCGGCCAGTTTAATGCGTCGAATCCTGTGCGATTACGCGCGGTCGCATGGCAGGGTCAAGCGTGGCGCAGAGTACGATCGAGTGTCTTTAGATCAAGCCCTGGTCTTCTCGAGTGAAGTTTCTGAGCAAGTCATAGATCTGGATCGAGCGTTAGCGCGACTGGGAGAGCTTGACCCGCGCCAGTGCAAAATCGTTGAGTTGCTCTTTTTTGGAGGTCTCACGGTCGGAGAAACGGCTACGGTATTGGGCATCTCTCCGAAAACAGTAAAACGCGATTGGAGCGTAGCGCGCGCCTGGCTACATCGCGAGCTTCAAAAGGAAAACGTGGATGACGAAGGAGCAGTGGGAGCGCGTTAAGGAACTATTTGAAGCTGCCTCTGGCTTAGATCCCGCAGAGCAGGAGGCCTTCCTCGACGCAAATTGCGCGCACGAGGAGATTCGAGCCGAATTGAGGTCGCTGCTTTCGGAACACGCTCGGCTGGGAAGCTTCATGGAGAGATCGATGGTTCCGCGAGGACCGCTGCCATCTGCTGAGCAATCGACAGTACCCGCCACTAGCAAGCTCGCCTTAAACAACCTTAGTACCCGGTATGAAATTCTACTTGAAGTGGGGAGTGGAGGGATGGGCGCCGTTTACCAGGCGCGCGACCGCGAAACTAAGGAAATGGTGGCGCTGAAAATCCTCAAACCTGAAATTGCTGCCAACGAACGGGAAACAGAGCGCTTTAGGACCGAAGTACGCCTCGCCCACCAAATTACGCATAAGAACGTCTGCCGCATTCACGAATTCAATCGCGCCGATGGGACGGCCTATATTTCCATGGAGTTTGTGGAGGGGGACACCTTACGCCAAATAATAAGCCGTCTCAGTAGCCTCACCGTACGCAGTACTATTCAAATCACGCGGCAGATTTGTGCGGGGTTGCGCGAGGCCCACGCTAAGGGGATTGTCCACCGCGATCTGAAGCCGGAAAATATCATGCTGGACCGGGACGGGCAGGTTAAGGTGATGGACTTCGGTATCGCGCGTTCGATCGAGGCCGGGACAACAACCACCGGTTTCCACGCGGGCACGCCCGGGTACATGGCCCCTGAGCAGGTCGAAGGCCGCGCGGCCGACCCGCGTTCGGATATTTACTCTCTCGGCCTGATCGTATACGAGATGTTAACGGGCAGTGCCGTCTTCGAGGGCGACACACCAATGTCGGTTGCTCTCAAACAAGTTCGTGAGCAGCCCACGCCACCGCGCAAACTGGACCCAGGCCTTCCGAAGGGCATCGAGAACTTGATTCTCAGGTGCCTTGAGAAAGACTCTGCAAATCGTTTTCAGTCCGTGGAGGAACTGGATATTGCGTTGTCGCGTTTTCAAAAGCCTGTCGATGAATCTCCAACACAATTTCGTAGTGAGACCATTACACGTCGCAGAAGATGGCTCCCCCTTAGTGTCTGGACCGCTCTGATTTTTGTCATCACGGCAGTCGCGATGATGTTCATGGGGAAGTGGGTCGCGACACAGGCGACCCCTTCCTACCAGCGGATAACCTTCAGGCGTGGCACGATAACCTCGGCGAGGTTTTACCCCGACGAAAAAACAATTGTCTATAGCGCCGCCTGGGAGGGTGAGCCTGCAGAGTTGTTCCAAACACGAACAGAGAGTCCAGAGTCACGTCCTTTTGACCTGAGACCGTACGTTGCACCCCAGGTCCTTTCAGTTTCTCCCACTGGAGAGATGCTGGTGATCGACGAGGATTCCACGCTTGCGCAGGTGCCTTTTAATGGCGGTGCACCTCGCGGGCTCGGCAAACACGTCGAATGGGCAGATTGGGCGCCAGACGCGACAAATTACGCGTTGGTTCACGACGTTGAGGGAAATGACCGCTTGGAATTTCCTGTGGGCAAGCCGCTTTACGAAACAACGGGCGAGATCAGCGATGCGCGCTTTTCACCAAGAGGGAACCTGATTGCCTTCTTAGAGCACCCGCTCCCGGGCGATGGTCGCGGGTGGGTAGTGGTCGTCGATTTGAAAGCGAGTAAGAGAACGATGTCGAGCGAATTTCTGAACGCGCATGGCCTTGCCTGGTCTCCTCAAGGACAGGAGGTGTATTTTACAGCTGCCCGGACAGGACATGCTCGCGCTCTGTACGCCCTCACCCTCTCCGGCAAAGAGCGCTTAGTACTTAAGACACCTGGAACGCTCTTGCTACGCGATATCTCGACGGACGGGCGGCTCCTCCTCGAAATGGCTAATGAACGGGGGATGATCAGGGGGCTTTTTCCGGGCGACCCGAAGGAGCGCGACTTGTCGTGGCTGGATTACTCAAGCGCCGCCGACCTCTCACGAAATGGAAAGGAGCTGCTGTTCGACGAGGAGGGGGATGGAGGAGGCCCCAGACACACTGTCTACCTTCGACGGACTGACGGGTCTCCGCCCATCCGACTCGGGGATGGGATCGCTGGAGGCCTTTCACTAAACGGAGCCCAAGCCATTTCAATACTTGACACTCCTCCGAGAAAGCTAGCTCTCCTGCCGACGTTTGCTGGGGAGTCGAGGGATTTACCGGCTGGGGCGATTGAGAAGTTTATCTCAGCCGAGTGGTTTTCAGACGGGAACCATATCCTCATTTATGGCAGTGAGCCAGGACACAGGTGGCGTTGTTATGTCCAAAACTTGACGGGCGGAATTCCCGTTCCCAAGACCCCAGAGGGCACATACTCCTGCACCCCTTCCCAGGACGGCAAGTCGATCCTTGCAGAATACCCCAAAGGGAAATTCTCACTGTACCAGCTAGACGGCGCCAAGGCCATTCCCGTCCCCGGCCTTGAGCATGAGGATGAGATCATTGGATTTGACGACGACGGTCACCACCTTTACTTATACAGGAATAGTGAATCGAAGACCAAACTTTACCGAATTGAAACGACTACTGGGATGAGGGCACTGTGGAAAGAGATCGGCCTACCTGATCCCGTCGTGGACACCGTGTATTCGATCCTGCTAACGCCTGACGGCAAATGGTACGCCTGCAGCTATCTGCGTGCCGTCTCCGATCTCTACGTCGTTCGAGGGTTGAAATAATGTCTGTGAGGACGGAAAGACACGGAAGCACGGGAGTGGATTGAGAGATAACGGGGCCTGTATCCAGCCTTTCATTCAGTCCCAACAGACCTTTGCTAGTATGACCGGACCCGTTTCGAGGAATTAAAAGACGGGATCGGCGGCGGGGACAGAAGGAGGGATAACGCGGTCACCAAGTTCAATCACCACAGGCTTGCCGGCTTAGCGCTGGCTTTATTGCACCTCGCCACGGTCGGCGCCCGATCTTTCATTTCGGGGATCCCATCCCCCATCCTTCAACCCAATGTGCCCCAACGCGCGATTGCGCTAAAATCGGCACAGATTTTCCTTAAGTCATTGCAAGAGTTGGGCATCACTGGTTCTGACACACATTAAGGCGGCCACATGAGCATACCGGACCGCACCAAGCCGCGGCTCATTGTAACGGGAATTCTCCTTCTGCCTCTGATCACGTCGATGTTTCTCTTCGGGCAGGGTACGTCCGATCGCCCGCAGGAATACGTGCCGCCCGAGATGCAGGCCGGCGACCCGCAGGTCAAATCGCATTTGGATTCCGCCAAACAAGCCATAAAGAGCGGCAATTATACGGAGTCCATGGCCCAACTTCAGCGAGCTCTAGAAGTTTGCCTCAAGAAAGGTATCGTTGCCGATAAAGCGATAATAGAGGATAGCCTCGCAGTTGCCTATTTCAGGCAAGGTGATCTCAACAGCGCAAAGAAACAATGGATCAATGCTTTGTCGGACGGAGTCGACGTTTCAAATCTCGTTTTGGAAGCGGATGTCATGGTCGCGCTTTCCAGCCTTTCACAAGCGGCTGGAAACCAAACCGCCGCACTGGACCTTGCGAACCAAGCCTTGGAGGTGGCACGCAAGAGCAAGAATCTTTACGTCACGGCTCGCGCCCTTGGAGAGTTCGGGCGGCTGCAGCTAGTTATGGGAAAGCACGCGGAGGCACGCGCTTCTGTTGAGGAAGCGCTCCGAATCGACCGTTTCAACAGGTACGATTGGGAACCCAGCCATCTACTTTATTTGGGGTGGATAACTGCCGCCGAGTCGCCCTCCAACTTGGGCAAAGCCATTGAAACCGAAAAAGCGGCGCGCGACCTAGCCATTCAACATGACAACTACGTTGTCTTTATCCAAGCCGCGACCACCATCGGACAGTTTTATGTTCAGCAAGGACAAATCGACGCTGGTATCAATTTGTTGGCGCATATCCAGGATGGCACGTCCGAGCGCGGCGAGCCCTTGTTTAAGCGCCCCGACAGCTACCGGGCTGCGGTTGCTCTGCCGTTTTTGAGGGTCGCACTGTTAGAAGCATTGGCCACGGCGTACCAAACGGGTCGACGGCCCGACGATGCAATTAGGACTTGGCAACTGTTGTATGACGCAGGAAAAGCCAGCGGATTCAGGCTTGCAGCCGCAGAAGCAGCCCATGCAATAGCTGATCTGTATCACGCAGAGAAAGACTATGAAAAGTCGATTTCCTACTACTCTGTAGCTGCCGAAGAGTGGGCTGCCGGTGGAAATGAACAACGCAGGATCGGCGCACTCTTGGCGAAGGCAACCCTGCTCTTTCAGGAGGGCAAAAAGGACCAAGCATTGAAAGTCGACGAGGATCTTTTGCCGCTGGCCAAGGCTGCCAAGAATGACCAGCTGCAGTTCATGATAGACGTGGCCATAGCAGAAATACTGGATGGGACTGACAGGCTTGATCGCGTTCACAGCGCCCTCAGGGACGCTGAGTCGGTCGTCGACGCCGATCTGAAAGTTACAGGGGTGAACCCGGGCCTTATGGTAGAGTTTTACCTTAGACTGGCGGCTTCTTATGGCAACCGCAAGGACTTTCGCCAGGAACTGGCGGCATTGGAAAAGGCCCTAACCCCTGCCACCGCGTTGGCAACGGCTGATGGCGCGGACAAGAACGTGAAGCCGGTCACGACAGTTCACGCACTGGTCGAAGCAAAAATTACTGATAACCATATTCGAGAAACGGCAGAGAAGGCTTATCAAGCGGCAGATTTTATTGATGCGCTTTTCTACTATGAGTTGATCCAAAACTTCGAGGAATTTGACGCTGCTTGGAAGGGAAAACTGGAAGAGTACGCAAAGGCTCTTAATCACGATCCCGCCGTAACAAAATTGGGTGAGATTCCGTTCAAAGTTATTTCCCAAGAGAACGGACCAACCGTACTTGCCGAGAATTTACAGGAAATGGGGCCGATTGCCAACCGAGCAATACTTCCTGCTCTCATAGCGCTCACAGGTTATTACGGGTCACACAATCACCCTGACATGGTCGTTAAATTTGCCACACAGGCCTTGCCTTATTTGAAACTAGGCGAAAAAGATACTCCTAATACCTGGGATGTTTCGATGGCCTGTGTCCTAGCACACTCGCTAATGTTGCAGAAGAACCTCGATGCCGCTGTCGCGAGGCTGACACCTTGCATGACGACTGCGAAACAACTTGGCAATCCTGGGCTGTTGCTAATGGCGCACCAGATAAACGCGTGGGTCCTAGAGGCAGCAGGCAAACATGACCAGGCCCAGGAATCGATTCAATTCTTGCTAGATCATAGTCCACAGGACGGGCAAGGGTATGTGCAACTCGCTCAACTAAAAGGGCAGCAGGGAGACAAAGCTGGAGCAATCGATGCACAGCGGAAAGCGATACAGTTATTTGAGGCTCGCGGGGATTTGAGCGCAGAAGCAGCTGCACATCTCGCACTCGCAGATTTGCTAAGATTCGGACCGGGTGCAGATTCCGAGGAACAGCGAAGATCGCTTGAGGCGGCAGCGAAACTTTATCAGCGGATTGCGAATCGTGAAGGTGAGGTTAGGGCAGAAGGCGCTTTGGGCGTTTACTTCTCCTCCAGAAATAATCAGCTAAAGACTCACCAATATTTTGACGAGGCCCTGACAATGGCCCGTGAGATTAAGAGAAGGGATCTCGAGGCGAGTGTCTTGTCACAAATTGGACAAGCATACGAATCCTCCAAGGATTGGACTCAAGCAGTTGATTATTATGCGAAATCATCCGACACCTATCACGAATTGAAAGACCCTGCGGACGAAGCCCTCCAGCTGGGAAACGTGGCGCGGGGGCTCGACGGCTCGCACAGGTCTGAGGAGGCTCTCGCCACGCTTCTCAAAGCGCAGGCGATTGCAGACATGAGCGATTCCTGGGGTGCTCGATACTGGGTACGCAAATCGCTTGCCGGCATATATGACTCTCAGGGACAGTATCAGAGCGGCTTGAGGGTGTTAGAGGAAGCCAAAAAGATCAGCGACAGTGCTAATCAGCCCCTGAATTCCGCTTGGGCGGCTCTGGATATTGCCGTCGTTTTAGAAATAACGGGCAATTGGCAGGACGCAGCGGAGCAGATCAATGCGGCCATCCCGATCCTGAAGCTGTACCAGGATTCAGACGATCAAGCCATTGCATATCAGGAACTGGTAGCAATTTATGGGGGGAGAGAGTCAGACATCAAAGACCGCGAGAAAGCAATGGAGTTTTACAACCTAGCGTACGAATGTGTGGCGAAAAGCCATCCGGAACGTGCAGCTACTCTGGATATGGATTTGGTCGAGCTCTACTGGGACTCGGGTCGATTCAAAGATGCAATCGCTAAAGCGAATGAGGCTCTGCAGTATTACACTCGGCTAAATAACCAATTTGGCGAAGCTAGCGTATTGATCAGTCTCGCAGAGGCGCAGCGTTCGGACGGTGATTTACAAGCGGCTGCAAATAGCCTCCGACGGGCTGAGCCATTAGTGCGACGCATGAATGACTTCTACACGACCGGCCGCCTTCACTACGGAAAAGCCGGATTGTTGAAAAAAGAAGGGCGATTCAAGGAGGCCACGGAAGAATATGAACGCGTGATTGAGTTGTTGGAACAATTCAAGTCCAGTGTCAAAACTGAGGCCAGGAGACCGGTTTCAGAAGCCTACAGCTTTATTTATGACGACCTGATCGACGCTTATTATTCACTTGGCGCCACTGACAAGCACTATGCTTCGGTAGCTGCGGCCAAGGCACTGGAATATTGCGAGCTAAATAAGTCCCGAGTGTTTGCCAGTTCGTGGGGACAAGCACTCACCGACGGTCTCAGGAGCCAAGTTCCGGCTCAACTGTTGGAGCAAGAGCGGACCCTCCTAACTCGGCAAGCCTCACTGCAATCAGAACTTCAGGAATCAACGGCAGGAGCATCGCGCACCCCGGCAAAAGACACCGAGAAGGCGCTGGACTCAGTCAATAAGCAACAGTCGGAGCTAGTGCAATTGCTTCGAGCAGCCAGTCCCGCTTACGCCGAGGCTCGGTACCCTCAACACGTCGCCCTGGACCAATTACCCGCCCACCAAGGCGAGTTGTTGATTGAATTCAAGATGCTGCAAGACTCTGTGTTGGTTTGGATGGTGGGTGGCTCGGCCGGCGGCGGGCACTTGTTAGACTTTTACAAGGTGGATCTTCCTAGGCAGTGGTTTGAAAAACGTATTTTTTCTCTCAGAGATGCGTTCAATACTGGCCATCCCGAGCGCTTCAGTCCGCGGATTTCTGAGGAGCTCTTTGGTGCTTTATTCCCGGAGCCCTTTGCTGAGCACCTGAAGGCTGCTCACTCTGTCGTATTTATTCCTGACGACATCCTTTTCCTTCTTCCGTTCGAGATGCTATCCCCTAGCGCTTCTCGGGGAGAGTTCGTTCTGCTAAAGACCGCGACCGAGTACTTTCCCTCGGCAACTGCGTTCCAACTATCCAGAGCTGCGGTTCGAGCACGAGCAGTTTGGCAAGAGCAATTTATTGGGATTGCGGACCCAATCACTTCTTCCGACGACCAAAGGTACCTTGCCGTTGCCGTCCTTTCCGACCCGAAAGTAACCAGACCGGAACTGGCACAACAAAGCATCGGCGGCGTTCGCGGCATCTCGGTTGACAAGATCAAATCGCGGGGATTTGATCTTGAGCCGATACCCCAGACCGCAACAGAAGTCAAAAGCATTGCCAATCTTTTCCCTGGAGGGACTTCGGCCACCGAGGTTAGGACAGGTGTTAGTGCCACCAAGCAGGAATTGCTGCGCACGGACCTTGGTCGATTCCGGTTCATTCATTTCGCCACACACGGAATACTTCCCGTGGAGGCGGGAATCAAAGAACCGGCCCTCGTTCTCTCCTATGAGGGAACCGACAAAGACGACATGTTGCTTACTCCGTCTGAAGTATTTCAGCTTAAGCTGCGCGCCGACATGGTTGTTCTTTCGGCTTGCAATACCGGTTCAGGCAAGGTGACTAGGGCGGAGGGGGTCGCTAGCCTGGGAACGGCTTTCTTGGCGGCTGGTGCTTCTAGCACCGTTGTCAGCCTGTGGAGTGTTTCAGATAACTCAACGGCGCTATTAATGCAGGAGTTTTATCGAAACCTCTTGAAGGGAATGCCTAAGCCGCTCGCCTTGGCAGCGGCAAGATCGATGCTAGTATCTCATGGCTTTGATAATCCATTCTTCTGGGCACCATTTGTTCTAACCGGGGAGTGACGTAGCACTACCGCTTTATTGAAATCGAAGTCAAGTCACCGCCAATCGCAGCCGCCACAAGTTCCTGTCCGCCAGGGAGGCTGGCGGACCAACCCTTGAACTCACCGTTGGGGTTCGGATTCCACGCCCGGACCACTGTACCATCATTAAATTTCGCAACCAGTCCGATGCTTTTCCCGTTCTCATGGATGCTATATAAAACGGCGTCCGAGTAGATAAACTTAGCTACCGCGAGCGATTCTCCAATCTCCCCAGAGAAAACATGTTTTGGTAAACGTGGGCGTCGGCTGGAAACTGTGATTCCTCTGGTTTTCATCTGCATTCCTGTGAACAAAAATCGTTTGATCACATCAGCGGCGATCGCGTAGTCTAAGTTCTGACCCTCTTCTGTCATCGCTACTAAACCCACAATCTTTCCTGCATCGTCGACCGTCGGACCACCAGAGTTACCAGGATTGATGGCGGTTTGGAGCTGGAGAACTTTTGCCACATGCTGCGAGCCATCCTCGTATTTCCAGCTATAACTCTCCCGTATCTGAGAAACCACGCCCGTACTGTAGGACCACAAATTTCCATGTGGGTGTCCGATGATATGAATGTCTTCTGCTACCTGCACTTGAGCAATGTCACTGACCGGAATTGAATGCAAATCCGAAGGCGGCTCGATTATTTGTAATAAGGCAAGGTCAACCGTGGGGTCCGTATAGATAACCCGTGCAATCCGACCCTGATCTTTCTCCAACTCGGCGCTGGCGGCCGGCTTTAGGAAGATAATTGCGCCGGCATGTTCAGCCACGACATGCCAATTTGTGAGAATGTAGCCTCGCGCGTCCACGATTACACCAGTGCCCATACCTTCTGGATCAAAATCGCCACTATTGACGGTTCCAACGATAACTACAACTACGGCAGGGGAAACTGCCCTAAAGACCGATACTCCCTGGGGGCCTCGCGTCAGCAGCGGTTCGCGGTACTTGGATACGGCGTCCGCACCTCCCCTGTATGCAACAAAGAGTCCTCTCGCAGCACACACCTCATCATAAGGGGCGCGTTCGTTGTCGACTGGAGCCACCTCCTTGAAGTTAACACTCTCTAGCGTTCCTGTGGTCGGAAGACGGTCTGTCGGGTCAGCGCTTGGCATCTCAGATCCCGGCAGACAAATGACTGACAGCAGGCAACCTGCTAGAACTGCCGATAGGGTTTTGATCTGCATGCGTCACTCCCTATGCATCTCGTTTTGAGCAAGCAAGAATAATCCTGGTCATAATAGAACAAACTGATTCTCTTTTCTTGCAAATCTATTCGCATCCGAGTGCGACGAATCGACCGTAGTGCGTGGCCACCGGACGATAACTCTGGTACGTGTACTTCTGGCTGACCTTGAATTTGGCGCTCAAGGTTTCCAACTAGCGTAATACCGCCGCTTAACCCCACTGAAAACTTTTGTGCCCACCCAAATCCGGTGGCCGCCCACACCGTTTTTTGGTATCCCACGAGCGCCTCGCAAAGCTGCGTGCATCTCAACCTGAAGTAGATTCGGCTCATGTTGAAGAACAGGTTTAGCGGATTCGGAGATCATCAGAGCGGGTGGAGACGATGGGTATCGAAAGTTCCCGGGAACGCCGAGGGGATAAAGTCCAGTTGGCCCAGAAACTGGCGATTGCGGGCAGAGGGATTCAGCCTGTCATTATCCTTGCGGAATCACGAGGTTACAGCTAATGGACAAATGAACGAGGTTTCTGGGCACGCCCTGAATCGGCCGCGATGTACCTCCTCTGGGAATGGTGCCGCGACCAAACCGATATCGGGCGGATGGGGCTGCTGCAGAGCCCGGCATGGACTTTGAGAGTTGTCGCTGACTTCCCCCATCAGTAGCACGCCTTCAAAACCGTAGTAAAGCTTGGTCTCCGCCGCACGTGTGTGCGAATTGTGTGCGGCGCCGGCGTTGTGTCGATCACACACGGTTGATTTCTCGGAGCACCGTCACACCCGACGTTTGGTATGGCATCGCATTCTGACTGGGGACCCCTTGCCGCCAGGATGAGCTTGCATTAATCACGCTGTCTTTCTGCTCTTTTTCCTGTTGGCGTTCCCATCGAACCGTCCGAGGGCTTGCAGACCCAATCGGTAGGCCGGGAAACGACGGTCCCGTCGATAATAATCGGAAGTGAGCACGCTGAAAATCTAAAGACGATTCCAATCCAAGGCCCAACCCACAAAACTCGATACCTTGGACGACTTCCGCGGCGACATGGAGCCTTTATCGATTCATTTGTGTCCCTATCTGGCTTCTTTGGGGTTTTCTGATGCTATCGGCGATTCAGTCCCTTACTGGAAACCGGAT
>Ga0335081_10017046_pt1 | contig 11769 bp, 12 predicted proteins | sample Lox_Sample_35_FD_206713 | JGI IMG/M metagenome (GOLD analysis project Ga0335081, IMG submission 206713) | Soil microbial communities from Loxahatchee National Wildlife Refuge, Florida, United States - Lox_Sample_3.5 | ecosystem: Environmental > Terrestrial > Soil > Wetlands | place: USA... | reverse complement strand
TGATAGGCCGGATCTGGAAGTACGGTAACGTGCGAAGGAGACCGGTACTAATGGGTCGAGGGCTTGACGGATTTTTTGATCCCCGTAGTGGCTACTGTGCAGTTTTGAAGGACCGCCGGGGAGCGCGGTCTCTCGCCTTTTTCCGGTGGCTTTGGCGAGGGGGAAACACCTCTTCCCATTCCGAACAGAGCAGTTAAGCCCCTCAGCGCCGATGGTACTTGGCTCGAAAGGGCCCGGGAGAGTAGGACGCCGCCGGTTTTTCTCACCGCGGGGACGGCCGTCCACAGGACGGTCGCCCGTGGTGCCCTGCCCTCGCGGCGCTCCGCGGGCGCGCACGCTCGTGCCCGGTGGCCGTCGAGTCGACCGGGGAGAGGCACGGCTGGGAAGCCGGCCGGATCTCCCCGGGCCGGCGTGTCCGTGCGGGCCTCTTCAGCTTGCGCGCGTGCAGCGCCGCCGCCGTCGCGTGAGCCTCACCGGCTTCCTCCTGCCTGTCGACCTCCCAGTCGACACAACGGTCGTCCTCGAGCAGCAGAAATGAGCGGATCAGCTCAGCGGCGGCGAGCGCGCGCTGCGTGAGCGTTGATGTCCCTCGTGAGAACATGTGTTCGCAAGCTAGGCAGGGTCGCGGACAGAAGCTCCCCGAACGTGCGTACGGGGGGCCCAATGTAGAGAAAAATGGCTTTGCGAAGCCGTTTTCAACCTCTTGGAGCTGCAATGCGAGTTGCATCCAGGGGGCAGCGCGCGCAGGCCCCTCGGGCGGACCGGTCGCTCGCCGTTCGGGAAGGTCACGGGCTCTCCGGCTCGAACAAGACGTCAAGGAAATGGCTGTTACTCTCTCCAGGCGCCCCATCACGAGAACCATTCTCGGCTCCCGCCGGCGGCGCCCACGCGTAATGGAGAAGTTCGTCATCGAAGGCGGCGAGACCCTCGCCGGGACACTCACCCCGGCCGGGAACAAGAACGGGGCGCTCGCCATCCTCGCGGCGTGCGTCCTCACCGAGGACGAGGTGGTCCTCGAGAACGTCCCGCGCATACGCGACGTGGAGGCCATGCTCGCGATCCTCGACGCGGTCGGAGCGCGGGCTGAATGGCGCGGACCCAACGAACTCGTGGTGTGCGCCGCCGCCGTCCACACGGTCGAGATCGACCGCCACCTCGCCGAGCTGCTGAGAGCCTCGTTCCTGCTCGCAGGACCCATGCTCGCCCGCTTTCACCGCGCCTCGATGCCGCCCCCCGGCGGGGACGTCATCGGCCGCCGCCGCCTGGACCCCCACCTCGACGCCTTCCGGGCGATGGGGGCGACCACCGACTGCAACGGCGAGATCGTCCTGAGCGCCCCACACGGCCTCCGCGCGACCGACGTGTTCATGGACGAGCCGTCCGTGATGGCCACCGAGAACGCCCTCATGGCCGCGGCATTGACCCCTGGCACGACCGTGATCGGCAACGCCGCCTGCGAGCCCCACGTCCAGGACCTCGCCCGCATGCTCGTGAAGATGGGCGGCGACATCCAGGGCATCGGCTCGAACGTGATGACGATCAACGGCGTGGAGCGCCTTCACGGCTGCCACCACACCATCGCCCCCGACCACATCGAGATCGGCAGCTTCATGGCCCTCGCCGGGGTCACCGGCGGCGAACTGCGCATCAAGAACACCGTCCCTGGCGACCTGCGGATGATCAGGCTGGTGTTCGAGCGGGTCGGCCTCTGCTCGATCCTCGACGGTGACGACGTGATCGTCCCCGGCGGCCAGAGGCTCGTCGTCCAGGCGGACGTGGGGGACTACAAGAGCAAGATCCAGGACGGTCCCTGGCCCGCCTTCCCGGCCGACCTCACCTCGATCGCCGTGGCGCTCGCCACCCAGGCCGAGGGCTCGATCCTCGTGCACGAGTGGATGTTCGAGAACCGCCTGATCTTCACCGACAAGCTGATCCTGATGGGCGCCGACATCGTCCTCTGCGACCCCCATCGGGCGATCATCACCGGTCCCCGCAAGCTCCGCGGCGAGCGCGTCGAGTCACCCGACATCCGCGCCGGCATGGCGATGCTCCTGGCGGCACTGTGCGCGGAGGGCCGCAGCGAGATCGGCAACGTCCGCCAGATCGACCGCGGGTACGAGCGCATCGACGAGCGCCTGCGCGAGCTCGGTGCCCGCATCGAGCGCGTGGCCACCGAGCCCGTCCCCGCCTGAGGCCCGGCGACATCTTAAGCTTGGGAGGGATCTCATGATCCACCCGATTCCCAGCGGCACGCGTGACGTGCTTCCCGACGAGACGCGCGAGGTGCGCGCGATCACGGACACCCTCAGGGCCGTGTTCGAGCGCCACCGCTACGGCGAGATCTACACGCCCGCCCTCGAGTACGAGTCGGTCCTCGCGCGGGCCGACATGGCCGAAGCCCAGCCCACCTATCGCGTCTTCGACGAGACCGGTGCCGTGCTCGTGCTGCGCTCCGACATGACCGTCCCGATCGCCCGCGTGGTAGCGACCCGCTACGCCGCCAGCGAGCCGCCGCTGCGCTTCTGCTACTTCGCCCACTGCTACCGCGGGGTCCGTCCCCAGCGCGGCCAACCCCGCGAGCTCCTCCAGGCCGGCGTCGAGCTGATCGGCTCCCCCGCCCCCCAGGGCACCGCGGAGGTGCTCACCGTCCTCTGTCACGCCCTCGACGCCACGGGCCTGAAGGACTACCGCGTCGGGGTGGGCGACGCGTCGCTGTTCCCGGCCCTGATGGAGAGCCTGGGCGTGCCCCCCGAGGCCCGGCAGGGCCTGCTGGAAGCACTCGTCCTGAGGGACTTCGTGGGGCTCGGAGAGGCGCTCGAGCAGGCCGGTATCACCGGCGAGCCGGCCGAGCTGCTGGCCGGGGTGCCGCAACGGCGGGGTGGCCCCGAGGTGCTCGCCGACACCCCCGAGCAGGCCGAGGAGGCCGTCTCCGGGCTGCGCAGGCTCCACGAGCTGCTCGAGCCCGAGGTCGCCTCGAGGCTGATCTTCGACCTCGGCCTGGTGCGCAACATCGGCTACTACACCGGTGCCGTCTTCGACGTCTACGATCCCGCCCTCGGATCTCCGATCGGCGGCGGCGGTCGCTACGACGAGCTCCTCGGCCGCTTTGGCCGCAGCCTCCCCGCCGTCGGCTTCGCCCTCGGCGTGGACCGCCTGCACATCGCCCTCACGGGCGAGGAGCGGGGCACCGGGAGGGTGCTCGCCGGCGACCGCAGCGACGGCCTGCGCCCCGAGCGAGCCGCCGCCCGATGACCCCGCTGAACGGACTCACGATCGCCGTTCCCCGTGGCGCCCTGTTCGGCGACACGGTGGAACTGCTCGCCGGGCTCGGGATCGACACCGGGGAGCTGCAGTCCAACGAGCGAAAGCTGCTGTTCGAGGACGTGGGGGTGATCACCATGCGCCCCTCCGACGTCCCCACCTACGTGGAGGCCGGCGCCGCCGACCTGGGGGTCACCGGCAAGGACGTCCTGCTCGAGCAGACCGCCCAGGAGCCAGGCGAGCACGGCCGCCAGGTGTACGAGCTGCTCGACCTCGGCTATGGCCGCTGCACGATGGTGCTCGCCGGCAAGGCCGGGGAGGACACCGCCACCGAGTCCCTGCGCCGGCTCGGGGTCATGCGCGTCGCCACCAAGTACCCACGCGTGGCGGCCCGGCACATGGAGGAGACCGGCCGCCAGGCCGAGATCGTCGAGGTCAAGGGCTCCGTCGAGCTCGCCCCCCTGACCGGCCTCGCGGAGGCGATCGTCGACCTCACCGCGACCGGGACCACGCTCCGCGAGAACAACCTCGTGATCCGCGAGGAGCTGTTCACCTGCACGGCGAGGCTGATCGCCAACCCCGTGTCCCACAAGCTCAAGGCGGCGGCGGTGGACGAGCTCCTGACACGCCTGCGCGAGCTGCGCGGCGCAGCTCCCGCCTCCGGTCTCGCGGGCGGAGCCTGAGGTGCGCCTGCAGCGGATCGACGCCTCGGCGTTCGCCGAGCTCGGCGCCGACGCCGTCGCCGTCGCCCTGCGCGGGATGGTTCCCGACGCCGCCTCCGTGAGCGACGAGGTCCGCGTGATCATCGACGCCGTCCGCAGCGAGGGTGACGCCGCCGTAGCGGGCTTCACGCGCACGTTCGACGCTCCCGATGCGCCCGACCGCCCCCTGCGGGTCACCCAGGAGGAGCTCGACGCCGCCATCACCCTGCTGCCCCTCGAGCTGGTGGCCGGTCTCCAGGTCGCGATCGCGAACGTCGCCCTCGTGGCCGAGGCCGGGGTTCGCTCCGAGGGCGCCGTGTCGCTCCCCCAGGGCCAGCGGATCGCGTTGCGCGAGGTGCCCGTGTCCTCGGCGGGCGTGTACGTCCCCGCCGGTAGGGCCCCCTATCCGAGCACCGTCGTGATGGGCGTCGTGTGTGCGCGATCTGCCGGCGTGGTCGACGTGTCCGTGTGCGCCCCGCCCGGGCCCGACGGGGAGATCGATCCCGTGATCCTCGGGACCTGCCGGCTGTGCGGGGTGCAGCGCGTCTACCGGATGGGCGGCGCCCAGGCGATCGCCGCGCTCGCCTACGGCACCGCGAGCGTCGAGCGCGTCGAGGTGATCGTCGGCCCCGGCAACCTGTACGTGCAGGAGGCCAAGCACCAGCTGTCCCGGATCGTCGGCATCGACGGCTTCGCCGGCCCGAGCGACCTGCTGGTGGCCCTTGCCGCCGGATCCGGGCAGCGCGATATCGAGCTCGCGGCGCTGGACATGCTCGCCCAGGGCGAGCACGGCGAGGCCAGCCTGGTGGTCGCGACCTCTCCCTCCCAGGACGTGTGCGCGAGGCTGGCCGCCGAGCTCGAGCGGCTCGTTCTGGACCGGCCCACGGTGGCCGACGCCGCCTTCGGGATCGTCGCCGTCCCCGGACCCCGCGAGGCGATCGCCCTCGCCAACGCCTTCGCGCCCGAGCACCTGCAGCTGATCGGGGCCGAACTCGAGCAGCTCGCCACCCTGGTCACCAGCGCGGGCTGCGTGTTCATCGGCGCCGCCAGCGGGACGGCCTTCGGCGACTACGTCGCCGGCTCCAACCACGTGCTCCCCACGGCGGGAGCCGCCCGTTTCGGCTCGGGCCTCTCGCCCCGGCACTTCCGCCGCACGATGGCAGAGGTGAGGATCGGCGAGGCCGCGCCCAAGCTCGCCGCCGCCGGCGCTCCGATCGCGCGCGCCGAGGGCTTCGAGGTGCACGCCGAATCGATGGAGGCCCGCGCCGTCAGCGAGAATGAGAGCCCATGAGCCGTGCCGCGAGCATCGAGCGCAACACCGCCGAGACCAAGGTGAAGGTCGAGCTCACGCTCGAAGGCACCGGCGTGGGCGGCCGCAACACCGGCGTGGGCTTCCTCGATCACATGCTCGACCTGATGGCCCGCCACGGCCACCTCGACCTGTCGCTGACCGTCACCGGGGACCTGCAGACCGGCGCCCACCACACGGCCGAGGACACGGCGATCGTGATCGGCCGCGCGCTCGACGAGGCGCTCGGCGACAGGTCCGGGATCGCCCGCTACGGGTTTGCCGTCGTGCCCATGGACGAGGCCCGCGCGAGCGCCGCCATCGACATCTCCGGCAGGCCTTTCACGCTGTTCGAAGCCGACCTCCCGAGCGGCTCCACCGGCGGGTTCGAGCACGAGCTGACGGAGGAGTTCTTCAGGGCTCTCGCCACCAACGCCAAGCTGACGCTCCACCTGCGCGTGGAAACCGGCAGCAACGCCCACCACATGATCGAGGCGGCCTTCAAGGCGTTCGCGCGCGCGTTGCGCGCCGCCGTCGCCGTGGACGCCAGCGAGCAGGGCGTACCCAGCACGAAGGGTACGCTGGCGGGGTGAGCGAAGACGCCAGGATCGGCGACGCCGGCGGCCGGCTCGAGCTCGCCATCGTCGACTACGGGATGGGCAACCGCCGCTCGGTGGAGAAGGCCCTCGAGCACGTCGGGGTGCGCGCCACGATCACCAGCGACCCCGCGCTCATCAGGGCCGCCGGTGGGCTCGTGCTGCCCGGCGTGGGCGCGTTCCCCCGCGCGATGTCCAACCTCCGCGAGCTCGGCCTCGATGAGCCGGTGCGCGAGCTCGTCCGCGCCGGCACCCCGATGCTTGGCATCTGCCTGGGCATGCAGCTGGCGTTCGAGTCCTCCACCGAGCTCGGCGGGGCGGAGGGGCTCGGGCTGCTTGCAGGGGAGGTGCTCCCCCTCGACACCAGGGGCGAAAAGCTCCCCCACATCGGCTGGAACGAAGTCACCTTCCGTCACCCCGGCTCGCCCCTGCTCGACGGGATCCCGCAGCGCTGCGCCTTCTACCACGTCCACTCGCTGGCCCCAGTGCCCGCCGAGGAGCGGGACGTGCTCGGCACCGGCGAATACGGCGCCCCGTTCGTCACCGCGGTCCACCGTGACAACTTCTACGGGGTGCAGTTCCACCCGGAGAAGTCATCCGCAGCCGGCATCCGCCTGCTCGCCAACTTCGCCCGCATCTGCCTCGCCGCGCGGGCCCCCGTCGCCGGGTGAGGCTCTACCCCGCGATCGACATCCTCGATGGCAGCGCCGTACGGCTCGTCAAGGGGGACTTCGACGCCAAGCGCACGTACGCGAGCGACCCCCTGTCCGCCGCAGCGGCGTGGGCCGGGGCGGGCGCAGAGGCGCTCCACGTGGTCGACCTCGACGGCGCCCGGTCGGGTGAGCCCGTCAACCTCGAGCACCTGAAGCGGATCGCCTCCGAGCTCGGGCTGCCCGTCCAGTACGGCGGCGGGCTGCGCTCCAGGGACGCGATCGACCGCGCCCTCGCCGCCGGTGCCACGCGGGTGATCCTCGGGACCGCTGCGCTGAAGGACCCCCAGCTCCTGCAGGAGGCCCTCTCGGCGCACGGGCCCGAGCGGGTGCTCGTGTCCGTCGACGCCCGTGGCGGGCACGCCACGAGCGCCGGATGGACCGAGACGGAGACGCGCACGGCCGCGAGCGTGATCGCCTCGCTGCTCGCCGACGGCGTCGAGGAGATCGTCTACACCGACGTCGACCGCGACGGGATGCTCGAGGGCCCCGACCTGGAGAGCGTCCGGGAGCTGGCCGCTTCGCTCGAGGCCCGACTGATCTACTCGGGCGGCATCGGCCGCATCGAGGACCTGCGCGGCCTCGCCGGCCTGGGCCTCGAGAGCCTCACGGGCGTGATCGTCGGCAAGGCCCTGTATGAGCGCCGCTTCACGGTCTCGCAGGCGAAGGAGGCGCTCGCGGGCTAGCGTTGGTGGCATGCACCTCAAGCGGGTGATCCCATGTCTCGACGTCGATGCCGGACGCGTGGTGAAGGGCGTCGAATTCGTCGACATCCGCGATGCCGGCGATCCCGTTGCCCTCGCCGCCCACTACGACGCCGAGGGCGCCGACGAGCTGATCTTCCTCGACATCACCGCCACCCACGAAAAGCGCGAGACGATCGCCCGACTGGCCCGCCGCACGGCCGACGAGGTGTTCATCCCCTTCACGATCGGGGGCGGGATCCGCTCCGTGGCCGACGCCCAGGCGGTGCTCGACGCCGGTGCCGACAAGGTGTCGGTCAACTCGGCCGCGCTGGCCAGACCGCAGCTGCTCGACGAGCTCGCCGCCAACTTCGGGGCGCAGTGCGTGGTGATCGCGATCGACGCGAAAGCCGTGGCCGGCGAGGACGGCCTCCCTGGCGGCACCGACCGCTGGGAGGCATACGTGGCCGGGGGGCGCTCGAGCAGCGGACGCGACGTGGTGGAGTGGGCCCGCGAGGCCGAGCAGCGGGGCGCCGGCGAGATCATGCTCACGAGCATGGACCGCGACGGAACCACCGCGGGCTATGACCTCCCCCTCACCGAAGCCGTCAGCGAGGCCGTCGGCATACCTGTGATCGCCTCCGGCGGGGCAGGGCGGCCGGAGCACCTCGTGGACGCCGTCGAAGCGGGCGCGGATGCCGTCCTGTGCGCCTCGATCTTCCACTACCGGCGCTTCACCGTCGCCGAAGCCAAGGCCGCCCTCGCGGATGCGGGCGTGCCGGTCCGCGTTCCCGTATGAGCGACGCGGCGGGCGTCCTGGAGCGGCTCCGCGAGCAGCCGGGCGGCGAGGAGCTGGCCACGCTGGCCAAGCGCCACCACGACGTGGCCCTCGTCGGCGGGGCGGTCCGGGATCTGCTCCTGGGCCGGTCCCCCAAGGAGCTGGACGTGGTCGTGTCCGCCGACCCTGGGCGCTTCGCAGGAGAGCTCTTGGCGATGCTCGAGCTCCGCCGGGAGGGCACCCCGATCCTCACCCTTCACGACCGCTTCGGAACCGCAGCGGTGGTGTGGTCGGCCGGAAGGATCGACGTCGCCAGGCGCCGCGCGGAGCGCTATCCGGTGCCCGGAGCGCTGCCGGAGGTCCGCCCGGGCAGCGACGAGGAGGACCTCCTGCGCAGGGACTTCACCGTCAACGCCCTCGCCGTCCCCCTGTCCGGCCCCCGCACCGGGAAGCTGGTCGCGGTCGATCACGCCCTCGCCGACCTCGACGCGGGCCTGCTCCGGGTCCTGCACGACCGCAGCTTCATCGACGACCCCACCCGCCTGCTGCGCCTGGCCCGCTACCGCGCGAGGCTGGGCTTCGACGTCGAGCCACACACCGCGGTCCTGGCGGACGAGGCGCTCCGGGCGTGCGTGCTGGAGAGCGTCTCCGGCGGACGCCTCGGCGCCGAGCTGCGCCTCGCCCTCGAGGAGCCCGATCCGCTCACCGCGTTGAGGTCGATGGGGGCGCTCGGTGTCCTGACGGGGCTGGGGCTGGCCCCCGATCTCGATGAGCCGCTCGCGCGTCGCGCGATGGAGCTGCTCCCCGCCGAGGGCCGGATCCCCGAGCTGCTGCTGGCAGTGCTGCTGTTCAGCAGCATCCACGGCGGCGGCGAAGGTGAGGAGCTGCTCCTGAGGAGTCTGCTCGATCGGCTCGAATTCGCCGCCGGTGAGCGCGATCGGGCACTGCGAGCCGCGCTCGGAGCCGGGTCGCTGGCCGATCGGATGGCGCGATCCACCCGCCGCTCGGAGCTCTACGAGGCCCTCTCGGGCTGGGATCCGGAGGCGGTCGCCCTGGCGGGCGCGCTCGTCCGCGTGCCGGAGGGCGACACCGCCGCCGACCAGGCCCGCCTGTGGTTCGACGAGCTGCGCCACATCCACCTGGCGATCACCGGCGACGACCTGCTGGCGGCCGGCGTCGCCCCGGGTCCGGAGATCGGGGTGCGCCTGGAGGCGGCCCTCGCCCGCAAGCTCGACGGCCGGCTCGACGGGGCGGGCGCCCCCGCCGAGCTGCAGGCGGCCCTCGAGGACGGGACGTGAGCACATCTCGCGCCCAAACGGCGGGCGGCCCCGAGCTGCGCTACGAGCTCCCCGGCGCCGCCGTGCTGTTCACCGACCGCTCCCACGGCAGCTTCGCGCTGCCCGCCGACGCCGCGGACGGCACCCTCGCCCGGGCGGTGCGCGAGCGCGCGCTGGGGCTCACGCGAACGGCCGCACTTGTGGCCCGGGGGCGACAGGTGCACGGCTCGACGGTCACGCGGATCGCCTCCGGGGAGATCGCGGAGGGCGAGGGAGCGCACGCGAACGGTCCCGCCGACGGGCAGGCGACGTCGGTGGAGGGGCTCGCGGTGATGGTCGTGAGCGCGGACTGCCCGCCCGTGGCCGTCGCCGGCGCCGGAGCCGTGGCGATGCTCCACTGCGGGTGGCGGGGCCTGGCCGCGGGCGTGGTCGAGGAGGGGGTCCGGGCCGTGCGCGAGCTCGCCGCCCCCGGACCGCTGTCGGCGGTGATCGGACCCGGGGCGGGACCCTGCTGCTACGAGGTGGGTCCCGAGGTCCACGAGGCCCTCGGAGTGGAGCGTGAGGACACCCGGATCGACCTTGCCTCGGTGGCGCTCTCGAGGCTGGCGGCTGCGGGGGTGGGCGACGTCCGCCTCGTACAGACGTGCACGATCTGCGACCCGCGCTTCTATTCCCATCGCCGCGAAGGTGCCCGCGCGGGCAGGCAGGCGGGGATCGCTTGGTTGACCTGATCGCGGGCCTGGACGCCGGCCGTGTGCGGGAGAACCTCACCCGCATCGAGGAGGAGATCGCGGTCGCCGCCACCCGCCGCCCGCCGGCGCCCGGGGGGGTCGAGCGCAGGCCGGTCGAGGTGCTCGCCGCGACCAAGTACGTCTCGCTCGAGGACCTCCCCCTGCTCGCGCAGGGCGGCGTCCGGCTCGTGGGTGAGAACCGCGCCCAGGACCTCGAGGCCAAGGTCCGTGCCCACGGCGGGCTGTTCGAGTGGGACTTCATCGGCCAGCTCCAGAGTCGCCGGGTCCGCCAGGTCGTCCCGCTCGTGCGGATGATCCACTCGGTCGCCTCGGAGTCGGCGATGCGCGAGCTCGGGCGCCACCGCGAGCGCGCCCGGCCGGGGCTGAGGATCATGATCGAGGTGGACCTCGCGGGCGAGGCCACGAAGGCGGGGGTGGAGCCCGAGGAGCTCGACGCGATGATCGCCCGCTCGCCCTTCCCCGTGGCGGGGCTGATGACGATGCCGCCGCTGTCGGAGGAGCCGGAGGACAGCCGCCGGTGGTTCTCGGCCCTGCGGCGACTCGCCGACGAGCGGGGACTCGCGGAGCTCTCGATGGGGACCTCCCAGGACTACCGCGTGGCGGTCGAAGAGGGCGCCACCGTGGTGCGGATCGGGACCAGGCTGTACCGGTAGCCCCGCGGTAGGAGTAGCCCCAACGGCCGGGGGCGCGGACCGCCGGCGGCGCACGAGCGGCAGATCGGCGCCGCGGCGGGCGCATCGGCGCCCTGCCGCCCGGCAAACCACTAGCATCTGCAGGGAATTCGTCTCCGCGGCCGAACACGCATCTAGATCGATGTCCCTTCGCGACTCCTGGCACAGCGCGCTCGTGTACTTCGGCTTGGCCGAGGAGTATCCGGACGACTACGCCGAGGAGGCGGGGCCGGAGACCGAGATCGAAGACCGCTACCGCGAGCGGCCCAACGTGCGCCGGCTGCGCCGCCGACGCGACGAGATCGACGACATCTTCGCCGACGAGGACGAGCCCGAGACCGGGCGTCGCTCCGGGCGCGGGCGCCAGGCGAGCGTCCTGCGGTCGGTGGGCAACGGCAACGGGGACGTCAGGGTCCACCTCGTGATCCCGAAGTCGTTCAACGACGCCCAGCAGATCGCGGACAAGTTCAAGGACTCGATCCCGGTGATCATCAACCTCCAGGGGGCCGAAACGGATCTGTCGAAGCGCCTCATCGACTTCGCCTCCGGGCTCACCTACGCGCTCGACGGCGGCATGCAGCGGATCGCTGACAAGGTCTTCATGCTGACCCCGAGGAACGTCGAGATCTCCGCGGAGGAGCGCGCGCGGCTGATCGAGAAGGGCTTCTTCAATCAGTCCTGAGGCACCGAGCACCGGCGGAGGTGCTGACAGCTTGCGTATCGGCCTGATCGGCTGCGGCAACATGGCCCGCGCCCTGGCCCGCGGCTGGGGCCGTCCGGTCGTGTGCTTCGACCCGCTCGCCGAGCGCGCCCGGCGCCTGGCGGAGGAGCTGGGCGGCCGGGCGATGGGCAGCAACCGCGAGGTCGCCGAGCACGCCGACCTGCTCGTCCTCGCCCACAAGCCCGCCCAGCTGCGCGAGGTGGCGGCCGAGCTGGGGGAGGGGGCGGCGGGCCGGGCGGTCGCCTCGATCCTGGCGGCCACCCCCCTGGCCGACCTGCGGGCCGCCTACCCCGAGTCGACCGTCTACCGCTTCCTGCCCTCCCTGCCGGTC
>Ga0335081_10017044_pt1 | contig 11769 bp, 13 predicted proteins | sample Lox_Sample_35_FD_206713 | JGI IMG/M metagenome (GOLD analysis project Ga0335081, IMG submission 206713) | Soil microbial communities from Loxahatchee National Wildlife Refuge, Florida, United States - Lox_Sample_3.5 | ecosystem: Environmental > Terrestrial > Soil > Wetlands | place: USA... | reverse complement strand
TGCGGCGCACCGATCTATTCGACGACGCCGGGCGACGGCGTGCAACCGTCCTACACGGTGCGCGTCGGCCTGCTGCGCCAGCGCGATCAATTGCCGCCGAAGCGGCAGAACTGGTGGCGCTCGGCGCGGCCCTGGGTCACCACGCTCGCCCAGGTGCCGAAATTCGAGAAGCAAAACTGATGCGCCGGAAGTGACGATCCGTATAATGGCTCCGCGCTTTTGCGCGGCCGAAACAGCGCGGGGACTATTGCCATGCTGATTACCGTTTTCCGCTCGCGGCTCCGCCCGGGTGTTCGCGATGAATACGTCGCGCTGGTCGAACGCATGAACGAGCTGGCCAAAACGATGCCGGGCTACATCTCGCACAAGGGATTTTTTGCCGATGACGGCGAGCGGGTAACCATCGTGGAGTTCGAGCACGAGGAAGGGTTGCGCGCCTGGCGCACCAACCCCGAGCACATCGCGGCGCAGAAACTGGCGCGGCAGAAATATTACAGCGAGTATCACGTGCAGGTCTGCACCCTCGACCGCGAATCGAAATTCCAGGCAAAAGAAGCCGCTGCGGCACGGACTTGACCCGCGCGCGCCAAGACGCCATTAACTCGCCGCAGATCGCGGGCAGCTGCTGCTTGCAGGACTGAGATTTACGGATTTGGCCATGGAAAAATTCACGGTTCTCGAAGGCGTCGCCGCGCCCTTGAAGATGATCAATATCGATACCGACATGATCATCCCCAAGCAGTATCTCAAAACCATCAAGCGCACCGGCCTCGGCAAGGGCCTGTTCTCCGAAAAGCGCTTCCGCGACGACGGCAGCGAGAACCCGGATTTTGTGCTCAACAAGCCGGCCTATCGCAAGGCCAAGATCCTGGTCGCCGGCGACAATTTCGGCTGCGGCTCCTCGCGCGAGCACGCGCCGTGGGCGCTGCTCGATTTCGGCATCACCTGCGTGATCTCCACCTCGTTCGGCGATATCTTTTACAACAACTGCTTCAAGAACGGCGTGCTGCCGATCAAGGTGTCGCCGGAAGACCTGGAGAAGCTGTTCGACGACGCCGATCGCGGCGCCAACGCGACGCTCACCGTCGATCTGGAAAAACAGGAAATCCGCGGGCCCGACGGCGGCGTGGTCAAGTTCGACATCGATCCGCACCGCAAGCACGCTCTGCTCAACGGTCTCGACGAAGTCGGCGTCACCATGCAGAAGCAGGGCAAGATCGAAGGCTTCGAGGCCAAAGCCAAGCAATCCCGGCCCTGGGTGTGACGCTCGCCGTTTGTCGGGTCAGGCCGCCGCGACGTGGACAACGTCGTAGAGGCAGGGCTCGATCTCCTGCGCCAGAGCGCCGAATTGCGGCCATCGCTTGCGGAATTCGGGCGAATGATGCGCGGCGGCAAGCTTGTCGGCATTGGTCCATTGCACGTAATTGACGACGTGGGTGCCGTCCTTGCTGCGGTGCAGATTGATCGATACGAAGCCGGGCTGGGTCGCCATGAAACGGGCACGCTCGATCATTAGGTTGAGGACTTCGTCCTGACGGTCGGGCGGCAGTTTAACGGTGGTGATCTGCGTGCAGATGCCATTGCTCTGGCGGATATCGGTCATAGATCATCCTCCTCGTGAAGCGCGCCAATCGTAGGTAACGCATGGCCGACCGCCGGGTTTCTCTCGCCGAAATCAATCATAACGGGCTGCGAAGCGGCTCCGTGGCGGGTCCCGGAGCCGCGGGCTCCGCCATTGCCGTCGCGCTGCTCAATAAGACTTATGACAGCGGGTTCCAGGCGCTCAAGAACATCAATCTCGACATCCGCCACGGCGAAATTTTCGCGCTGCTCGGGCCGAACGGCGCCGGCAAGACGACGCTGATCGGCATCATCTGCGGCATCGTGCGGCCGTCGAGCGGCCGCGTCACCGTGGACGGCCACGACATCATCGCCGACTATCGCGCCGCGCGCTCGCTGATCGGGCTCGTTCCGCAGGAGCTCACCACCGACGCGTTCGAGACGCCGCCGGCGACCATGCGCTTCTCCCGCGGGCTTTTCGGCAAACCGCCCAATCCCGATCACATCGAGAAAGTGCTGAAACAGCTTTCCTTATGGGACAAGCGCGACGCCAAGATCAGGATGCTCTCTGGCGGCATGAAGCGCCGGCTGATGATCGCCAAGGCGCTGGCGCACGAGCCGCAGATTTTGTTTCTCGACGAGCCGACCGCCGGCGTCGACGTCGAATTGCGCAAGGACATGTGGCAATTGGTGCGGGAATTGCGCGCCTCCGGCGTCACCATCATCCTCACCACCCATTACATCGAGGAAGCCGAGGACATGGCCGACCGGGTCGGCGTCATCAATCACGGCGAGATCATCCTGGTCGAGGACAAGGCCGAGCTGATGCGCAAGCTCGGCAAGAAGCAATTGACGCTCGAACTGCGCGAGCGCGTCGACGCCATCCCGGCGGTGCTGGCGCCGTACCGGCTCACGCTGGCCGGCGGCGGCACGGAGCTCGTTTACAACTACGACACCCGCGGCGAGCATACCGGAATTACCGCCCTGCTCGACGATCTCAGCCGCGCCGGCATCACATTCAAGGATTTGCAGACCACACAAAGCTCGCTGGAGGACATATTCGTCGGCCTCGTGAGCAAGGATGCCGGAGCCGCGCGATGAATTATTACGGCATGCGAGCGATCTACAGTTACGAAATGGCGCGCACCGGGCGGACGCTGTTCCAGAGCGTGGTGTCGCCGGTGATCTCGACCTCGCTGTATTTCATCGTGTTCGGCGCCGCCATCGGTTCGCGCATTACGCACATCGACGGCGTGTCCTACGGCGCCTTCATCGTACCCGGCCTGATCATGCTGATGCTGCTCACCCAGAGCGTGACCAATGCCGCATTCGGCATCTATTTCCCGCGCTTCGTCGGCACCATCTATGAGATCCTTTCGGCGCCAGTATCGGCGTTCGAAATCGTAGTCGGCTATGTCGGCGCCGCGGCGACCAAATCGATCGCCCTCGGGCTGATCATCCTGGCGACGTCGTTCCTGTTCGTGCCGATCCATATCGAGCACCCGTTTTGGATGCTCGCCTTCCTGTTTCTGACCGCGCTCAGCTTCAGCCTGCTCGGCTTCATCCTCGGCATCTGGGCGGAGGGTTTCGAAAAGCTGCAGATCGTGCCGCTTCTCATCATCACGCCGCTGACCTTTCTCGGCGGCACGTTCTACTCGACCAGCGTGCTGCCGCCGTTCTGGCGCACCGTCACGCTATTCAATCCGCTCGTCTATCTGATCTCCGGCTTCCGCTGGAGCTTTTTCGGCATCGCCGATGTCAATGTCGAAGTGAGCGTGGCGATGACGCTTCTCTTCCTCGCCGTTTGCTTGGCGATCGTGTCGTGGTTCTTCAAGACCGGGTACCGGCTGAAGAATTAGATATTGATACGACCGAACTAATCGAGTCCTTCGCAATCCGCTCGTCCCCGCGAAAGCGGGGACCCAGTTGAAACCACGGCGTCATCGACGCGCCACCTGGATTTCCGCTTTCGCGGGAATGAGCGGAAGGCGCGACGCACCGTCGGAGGCGGGTCCCCGCGGCTGTCGGCTCATGTCCCCATAAAGTCGCGCTTGCCAATCTCGACGCCGCATTGCCGCAGAATGTCGTAGGCGGTGGTGGCGTGGAAATAGAAGTTCGGCAGGCTGTTGCCGAGCAAGAGACTCTGCCCGGTGAACTGGCGCGTCTGGCCGCTGGGGAAAGTGATGCTGATGTCCTTGGCCTCGGTGCCGTCGATCTCGCTTTGCTTGACGCTCTTGAGATAGTCGATGGTCTTGGCGATACGGTCCTTGAGCTGGGCGATGGTCGTTTCGTCATTGGCGAATTTCAGAAGTTCCTTGCCGGACAGCCGTCCCGCCGCGTTGGCGGCGTGATCGGTCGCCGCGCGCACTTGGCGCGCCAGAGTGAACATGTCCGGCGACAGCCTCATGTTCAACAGGTCGGCCTCGTTGACCTTGCGGGCGCCCGCCCAGGCCGCGGCCTTGTCGAGCACCGTGGAAAGACCGTTGAGATGCGCAATGAAGACGGGAACGGAAACGGTATACATCGATACGGGCATAATTGTTTCTCGCCGGCTGGAATGAAGCGACTGCAACCTAGCTAAACTCCGGGACGATTTGAAACTGAAATTTCGGCCTTCGGCCGCGGCCCTCAGGACGACGCCAGCGGCTCCTTGACCGGCTCCGACGCCTTGCGCTTTTCGATGGCGTCGGCGATTGCCACCGTCTGCCGCGCCATCTCGGCATGTAGCCGCTCCACCATGCGGCCGTCGACCTGCACCACGCCCCTGTCCTTGTTCTCGGGCAGGTCGAAGGCCGCCATCACCTTGCGCGCCAGCGCGACCTCTTCCGCGGTCGGCGAGAACGCCTCGTTGCATGGCTCGATCTGCCGCGGATGAATGAGCGTCTTGCCGTCGAAGCCGAGGTCCCGCGCCTGTTTGCATTCCACGGCGAAGCCCTCGGCATCGCCGAGATCGTTATAGACGCCGTCGAGGATGGACAGCCCGTAAGCGCGCGCCGCAGCGACGCACATCATCAGCCAGGGCAGCATCGGCGCGCGGCCGGGCACCAGCCGGGCGCGGGTGTCCTTGGCAAGGTCATTGGTGCCCATGACGAACCCGGCGAGCCGGGTCTCGGAATCGAGCGCGGCATGGGCGATTTGGCCGACATTGAGCATGGCGAGCGGCGTTTCCATCATGGCCCAGACGCGGACGCTCGGATGGGTGCCCATATCGACCAGCCGTGCCGCCAGATCCTGCAGCTGCTTGGGGGTCGACACTTTCGGCACCAGGATGGCGTCAGGCTCGGCCGCGGCCGCGGCGTCGATATCGTCGACCCACCAGCGCGTATCGAGGCCGTTGATGCGGACCAGCACTTCGCGATCGCCAAAGCCGGTCTTGAGCGCCTTGACGATGTTGTCGCGTGCGACCACTTTCGCCTCCGGCGCCACCGCGTCTTCAAGATCGAGAATGAGCCCATCGGCCGGCAAGTCGCGCGCCTTCTCCAGCGCGCGCGCATTCGATCCGGGCATGTAGAGCACACTACGGCGCGGCCGCACGGTCATGCAGAAATCCCCAGTTACCCCTCCTAACCGTAGCGGACCTGCACGAGGCGTGCCAATCCCGTCACTGCAAGCGAAGCAGTGCAGCCGGCTCGGCGGCCTTGATTGCGTCGCCGCTTAACTCCTCGCAACGACGGGTCTAGGCCGCCTTCTGCTTGGCGGTGATCAATTTGCGGTTGATCAGGCACTCGGCGATCTGGATGGCGTTGAGCGCCGCGCCCTTGCGCAGGTTGTCGGAGACCACCCACATCGACAGCCCGTTTTCGACGGTCGCGTCTTCGCGGATGCGGCTGATATAGGTGGCATCCTCGCCGGTCGCCTCGTAGGGCGTCACATAGCCGCCCGGCTCATGCGAATCGATGACCAGACAGCCCGGCGCGTTGCGCAAGATATCGCGCGCCTCCTCGGGCGTGATCGGATTCTCGAACTCGATATTGACCGCCTCCGAATGGCTGACGAAAACCGGCACTCGCACGCAGGTCGCGGTGAGCCGGATCTTGGGATCGAGAATCTTCTTGGTCTCGACCACCATCTTCCACTCTTCTCGGGTGTAGCCGTCCTCCATGAAAGTATCGATCTGCGGAATAAGATTAAAAGCGATGCGCTTGGGAAACTTCTTCGCCTCGACCTCGTCGAGCGTGAACACCGCCTTGCTCTGCGAGAACAACTCGTCCATCGCCTCCTTGCCGGCGCCCGACACCGACTGGTAGGTGGCGACGACGACGCGCTTGATCTTAGCTTTGTCGTGCAGCGGCTTGAGCGCGACAACGAGCTGCGCCGTCGAGCAATTGGGATTGGCGATGATGCCGCGCTTCCGAAAGCCGATAACCGCGTCGGCATTGACCTCCGGCACGATCAGCGGGACGTCGGAATCGTAGCGCCAGCACGACGAATTATCGATAACCACGGCGCCGGCGGCCGCGATTCTCGGCGAGTATTCCTTGGAAACGGCGGAGCCCGCCGACATCAGGCAGATGTCGACGCCGGAGAAATCGAAATGTTCGAGCGCTTTGACCTTCAGCGTCCGGTCGCCGAACGAGACCTCGGTGCCCTGGCTGCGCCGCGACGCAAGCGCCACCACCTCGTCGGCGGGAAACGAGCGCTCGGCAAGAATATCGAGCATTTCCCGGCCGACATTGCCGGTCGCGCCGACTACGGCGACGTTGAAACCCATCGTTAACTCTCCACCGAAAATTCACGGCCCCGTCGGCCGCGCAGGAACCGGAGCGGAAGCGCTTCTAAGCGAGAACCCTCCCGAACACAACGCTGATCGGAGCGGCCGTGCGGCAGGCCTCGTGCACCGTTCCGGGTGACATTCGCGCCACCGTGGTGCGTATTCTCGCCTATATGGGTGCTTTGGCGATTCTCGCCATCGCAGCGGCCAGTCTTTTTCGGAACCCTCCGGGCGCCGCTTCCGTGTCGGCGCCCCCGCAGCCGGAATGGGTCAACGTCGAGCGCCCGCATCCGGCCTTCGACATGCAGATGCCCGAACTCGCGGCGGCCGGCTTCGACTACGCCATTCTGCGGCGAAGCGCCGACGGCGCGCGCAAGGACGTCCTGACCTGGGGCGAGCCAGCCGGCGCCAGCCCTTACGTCCTCGTCGAAATTTACCGGCCGGGTGCGGCAAGCGAGGCCTTCATGGACGCACCCAGCGAAATCGCCGCGCGCATCGTCGGCTTCACGGTCACCGAGGACGTCCGAGCGGCGGGCGAGATCGACAGCAAATTCGGTCCGGTGTCGCTGGTCGATTTCGCCGTCGCGGTGCCGGGAACGCACAATGGACGCCAACGCCGCTGTCTCGGTTTCGCGCGGCCGTTCGCCGAACCGTCGTTGCAGATCGCCGGCTGGTATTGCAGTGCGGACGAACGGCCGGTCGACCGCGCGACACTCGGCTGCGCGCTCGACCGGCTCACCATCCTGTCCGCCGGCAGCGATCCCAAAGTCGGCGCGCTGTTCGCGCGCGCCGAGCTCAAACGCACCTTCTGCGGCGAGCGCAATCCGATTCTCGCGGCCACACCGGAACGTGACGTGGCGGTGCCGGTTCCGCACCGCGTGCGGTTCAGGCCGCGTCCGCCGCACTGAGCGCGGTCGCGCGTTATGCTCGCGCCGCCTGGAATAGCCTCCTCCGAGGCCATTCCGAGAAATAATGAACACAAAGGCAGCGAATAAAAGCATATTATTCTGCCACAGGCTTCGCCCCCGTGATGGCCACCGGAACGTGCGGCATTGCCGGAAGTTACCGGAACGCTGTTGCGGCGGGTCAATCCCGGCTACATTGCGGTGCTTCGGCCTGCGGAAAGCGAGGAGTCCATGTGCCCAGTCGCGCGTGCTTTTGCCGTTATTGCCGCTGCAATTGCCGTCCTTTCGTCGTCGGGCATCTGCGCTAGCGCCGCGACGAAGAGGCCGCCACAGCCCGTCGTCGAGCGCTCCGCCAGCGGGACCATCATCCAGCCGACCACCACCATCATTCCCGACGGCAACGGCCACCGCACCATCATCATCATTCCTCGGCACCGCTCCTATCTCGACACCGGGACCGAAGTCTCGGTCGGGGACCGCGACTACCGCGACTACATGCTGCCGCCCGGCGGCGATCCCGGCCGGCCGAACTGGTACATGGGGCCGGATGTCCAGGGCAAAGGCGGCTACCCGATAGCGGAGCCGTTCTATATTCCGGGTCTCAATCCGAACAGCCCGTTCTGACGCAGGCTTTCAAGCATCGTCGGCGCGGTTTTTGCGGCGAGTAGCGAGCGATGACGCTGGCGTTGCGGTGGCGGAACAAGCTGCGGCGTCGCTTCTACAGCCCATTTAACAAAATCGTTCACCGCGGCCATTATTTCGTCTGCAGCTATTTCGGCGCGGATTTTCTGGTGCGTTCGGTCAATGTCGGCGGATTGGAAATTTCCGCCAAGATCGGCGAATATCCGGAATTGAAGAATTTCATGCGCACGTGCACTCATCTCAAGCCGGATTTGTTCATCGATATCGGCGCCAATCTCGGCCTCTACACATGCATCGTCATGAAGAACCGCCTGGCGCCGCGCGCGATCCTCTTTGAACCGGACCGCCGCAACCGCGTTCACCTGCGCGCCAACCTGCTCATCAATGACCTGCTCGATGCCGATATACGGATCAACGAAGTGGCGCTCGGCGCGCAGCCGGGCAAGTTCCGGCTCGTGCCAGGGCCGGAGCGCGATATCGGCCTGTCGCAGGTCGTCGAAACTGCGGGCAGCAGCCAAGGTTACGAAGTCGAGGTGGCGCGTTTCGACGATCTTTTCGCCCTTGCGGGACAGACCCTCGCGATCAAGATCGACATCGAGCGTTACGAGCGCAAGGCGCTCGCCGGCATGGCCCGCACGCTGCGCGACAATCGCGGCATCGTGCAGATCGAAGTGCTGGAAGCGCGCGAAGACACGATCGGTTTGATGGCGACGGCAGGATATGTGCTGGCGGCGGAATTCGGTCCGAATCTGGTGTTCCAAAAAACGTAGTTCTACGCCGCGATCTTCTCCAACTCGCCGACCACCGCCTCGCCCATTTCGGCGGTCGAGACGATCTTGCAACCCTCCGACTTGATGTCGGCGGTACGCAGACCTTTGGCCAGCACCGCAGCGATCGCCGCGTCGAGCCGGTCGGCGTCCTTGCCCATATTGAATGAGTAGCGCAGCGCCATGCCGAACGACGCGAGCATCGCGATCGGATTGGCCATGCCTTTGCCGGCGATATCGGGCGCGGAGCCGTGCACGGGTTCGTACATCGCCTTGCGCCGCCTGGTCTTGGGATCGACCTCGCCGAGCGACGCCGAGGGCAGCATGCCGAGCGAGCCGGTCAGCATCGCCGCGATATCGGACAGCATGTCGCCGAACAGATTGTCGGTGACAATGACGTCGAACTGCTTCGGCCAGCGCACCAATTGCATGCCGCCGGAATCGGCCAGCATGTGCTCGAGCTGCACGTCCTTGTACTCGCGGGCATGCACGGCCTCGACCACTTCGTGCCACAGCACGCCGGTCTTCATGACGTTGCGCTTTTCCATCGAGGTGACTTTGTTGCGGCGCGCCCGCGCCAGCTCGAAGCCGACGCGCGCGATGCGCTCGATTTCGTAGGTGTCGTAGACCTGGGTGTCGATGGCGCGCTTCTGGCCGTTGCCGAGATCGGTGATCGTCTTCGGTTCGCCGAAATAAACGCCGCCGGTGAGCTCACGCAGGATGACGATATCGAGGCCGTCGACCGCCTCGCGCTTGAGGCTCGAAGCATCGGCAAGCGCCGGATAGACGATGGCCGGGCGTATATTGGCGAACAGACCGAGGTCCTTACGCAGCCGCAGCAGCCCCGCTTCCGGCCGCACCTCGAACGGCACCTTGTCCCATTTCGGGCCGCCGACCGCCCCGAAGATCACGGCGTCGGCGGCTTGCGCTTTGGCCATAGTCACATCGGTGATCGCCACCTTGTGCGCGTCGTAGCAGGCGCCGCCAACGAGCCCGTCCTCGGTGCGGAAATCGGCGATGCCCCGTTGCGTGTAAAAGCCGAGCAACCGTTTGACTTCGGCCATGACTTCCGGGCCGATACCGTCGCCGGCGAGCAAAAGAAGATTGAATGTGGGCATGAAGGCGCCTTGAAAAATGTGGGATGCCGGCCAAGTGCTAATCGGACCGGCGCCGGATGGCAACCGGCGTGGAGCGAGGCCTCCCGATGCCAAGACAGCGACCGCGCATTGTCATTCTGGGCGCCGGATTTGGCGGGCTCGCCTGCGCCCAGACATTGAGCCGCGCCGCCGTGGACATCGCGATCATTGACCGCCAGAACTATCATTGCTTTCAGCCGCTTCTATATCAGGTGGCTACCGCCGCGCTGTCGCCGGCCGACGTCGCCTGGCCGATCCGCCACATTCTGCGGCGGCAGCGCAACGCCACCGTCTACATGACGGAAGCGACGGGGATCGGCCGCGCGGCGCAAGTCGTCACCACCAAATCCGGGGCATTCCCGTTCGATTTTCTGGTGATCGCGACCGGAGCCATGCATTCCTATTTCGGTCACGACGCCTGGGCCAGTTTTGCGCCGGGACTAAAGCGCATCGAGAATGCGACCCGCATCCGGCGCGGCATCCTGTACGCTTTCGAGCAGGCAGAACTCGCCGATGACGACGAGCAGCGGCGCAAGCTTCTGACCTTCGTCATCGTCGGCGGCGGCCCGACAGGCGTCGAGATGGCCGGCGCCATCGCCGAGGTGGCGCAGCAGACGCTCAAGCGCGATTTCCGGCGCATCGATCCGCGCACATCCCGCATCGTGCTCATCGAAGCCGGGCCGCGATTGCTGCCGGCGTTTTCGGAGCGGCATTCCCGCTACGCGCAAGACGCGCTGACAGCGATGGGTGTCGAGGTGCTGACCTCGACGTTGGTCACCGGCTGCGACGCACGCGGCGTCGATCTTGCCCACGGCCGTATCGATGCCGGCTCGGTCGTCTGGGCGGCCGGAGTCATCGCGTCGCCGGCGGCGGACTGGCTCGGGGCGGATCGCGACCGCGCCGGCAGGGTCACTGTTGGGCCGGATCTCGCCTTGCCCGGCAACAAAAATATTTTCGTCATCGGCGACACTGCGGCGGTGAATGACGCCGACGGACGACCTGTGCCGGGCCTCGCGGCTGCGGCGAAACAGATGGGCACGTATGTTGGCCGTCTCATTGCAGCCCGGCTCTCAGGTCGGACATTGCCGCCATTCCGCTACAAAAACTTGGGATTGCTGGCGACGATCGGGCGCCGCTCTGCCGTCGTCGAACTCGGGCCTATTCAGCTCCAGGGCTTTGTCGGTTGGCTGTTCTGGAGCGTCGTGCACATCTATTTCTTGATCGGGCTGCGCAACCGCTTCGTCGTCGCCGTGACCTGGCTGTGGAGCTACATCACGTTTCAGCGGGGCGCGCGCCTGATTACTGAGGTGCCGCCGCGCCCGCCGGCGTAAGATGACAGCCGGCCGGCTCTCCCGCTCCGACTGCGTTGCTTTGGTCTGCTGCATGACCGCTCCTGTCGGCTGGCCCCAATCCAACGGCAAAGCGGGAAGCAAGGGTCTGGGACAGCGCGCTATCGCTCGAACTTCTAGCGCCGGCGGTCGCCTACAGGCCGGAGAACCAATTGTAGCCCTGGTTTTCCCAATAGCCACCGGCGTCGTTGTTCTGCACCCACATGGCGGTGACATATTTCGGATTCTTGAACCCGAGCTTGGTGGGGATGCGGATCCGGATCGGGAAGCCGTAGGCCTGCGGCAAGGTCTTGTGATCGAATTTGAGCGTGAGCTGCGTCTGCGGATGCAGCGCGGTCGGCATGTCGATGGTGTTGGAATAACCCTCGGCGCATTGGAACCAGACATATTTGGCCTTGGTGTCGGCGCCGATCAGCTTGAGGAAATCGGAGAGCCGCACGCCTTGCCAGGAGCCGATCGCGCTCCAGCCCTCGACGCAGACGAGCCGGGTGATCTGCGACACCTCCGGCAGCTTGTTGAGGTCCGCGAGCGTCCATGGATTTTTGTTATCGACCAAACCGCCGATTTCCAGCTTGTATTTGTCGCCGTCGATATCGGGCGCTTCGTCCTCGGCGTAGTAGGCGTTGAATGGAAACGGCCGGGTGACGGCGCTCTCCGGAAAGGTCGGCGCCAGCGTTGTCTCGCTGAACAGCCGCGCCT
>Ga0335081_10017043_pt1 | contig 11770 bp, 7 predicted proteins | sample Lox_Sample_35_FD_206713 | JGI IMG/M metagenome (GOLD analysis project Ga0335081, IMG submission 206713) | Soil microbial communities from Loxahatchee National Wildlife Refuge, Florida, United States - Lox_Sample_3.5 | ecosystem: Environmental > Terrestrial > Soil > Wetlands | place: USA: Florida... | reverse complement strand
ACATCGGCGAGCAGGCGAAGGTCGATCCTCCCGGCGGCGACATCGGCGATTGCCCGGTCCACCGCGGCGCGGGCTTTTCCCTCCGCGGCCGCGTTCTTCAGGACGAGCTCGCAGCCAAAGAGAAAGGGGTCGCGGTGCGGCTCGTACTCGCCTCCGATCTCCTCGACCAGATGTCGCTCGAGGACGAGCTCGCGGTACAGGGCGGAGGGCCTCGCGAACAGGAACGGCCACAGGACGAGCTGGGCGGCCACGGCAGCAGGGTCGGCAGCTCCCGGCGTGTGCCATCCCGAATAGAGCCGCGGCAGGATGGGCGTCGGGAAGGCGATCCGGACCTGCCTCTCGGCGACTTGGGCCGGTTCGGGTTCCACCGCCACCGGTTGCCCGGTGCCCTGCCAGGATCCGAAGGCGCGCTCGATGTCGCGGAAGGTCCGTTCCTCGTCGAAGTCCCCCACCACCACCACCGTGGCGTTGTCGGGCCGATAGAAGCGCCGGTACAGCTCGAGCGAGTACAGATAGCCGCTCGGCATGGCACGCACGTCCCGCTCGAAACCCATGGCGCCATGGCGATAGGTGTGGCGCGAGAAGGCCCGCTCGCGCGCGACCTCGAAGAGCTTGAAATCCGGGGAGGAAAGGTCCTTGAGGAGCTCACCCAGGACCGCGCGCGCCTCGATCTTGAAGTCGTCCTCGCTGTACGCGAGGTTCATGAACCGATCGGCTTCGAGATCGATGATGGTGGGCAGCCCCGCCGTTGGACCGGCCAGCCAGTAGACCGTCGCATCGTCCTCGGTGTAGGCATTCGAGTCGTAGCCGAGCGATTTGGTGATGCGCTCCCAGTCATCCCCGGAGTGCGCTCGCGTGCCTCGGAAGGAGAGGTGCTCGAAGAAGTGCGCGAAACCAGAGCGCCCCTTCTCCACCTCGTCGCGGCTGCCCACCCGAAAGGCGGTGAAATAGGCGGCCAGACCGGGCGAATCGTAGGGCACCAAGATGACCTCAAGGCCGTTCCCGAGCGTGCGCCGGTGAACGGGATAGGGGAACGCGCCCGCAGCCGAAACAGTGGCGGCCGCGACCATGGCTGCGGAAAGAAGGGCGACCACGTGCACCTCTCCAAAGGGGCGGGTGCCAGCGAGACTATCCGCGTGCGGCGCAGGCGCAAGGGGAAAGGCCGACCGTTACCCCCGTCGCCGTGAACCTTGGCGGACTACGGTCGCAAGGTCGCGAGCGTTGCCCCCCAGCCGCCGCTGGCCTCGTCCGCGCTCCGGTAGCTCGCCACCGCCTCCGATCTTGCCAGCCAGGAGGCGACGGTTCGCCGCAGCGCGCCCGTCCCCTTGCCATGGATGATCCGTACCTCCCAGATGCCTCGCGCCCGGCACGCTTCCACCCACTCGGCGAGGAGGTCTCCCACTTCGGCGGGACGAAAAGCATGCAGGTCGAGCGTCCCGTCGATGGGAAGCACCACCGGCTCGTCCTCCGAGGTCCCGTGGCCAGGCACGACCGCGATGATAACCTGCCGAGTGGAGGGGCTTCTGGCCTTCGGCCGGAGCCCCCCTTTTTGGAGAAGCGCCGTGGATCTGGAGCAACGCCTCGAGCAGTTGGCCCGCCTCGTCGATGCCGAGCGCGACGAGGAACGGAGTCGGTTCGCCCAGGCGCAGGGGCGTCTCTCGCTCGCCGAGCGCGAGGCGCGCGGGCTGGCGCTCGCCGAGATCGAGGCCGTGGAGGAGACCGGGCTCGCCGGGCGCGCTCTCGTCACCTTCGCCAGACCAGACGGCCGATCCCTCGGCGGCGACCGAATCGGCGCGGGCAGCCTGGTGCGCGTGCAGCTGCGCCGAGAAGTGCGCGCGGACGCGCCGGCGGGCGTCGTGGCGCGCAAGACCCGCGGTCGCGTCGCCGTGGTCTTCGACGAGCCCCCGCCCGATTGGACGACGCAGGGGCGCGTCGTGCTTGAGCTCGAGCCGTCACCGGTCACCTGGGAACGACTCGCGGCCGGGCTGCGTCGGATCGCGGGCACGAGAGAAGGCCGGCGCTGGCACAGCGTGCTCTCGGGGCAGGCGCCGCGGTTCGCAGCAAAGGCGCGCGGTCCCGTCCTGCGCGCGCGCCTCAACCCCGAGCAGGAGCGCGCTCTCGACCTGGCCGACCGAGCTCTCGACGTGGCGCTTGTCCACGGCCCGCCGGGCACCGGCAAGACCACCGTGCTGGCGGAGGTGATCCGCCGGGCCGTGGCTCGAGGCGAGCCGGTTCTGGCCGCGGCTCCCTCCAATCTGGCGGTCGACAACCTGGTCGAGCGGCTCGCCTTGAGCGGCATCGAGGCGGTGCGTCTCGGACATCCAGCGCGCGTCCTTCCGTCCGTGCTCGCCCACACGCTCGAGGCGCGGGTCGCTTCGCACGAGGCGGCCCGTCTCGCGCAGCGCCTGGCGGCGGAGGCCGACGAGCTGAGGCGGATCTCCCGCAAGTGTGGGCGGCGCCGGGGCCCGGGCCGCTTCAGCGAAGCGCGCCAGGCCGAGCGCGAGGCGAGGGCGCTCCGCGCGCAGGCGCGGGCGCTCGAGTCGCGCGCAGAGGAGGAGGTGCTCTCGCGCGCATCCGTGGTCCTCGCCACGCTCACCTCGCTCGATGCGCCGGTGCTGGCCGGGCGCCACTTCGCGCTGGCGGTGGTGGACGAGGCTACCCAGGCGACTGAGCCGGCGACGTACCTGGCACTCCTGCGGGCGGAACGCGTCATCCTCGCGGGCGACCATCTGCAGTTGTCCCCCACCGTCCTCTCGGCCGCTGCCTGCGCGGAAGGCCTCGGCGTCTCGCTCTTCGAGCGGCTCAACGAGTCCCACGGCGACGTGGCAAGGGTGACGCTCGCCGAGCAGTACCGGATGAACGAACGCATCATGCGCTACCCGTCGGTGTCGCTGTACGGCGGCGCGCTGCGGGCGCACCCATCGGTGGCCGATCGCGCCCTCGACTCGGCCCCGCTCGAGGTGGTCGACACCTCCGGACTCGGGTTCGAGGAGAGCACGCCCGGGGGCTCCGACTCGAAGCAGAACGACGGCGAGGCCGAACTGTGCGCGTCGGAGGTGGAGCGGGTGCTGGCCCTCGGCGTCTCGCCAGCGGACGTGGCGGTGATCGCTCCCTACGACGCCCAGGTACAGCGCCTGAGACAGCTCCTCGAGAAGCGGTTCGAGGAGGGGCTGGAGGTGGATACGGTCGATGGGTTTCAGGGTCGAGAGAAGGACGCGGTGGTCGTTTCGCTCGTGCGCGGGAACGACTCGGGCGACGTCGGATTCCTCTCGGATGTGCGCCGCATGAACGTGGCCCTCACCCGAGCCAAGCGCAAGCTCGTGGTGGTGGGCGACGGCTCGACGGTGGCGCGCCACCCGTTCTATGCTGGTTTCTTCGAGCACGCCCAGGCGACAGGAGCGTGGCGCAGCGGATGGGAGAGATGAACTGAGTCTTCCCAGGGGAAGAGGCCGATCATTGACCCCCAGTGGCGAGCTCATCGCGGCGGCGCTGCTCCCGGTGAGCTCGGGGCCTCGCGCCTCGCGCCTTGCACCCGAGGCGTGCGGGGACGCGCGGTGCCCCCTCCTCCCGCGCGGGCGGGGCTTGTCGCGCGTGCTGGTCAAGGGGGACGGCTCCGGTGCGCCCCGAAAGCGAGATGGATCCATCGCTCCACGGCCGTGCGTGAGCCTCGTCCGCGAAGCCTGGGGTGCACGTTTCCCGGCGGAAGTCCCGTGCCCGTCGTTCCGGCCCGGCCGTGCGCGACCTGCCCGGACGGACCTCCGGCCGAGCGGCTCACGCCGCCCTGGCCCATCCAGTTCGTCCTGGCCTTTCGAGACGCGGGAAGGGCAGCAGATCGTTCGCTGCGACCGTTCCCGTCCTCGTGCCGCTTCCCCCGGGCGTTGCTTTGACGAGCGTGGTGTGAATGCACCGATCGCGTGAGCTCAAGGGCGGGCATTCGAACGAAGGCGATCCCGGGAGGCCGCAGCTCGAGCTGGCGCTGGCCGTGATGGGACCCCGGGTGTGCGCGAGTCCACCGGACTCCTCCGTACTTGCCCGCCTTTTCTGAACTCCCAGGGATTTCGAGCAAAGTCGTTCCAGGTCGACGCACGTGCGCCCCAGTCCTCCGAGGTGACCAAGAGGCGCTTGTAGGCCCCCACTCGGTTCCTCTATCCTTTGGCCGCTGGTCCTCCTGTCCCGCGGCTGACCCGGAAGGCTGCCCGAGCATGCGACCTCCTGTTCTTCCTCTCCTCCTCGCGCTCACCGCTGCCTGCGCACACCAGGTGTGCGAGTCCCGAAGACCGGCTGTCACTTCCTCTCCCCGGCAAATGCCCGCCGAAACGCCCGTTGCGGGGGTTCCTGCGGCGCCCGCCGCGCCGAGGTCTTCCCAGGCGGCGGAGCCCCTTCGCGAGCGTCTCATCTCTGCCGCTCGTCGGCACGTGGGCCGGCAGTTTGCGGGTGACTGCTGTGGCTTCGTGCGCCGCGTCTTCGCCGAGGCGCGGGTGGCGCTGCCCACCCTCATGCCAGCGCGCAGCATGTCCGAGTCCCTCTATCGGAGCCTCCGCCGCGTCGCGACGCCGAAGCCAGGGGACCTCGCCTTCTTCAGAGGGACGCGCCGCGATCGAAGGGCGACACGCGTCTCGCACGTGGCCCTCGTCGAGGCGGTGGATGGTTCCCGCGTGACGCTCATTCACCGGGGCGGGCACGGGATAGCACGGTTCGCGATGAATCTGGAACGGCCTCACGACCGCAGCGAGAACGGGATGGTGCGGCGCCGCCGCGCCGAGGATAGACCCGGCATCAGGTACCTCGCGGCCGAGCTCTTCGGCGGGTACGCCAGCGCGATCGGCGAGGCGCGGGCAAGCGGTGGGTCCCCAACGAAGATGGCACGCCAGCACCGCCGCCTGGCTCTTGAGAGCGGCGGGGTGCCGAAGGCCTGAACCTCCCCGGGGATGCGTCCCGGGGGAGTGTGGACGATGATCGTCCGCGGTCGTAGAGCCCTCTGCCTGCGGGTCTGCAGTTCTCGGCATCGCGACCGTCAGGGTTGCCTGCCCCGTGTCTGTGGTGTGCCGGCATGATGATCGCCGAAAGGGCAGGGGTACTTGCAGGCAATTGCGAACCGGTAGGCCATCGAAACCTCCCATGAGAGCGCGGTCCGTCCGGAGTTTCTCGGCATCGAGCGAGCTCTCTGTCCGCTCATGCCTGTGGCCGGCGTGCTCGCGGCTCGAGTCACCGGAATTGCCACCGGGAAGCCCGCGCCTTCAGGCGTCGGGAGGAACGGTGGCAGCGAGGGTGTCAGGGTCGGTGGTAAGCTCCAAGGTGTTGTGGCTCTTTGAGAACTGACGACACGCTCGATGCCGCCGCGGCATTCCCGGCCGCGAAACCGCTGCTGCGACGGGCGGCGTCGAGCGAGCAGCATGAACCTGCGAGCGGGGCGGGATTTTCCACCTCCACGCGCCCTGGCGCGAGCAACCAGTCGGCCCCCTTGGCGATGGCGAGCGGTTCCCCACCTCCTCCCGCCCGGCCGCCGTGTTGGTCGGCGGACTTCTCGCCCTGACTCGAGCTGTTCCCGATCCGCAGTCCGACCTCGATTTGCTCCATTCGGGCGAGCTCAGCTTCCGGGCCACCGGATCGCCGCCTCGGCGTTCCGGGTGCGAAAACTGCTCTACGGGGGCATCGGACGAGCAGCACGCACCGGCGAGCGGGGTGGGTTCCCCCCCCCACGCGCTCCCGCGGCGGGGAAATTGGTCGCGAGGCCGCAGATGGCGTGACCGCAGGGCGAGGGATGGGAGGACGCGACCATTGGGTGCGCAGGGATCCGGATCGCCCGTCGAGGAGCCGATGCCTCGCCAGCGGCCGTCAACGGCGTGGTCGCGGTGCCGTCGCCGGAAGCTGGCCCTCGGGCCGGATCCGGTCGGAGAGACAGGGTGGGCACCATCGCCGGGTCCGAAGCGCGGCTGGGCGAAGTTGGCATGACCCGGATGAGGCCGGCTCGCGTGCGCGGGGTTGGAGCTCGGCTGTCGGATGCGTCGGCAAAGGTTGCCGTCACTGCGCGACAGCTCTTAGAATCCGCTCCCCCATGAGCGAGATCACAAGAGAGGTTGTCGCGCGCCACGGCCTCACCCCGGCCGAGTTCGATCAGGTGAAGATCCACCTGGGCCGTGAGCCGAATCTGGTGGAGCTGGGCGTGTTCTCGGTCATGTGGAGCGAACACTGCTCGTACAAGTCGTCGCGGGTGTATCTCAGGAACCTTCCCGTCGCTGGTCCGCGCGTGTTGCAGGGACCGGGTGAGAACGCCGGAGTGGTGGACGTGGGCGACGGGCTCGCGGTGGCCTTCAAGATGGAGAGCCACAACCACCCGAGCTACATCGAGCCCTATCAGGGCGCCGCCACCGGCGTCGGTGGAATCCTGCGCGATGTCTTCACGATGGGCGCGCGGCCGGTCGCTTCGCTCAATTCGCTCCGCTTTGGAGATCCGGCTCACCCCAGGACCGCTTCCCTGCTGGAGGGGGTCGTGGCCGGGATCGCCGGCTACGGCAACTGCGTGGGGATACCCACGGTTGGCGGCGAGGTGATGTTTCATCCGAGCTATAACGGGAACTGCCTCGTGAACGCCTTCACGGCGGGCGTTCTGCCCGCCCACAAGGTCTTCCGGGGCCGGGCCGCGGGCATCGGCAACCCGGTGATGTACATCGGGGCCAAGACCGGTCGCGACGGCATTCACGGCGCGACCATGGCTTCCTCGGAGTTCGACGCCTCCACCGAAGAGAAACGTCCCACCGTTCAGGTGGGCGATCCCTTCATGGAGAAGCTGCTTCTCGAGGCCTGCCTCGAACTGTTCACGACCGACGTCGTGATCGGCATCCAGGACATGGGCGCAGCCGGCCTCACGAGCTCCTCGGTGGAGATGGCGGCAAGGGCCAAGACCGGTCTCGATCTCTTCCTCGACCGCGTCCCGCGCCGTGAGCAGGAGATGTCGCCCTATGAGCTGCTCCTCTCCGAGTCCCAGGAGCGCATGTTGCTCGTCGCCGCGCGCGGGCGCGAGGACGAGGTGCGGCGCATCTGCGAGAAATGGGACCTCGACGTGGCCGAGGTGGGCGTCGTGACCGATACCCGCCGCTTCCGCGTCCTGTGCGGCGAGAAGGTGGTGGCGGACCTGCCGGTCGAGCCGCTCACGGAGCGCGCGCCGTGCTACGAGCGCCCGGCGAAACCGCACCCGTCCCTGGCGCTCCTCCAGGCCTTCGAGCCTGGTGAACTGGCCGAGCCGGTCGATCTCTCGAAGGTGTTGCTCGATCTCCTCGGCCGCCCCACCATCGCCTCGAAGGAATGGATCTACCGTCAGTATGACCACATGGTGCGCCTGGTGGGCGCGGTCCGGCCGGGAGGCGACGCGGCCGTGGTCCGGCTCGCCACCGGCGACGAGGCCCATGCGCGCAAGGGCCTCGCCTTCGCGCTCGCAGCGAACAGCCGCTACTGCTTCCTCGACCCCCACCTCGGCGCCATGCATGCGGTGGCCGAGTGCGCCCGCAACATCTGCTGCGTGGGGGGAGAGCCGTTGGCGATCACCGACTGTCTCAACTTCGGGAACCCCGAAAAGCCCGAGATCATGTGGCAGTTTGCGGAGGCGGTGCGCGGCTTGTCGGAGGCCTGTCGCGAGCTCGAGACTCCCGTTGTCTCGGGAAACGTCTCCTTCTACAACGAGACCGAAGGGCAGGCCATTTTCCCGACGCCGACCATCGGGATGCTCGGCCTCGTCGAGCCCATCGAGAAGACCTGCGGCTCCGCCTTCCGACAGGCGGGAGACCTGGTGGCCCTCGTGGGCGAGCTCAAGGGCGAGGTGGGAGCGAGCGAGTACCTCGCGGCCGTGCACGGTAAGGAAGCGGGCCGCCCGCCCGCCCTCGACCTCGCGCGCGAGCGGGCCGTGCAGGCGGTCGTGAGGCGCGCCGTGAAGCAAGGGCTCTTGTCGTCGGCGCACGATTGCTCCGACGGGGGGTTGGCGGTCGCCCTCGCCGAGTGCTGCATGATGGGGGAGCCTTCCGCCGGCGCGGGGGCCCCGGCCTGGCTCGGGGCGGCGGTGCGCGTGCCGTTCCCGCGGCGCAAGGATTTCATCCTGTTTGGAGAGGATGCGAGCCGCATCGTGGTGTCGCTCCCCCACGGCAACTATGCGCGCCTCGAAGAGATCGCTCGCGACGAGGGTGCCCCACTGCTGAAGCTGGGTGCCGTCGGCGGCGACCGGCTCGAGATCCAGGGCGCGATCGCGATCTCGGTCCCCGAGCTGGCCGCTGCATGGCGCGATGGCCTTCCGAGTGTGTTGCGGGCGCAGATCCCCTCACCTCCGGCCGGCCCGGGCGAGTCGGGCCCCCGTGTGCGCGAGCCGGGTGTGGCCTGACCCCGGGGTACCATGTCCCAGCGGCGCGGTCTTGGGGCACGGGCGATTGTGGCGGCCCCCCCGTTGCATCGAAGGGCCGTCGATGGAGCCTCTCCCCGGAATCACGGCCTTCGCCGTCCTGTTCGAACGCGCCAGCGGAGCCCGCCTGGAGGCAGCGGAGCGGTTCGTGTGCTCGCTCCCTCAACTCTTCCGCGGCGCCCTGGTGGGATGCGACATCGGATACAAGCCGAGCGCGAGCATCGTGGTGGTGGTGACACGGTTCGGCGAGCGGCTGTTCGATGCCAGGGCGCAGCAGCGGTTCGATTTCTGGTGCGCCCGCTCCGGCGTGCGCTCCATCGCCACCGCCGAGCTGGCGCCCCCGCAGCGCGCGGCCTTCTTCGACAGCCTGGAGCGATGCGAGCCCAAGCTCAAGGGCATCCCGCCAGATGACCTGGTGGCCGAGAGCGCTCGCCTGTTCACACAGCTGGGAGCGCCACCCGATCGCAATCCTCCGGAAGCAGGCCCGTTGCTCTCGGTGGACGTGGGCGGACCGGGCTGGGAGGGGGTGCGCTTTGACCCCGCGGAGCGGACACTCTACCTGCCGGGCTTGCTCGGGCCGCCGGTGGGCGACGAGTTCACACTCGCCCTGCGTTTTCCCGGGGGCGAGCAGCCGCTTGCGTCGCGGGCCACCGTCGTGCGCGGGCGCGATGGCAGGACGTGCGACCGCGGACCCTGCTTCGCCCTTGCCCTCATCGATCCCTCGCCCGCGCTCGTGAGCGCACTCGCGGCGGCAGAAGCTGCCCCGCCCAGCTTCGAGCAGAAACGCGTTCACCCGCGCTACCCGGTCAAGGCTCCCGTGGTGGTGAAACCCTGCTCCCCCGAGGCGCCCCCCGACCAGGTCGAGAAGGTGCGCGAGCCCGAGGGCGCGCCGGCGCTCGATTCGCCGAGTGCAGTCATCGAATACGCAAGCGACCAGGAACTTGCCGCCGATTACATCGACAATCTGTCCCAGGGCGGGGCCTTCGTCCGCACCAGCAACCCGCTGCCGGTCGGGACCCGGCTCGCCCTCGCCATGCGTCTGCCCGGAGGCGAGGAACTCGTCGCGCCGGCGCTGGTGGCGATGAGGAACGACAAGGGGATGGGGGTGCGGTTCGAACTCTCCCCCGAAGCGGAACGGCAGCTGGCTGCCGCCATTGCCCGGATCTCCGCCCGCCCCAGGCGCGCGTTGCTGGTGGACGACGACCCGGTCGTCTGCCGCATGCTCCAGGAGGCACTTCACAAGCGCGGCTTCGAGGTGCTCATCGCGGAAGACGGCGTCGCCGGCCTGTCGATCCTGGCGGACGAGTTGCTGGCACTCGATCTGCTCATCACCGACGTGTTCATGCCGAACATGGATGGGCACACCCTCATCCGCACCATTCGCAGGGCCGGAGGCGAATCGGAACTCGCCATCGTGGCGATGACGGGGGCGCCGGATGCGGGCCTGGAGAAGTGCCTCGAGCAGGAAGGCGCCGATGCCATCCTCGACAAGGCGCTCGGCGCAGAGCTCATCGCCCAGGCTGCCGATGCCGTCCTGGAGCGCAAGAGGCTAAGCGATGCCTCGTAGTTCTGCGCGTGACGATCCGTGAGCTGCCACCGCGGCAACCGTTCCTGCGAATCGAGTCGACCGCGCCCGACGGGCTCCCCGGGAAACGAGGCGGATCCCATCAGCCGGGATGGTGGCCCGGCGAAACGGGGGCAGGGCGCTGTGCGATGAGCCCCTGCGGCCCCACGCCCCGGGTATGTCTTGAGGGTGGAAGGACTCGCCGTCGTTCGGGGAAGGCTCCTCAGTCGGTGCGGGCCGGAACGAATTCACGGTTCGTTCCAGATGCGCTGGTCGCGGGATCCCGCACAGCATCGGCCGCGAGCTTGACCGCTCGCGCGAGCCGATCGAAGAGCTCGGGGCCGTAGTAGGTGAGCGCCGTCTCGCCCGTCCCCGTCGCGTACCGCTCGCCGGTCTCGACGTACCCCAGGTAGTCGCCCGCGAGCGCCAGTATCTCCCCCTGCGGACCGACGGCATCGCGAAGGCCCCGCCCCACCGCCGCCACCGGCTCGCCCGGCACCGTGATGAGGGTGAACGGCCCGAGCCGGATGGCGGACACGCTCGCGCGAGGCGGGAGAACGTCGTGGAGAAGATTCATGGCCAAACGTCGAAGGAGCGGTGGCGTCGCGCCAGGGCAGATCGGGGGCAGAACGACGGAGCTCGTCGCCACCGCCAGGGCCGGCCGCGCTTCGGGCGGGCTGCGACGCAGGTGGCCGAGCTTGCGGAGCAGGGCTTGCGCGTAGAGCTCGGGATCGGGCCGCTGGCCGGCCGGCATGAGCGGCGCCTGGTCCCCCACCGCGCCCTGGAACAGGAGCCAGGGAGCCGGCTGCGAACGCATGAGCGCGCCCGGCCAGTCTCCGGACACGAGTCGGTTCTGGATGCCCAGCAGCGTGGCGTGAGCGGGGTAGATGAGCACGTTCGCCATCGTTTTCCCGGCAAGTGAATCGAGCCTGAAGGAGACGAGCCTCCCGTCCACCTCGCCCCCCCCGGCGCGATTGCGGGCAAACTCGGGCGCCTCGAGCCGCCCCGCCGACAGGGAGGCGGGCTCGAGCGCCGCCACCGCCATGCGCACCGCGCGCGCGATCTGCTCCACCAGGTGGTCAAAGGTCGCCTTGCGGTATGGCCCGGTCGCGAACCGCGCGCCGAGGAGGTTGTCCCAATACCCTCCCGGCCCGGCGTGGGTGTGGGTGGCGGCGAGCACGATGTGGTCGAGCTCCAGGTCGCGCACGGCGCGCGTCACCGCGCGATCGAGCTCGCCCGGCACGAGGAGGATCTCCACCGAGACGAGGACGATGGTGCAGCCGCGTTCTCGGAGCGCGAGTGCACGCGCGGAAACCGGGTCGCGCCGGCCCTTCTCCGCCCAACTGAGTCGAGCGAAGCCCGCGACCGGGACAGGAGGGGGAAATTCGAGCGGCACCGATGCCGCTCCCGCCAGGAGCGGGCCGGTCCCTCGCGCAGTCCGTCCCAGCTGCGGCCGCCCCGCACGCCAGGTCGCGTGCCAGGGGAGGGAGCCGACGGCGAGCGCCAAGACGAGGAGCGCCAGGATGGCGAAGAGCTTTTTCAACCTCGGAAGGTTATACTGCCCCGACGCCATGAGGGACGACGCGATCAGCGATGATAAGCTAAAGGAGGAGTGCGGCGTCTTCGGGATCTGGGCGCTCGGTCGGACCAAGGAGGCGGCAAACTTTACCTACCTCGGCCTGCATGCGCTGCAGCACCGGGGACAGGAGTCGGCCGGCATCGTCTCCACCGATGGGCTCGCCCTGCACGTGCATCGCGGCATGGGCCTCGTTGCCGACATCTTCACGGCACCGGTACTCGACAAGTTGCCGGGTGGTGCCGCC
>Ga0335081_10017042_pt1 | contig 11770 bp, 7 predicted proteins | sample Lox_Sample_35_FD_206713 | JGI IMG/M metagenome (GOLD analysis project Ga0335081, IMG submission 206713) | Soil microbial communities from Loxahatchee National Wildlife Refuge, Florida, United States - Lox_Sample_3.5 | ecosystem: Environmental > Terrestrial > Soil > Wetlands | place: USA: Florida... | reverse complement strand
CGAGGTGGGCGCTCCCGCTCCCGCCGGATCCGCTAACCGGAATGGTGATCTCGAAGGGCGGGTTGGCCAGGACTCCACCGACCTTGAGATGGCTCCGGATCAGATAGAGAATGGTATCGTGTGAAACCTCGGATACAAGATCGAAACCCGCTAGTAAGGTCATTTCTCTCGCCTCCGGAACAGACCCTTCAGCCGGCAGTTTAGTTTCTGTTGCGCGCCGCTCCGCTTGAGTGCGTCATAGGGAGTCCGGGAAAGACCCGAAATCTGCGGGCTCAGTTTCAAGATCTCATTCTTCGATTGCGTACTTAGCTGAACTCCGATCTCGGCGAGCAGGAGAAACGGATGGATCATAAACAGGTTGGGCCCGTTGGGTGTCTTTTCGATCTGGTCGATGATCTCCTTCTCGTGCTTGATCAAATCGTCAAATGAGTCGATTTTGAGCCAGGCAACACCTGGAGAGGGGTCTCCCTCCGATGGTTCTACGTTGCTCATGTTCTTAATCCCTTTCATACGTGGTGATTTCCGCCCGGTCTTCACTCCGCTGGTGACAGGGGCGGGATCGCGCTGCCTTCCGCAGTACGCAAGTCCGGCAGGGTAAATAACGGTACGTAACACCATGCCGAACCCTGTGGGGCGGTGCTTCAGCCGGTGGGGGACTCTTAGTCCCGCTGGCTCAGTTGGCAGGCTCGAGCCCCGCCGCGGACTCTAATTGCAGTCGCACCTTTGTCCGGGCCTTTACGGTTGATCCCACCAGCGCTGGACCGACCAGGAGTCGCGAGCGCGGCCGAAGATCGCAAAGTGCGGCTCGGCTACCGGATTTGCCTTCGGGCCGACCGAGACAAACCCGCTCAAGATCCAGGCCAGGCCGGCCGGCAGGTGCGGCCGGACTCGAAGGTAGTCGCCCCAATCGTCTCTTTTGCCATCTTTGCCTATTGCCGGTGGTGCGTCGCTTCGCGCGACAAGTTTGAGATCCCAGGGAGGCGGCGGATCGCTGAAGTCGTCGGCGATGCCCGCGGATAATTCCGGGTTAAGCCCGCCTCCCATCTTCCAGGTGGCAATGCCGAGGCCGCCTCGCTCATTGGGGTACGCCGCGGCCCAAACCCACGCGTGAGTCTTGTTCCAGATGTACGGCCGCCCGATGCGGGAAAGATCGCTCTCCTGAAAAGTAGCGGCTTCCACGTAGGGGTACGGGAAACCCGCTCCCTTTGCCGCAACCCAGAAGAAGCCCACCACATTGCGGCTCACCCAGCCGGCTCTGACGCGGCTGTCCGTCCTCTGGCACGGATCGCCGCCTGGTAGAGGGCACGTGAGGCCCGTCCTCGAGGCTGACCAGGCCGGGACGCTGCTCCGAAACTGCTCCAGGCTGGTATCCTTCTCGCGCTGCCGCCACACCGTGAAGCAGTCGTCCTTCGTGGTTTGTCCGAGGTACATCGTCTCGCGGGCGCCCTGGACCGGCGTCCACACTCTCGAAACCTTCTTGTCCGAAGCGGCGAAGCAACCGAACGCCGCCGAATCCTGGACCCAGAACGTCCAGCTCAGATTGCCGCACGATCGCAGCGTGTCGAGCGAGGCGCGAGCCAGAACCGGGTAGTATTCCTTTCGGGAAGCCAGATTGCCGGCTGACCGCACCACAATAGTGAAATAGAGGTGGTTGTTGGAGAGCGCCATCTGTGGATAGTCCCAACTCGCCAGGTCCCACGCCTTTTCGAAATCGGTCGTCTTCCAGTTCCAGAAGCAGAACGAGGCTCCGCCATTGGTCGACACTCCGATGCGGAACTTACTGATGTCTTTGTCGGATGCATCTTTTCGGGTCTTGCCCAGGCGAAACCAAACCAGCAGGTCGCGGGATTTATCGTAGATCACGTCTTGATCGCAGCAGAGATCGAAGTCGGCGTGGGGATCGATATAACCCCAGGTGGCGCCTCCGTCGACCGAACGGGCGGCATACCAGTTGCCCGTGTAGAAGACGTATCTTCCGTTATTGCCTACCGATGGTTCGTTGGTCGCCTTCGCACTGTCGTTGGGGGAGAGGGTGCTGTTGCGCCAGATTTTGAACGTGCCGGGGGCGTCGGGACCGCTGCCTCCGGGCGGAGCAGGCCCGGCAGGCGGCGCCGGCGCAGATACCGTCTCGCCGCCGGCCGGCCCCAGGATGGGTGTGCCGCTGGCCGGGACCTCCTCCTCGAGTTCGTCGGCGGCGACGTGAAGGGTCTCGCGACGCAGCTGTTCTTCCTTGCTGATCGCCGGGAGGGTGGGTGTGAATTTCAGCGTCAGCGATTCAGCCGAATGCGCCGGCGTTTGTTTGCCCGGGATTTCCTTCCCGCGCTGCGCCAGATCGGTCGCCGCAGCGAAGAGTGCCCCGTTGGCAAGCACTATGGCCACGATAATGGTGAAGGATCGCCTGTTCACTTTTTCCTCCTTGTGTACGACCCCGCCACGTTTCGCTTTTGGAAACCAAGTGCCGACGGGGACCGGCCTCGCCACCCAAACTCACAACTCATTTCACACGGACTTGCCCGCTCCGCCTAATTCACCTTCCACGCGATCAGTTCCAGATCTCCGGAACCATTTCGCATTGCAGTGATCAGGACGTTCCGGCCTGCGGGGCAAATCGAGACCTCGCTTACCGCTCCAGCCTTATCGGTATCGCGTGCAATGACGCCGTAACCCTCCGCGCCGATCTCCCAAAGACTAACGCTCAGGTTACCCTGGTCGTTTCGCGACGCAGTTGCAAGGAGATCGATCCCGACGCGGCAGGCCGCGATCTGATTGACTGCATCCCCGGCTTTGTCCGACCTCCAATCCACAACCTGATCCCCTGCAGCGGAGTGCCAGGCGATGACTTTGATATTGCCGGAATCCAGCCGGACGGCGGTAGCCGCGACACCGAGGTCCATCCCACAACCCACAATATCGTCGGCACTTCCCCCTTCGGCAGCACCCTTCCGCGTAACGGCGCTGCCGGTAATTTGCCACAAAATCACCTTCAGGTGTCCGTCGGACTCGCGGACGTGGGTGGCGACCGAATCGACGCCCATGCTATGAATCGATACGCGATCGACAAATCCAGCCTGGGCATCGCCAAGGCGCTTGATTTGGCCGTCGGGCGTCACCCGCCAGACAATCACTTTCAAATTGGAATCGCCGCCGGACACGGCGGTTACCAGGTATTCCTGGTAGTCGATTGAAATCCTGCAAACGTCAAACGTGCCGACTGGTCCAGCCGCCGCCCTGCCCTGTTGGGTGAGATCGCCGTTGGCGTCAACGTGCCAGACCGTCAGTTGCATGACGTCGCTTTCGTCTAACGCCGCGGTGGCGATGTATCCTAATGACAGCGCGCACGCCTTCACCCTCTTCGCTTGATCGCCGTCTTTGTCACCCCGGCGTGTAAGTGTGCTTCCGTCTGCCGCAACGTCCCAGACAATGATCTTCAACAGCCCGGAGGAAAGAACCACGGCCGTCGCGACTCGTCCAGGTTCGATCATAGTGACGTCTAGCGCGCTGATACCGTGCGTCGACTTCGAGCCCTTCCGTTCGAGCTGCCCTTGCGAATCCGCGGCTTTGGTGGAAACGAGCCGGTGGCGAATCCCCGAGTTAAGTCCTCGCTGTACCCGCGTCATTTGCTGAGGCGATAGCGCCCTCAGTCCCGGGCAATCGTTGAAGTAGCTCATGACCAGCGTGCGGTCCGGCTTCAAGGTGTACTGCTTGACGGTCCCATCGCCAAAGGTGACCGGTATGGGGACGTGGTCCACGGCCCCGCACTTGTCGCCGCCATTGGCGGTCTCCAACAGTTTGCCGCGGCCATCCGGTGGAGTATCGGACACCGACAATTTATCGCCGTCGAACACATCCAGTCCTTCGTCCCGCATGTGATGGTCGACTTCCACATACTTCTTGATCATGCTCCCGGCCTCGGCTATCGTTTGAGGATCGCCGGCGAACGGATGCTCGAGCTGAAGATAGTGGCCGATCTCATGGCCTAAACCCGGTGCAGACGGCAGAAAGCTACGCATGGAAACATAGGGCGCGCTCCAGGCCGAACTATCGATCGTACGGCCCCGTACGTGCCAGTGCCCGCTGCTGTAGTCGAATTCCGTCCCGTAACTGAAGTAAATCACGAGCTTGTCCGCGTAGAGATTTGCCAGTGCGGTTCGCGCCGCCGTGTTGAAGTCCTTGCTCGATGGCGGCTCCTGGTTCGGATCGGTATACTGCGACGGATCATCTAGTACGGTAAACGTCTGGTTGAGCAGCGTGCGGTTGATCGCTACGAAGTCCCGGCTCGGGTCGAATTGAAATTCGACACCGGTAGCGGCATAGATCGCATTCAGATCTGCCATCCGCGACTGCAACTGACTAGCAGTGAACGTTACCCCTTGCGTACCGTCATCGTTTGCCGTTGCGATTGCCTGGATTCGAACTTGATAATTGATCATAGTCAGTTGCTCCTACGCCGCCGAATCCCGGACTCGGTCCTGGGTCGCATTCCTTGACGGGGTTGATTTCCGTCAGCTCTTCTCTCCGCGGATGACAGGGGCAGGATCGCGCTCACTGCCGCAGTACGCAAGTTCGGCCGGGTAAGTAACGGTACGTAACCGTGCGCCCGATCAGCACTTTTCGGCCCGCCGCATCCTCGTCGCGACTCCATCCACGACCCCCGCCGCAACCCTGCGCGCCGTTTCCGGCCCCGCCGCATCGCTCCACCCCCGGCGAATCCGCGTATCCTGAACAAATGGTCCGAACCCTCCGCACTCTGCCGCTGGCTGTCTGCGCCTTGCTCTCCGCGCAGCCCAAACCCGCCGTCGCGCCCGCCGATTACGGCAAGTGGGAAAACCTGGGCGCGCCCGTGCTCTCGCACGATGGCAAATGGCTCGCCGCGCCCATTCGCCGCAATGACGGCACGTCCGAGCTTCGCATCTACCAGATCGCCCAGCCTGCGCCGCGCATCGCCGCGTCCGGCTCCGAGCCCGCCTTCTCCGCCGACAGCCGCTGGATTGCCTACGCCATCGGCCATTCCGAAGCCGAAGAGGAGAAGCTCAAGAAGGCCAAGAAGCCCGTCCAGAACAAGCTCGGCATCCTGGACCTCACCAACGGCGCCGCCGTTTCCATCGACGACGTCTCCAGTTTCGCTTTCTCCGATCAGGGCGCGTGGATCGCCTTCCGCCGCTACCCGCCCACCCGCACGCCGCCCGCCGGTCCCGCCGCCGATAGCGCCGCCTCCACTCCGCCGCCCGATCCTGCCGGCGCGCCCCTCACCGTCCGCGACCTCAAGACCGGCGCCGACACCACCTTCGGCAACGTCACCGGCTACGCCTGGCAGGACAAAGGCACGCACCTCGCCATGACCATCGGCGTCGAAGGCCGCGAAGGCAACGCCGTCCAGCTCTACGATCCCGCCACCGGCGCCCTCCGCGTCCTCGATTCCGGCAACGCCGTCTTCGGCAATCTCGTCTGGCGCAAGGATTCCTCCGACCTCGCCGCCCTCCGCTCCGTCAAAAACAAGGACTACGAAGGCGAATCCAACCTCGTGCTCGCGTGGAAGAATCTCGCCGCCAAACGCACCGGCGAAGTGGCCGCGCCCAAACGCATCGTCGGTTCGCGCGCGCCGCAGTGGAGCGAAGACGGCGCCATCGTTTTCGTCGGCATCGCCGATTGGGACAAAAAGATCGAGCCCGTCAAAAGCGACGAAGAACCCAGCAACGTCGAGGTCTGGCACCCGCGCGACGTCAACGTGATCTCCGAGCAGAAGCTGCGCCTCGCGCGCGACCGCGACCGCCACGTCGTCGCGGCCTGGCACGTGGAGACCAATCGCATCGTGCCGCTCGGCGCCAATCTCAAGGAGACGTTCCAGCTCCCGCGCTCCGGCGGCCGGGCCGTCGCCATCGACGACACACCCTACGACAGCCTCGTCATGTTCGGCCGCCGCTTCGCCGACCCCTACAGCGTCGATCTCGCTAGCGGCGCGCGCACGAAGCTCGGCGCCAAACTCGCGCCGCCGTTCTGGCCCAGTCCCGGCGGCAAATACCTCCTCAACTTCAAGGACGGCGAATACTGGATCTACGACCTCGCCTCCGGCGCCTCGAAGAACGTGAGCAAAGCGGCCGGCGTCTCGTTCATCAATCGCGAAGACGATCATCCCAATCCCACCCGGCCCGCGTGGGGCGTCGCCGGCTGGACGAAGAACGACGCCGGCGTGATCGTCTACGACGAGTTCGATCTCTGGGAGCTGTACGCCGATGCCGCCAAGCCGCGCCGCCTGACCAACGGCGCCGCCGATCAGGTGCGCCATCGCTATGTCGATCCCGAAGCCGCGCGCCGCGGCGGCCGAGGCGGGCGCGGCGGCTTCAACGCCGACGCCGAGCCCATCGATCTTTCCAAGCCAGTCTACCTGAGCGTCTACGGCGTCTGGACCAAGAAGACCGGCTTCGCGCGCCTGGTCGATGGCAAGGTCGAGCGCCCCGTGTGGCTGGATCGCGGCACCAGCGGCCTCGCCAAAGCTAAAGACGCCGGCGTGTACGTCTACTCCGCCGAAGCCTTCGACGTGCCGCCCAACTACTTCGCGGCCGCCGCGGACCTGTCGAACCCCCGCCAGGTTACCGACTCCAATTCGTTCGCCGCGAACTACGCCTGGGGCAAGGCCGAGCTGATCGAGTACAAAAGCCCCAAGGGCGAGCGCCTCCAGGGCGCGCTGTTCGCGCCCGCCAATTACGACCCCGCGAAGAAGTACCCGCTCATGGTCCATATCTACGAGCGCGAGAGCCAGTACCTGCATCGCTATTTTCCCGTCACGGACCGCTCGCCCTACACCGAAGCCATTTGGACCGCGAACGGATATTTCGTGCTCATGCCCGATATCGTGTTCCGCGCGCGCGACCCCGGCATGAGCGTCCTCGAATGTGTCACCGCCGCCACCAGGAAGGTCCTCGAGAGCGGCCCCATCGACCCCAAGCGCGTCGGCCTCATCGGCCACTCCTGGGGCGGCTTCGGCACCAGCTTCGTCATGACCCAGAGCGATCTCTTCACCGCCGGTGTCGCCGGTGGGCCGCTCACCGATCTCGTCTCCAGCTACGGCGAAATCTACTGGAACAGCGGCACCCCGGAAACCGACCACGCCGAAGTCGGCCAGGAGCGCATGGAGGTCCCGCTCTGGGAAGACCCGCAGGCCTTCGAGCGCAACTCCGCCGTCTTCCACGTCAACAATATGAAAGGAGCGCTCCTCTTGAGCGTCGGCGACAAAGACGGCGCCAGCGACTGGCATCAGGATATCGAGATGTACAACCTCGCGCGCCGCGCCGGCAAGCAGTGCATCATGCTGGTCTATCCCGGCGAGAATCACGGCCTCGCCGTCAAGGCCAACCAGATCGATTACCACCGCCGCATTCTCGATTGGTTCGATCACTACCTCAAAGATCAGGCTCCCAAGCCTTGGATCGAAAAAGGCGTGAGCGTGGTGGATCGCGAAAAAGAGCTGAAGCGCATCAAGAAGGACGCAACTCCGCAGTGAGACCTCGCCGCTTCATTCCCGCCGGACTTCTCCTATTGGCCGCCGGGGCCGTGGCCCAGCGCTTCGGGGGTGGTTTCGGCGGCGGCATCCGCCACAGCGACATGCCCCCGCCCACCTTCCCCAAGGAAGGCGAGTACCACTTCGTCCGCGTCGAATACACCGACCTTCCGCAATACCATCGCCGCTGGGGCTTCGCCTCGCGCAACGCCACCGGCGACGGCTGGTGGATGGTCGATTGGCCCGATTCCGACGAGCACTTCTCCATGGGCGTCCGCCGCCTCACCCGCGTCGAAACCGGCGAGCCGCACCACTTCCGCCTCACCGACGACCAGCTTTGGGACCACCCCTGGATCTACGCCACCCAGACCGGCTGGTGGGGTCTCTCCGACAAAGAGATGAAGCGCCTCGGCGAGTACCTCCTCCGCGGCGGCTACCTGGTCACCGACGATTTCTGGGGTCCCGAGCAGTGGGAGGTCTTCCGCCTCACTATGGATCGCGTCCTGCCCGGACGTCCCATTACGGAGATCGCCCCGAGTGACAACGTCATGCACGTCTGTTTCGACATCGAAGAGAAGGACCTCACCTGGATCCCCGGCACCCGCCACCTCCGCCGCGGCCCCAATGGCACCGAAGTCTACCAGCCGCCGGGCACGTCTCCCGCCTGGCGCGCCATCCACGACGACAAAGGCCACATGGTGGTGGCCATCAACTTCAACACCGACGTCGGCGACGCCTGGGAATACGCCGACTCGCCGGATTACCCCGAAGCCATGACCACCCTGGCCTACCGGTACGGCATTAACTACCTGGTCTACGCCATGACCCACTGAGCTCCCCAGGGGTGCTTGACTGTTTTGGGGATTTCCTGGAAGAGCATGCGCCGCAAACCGGGGTCTGACCCCTCTGTCCCAAGGCGCATATACTCTCTTTCAGCAAGTTATCGCTTATCGCCGCGTGAACAGAGCGGTCTGAACTCGGTTTGCCCCGTCTGGATGGGCCGCGTTCCCCAATTCGGTTTAGCACCCACTCCCCAGTGGCCCATCCCAGCAAAGGATAAGATAGTTCTGTGCTTCACCGATTCGTTCTACACAATGATCAGATTCAGTTGGCTTCCGACCTCTCGCTGGCTCCCGGGCAGGTTGGCCTCCTCGCCGGTTGGGGCGTGTTCTCCACGCTCCGTGTCTCGGACGGCGTCTTGTTCGCCTGGGATCGCCACTGGGCGCGCATCACGCGCGATGCCAAGGCATTCCATGTCCCTCTGCCCGAAGACAGCGAGAAGGTGCGCCGCAAGCTGGTCGAGCTGGTGGAAGCCAACCAGGTGCCGAATTGCACGCTGCGCCTGGTGATTGTCCGCAACGGCGGCGGCCTTTGGGCCGGGCCTTCGAACGGCCGGCCGAGCGACGTGATCGCGCTCACTGCGGATTCCAAAGAGTGGGGCGATAGCGTCCGGCTCTCGTACGTGCGCCAGGCGCGCCACGCCGCCTGCGAGTTCGCCGGCACCAAAATCACGTCCTGGGCCATGAACCTCACGTGGCTGGAACGCGCCCAGCAGCGCGGGTTCGACGAAGTGATCCTGCTCAATGAGCGCGGCGAGGTTGCCGAATGTACCTCGGCGAACATCTTCATCGCCAACGGCAGCGAGGTATGGACCCCGCCGCTCAGCTCGGGATGCCTGCCCGGGATCACTCGCCAGGTCATCCTCGAGGAGATCCGCGTGCCCGGAATCCGCGTGATCGAAAAGACCGTGATGCCCGGCAACCTCGAGAATGCCGACGAGATCTTCATTACCTCCACCACGCGCAGCCTGCTGCCGGTCAGACAGATCGAAGACAAGCCCGTCGGGCGCAACGACCGCGCACGCAAGGCGCTGTCTGAGGCGTTCGCTGCCTGCGTGCGAACGTACGTTCTCGCTCACAAGGAAGTGGTCGCCTGACCAGCCGGTTGCCTGGTTCAATTCAACACACTAGAATGGAAACCCTAAGGTACAAAGCAGCACAGCAGTACAACGCTCATTCCCGTGAAGCTCGCCCCCATTCTAGCGTTGGCGCTGGCGCCACCCTTGGTGGCTCAGGTCACGATTACCAGCGGCACTCCGCTGCCGGCGGGCGTGGCGACGGTGCCCTATTCCTTTTCCTTCGCAGCGAGCGGCGGTACGGGTCCGTACACCTGGCAGGTAAGCGGGCCTCCTCCGCCTGTCGGCTTGAACCTCTCGTCCGATGGAACTCTCTCGGGTACGGTGAGCGTGTCGACGGTATCCACCTTCACGGTCAAAGTCACCGATAGCTCGTCGCCTCCGCTCTCGGCCACCAGGGACTTCTCGCTAACCATCGCGCCCGACATCGGCACCACGGCCCTTCAGTCGTGGACCGTGAACCGGCCATACCCGAATACCTCACTCACCGTGACGGGACTTGCGGGTACCGCCTCCTGGTCCGCGTCCGGCCTGCCAGCCGGCATGTCCATCAGTCCGGCGGGCGTGCTCGGCGGGACGCCCTTGGTCTCCGGCAGCGTCACCCCCATGTTCTCCGTGACCGACTCGGGAAGCGGCGCGACGGGCTCGGCGACCATTCCGCTGACCATCAATGCGCCCCCCACCATCACCGATTCGAGCCCCTTGCCTTCGGGCGTTGTGGCCGACCTCTACAACTACCAGTTCGGATCGGTCTCGGTCTTTCCGGTCTCCGGCGGAACGCCCCCGTACACCTGGTCCACTCCGAACACGCTCCCGCCGCTGCTCACCCTGAGCTCGTCCGGCCTGCTCAGCGGCACGCCCACCCAGCCGGGGCTGTTCTCGTTTGCCATCCAGGTGCTGGACAACGCGGGAGCCGCCAGCTCCCGGACGTTCGGAATCGTCATCGGGACCAAGCCGGTGCAGGTCACCAAGCTGAACAACCCACCCACGAGCACGGTGGGCGTTCCGTATCCGCCGCCGCCTCCCGCTGCGCAGCCGCCGTACTTTCAAGCCACACACGGCACCGGCGCCTACGCGTGGACGGCCTCGGGCCTGCCCCCGGGACTTGGGATCACCCCCCCGGCGAGCGGCGCCAGGGTCGGGATCTCAGGCACGCCGACCGCTTTCGGCACCTTCCCGGCGAGCGTCACCGCGACCGACCCCTTGAACGAGAGCGACACGGCAGCTTTCACCTTGATCATCAACCCTGCTCCGGCGATCAACACCAGTCCGCTGCCGGCGTGTACAGCCGGCCAATTGTGCAGCCGCACCCTCAGCGTGACCGGAGGGACTCCGGGGTTCGTCTGGACGTTAGTCGGCGGCGCCGTGCCGGCAGGCATGTCATTCAGCAGCACGGGCGTCATCAGCGGCACGCCGACTACCGCGGGGACCGCCACCTTCACGGTGAAAGCCACCGACAGCGTGACGGCTAGCGACACCCAGCCCTTGTCCCTCACGGTCAACCCCGCCATCGTGATCTCGCCGGCCACTCTGCCGCCCACCACGTCCGGCATCGCCTACTCGCAGACCCTGACGGTTACGGGTGGAACCGGCGCGATCTCCCTGACGGTATCCGGGTTGCCTAATTGGCTGAGCTTCACCGGCACGGTCTTGAGCGGCACCGCTCCCGTGGTCACGGTGCCGACCCCGTATCCGTTCTCCGTGAAGGCGACGGATGCCAACAGTGCGTCCACGACCAATGCGTACACCTTGGTCGTGAATCCTCTGCCCTCCATCACGACGGCAACGCCGCTGCCGCCGTGGACCGTCAACCAGCCGTACTCGCAGACCATCGCCGCGAGCGGCGGCACGGGAACGCTCGTCTTCAGCGACAACGGGACCCTGCCGAGTGGGCTCGCCATCAGCAGCGCCGGAGTCGTGAGCGGCACGCCGGCGGCCACCGGGACCTTCTCGTCCATCACGCTCAAGGTGACCGACGCGGTGGGAGCCATAGGCACGAAGACATTCTCGCTGACCATCAATCCGCCGCCCTCCGTGACAACCACGACGCTGCCGGCGACCACCTCCGGTGTTGCCTACAGCCAGGCGCTCACGGCTTCGGGCGGCACCGCGCCGCTCACGTGGCAACCCCCGGCGCCGCTGCCGTGGCTGGCGCTCTCCGCCTCGGGCACGCTCGCCGGCACCGCGCCGGTGGTCACTACTCCCACCACGTCTCCGGCGTTCTCCGTCACGGTGAAGGACGCAGCGGGAGCGGTCAGCGCGCCTCAGGCCCTCTCGGTGACCGTCAATCCGGCAGTGCAGATTACGACTACCAGCCCCCTGCCTCCCACCACCAGCGGCGCCGCCTATTCGCAGCAGTT
>Ga0335081_10017040_pt1 | contig 11771 bp, 8 predicted proteins | sample Lox_Sample_35_FD_206713 | JGI IMG/M metagenome (GOLD analysis project Ga0335081, IMG submission 206713) | Soil microbial communities from Loxahatchee National Wildlife Refuge, Florida, United States - Lox_Sample_3.5 | ecosystem: Environmental > Terrestrial > Soil > Wetlands | place: USA: Florida... | reverse complement strand
TATGCCGTTTGCAAGCTCGAAGCTCTTTGGCCCGATCTGAAGTGCGGTGAGGCCATGCCCCCGAAAGAGCAATGGGCCTGGCAACTGATGATTCGCACGCCGAAGTTCATCACTCAGAAAGACCTCCGCCATGCGGTTGCAACCCTGCTGAAGCGCGGCAAAAGGCCCGACGTCCGCCGTGTCGAATTGCAAACGATCACCGAGGGACTGTGCGCACAGGTTCTTCACGTCGGTCCGTACGACGACGAAGGCCGGACGATTGCGACGATGCAGGCGCTGGCTGAATCAAAGGGGCTGCACTTTTCCGGCACGCATCACGAAATCTATTTGTCGGATCCGCGTCGGGTGGCGCCGGCCAAACTCAAGACCATTTTGCGAGTGCCGGTGCAGCCTGCAGCATAAGCCGACTGTACTGCCAAGCATCGATCAGGGAAATCAGGCACTTGCAAATCCTCTACAATGGCTTCGTGCCCGACACAAAGCCATTCCGCCTGACGGAGTCGGTGAAAGCTGCGGGTTGAGCGTCCAAGCTGAGTCCGGCGGCGCTGGACACGGTGCTTGGGAAATTAGCCCGGCAACACGACCCCAATGTTCTGGTCGGCTTCGACCATGCCGACGATGCCGGCGTGTATCAAATCGGCCCCGATCAGGCTCTGGTACAAACCGTCGACTTCTTCACCCCGATCGTCGACGATCCCTATACCTTCGGCCAGATCGCCGCCACCAACTCTCTGAGCGACGTTTACGCTATGGGCGGCAAGCCGCTTACTTCGCTGGCGCTGGTCTGCTTTCCCGACAAAGCCGATCTCGCCATTCTCGAACGCATCCTGTCCGGCGGCCTTTCGAAAATGATTGAAGCCGGATGCACCGTGATCGGCGGCCACAGCATCCGCGACGAAGAAACCAAGTTCGGATATTCAGTGACAGGCCTCATTCATCCAAAGAAGGTTCTCGCCAACAAAGGAGCTAAACCCGGAGACGCCCTGCTGCTCACCAAAGCGATCGGCACAGGCGTGATCTCAACCGCTATCAAGAAAGCCAAAGCCGAACCTGCTTGGATTGACGCGGCGGTCCGATCCATGACTACGCTGAACAAGAAAGCAGCCGAAATCATCACCAGCCATGTAGGGACGGCCGCCCCCGGCCGTCCGTCGGAGCGAATCTCCGCAGGCTTTGCCGTCCACGCCCTCACCGACGTCACAGGCTTCGGCCTGATCGGCCACGCCCGCGAATTGGCGCTTGCCTCGGATGTCTCGCTCTGCATTTCCGCCGGCAGTATTCCTGTGCTCGAAGGCGCGCTCGAGTGCGTCCGCGGCGGCCACGTCCCCGGAGGCCTTAAAAACAACCGCGATTTCGCCGAGTGCATGGTGGAATACGAAGACGGTGTCCCTGACGATGTGAAGGCGCTACTGTTCGATCCGCAAACCGCCGGCGGACTGCTGATCTCCGTGTCGGGTGGTCACCAGGCCTCGTTACTCTCGGCGTTACGGGACGCGGAAGTCCCGGCCGTCCAAATCGGCGAAGTCCTGTCTCTCGCCAAGCCCAGAATTTCCATTACCAAATAGCGAGTCCTGATCACTATCGGGGATCTGTACCCCGGTAACCTGCCTTCGCCCACCCCGCCAACCCTTTCCTTCCGCACGCGGCGTGATAGCCTTTCTCATCTTCATTCCTGCGGAGGAGCCATCATGCAGGTTCGCCAACTTGGACGCAGCGGCCTCAAAGTCTCAGCCCAGGGCTTGGGATGCATGGGAATGTCGGAGTTCTACGGCGCCACTGACGAAGCGGAATCCATCGCCAGCATTCACCGTGCCCTCGAACTCGGCATCAACTTCCTCGACACTGCCGACGTTTACGGCCCGCACAAAAACGAAGAGCTCGTCGGCCGCGCCATCAAAGGCAAGCGTGACCAAATCGTGCTCGCCACAAAATTCGGCATCGTTCGCGATCCCACCAACCCTGGTGCTCGCGGCGTGAACGGCAAGCCGGAGTATGTGGGCCGTTCGTGCGAAGCCAGCCTCCGCCGGCTCGGCATCTCGACCATTGATCTTTACTACCAGCACCGCGTTGATCCCAGCACGCCGATTGAAGAGACCGTCGCCGCCATGGCCGCGCTGGTGAAGGAAGGCAAGGTTCGCTATCTGGGACTCTCCGAAGCCTCGCCCGCGACTCTGCGCCGCGCGGCGAAAGTGCATCCTATCGCTGCGCTACAAACAGAGTATTCGCTCTGGTCGCGCGATCCTGAAGGCGAAATTCTTTCAACCTGCCGCGAACTCGGCATCGGCTTCGTCGCTTATAGCCCGCTCGGCCGCGGATTTCTCACCGGCCAGATCACGCGCTTCGAAGACTTGTCCGCCGATGACTTCCGCCGCTACAGCCCTCGTTTTCAGGGAGAGAATTTCCAGAAGAATCTCGATCTGGTGCGGCGTGTGCAAGAGATCGCCAATGAAAAGGGCTGCAAACCCTCGCAGCTGGCGCTGGCCTGGGTGCTGGCGCAGGGCAACGACATCGTCCCCATCCCCGGCACCAAGCGCCGGAAATATCTGGAAGAAAATGCGGCAGCTAACGACTTGAGGCTGACCCCGGAAGACTTGCGCCGGATCAACAAAGTCTTCCCACCCGACTCCGCCGCCGGCACCCGCTACCCCGAGCAAATGATGGCGCTGTTGAACGGGTGATGGTTACGGAAAGCGCCACAGGAAAATCTTGAGGAGCAGTCGCGCCACGCTTGTCCCGCAGGGACATCTGACAATAGCCCGGCGTTTCAACGCCGGGTGGTGGCCGACAATCCGACCGCGTCCCGGCTGGGACGCCTGAAACGCTCTACTGAATCAGCGTCCCTCCATTCCCGTTCGCTTCCTCTTCTGGCGCGATCACCACTGCCGCCGCGACCTTGTCTCCGGGCTCCATCTGCAGCAAGCGCACTCCCTGGGCGTTGCGCCCCGACTCGCGAATCGTCGTCGAATCCATACGGATGATTTTCCCGTAGTGGCTGATCAGCATGACCTGCGAGTTTTCGTCCACCTGCGCGATGGCCACGACTTTCCCCACGCGCTCGGTCGTCTTCAGATTGATCACGCCCTTGCCGCCGCGATTCGTCAGGCGGTATTCATCCGCCGCAGTGCGCTTGCCGAATCCGTTTTCCGTGACCGAAAGAATGAGCGAGCCCTTCACCGCCTCGTCAATCGCCTCAGGTTCGGCGCTTCCCTCGGTCGCAGGCGTTGCCGGTGCGGCGTCCGGCTTGGGCGTAGTCGCCATGCCGACCACGTAGTCCTTGTCTGCAAGGTCAATGCCCCAAACGCCGTATGCCGCGCGGCCCATCGGCCGCACGTGGCTTTCGTCGAAGCGCACCGCCATGCCTTCGTGCGAGGCGAGGAAGATGATCTGATTGCCGTCGGTGATGCGCGCCGCGACCAGTTCGTCTCCGTGCTCAATGTTGATGGCGTTGATGCCGTTCGAGCGCACGTGCATGTATTCGCGCAGCTCCGACTTCTTCACCAGTCCGTTGCGCGTGGCGAAAAATACATATTTGTTCTCTTCTTCCAGATTGCGAACGGCGACCACTGTCTTCAGTGTTTCGCCCGGCTGCAGACCGACCAGGTTGCCGATGTGCTTGCCCTTGCCCGCGGCGCTGACATCGGGGATCTCATACACCTTGAGCCAGTACACGCGGCCGTTGTTGGTGAAGATCAGAATGTAGGCGTGGGTCGAAACGCTGAACAGATGCTCGACGAAATCCTCGTCGCGCGTCTTCATGCCGGTGCGGCCCGTGCCGCCGCGGCGCTGCATGCGGTAAGTGGAGATTGGCGTCCGCTTCAAATAGCCGGAGTGGCTCACCGTCACCGCAACCAGCTCGTCCGCGATCAGGTCCTCGAGCACGATCTCCGCCGCTTCATCTTCAATGCGCGTGCGGCGCTCGTCGCCGTACGATTTCTTCACTTCCTCCAGCTCTTTGATGATGACCGAGCGCAGCTTCTTTTCCGACGCAAGAATCGATTCGTACTCCGCGATGTTCTCGCGCACATCCTTCAACTCGTTCGAGATTTCATCGATCGAGAGCTTGGTCAGGCGGTGCAACTGCAACTCAAGGATTGCATCGGCCTGCTTCGCCGTGAACGGCTTCTCCGGAAGGAGCCTCGGTGCCCGCCCCGTCGTATTGATGTCAATCTTTTTGCCGCCGAAATAAAGCACCAGGTTCTCGCGGGCCTCGGCGCGGTTGGCGCTGCCGCGAATGATGGTGATGACGTTATCGAGGTGGTCGAGCGCCGTGAGGTAGCCTTCCAGAATGTGCTCGCGGTCTTTCGCCTTGGCCAGCAGGTAGGCGGTGCGCCGCCGCACCACGTCGACGCGGTGCTCGATGAAATACTTGATGGCCTGAATCAGGCCCATTTCCCGCGGCTGACCGTTCACCACCGCCAGCAGGATCATCGAGAAGCTTTCCTGCATCTGCGTGTGCTTGAAGAGCTGGTTGAGCACGATCTGCGGCTCCGCTCCGCGCTTCAGCTCGACCACAACGCGCAGGCCGTCGCGATCGCTCTCGTCGCGGATGTCGGCGATATCTTCAATGTCCTTGTCGTTGACCAACTGCGCGATGCGCTCGACCAGCTTCGCCTTATTCACCTGGTAGGGAATCTCGGTGACGATGATGGCCTGGCGTTCCTTGGTGATGTTCTCGATCGCAGCCTTGGCGCGCATCTGGAAGCGGCCGCGGCCGGTCTTGTAGGCTTCGAAAATTCCCGCCCGCCCGTGAATGATGCCGGCGGTGGGAAAATCCGGCCCCTGCACGAACTTCAGAATTTCCGCCAGCTGCGCGTTGGGATTGTTGATGAGCGTGATCGTCGCATCAACGATTTCGGTCAGGTTGTGCGGCGGAATTTTCGTCGCCATGCCGACCGCGATTCCGTCGGAGCCGTTGATCAGAAGGTTAGGAATGCGCGTGGGAAGGACTGTTGGCTCATCGAACTTTTCATCGAAGTTCTTGACGAAGTCCACCGCATCCTTGTCAATGTCCGCCAGCATCTCTTCAGCGATGTGCGTCAGGCGGCACTCGGTGTAACGGTAGGCCGCGGCTGGATCGCCATCTACCGAGCCAAAATTCCCCTGACCATCGATCAGCGGGTAGCGCATGGAAAAACTCTGCGCCAGGCGCACTAGGGCGTCGTACACAGCGCTGTCCCCGTGGGGGTGGTATTTCTTCAGGAGTTCTCCCACCACTCCGGCGCACTTGCTGTAGGAGCGGTTGTGCAACATTCCCATGTCGTACATCGCATACAGAATCCGCCGATGCACGGGCTTCAATCCGTCGCGGACGTCGGGCAGCGCGCGGCCGATGATCACCGACATCGAATAGTCGAGATACGACCGCCGCATCTCCTCTTCAATGTTGACCGGTTGTATGTTCAGCGCGCCCGGGCCTTCGCCGCCCGGAGGAGGTGTCAATGGAAGTTCAGGATTCTGATCGTCAGGCATGATTCGCTCTAGGCTGTTTTGCTGCTAGCTTTTGGCCGCGGCTCGGTTTCTGGCCCCGGTGCTCCCGGTCGTCCTCAGAACTCTCGTAACTGATTGTTTTTACAGGATGTTATATGCCCTGGGAACTGTACAAATTATACCACGAATTGGGACACTTTTGGGATGCGGATGTTGACCGGCTTGAGACGCCTTTTTCCGACTTGGACGCCGACGTACCGTGGAAGAGCGGCCCTTCAGGGCCGCGTCGCGCACCCCGTTGAGGCGCGGCCTTCAGGCCCGGTGGCTCAATTCGCCTGCACCGCCGCCGGCAACTGGAAGATCACACCCCGCTCGTCATTCTGTTTGTAAGTAGCTGCGAGATCGAGATCGGCAAGCGCAATTCTGCGCGCGTGCCCCGGTGTCAGATCAAAAAACGTCGGGCCTACGATCGCGTAATTAGCAACTTCCAGTTTGTGGCCGTCCTTGAAGATCAGGATCGTCGGTTCTGGCTGCGGTTCAGGCTCAGCCTCGCGATCATCGGATCGCGTCAGATAGGATTGGTCGTCATCGCTCACCGGCGGCACGTACGATTCCTCGCCCAGACCGCGCCGGTCAAACACCGTGGGCCCACCCTGGTAATCAGGATCGTTCGCGTCCACATCGCCGTCGGAATAATCGTCGGTGTCGGCAATGTCCACCGCATACGGTACCGGCACCGCATAAATGACCGGCGGCGCGTACTCGACAGAGTGATAGCGGTTGCGATCGCCCTGGCCCGGTCCGGCGCCCGAGTGCGAAGGAGTGCCTCCGTGATTTCCCCCGCCCGAACCACTGCCGCCGGAACCATGGCCAGTGTGCGGCGGAGAGGGAACGTGAATCACCGGTGCGGCAGCAGCAGCGCTTACCGCGTGGCTAGCGCCTCCGGATGAAGTTGCATGTGAAGACGCGTTGTTGGTCTGTGCCCAGGCTCCCACGGCGAAAATCGCCGCCATGACCATCAGGCCGAAAAGCGCTACCGGAGCCGAGACCGAACGCCGCACCCAATCATGATACCCCCGCACGGAACTCATGGCGCACCTCGCAGGAAGAACGCTCGCACTCCGTTAGATTGCAGGCAACTAGCGGCGGATGCCCGAAACTCAACCCGCAGCATGATCCGCGTGCATTACACATCGTTACGTTACAAATCATTACGAATGACGCACGACTTGGATTGAAGACTGCGGTCTATAATTCCCACTGAGCCGCCGTGATTCTCCCGAACCTGAGATCCGCCGTCCGCTTCACCATGCTCGCGCTGGTGCTGGTGATTGTAGCCATGGTCTCGGCTCTCACTGCCATGCAGTTCGCCATTCACGGGCAGGAGGTCGCAGTGCCTGCCTTGGTTGGGTTGACGCCCACTGAAGCAGAACGCGCAGTCGGCGGACTCGGCCTGCAGATGGACATTGAGCGGCAGTACTACAGTCCGCAGATTCCCGAAGGCAGAATCATGTCTCAGTTGCCGTTGCCGGGCACGAAGGTGCGCCGCGGCTGGCAGGTGCGAGTTGCGCAGAGTCTCGGGCCCACGCGCGTCGCCATTCCTGACGTAACGGGCCAGAGCGAGCACGCCGCCGAACTGAATATCCGTCGCCGCGGCCTCGATATCGCCTCGATGGCCCTAACGCAGGCTCCCGGTATACCGCCGGATCAGGTGCTCGCACAGAGTCCTCCCGCGAACGCCACCGAAGTGCTCGCCCCGAAAATCAGCCTGCTGGTCACCGTGCCCGCTGATCCGCCGGCCTTCGTGATGCCGAGTTTTATCGGACAGACTCTGGGCAGCGCAAATCGCACGCTGCAGGACGAGGGCTTCAAGTTGGGCAATGTAACCCTAGCCCCGCCGCCCGTCGCTCCGGGTGATGAAGCGAACCCAGTTGCCGGCGAGAATGCACCGCCAGCTCAGGCCGCACCTGCGCCATCCCAGCCACCCGCTCAACCCTCACCGGCAAGCATCATCGTGTCGCAGGCCCCCGGCGTAGGCCAGAAGATTCCAGCGGGCGCAATGGTGAGCTTCGAAGTGCGGTAGACCTCTGCGACCGTCTGTGCCCTCTGGGATTAATGCTTTTCTATGACAGCCGCAAAGAACCCATCACACGGATGCACCCCCGGGATGGTCCGCAGATAAGGTCCGCGCGTGAGTGACTCAACGTCGACCCAGCTAAGCTTTCCCGCAGTCTTCAACCGCTGAAGTTCAGGACCGCACTCAATCAGTCGAAGCGAATCAACCTCCGCCAGAACCTGCTCCACCACGCTTTCGTTCTCTTCCCGTTCCAGAGAACAGGTCGAGTAAATCACGCGCCCGCCCGAAGCGGCCTGCGCCAGCGCGGAGCGCAGAATCACGACTTGCCGCTCGTGCAACTCTGTCAGGTCTTCCGGCTTGAGTCGCCACTTGATCTCCGGATTGCGCGCCAGTGTGCCGCTGCCCGAGCAGGGCACGTCGGCCAGCACGAGGTCGAAGCCGCCCGACAGGGGAAGACTCCGCGCCTCGCCGACCACGACTTGAATCCGCTCACCCGCCCCCGACGTAGCGAGCAGCTTTCGCAGAAGGCGGGCACGATGAGCATGAAGCTCCACCGCAGTGATCAGCGCGCCAGGATTCGCGTCAGCCATCGCCAGCGTTTTCCCGCCGGGTGCGGCACAGCAGTCAAGAATGCGTGGCCGTTCGGCGGCCGCTGTGTTCAATAGCGCTGCGACCAACTGTGACCCTTCATCCTGGATCACAACTTCACCTGTGCGGAAAGCACGAGACTCGGTAATAGCTCCACTCGTTACGCGGCGTGCAGAGGCAAGCAAACCGCCGGGCGCGAGCGCAATTCCGTCCTGACTCAGGCTCGCTTCGGCGTTGCCGCTCCGCATGCGGATCGCGGTCACGGGAACGGACTGGTCGTGCTCGCAGATCTGGCGCGCTGTTTCGACCGAGGATTCGCGCGCCCAGCGCTCAATCATCCAGAGAGGATGTGAAAAGCAGCGGGAAAGATCTTCCGGTGAGGCGCTGTCGTCAATGAAACACTCTGGACCTCGCAGCCCAGCCAGCTTGCGCAGCACGGCGTTTACCAGCGGCGCCGCCGAACGCTTGCGCGCCCGCTTCACCAACTCGACGCTCTCATGGATCGCAGCGCGTTGTGGAATTCGATCCAGCCAGCGCAATTGATAGACCGCCAGGCGCAAGGCGATAAGAACCTCGAGATCGAGTTTCGCTGTTGGATGAGAACTGGCGCCCGCAATCTCATCGTCAAGCCGAGATTGCCAGCGCAGAACACCCATCACGAGTTCGGTCGCGAGCGCGTGATCAGCAGCGGAAAGATGCGCGTGAGCGGCAGAATGCAGCAATTCGGATGCATAGGCAGATTGGCGCTCGACCCGAATCAGAATGTCGAACGCGGCGGCACGCGCAGGGCTAACGGGCATCGCCTTTCGATTCTATGGCACACGACCGGGGACCTGGGAAGGACACGACTTCAGTCGTGCCGAAAGTGCCCCGAAATGAATGCGGGCTTTAGCCGCTGAGCTTAACCCAGCCTTTCGCCGGCTCGAGGCCGATACCCGTGCACGAAATCGCGCGCGGAGCTCCGCTTTTTGCCTTCCACCTGAAGTTCCAGAAGCTCAAGCGACGAATTCTGTCCGCACCCAATAAGCAGCCGGTCGCCGTGCGCCCGAAGTTCCGCCGGAGGCACGACGTCAGCGGAGGCCTGAGCATTCAATATCTGCAGATTCTTGCCACGAAATCTCGTATACGCTCCCGGCCACGGCTGAAATCCGCGCATGCGGTTGAAGATTTCGCCAGCCGGCCGTGAGAAATCGATGAGCCCATCTTCCTTCTTGAGAATCGGCGCGAGGCTGGCCTGCGAATTATCTTGAGGACGCGGCTGAATCGAGCCCGCTTGTAATCCCCGCACGGTCTCGACCATCAGATCAGCGCCGATCGCCGCCAGACGAGAAGCGAGAGTCTCGGCAGTCTCTTCGGGATCGATCGCGCTTTCCTTCTGCAGCAGAATGTCGCCGGTATCGAGGCCGGCATCGAGCCGCATCGTCGTCACACCCGTGACCGTCTCCCCTCGCGCGATCGCCCACTGAATGGGCGCGGCGCCCCGATACTTCGGGAGCAGCGAGCCATGCAGATTGATGTTGCCCAGCGGAGGCAGATCGAGCATCCACTGCGGGATCATCCGGCCATATCCCACAACGATAATCGCGTCAGGCTTCAACCCGGAAAGTTGTGCGCGGAGTTCGTCGTTCGTCTTGATGCGGTCCGGCTGCGTGATGGGAAGATTCAGCGTCAACGCGGACTGTTTAACCGGCGAAGCAACAAGCTCCAAGCCCCGTCCCTTGGGCCGATCCGGCTGCGTCACCACCAGATGGACACGGGATCCCTCAGCAACCAGCTTTTCGAGCGTCGGTACGGCAAACTCCGGCGTGCCGCAGAAAACGAGGTCCAAAGACATTTGGTAATTGTGTAATTGAAGAATGGAGTAATTGCAAACCGCGTCCTGTTTTAAATTACAAAATTACCCGATTACTCAATTACCCAATTCCTACCACTCTCCCGCCTTCATCAGCTTGCGAATCCTGCGCTTGATCAAATCGCGTTTCAGCGCGCTGAGGTGGCTGATGTACAGCTTCCCGTTCAGATGATCCGTTTCGTGCGCCAGCGCACGGGCCAGCAGTTCCTCTCCCGTTTTCTCGAAAACCTTGCCGTCAGCATCCTGCGCGCGCACCGTGACCTTGTTCGGCCGCGTGACATTCTCACGGAAATCCGGGATGCTCAGGCATCCTTCACTCTGCGTGTGTTTGCCTTCGGTGCCAATGATTTCGGGATTGATCAGTACCAGCTTCGCCTTTGGATCGTCTTTGAACGTCACGTCGATCACGGCAATGCGCCGCCCGATGCCGATCTGCGGCGCCGCCAGCCCCACTCCGTGAGCCGCATACATGGATTCGAACATGTCGGCAATAAGTTTCTTCAGTTCTTCGTCGAAAACGGTTACCGGCTCGGCGGGTTTTTCAAGAACTGGATTTCCGAACTTTACGATGGGATAGATCATCTGCGATAGATTGTCCAGCCACGGACCATCAGTAGTTTTTTAACTGATTACAATAGCCGCGGAAATTTCTAAGCGTCTCGGTCATCGAGTCGCCGCCGAATTTTTCCAGCGCGCAGCGCGCCAGCGTCAGCGCAACCATCGCTTCGGCGGCAACTCCGGCGGCCGGAACCACGCACACATCCGAGCGTTCGTAGGCCGCCTTGACTGGCTGGCGCGTCTCGAAATCCACCGATTGCAGCGGCCGGCGCAGCGTGGAAATCGGCTTCAGGTACCCGCGCACGCGGATTTCTTCTCCGTTCGAAACTCCGCCCTCGATTCCGCCCGCGTTGTTATGCGTGCGCGAGAACGCGGTGAAGCCCGACTTTGCTGCATAGCCTATCTCGTCATGCACGGTCGAACCCGCCGCAAACGCGGCCGCCACTCCCGCTCCAATCTCGACCGCCTTCACCGCCTGCAGCGACATCACCGCTCCAGCCAGCAGCGCGTCCAGCCGCTCATCCCACTGCGCATACGTTCCCAGCCCCGGAGGAACCTGGTGCGCCACCACTTCGAAGACTCCGCCCAGCGAATCGCCGGTCTTTAGTACTTTGTCGACCTCCTCTTTCATTCGCTGCTCGACGTCGGCGTCAGCGCAGTTCAGCAGAATCTCATCATGCTCACGAAGCGCGCGAATCTTCTCCCACCCAACCTGATCGGGCAGGGTAACAGCCCCCACCGTGACCACGTGGCTCAGCACTTCGATGCCGAGCTCTCGCAAAAACAGTTTTGCGATCGCCCCAATTGCCACACGCGCAGCCGACTCGCGCGCCGACGCCCGCTCCAGGACATAGCGCGCTTCGGCAAAGTTGTACTTCAGCGCCCCCGCCAGATCGGCATGGCCCGGCCGCGGCGCGCCGACGTGCTTATGCTTGGCCGCGTCTCCTTCGCCGATGGGCAACGCTTCCTGCCAGTTCTTCCAGTCTTTGTTTTCCAGGAGAATCGAAATCGGCGAGCCGATCGTGATCCCATGCCGCACGCCCGAGAGAATGTGCGCCCGATCGCTCTCAATCTTCATGCGCCCGCCGCGCCCGTATCCCTGCTGGCGGCGCCAGAGTTCGCGATCGAGAAAAGCCTGATCCACCTTCAATCCGGCCGGCACGCCGGACAGGAAGGCGACCAGAGCCTCCCCATGGGATTCTCCCGCGGTAAAGTAGCGCAGCATGAAGGGTTGATTGTAAATGATGCGCGCCGCAACCGGGGACAGCC
>Ga0335081_10017039_pt1 | contig 11771 bp, 11 predicted proteins | sample Lox_Sample_35_FD_206713 | JGI IMG/M metagenome (GOLD analysis project Ga0335081, IMG submission 206713) | Soil microbial communities from Loxahatchee National Wildlife Refuge, Florida, United States - Lox_Sample_3.5 | ecosystem: Environmental > Terrestrial > Soil > Wetlands | place: USA... | reverse complement strand
TCCGCCGCAGCGACCACCCCAGCCGTCCCAGTGCTAAGACTTGCTGTTTCTTTTCCTCGCTCAAGACATTGGCCATGCCGAGGAAGGGTACAAGCCTTCCCTCGGATTCAATCTCCCGGGTGTGGCTCCCGTTGGCCGGTTTTCAGGTGATTATCATTGGCCGGTCTTGACCGATTACTGAGGTTGAAGGAGTACCCGCCGCAAGTCCCTCCTTTTGGCTTAAGAACATTCATATCACTCTGCAATTTGCGCCGCTGGGCGGTGCGCTAGTGCCCGTTTCCTTCGACGCTATCGCGACAGTCCGCTTCCTTGGACAGTGCACCCTTGCTGGCATCACTACTCGAGCCGTGGACACGCAACCCACTGCGCCAAAATAGCCACGCCGCGAATAGCTTCCGGATAGGCGGCACGATCACTTGTCAACAAAGCTGCTCTGTTTTTTCGGCAGGAAGTGTTGCAGCGGCACAATCTCCAAAATGACTGGCTTCTCGCGAACGTGCAACTAGCGTGCAGAATTGCCATATTCCCTGCTGGTTTTCTGCCGGATTGTTGCGGGGAAGGCAATGAAATCAACGGGACTTAATGATTGACCCTTTGGCTCATAACCCAAAGGTCGGTGGTTCAAATCCACCCCCCGCAACCAACCATTAGCTCCACAAAACCAATAACTTACAAACTAATCTCTGGATTTTGTGCTAACGACGGCGCGGGACTGAGCCTGATTGATGCGACTTGCCTCTCGCGCGAGGAACAGTTCAGCCCAGCCGCTGAATTCTCCACAAAGGAGGCCGCCATTTCAGGAGAACCCATGAACCAGGCGATGTACGTGATCCGGAGAATCTCGTCCACGTCTGTAGGCCGACGCTCCAGTAACTGCTTCCACTCGGCGCTGAGGCGCTTGCGCCCGGCTGTATTGATCGAGAACCCGCGCGCCCCTCGGCGGCGCTCCGCCTTAGGTGCTTCCACGAGACTGGATTTCTCCAGCCTGGACAAGATGGGCGAAGTGCTGCCGACGGAGAGACCGGCCTTCGACTTCAAGTCGTAGGTCGTTGCCATTCCGGACTGAAGCAAGGCCAGCACGAAAAGATCGAGATCGACAGAAGTCATGGGAACTACGATATATCGGCGGTATTGCGGAAGCAACCGTTGTTCTGCGGGAGCAATCAGGCGATTACCGCCTCGACAACGCTCGCCTTTGCGAGCCGCTCAATACGTTCGGATGTCCACAGAACGCCAGCGGTTCTCAATTGAAAACCAGATGGCTGTGATCGTAAGGTTGCGGCGCAACTGGAGACCCGGCCTCCTCGCAAGGGCGCCTACGTCCAGGGCCCGCTGGAAAGGGTGGGCCAGAACTAATTGCCACGGGCGGGCCAAAACCAGTTGCCAAACGCACCTATGCTTGGAAGCCGCCGGTCACGCACGCATCGATTGCGCAGCATGAACGACTTGACATTTAGAGTGGGCTTGCTAACATTTGCCAGTGCTTGCGCCCGTAGCTTAAATTAAAGCGAGCGGCGAGTTGTCAATGCTGCAGTATTTGGGTATGGTGCTACCTGTATACGATCAGGAAGTGGTGCCTGATCGCGTGCAGGAATCGCTCGCGGCGCGACGGCTTCTGCGATACAGGTTGACCTTGCCCAAATTGTATTGGTTAGCCCGTTACTCGAGAGCACTGCCCTGGTAAGGCAGGAGATACGGGTTCGAATCCCGCCGGGCGCACCATTCCGCCATCAACGTTACTTTACAGCTAACCCGAATTCGATTTTCAGCTGTCCCACCCGAAAGCGAGCAATGATCTGCCTCGCCAAGACTAGGAGACTGGTGGCGGGAGGGCCGTTTAGCTCATAGTCTCTTCTTAATGAACTGTCGGCCAGCGCTCTGCGCGATGGCTAGAACGACTGTAAGATATCCGCCAAGCCCTGTATCGTCAGCCAATGCGGGGGAGTGCCCGTACTAACAAAACAACGTCTTCGAGGCTCTGAATGTCGCTCAGATTTATATCACCGGCTACCAGGTCCAATCGTAACTGTTCTGCAAGCTCAAGCAGGATGGTTACGAACCCAAGAGAGTCAATCCCAAGGTCCTCGAATAGTCTGGAGGATAACGGTAGACTTTCGGTCGTGCCCAAGTAACGCTGGAATGCCGCCGTCACGATCCTGTCTGGCTCTGGGTTGGGCATCGTAACCATGGCATTAAGTATTTTACCGGAAAAGTGCAGGTGGAGGATTGTGTTCGGTGGGCGCAGCAATGTTACTCTGGATAATCGTTTTACCTAGAGAAGGTCGTTCGCATCGTAGAGCGGCGAAGTCACGGAGAGAAGATGGGTGTGCAAAGGCCGAGAGCCAAGTGTGAACCAGACATCAAGCTTCGGCTGGTCCGCCAGCTTCTAGAGGGCAAGAGTTTGCAGGCTGTGGCAATAGAAAGCGGCTGGCCACGAAAGCAGCTGGCATTTTGGCTGCGCCGATTCCTGCAAGGCGGAGAAGCTTACCTCTCAGGCCGAGGCGATGTGTCGGAGGTCGCCAGCTTGAAGGAGCAAAATAGACAGTTGGTCGCCAGGATAAGAGACCTGGAGAGGGACAATTTACAGCTTGCAAGCTATAGCCGAGAGGCTCACAGGCCGGCAGCCGTAAACCCGAAGTGTTCGGAAGACTACGCGCAGGCATTCGAAGAACAAGGAGCTTACTCACTGTATATTCCCGAGTGGCGGACGTATGTGCTAGTGAGGGGAGCTCCGGGACTAAAGCGGGTGAAGCACGCAACCGGACTGCCGGCACATTCATCGCTCAATCCGGATTGTGACCTGAAGGGAGGGCTCCTGAGGCTAGAACGAGAAGGCATTGCATCGATCTCACTCATCACGGACCCCCTTTGGTCTCCCGATTTGAAGCTGCTCCAGGAGGCATTTGAAAGCTGCCGTCCGTTCAAGGAGAACTACCTGATTGACCGATTGGCGGGACCAGTTCAATTTCGAAAACGACATAGAAATATGATTAACAACGCAAAGAGGCTGGTTCAAGTAAGCGGTGTAAGCCTTGCGGACAATGTCACGCGTTGGTGGGAAATGTATCACGAGCATCGCAAAACGCGGGTAGTCGTCTATCCCGCTTCGCGGAAGCGCTTCGAAGTGCTCGCCCAGCTACCGGCGCTGGAGGTGTTTGCTGCCTTTTTCGAGAACGAGGTCGTCGGGATGACGATCTGGCTGCGGTTCAATGAAATCCTCTATTACATCGATGGGGTGTCGAGCGAAAAAGGACTGGCTATCTCTGCGCTCTATGCCGCATTTGCGCATGCGGTCGATCACTTCTCAGACTGCCGCTACATATTCTTAGGTGGCTCAGCGGACTTCCGAAGTCTGCGGTCCGACGGTCTCGCGGTCTTTAAGCGCGGCTTTGCCAACACCAGCGTTCTAGACTATCTTTGCACTGCACACTTCAAGTCACGCACTTCTACCTAGATATATATTCTGCGCTTCCTGCCATCGTTCGTTAAAGCACAAGTTGCCGCCCCGGATTTATCGCCTGGAGTCGCCGTCGACATCGGAGTCGACTAAAGGGCGGTCAAGAACGGTTTCCATATTGGCTCAGAAACCGTTTCTTCAATACCTGGCGGGCTGGCTTGCCGGAGAGTTCTTTTGGGATGCTGCTCACGGGAGCAAAGAAGTCCGGTATCATATGCGCGGGCAACAACAACCGCAGCTGTTCGCGTATTTCGTGCTCCGACATCGTCGCGCCAGCTGATTTTAGGCAGGCGACGATCTTTGCTCGGCTACCAGATGCCTCCTCCGGCAAAAAGACGCAGACGCATTCGTCGGCCAGACCGCTTCGCAAAATTGCCGCCTCAACTTCGTCGAGGCTTATGCGATAGCCGTTTTTCTTAACAATATTGTCCAACCGCCGCAAGAAGATGTAGTCCCCCTCTTCATTGATGGTCACGAGATCAGCTGTTTTGTAATAGCGCATCCGGTCGCCAAAAGATGCTGTGATGACCTTCGCGGTCAACTCGGGCGAACCCCAATAACCTTCCATCACCTGGACGCCCCCGATATAGAGTTCGCCGACTTCATTAACGCCTATGGGCTTGCCATGCTGACCGATGGCGCGAAGATGAACATTATTGTGAGGCCTACCGATGGGAATAGCCTCATTGTCATTCACTTTATTCACCAGTTCATAGGTACAGCAAGTCACAGTAGTCTCAGTGGGGCCATACCGGTTAAACAGGCGAATGTGGGGGAGTTTGTCCTGTATCTTTCCGAACAGTCGCGAGGGTATAGCATCCCCACCGACCGACATCGTCTTGACCGTCGCATATACCTTGGGCGAGAGAGAGCCCGAGTCTGCCAACAATCTGAATACTGCTGGGGTACAACTAATGTGGGTAATGCGATGTCGTGCGATTTTCTCCTCGATGATAGGTGGTAACACCAAGCCTTCATTGGCCAGGTAGGCCGTGCCTCCGGCATATAAGGGGCAGAAGATATCGGTAAGCGAAGCGTCGTATGAGAAAGACTTGAGGCAAAGGAGACGTGTATTCGTATCAAACTCGTATATTCTTACAGTTTCCCGGACATAGTTGAGAAGGCTGTCGTGTCTGATCGCGACACCCTTGGGCATGTGAGTGGAACCAGAGGTATAGATGATGTATGCAAGATTCGTGCCGAGCCCGGGCAGCGGCGCTGCCTCGTGCCTCGTAGCCGTCCCCCCAAAACAGACATTGGGCGGCCGGTCCATCTGGAGTAACTGTACACCCGAATCGATCAGCCCGGTCAAACGGGCGGCGCCTGCAGCCGTAGTTAGTATGTGCCTCACACCTGAGTTGCGCAGGATGTATCGGATACGGTCGTCGGGATTCCTTGTGTCGACCGGGACGTAGATGGCGCCGGCTCTTAAGATCCCGGCGATCGCCCTGATGAAAGTCAGCGACTTCTCCAGCAGGACAGCAACTGGCAGCCCGGCCGTGACGCCCACTATTCTTAGCTGGCGCGATAAGTCGTCCGCATCGTACGCTAGCTGTACAAAGTCCAAGGTACTTCCGTCGTGCTCGTAAGCGGCGCGCCCGCCATACAGCTCGGCGCCTCTTGAGACGACCTGATCAACAGTGGTAAGTGAGCCCCAGTCTACTTTCATTCCCAAACCCTTATTGTCCCGATAAAACTTTGAGGCACGGCGCATCATGCCAATCGTATTGAAGCCAGCTATGGCACCAGGTCAGAAGCTTTATTTCGACCCAGATCGTCTTTGATTAAGGTTGTCATCAAACCGGCCATATCGGCGGCGTTTATTACTTCCGTGTGGCGACTGGTATACCCGCATCGCCACCCATGCTCTGGAATATCCGCAGGTTTGTTCACATCAATCACTCCGTGCAGCATCCCCCGCTCGATCATCGGCGCGACTCGCTCGAGAAAGGCATGCGGATTGACCAATGGCATGGCAGCATAAAGGCGCGTTCGGGACGAGTCTATCCGCCGGTCTCGCAGTTCTTTCAGAGCGCCCATGAGCGCCAAAGCACTTTCGCAGCAGACAATGAGGACCTTGACGGGATCGACTAAATAGTCGTCCTCCAGGAATGCCGGCACATCTGCTCCCAGGATGTCGCCGCCATGTTCCACAAGTAAGACCTCGGTGCGAGGCATGTCGTGATGTCGGGCCTCAGGCGGACGCTTGTAAATGGGTAGGCTGTCAGGCGCGACAACATATTGATAAAGACTATAAATACTGTTCTTATATATGGCAGGATCAACATAGTAAGTTGTAGGCAAGCCTGCAAAGCTAAAGTTTACGACCCAGGCAGCGCCACTTCCCGCATGGAATTGAGAGTCTTCATACCATGCGGTTCCGGAAGCCTTTATGGCGACACAGCAAAAGCTCTTACTCAGTTCCTGAAGCAATCTACACGCGAGCGTTGTTTTCCCCACATCCGTCGCGGTTCCCACAATTAGCAATGTCGGAGGTACAGCCTGGGGAGGTGGCGGCTCGGAAAGTAATAGCCCCGAGATCGATAAAGTGTTCAGGTATTCGCGCCTTGTTTGATGGTAAAGAATTCCCAAAACTTCGACATTCGCGGGCCGGCCACACCCACTCTGCTGTCGCAACGAGGGGGAGTATCCGGTGCAGTAGCCTATGCCGCCTGCTTGTGCCACGAACTGTAGGACTAGCTTGTCATAGGATAGATGCTGGTCTTTAAAGCTTGCAGTAAAGAACTTCGTCGAGTTCCGCTCACAAAGCACGCCAACATAAATACGACCAGGAACGAGATCAACTCTGCCACCCCAAGTGGTTTCGAGGTCCCGGTATGCGCCTTGGTCTATCAGGCGGAAAAGCACGACATCACCTACACGGGGTGGAAGGCAACTCCCCGACCTGAGCTCCAGGCTTGGAGACAGCACAGTCTGAAGCGGGCGGTTTGCAAGTATCGCAGCCTCCAGATCGGTAAGCGTGTCGGCCAGCCAGTCTAGGTCTCGCACCATAGAGCCGATACCGTGGATTTGGAAGCTCTTGACGGATTCGCGTCGGAGAGCTGACGCCGGGCCAGTGGTCAAGGTGTCTGGCATGATTCCCTCAGTTCTGCACAAAACTAGCCCAAGTGTGTCCTCAAATGTGTGCCCTTCGCAAGTGACTTCGCAGTTGAATGCCTCCAGGGAAAAGATCAATTCGAGCCGCGTTCAGCGGACTCGCGGATGCGGCCACGAACAAAGTCAGCGAAGCGTTCCCTAATCTGGATCGGAGTGAGGGATGGCCGGCCCGCCTTGCGGTCAGCACCATGGACCAACTGAACATGAATGAAATGTGGTCCGGAGGTCTGCAGACAATGTTGCATGACCTGGCGCAGGTCCTCACACCGGCTCAATGTGGCCGAGTACCCGTAACCGCAGGCCTGAGCGAGCTGGGCAAAATGTACTGTCCTGGAGATTGTGGCCTGTCCACCCGTTGAGTCGTAACACGCATTGTCCAAAACTATGTGCACGAGTCCCGGCGAACGATAGTGACCTATAGTCGGCATAGCCTGGAGCCTCATAAGGGTGGCCCCGTCGCCATCAAGCACGATAACTTTGCCGGCAGGGTAGTAGTGCGCAATGCCAAGTCCCATCGTCGAAGCGCACCCCATACTGCCAAGAACATAGAAGTTGCCGGGACGGTCAAAATGATCGACGAGTTCCCGCGATGTGAAGCCGGTTGTTGCGAGCACGAGATCGTTCTCGCGGACACTTGACATTACAATCTCAATTGCCCGCAGCCGAGTCATCGCAGGCGCTTCGGGGCCAAAGTCTGTTAGCTCTCCAACCGTGGGCCGTGTTGGGCATGAATCGTGTTTGGTTTTGACGGAGTTCGCGATTTGCCTGCCTAGAATGAGAGCATAGGGCAAAGACTTCGTCTTCATGTGTTGTACGGCGGTGTCCAGCTCGCGCCGCAGCAGCTCGGAAGTGGGAGGGAAGAGTGCGTTCTCCACGCCAATCAGGGACAACGAGTCGCGAGTGATTTGGCCCATTAAGTCATGCTGCGGCTCATCTGCGAGGCTGGGTTCTCCCCGCCAGGAAATAATCAATAACAAGGGGATGCGGAAGGTATAGTTCATCGAAGTCAGTGGATTCATCATGTTGCCGATTCCAGAATTCTGGCACAAGACGACAGGGTTTCGGCCAGCCAGATAGGCCCCGGCTGCGATGCCAATAGCTTCTCCTTCATTCGGTGCAGCAAAGAAAAGGCCGCCGTCCCGGCCTTGAAGGGCTGACAGTAGAGACTTCAGGAGTGTACAGGGAACTGCCAGATAGGGATCAAACGAGTGGTCCGAAAGACAGCTAACAACCTCCACCGCGTCGATCACTATGATGTCCTCCGGATAACTAGTGCCTGTCCATATACAACACCCGGACACGAGCTCCGTCGCGACGGGCCGCCTGTAGCAACTGTTTGACATGCATTGTAGCCCGGCAGGCTGCCACTACTCGCTTGAGGTGCCGTACTCCTTTTCCGGTCACCTTCATCAGATCCAGCCAATCATCATCCTTGTGCCGGCCTTCCGCATAGCAAGGAGAGGTTGAGTCGTTTTCAAAGCCCTGAACAGTGATCTCGGAGGGCCGGCTCGTCGCGGCATTCGTGTTTATTGACGCAGTCTCTCGTGTATTCACCACGATAACGATGTCCCCCGGCGTGTCCTTAAGTGCCTCCAAGATGCTGGTATCGAAAGCACTACTATTCGGAATGATGATGGCCGGCCCATTGAGTTGATCCAAGAGCCGGCAAAACGCCACCTTCCGTCGCTCACTTGACCCATTGCTATTGTCGCTAGAGGAGTCGTCAGCAGTTTTCAGTTCAAAGCAGACTATGTTCCTGATACCAACACCGCGCAGTGCCTCCTCCGCACTACATTTCACATGTCGAGGTGCTCCGTTGTTATTCGTGGCAGGCGACAAGATGCCGGCATGTCTCGAGGAGGAGTTGAGTACATCCACAACATAGCCCCGCATAAAGCGATCTTTTGGCAGGTATTTCTTACCGGCCCTGCTCAGTTCGGGTAGGCGCTGGAGCCGAAAGACTTCGCGAATGGGAGCGATGTGAGACTCCGCCTGTACGACTGAACTGCGCTGGTGGATTTCTCGCGCGACTCCTTGCATAGCGGCGATGCTGGCTCGTAACACGTGGTTGGCCCAAACGACCAGGCTCACCCCCAGGTTTTGAAAGAGGGTCGCCGGCGTGTGATAGTAACTCGTGGGGACAATTACGACTGGGCACCGGTTCCTCCAATGCCGCATGAAGGAAGCGATCTCGCCGGCGCCGCGCGACTTGCTATGAACCAGGATGGCGTCAGCACCAGCCCGGCGATAGGCTTCGGCGCGCTTGAGGGCCTCGTCCAAGCCCAGCCCCGCGATGAACGCTTCCACGCGCGCGATAACGGTGAAATGGGGATCGGTCTGCGCGTCCTTTGCGGCGCGAATCCGACCGCAAAACTCGTCGATATCCGCTAATTCCTGGAATTCGGGATGAACAAATGAATTCGATTTAGGAAATAGCTTGTCTTCTATACAAACGGCTGCAATGTTGCGGCTTTCTAGTTTGTGGATTAGCCGCCTGACGTTGTTGTAATTTCCATAACCTGTGTCAGCGTCCAAGAGTATGGGAATATTCGTGGCATCGCTCATGAACTCGACGGTCTCTAAAACTTGAGTCCAACTCAACTCATTGCAATCCCGCACTCCCATGGCGGTCGAGATAGCCAATCCGCCCGCCCATATCGCTTTGCAACCTGCCTCCTCTACGATCCGGGCGCTTAAAGCATTGTGCGCTTCCATGACAAACTCCACATGCTTCGTCGTTAAGAGTTGTCGGAAACGTGTCGTCTTTTTCATCATGCTCTATACCGATCGTGGCCTTTGCTTAGCTGATACGACAGTTGGTGCATCGGTTGACGATAGCATTCGCCAGCTTGGTAATGAACGGATCTGAGTCTGGCATTCTGAGCTCTCTCAAGAGCTGGTTACGTACCATCCTCATTTCGAACCGAATGATTATGAATCCATTTGGCGCGTGCGAGATGGAACGCTACCTGGTGCGTCCTTACTGCCAATTACAAAGAGGACAGCCACGCCTAGGGAGCATCGACATCATGGTGGCAGCCGTAATACCACTTTCAGCGCCACCGGAGGCCAAGCATTGTATCACGTACACCAACCTGCACAAGTCGTTTCCATGTTGTTCCGAAAACCCTCACCCGCTACAGCCACCAAGTCGTTGATCTATTTCGTGCCGCCTAACCGATAATTCTTGTTCCGAGATCATGTGGCTTCTGGTCCACTTACCGTTCAGGTCAGCAGCCGAAACGTCGCTTGTGTAATGGCGATATTACGTAAGCTACACTAGCTCGTCCCCCCGAGCGGTGTTGCTTAGCATAAGTCACGGCTGCCGACGATACGGGTTGTTGCTGCGCCATCAGCCATTATCCGAACTAGCGGGTTGGTCTTCGTCGCTGACGATACAGGGCGGCCACGGGCGCCAGTAGCTTCTCTTCCGGGATCTGTTCCGTCACCATTTGGCCGCCCGCTTTGAACAGTCGGTAGGCCCTCGCGTACTCCTTAGACTTGATGACTTTGTAGAACCGCCCGTCAATGAACATAAGGGCGCAGTTGTTCTCAATCGCGATCCCCACGCCACCTGTTTTCCGGATCATTTCCCGGAAGTCCTTCCGCCGGGCAACCCCTCGGGTCCTGCTGTTGTAATGCGGGCAATGTACTCCCCTTATAAGCCCGAGGCCTTTCACCTTGATGTACTTCCAGTTCTTCGGACTGGTGAACGACATCGAATCAGAATGTCCGGAGTCAAACCAACAGATTGCGCCTGCGCTGATGCCCGAGAGTACAGTCCCTTTCTCGTATGCCGATTTCAGCAGCTTGTCGACGCCGACGCGGCGCCACACCCGCATCATTTGCAGCGTGTTACCCCCTCCAACATAGATAATGTCGGCCCACCGAATCTTTCTTCCAATCTCGTTGGGTGAGATCTGCCCGGTGATGAGGAACAGCACGTCAGTCTGGCATTTGAGGAAGCCGCCAAAGTATTCCCGCACGTGCTTCCAATACCTCTCTGAATCGGAGCTGGCGGTCGGAATGAAGAGGAGTTTCGGATGCTTCTTCCGCGTAAGGCGGATGATCTCTCGGTCGATTGGAGCGGTTCCCCTTGTCCGTATCTCCCCGCCACCGATGGCAACGATTGCCCTTTGCATCTCGCCATTCTAGTCGAGATCAGGGGTTTTATCGCCTATTCCTCCGCAATGAAATCGGGCCCAAAATGCAGTATTGTTGAAGCGCCGCGTTACGCTGACAAACTTCTTGTCGAGTAATCGGGAACTGCCGTAGCCGGCCACAGCGCGCACCGGCTAGGGCGTGATCTCCCAGACCACACCATATCCCTGTGAACCGCCAGCGGAGGCGGTGCCATAGAGCGCATCGACCACACCGTTCGTGTAGTGGAGAGACACATTACTGATCGGATATGAGCCGTCGCTGCTACCCGTAAAATCGTAAAGGTCCTGATAGGTGTAGTTCCCATTGGAATAGAGCAACTCGAAAACGTTACCGGCTCCATTCGCACCGTCGCACATAGTAGTGCCATAGAGATTACCGCTGGTGTCCATCGTAAGACTGGCCCAGGGACCTGGACCTGGCACGAAGCCCTCTCCAAGCCCAGGCGCAGGACAACCGCTTTGTTCGGTCCCGGTAAAGGTGTAAAGCGGGGTAAACGCGCCCGAAAGTGATAGCTTGAAAACCACACCGCCGTTGCCGGCGCCGCCAGCACTAGAGGCGCCATAGAGATTCGAGAACGACGAGTCAAAGATCACGCCGGCAATGGGATACCCTGCGTCGCTTCCTCCCGGGAAGTTGTAGAGGTCGCTTAGCGCACCTGGAAGCGCGAGCTTGTAAACGGCGCCGAATCCGCCCCCAAATACACCCTCTCCGCCGTATGATGCAGTGCCATAGAGATTGCCGGCATTATCCAAGGTCACGCCGCTAAACGGGAGGATTTCACTCCCTACGACCTCCCCGAAATTCCACAGAACGCTATCCGTCCAACTTCCGCCGGAGGGGCTTAGCTCAAAGATGACGCCACAACCGGTAACTAAGCCGCCGCAGAAGCCTCCGTCGCCGTAACGGCCGCCGAGGGGAGCCGTGCCGTATATGTTCCCGTGTTGGTCGAAGACCAAATCGGCAAATTGAGGCCATGCCCCATTGCTTTGCGCGAACGACCACACCACTGTTTCCCTCCATGTGCAGGAGGTTG
>Ga0335081_10017038_pt1 | contig 11771 bp, 9 predicted proteins | sample Lox_Sample_35_FD_206713 | JGI IMG/M metagenome (GOLD analysis project Ga0335081, IMG submission 206713) | Soil microbial communities from Loxahatchee National Wildlife Refuge, Florida, United States - Lox_Sample_3.5 | ecosystem: Environmental > Terrestrial > Soil > Wetlands | place: USA: Florida... | reverse complement strand
CGAACTGGTGGTGGCCGTTCCGCAAGAACGTCAGCGTTCACGCCCTTGGCGGCTGCGTGCTGAGCGACAATCCGCCCGAGGGCGTCACCAGCGCGGCGCCGGGCACTTTCGGCCAGGTCCACGGCTATCGCAATCTCTACGTCGCCGACGGCGCCATCGTCCCCAATGCGGTCGGCGCCAACCCGACCGCGACCATTTCCGCGCTGTCGGAGATGGTGGCCCAGGGCATCACCGGCATCGCGCCGACCGCGGCGCTGTGACGGGCGCGGCACCACGGAGCGTTCCGGCACCGTCCGGAGCTTTTGCAAAGAGGAGGCGAAGTTGACCAAGCGATCGCTGATCTTGGCCGGCGGCGGGCTGAAAGTCGCCTATCAGGCCGGCGTCCTGCAGGTCTGGCTCGACGAAGCGGGGCTGACCTTCGATCATGCCGACGGCTGCTCGGGCGGCGTGTTCAATCTGGTGCAGTATTGCCAGGGCGCAAGCGGCACGCAGATCGCCAATAGCTGGCGCGATTTCCCGGTGCTGCACTCGCTGTCGCTGAACTGGCGGCAATATCTGCGGCTGTTCTGGGCCGAGTCGCTGATGACCTACGACGCGTTCCGCCGGGCCGTGCTGCGCGGCAAATGGGCCATCGATTGGGACAAGGTTCGCGCCAGCAAGCTGCTCGGCACGTTCAACACCTACAACTTCAGCAAAAACCAGCACCTCGTGCTCACCCAGGAGCAGATGAACGAGGACCTGCTCGTCGCCTGCGTGACGCTGCCGATGTGGTTTGCGCCGGTGACGATCGGCGGCGACCGCTACATCGACGCGGTCTATCTCACCGACGCCAACCTGATGGAAGCGATCAGGCGCGGCGCCGACGAGCTCTGGATCATCTGGACCGTGAGCCGCAAGCAGATCTGGGGCGGCGGCTTCATCAACACCTATTTCCAGATCATCGAAATGAGCGCCAACGGCCGGCTCAAGGAGGATCTCGACCGCATCGAAGCCAACAACAAGGCGATCGCCGCGGGCGAGCGCGGCGAATTCGGCCGCCGCATCGACGTGAAAATGCTGGCGGCGGAAGTACCCCTGCACTACCTGATCAACTTCAAGAGCACCGGCTTCACCGCCGCCGTCGAGCAGGGCATCGCCGATGCCCGCGCCTGGTGCCGGGCGCAAGGCATTCCGCTCAAGGCCCCGGCCGGCAATCTCCTCGAACTGACATTCGACGAGACCATGAAAGGCGGCTTCGCGCTGGGCGCGACCGATCCCGAGCAAGGCCGTCAGCAAGGCGACGCCCAGGGCACCACGCTTGCCATGCACGCGACGGTGCGGGTTTCCGATCTCGACCGTTTTCTCAACGTGCGGGATCATCCCGGCGGCCTGACCGGAACGATCGACTTTCCGCCGATCGGCGTCGGCATGAAAGCGACGACCGGAGTGTTCAACCTGCTCGAGCCGGACCCTGCCGCAGCCGCCAATTTGCCCATCGCCGATGTCGTCAAGTTCTTTGTCTACGAGCTCGGCTTCGAGCACGGCGGCAAATCCTATTACCTAGCCGGCAAGAAATACGTCCGTCGGGGCGGCGATCCGTTCAGCGAAACCACCACGCTTTACACCACGCTGCACGAGGGCCGCGACGCCAGCGGACCGATCGTCGGTGCCGGCGTACTCAGGCTCGGCGTACCGGAACTGATCGCGCTGCTCAAAACCGTTCGCGTGCACAACGCGCAGAACAAGCTCGACGCGCTGGCGGCGCTCGAAAGGTTCAGCAAATTCTTCCTGGGCGAGCTGTGGGAGCGCTACGGCATCCATCTGAAAAGGCCGTGACGGCCGCCGCGCCGTTCATCGGCACCGGTCGAAGCACATAGGTCCGCCATGCCCGAACGATACATACAGTCCAACTGCAAGGACATGCAGGATCTGGCCGGCCTGTCGCGGTCGACCCTGCTGTCCTACATGCAAAAGCAATCGCAGCCGCGGAGGCCGCGCCGCAAGGCCGCGGGGCTGGCGCCGACGAGCTATCCGCTCTTGGCGGCATTCGCGCCGCAGCGGCTGTTCACCTGGATCCGGGAGTACGTGTCCCATCGCCTCGGCCGCCGGCATCCGTTTCTGACTTACGCGAAGTCGCATGCCGACCAAGGCGTCTACCGGCTCGAAGGCGACGGCGAGGTTCGCATCGCGCTCGCCGGCGACTGGGCCACCGGCACCGATGAGGCGAGCGCCGTCGCGCGCCTGATGACGGCGTTCAAGCCGCACTATTCGATCCATCTCGGCGACGTCTACTATGTCGGCGACGACGACGAAGTCGGCGAAAATTTTCTCGGCATCAAGAATCCGAAGAACAACTTCGCGCCTTGCCTATGGCCGCCCGGCTCGCGCGGCAGCTTTGCGCTCACCGGCAATCACGAAATGTACGCGCTCGGCTACGCCTATTACCAAAAGATGCTGCCGGCGCTCGGCATCAACGCGGGCGGCCGGCCCGCCAGGCAGAAGGCCAGCTTCTTCTGCCTGGAGAACGAGCACTGGCGCATCATCGGCGTGGATACGGGTTACAACTCGATCGGCTTGCCGGTGCTCGAATACATCTTCCAGCCGAGCTGCGCGCTGCGGCCCGAGCTGATCGACTGGCTGCGCGACGTGGTGCGGCCGCGTAAGGACGATCCGCGCGGCATCATCATTCTCGGTCACCATCAGGTCTACTCGAGCTACGACCATTGGTATCCGAGGCAGGCCAGGCAGCTTAAGGAGTTCTTCGCCGGCCCGGTGCTGTGGTTCTGGGGCCACGAGCATCGGATGGCGATCTACCAGCCGTACACCGTGCGCGGCGGCATTCCGGCGTTTGGGCGCTGCATCGGCCATGGCGGCATGCCGGTCGATCTGCCGCCGGCGCAGCCAAAGCACACGCAGTGCGTCGTCGAGTTCACCGACGACCGGCACTATCCCAACGACGAGAATCTGACGATCGGGTTCAACGGCTATGCCGAGCTGACGCTCAACGGCAACCAAGCCGCGATCGGCTATGTGGACGTCCACGGCAAGCGGATCTTCTCGGAGGTCTGGGTTGTGAACAACGGCGCGCTGCAGCGAACGCAGGCGCAACGCGGCTGAGCATTTAGCGCGGCCGTAACCGCCCGCTCCACACGTTCGTCAGTAAGCAAGGCTCGGCGGGTTGGCGCGGCAAAAAGCTCAGCGGGATGAATGGCTTCAACAGTTACGCGCAAAAATGAACCCAACTGTTGAAAACGGGCGCCGGGTTATTCGGGTAGAGGGCCAGAACGGGCGCAGAGCGAGTCTCCTGGATGCAGACATATAATATGTATAGGTCCTGACTTGCCGGTTTTACGGAAATCGCGCTTTGCGTCTGATTGCGGCGCCCCGCGGCCAAACAGATACTTGAGAACACTGCACGCTAACCGACCGCGACCTAGCCTTCCTTGTTGGCTTCGTTCTGCCAAGGCAAATCACGCGGTTGGGTTCGTTCTGCCAAGCCGGCTGGTTGACCCGATCCTATGCGCCTATAGATTGCATCATCGCACTATTTCTATCAACGGCACATTTCGGCAATTCGGCGGGCGGAAATACTGCGGCTATCGGCGCCGACGCGCACCGCAGATTTCATAGACGTGACGCCAAAGCGCTGCCTGCGGGAGCGGGGGATTACCGTTTCCTGGTCCCTCATGTATCCATACGCCAACATCATTTCCGCCATGCGTCGTATCACTGGTGAGCGACAGTCCGGTCACACCGCCCAAACTTCTTCGCTAAATTAAATTTATGTGCCGCGTCGCCATCAGTGCGTTGATGTTGGTCGAGGCGGAGTAGCGAGAACGGTTCGACGAAATAAAGCTTTTTGCGCAAAATGTCTAAGCGATTTGGCGTTTGCGTTTAATCCTCCCGCAAGTCCGACTGCTCCAAGGTTCAGGTCAGTGGAGGTCTTGAGATGCAAACCTTCGGTGAGCAAATTCAGGAGTGCTACCGGCGCGTGGACGACTGCACGCATGGGGCAGCGCGGGCGCGCAACCCGACCGAAATGGCCGGTTTCCTCGACATGCGCAGCCGCTGGCTGCTTCTTGCTCAAAGCTACGAGTTCTTGGAGCGGCTCTCCCGGATAGCGGACCCATCTCCTTCCTCGAGTTAGTCGGCAGCCGGTCATCTCCACTGCGGCGTCGATAAGAAGGTACTCTCCGTCGAGCGACCAGTTTATGAAAAACTTGCCAAGAGTCGGAACGGACGCCTCAGAAATTGGGCGGATATTATCCACAAGCCACGACCGTACAAGCCTTGGTCACACGTAATTGGTCGTCAAGAGATCTCAAGCCAGCATTATCCAATGTGCAGTCTTACGAGTACCTCCGATCGCCGACCCTCCGTCAGCCACATGCCGTGGCCTGCAGTCCGTCATGGGAACGAGTACGATGAAAGCGATTGCTACGATTCGCTTGTAAGAGAGCTGCGGAGATGTGGAGCTCTAAATGATCCGCGTGCGTCCAAATATCGGACGAGCTCTCTCGATGAATACATGAGATCCGAGGTGGGACGCAGCATCCACCGAATTCGGATGTTGCGTCGGATCAGCCGCCCTCTTGATGGTCCAATGCTAACCGCCGACGAACTGCGTAAGCTTGGCAGAGCATTGGCCGAGGTTGCGTTCACACCAGTACAAGCTACGGCGGCTCGCGAGCTGGCAGCGCTCGATCACGAGCCGCCCGAGTTAGCGAACGCAATCAAATACCACTGCGCCGAGGAGGCATGCTACCTCATCGGATGCTTCTCGAACAACCCGAGGGATCATATAGGTCGTTCAGAGCGCGGCGCGTTCTGCGTCACTACCAAGAAACTCTATGAAGTGGCCACCGGCGAAGTCAATGCCGACGTATCCCGCGCCTGTGATCATGTGCTTAAGAACTGGCGCCGATTCGCATCAAAAAAATAGTTGCTTACCGGACTGGGAGCACGACATCGCTCCGCCTTCAGCCACCCCCGCTATTCGGACTGGTCTCGGCCCTTACCCCATCGCCAAGCAATTCCGCGCGTCATGGTGTTTTAGACGTTGGCCGCCGTCCGCGGACTGACGGGGCACATAGCCAAAGATTTCCTGGGCCAAATCGACAAAGCCGACGCGCTATTGGACATAAAATTAAAATAAAGGGCGGCCAAGACCGTAAGCTGCGGAACTCGGTCAAGGCCGCCAGCTCATTGGGTTTGTCGCCCCCAAGCGAGCCGACCGAACCACTTAAAGGTGGAATGTTAAGTTTAGCTTGCCCGATGAGTCAGGAAATTCCTGACGCTGATCCCTTTGATTCGGCGATGGGACGCGTGGCCGACGTCGAGAGCAACAGTGTCAGGACGAGCATCCTTCCCCTGTGGATGGCCCAAGGGCTAAGTCGCAACGATACGATTCGCAGTGATATAGCCGAGATTGCTTATTCCGATGCCGTCCTGCCGAATTGGGAAGCCCGGCGTCGGGTTAAGCGCACGACGCCGCGGCACTGATTGCCGTCCAGTCATCAAAACGGACCAACACGGTGGCAAAAGTCAGAAACATCAGCAGGTGGGGCGGCTGGACCGTTCGCATCATCACTCCCGGCAGACCGTCGAGCGAGCGGCTTTTCTTTGTCTATGAATTCAATCGGTCGAGCGCTGTTGAGTTGGCTCGAGCCAAGGTTCCGGCACGACCAGGCGAGTTATGCGAAGCGGTCGCGAGATTGGATATCCACACTTTAGTTGATAGCGGCATGAAGCCGGGTGACGTAAAGCAGTCCGGGCATCGTCGCGTTCAATCCCACTGAGCAAGACATGTAAGATGTGGCCGACAGGAGCGCGGTCCTCATAGCGCCAGCAGCGCCATACTTTGAGTGCAGGAAAGGCCCGGCCAGCAATTGACTGCCGGCCGGGCAAGTGGGGAGGAAATGCCCCATTGGAAAAGCCCAAGAAGTACGCCCTATGGCATGATTCGCTAGATTCATTGGCACCAGATCGCAGTGTGTATGCGCGCCTGCGGCCGCAACGGCGCCAAATGCGGAAATTTTCACGCCGATCGCCCGCGTTAGCGGTGACAGGCAGCCATACACTGGCGTGCTACGAGCGTGCCGCTATAATCATTTGCGGCTGGGTAAGCGCGCAGAGCGTGCTATCTCCATGCTCAGTCGCTCCGGGTGCGCGTAAGGTCAGCCATGTCGAAGCGAGCAAGCACGATTCCCCTCCATCTCCGACAAGGATTTCATCAGGCCGTTGAGGACTATGCCCTATGGACGCCGAGCGTGCCGGAGCGTGAAATACCCGTGGGCTTCGGGTTATATTCAACGACTGCCATTTGCGACCTGATCCAGGACGAATTTACTTGTCCGCTGCCCAAAGATATTGTCGATCGACTCTTTTCTTATCTGGGCGCCCCCTCGTATCGTGACCTTGCTGAAAAACTTTCGGTAAGTCCCAACTATGCGACTGGCGCGCAGTGCCTTCGCATTTTGATGGAGCGCGAAAAGGCAAAAGGACGGCGGCCACGGGAACTACGCGAGAATCGTTAAGCAAGCAAAACCCTGAAGTCCCGGCCCGGCACCCAAGACACCGCCGTCTTCCGCTGGCCGCCTACTATCTTGCTAGCGTTGATCAACACACATCCATCCTAATCCGCGTTTTGCGCGATCTGCAAAGCGACGACCAACTTGCTGCCCAAGTCTTTGACGGTAGGAACGATCGCCACCGGGATCGCAGAGGCGAGCAGCTCGTATAGGATGGCCGCTGCGCCGGACCGATCGTTCAGGAAGCGCCGCATCTGATTCAACATTGGGGTGAGGAGACTTAGCAACGGCGTGAGGCGGCAATTGGTAGCAGAGGCTCTATGGTAACCGGAGCCCGAACTTGAATTAAGAGTAAACCGGTAAACAGCCATCGGAGCATCGACGACCTGAAGCATCGACGACGCTCGGAGTCTTGCACCACATTGCGCGTCACCCAAAAGCCGAGAAACACGCGGCAACGCGTTTGCTTCTTGGGCACTGATAAAGGGGTGGTCTTCCTCCCGCGACTTGCCCGGCTGGCGGCAATGCCCGGCTGGGCCTTTTGAGGCGTATGCCGACGCACCGGTAATTTGCGAGCCAGATGTGCGCCCTTGTCGGAAAATTTCTGGCTCCTACGATCTGGCCCCGATCGAGCTTCAAACCAAACAAGACCCATTTATATGCATCTTTGGGGGGCGCGGGCCCGGACGGCGTTGACCCGCTGTGGGCGCTTTCAGTCGGGGGGGTGTTAAACACCTTTGGACAACCGCCACACGATCTGCGACGTCGCGCCTTAACGTAAACAGCGTGACTTTTTCTTGACAGCGTCCTCCGGCTGCGCAATTTAGACGCCTCAACTTGGGGAACAGTAATGAGTGTCCGTCAACCAAACACAACCGACATTTATATTGGCAAGCGCCTGCGCATGCTGCGCTTGTCGAAGGGCTTGAGCCAGACCGACATCGCCAACCAGCTCGGGATTACGTTCCAGCAGATCCAGAAATATGAGAACGGGAAGAACCGGATCGGGGCGGGTCGTTTGCAGGAAATGGCCAATCTCCTTGGCGTTTCGGCCGCGTACTTTTTCAAGGACGGGCCACGGGTCAAAAACATTAATCCGGCCGAGGCATCGGCGACCGACTTGCTCTCGAAGAAGGACAGTCTCGCGCTGACCCAGGCGTTCAACAAAATCCGCGACCGGGCCATCCGACGCTACGTGGTCGATCTCATCGAGCAGCTCGCGCACAGCTACTGACAACGGCCTCGACTACGCGCCCCCGCGGCTCTTGTCACCGGCGAGCGGACTAATCTGCCTGTTCAGGCCTCCAGCAGATGTCGCGCGATTGGCCATGCACGAGTGCTTGCAGTCCACCGCCCCCGGTCGTCGTGGGTTAGCCAACGGGCTTGCTGGCTGCTACGGTACGCTTGTGCGGCGTTATCGCGGGGGACAAAAATGTCAGTAATGGACGTCGTTGAGTCCTTCCGGAAAAGCGCGGTCCCCTTTCGGAGACAAGTGTCGATTAGGCGCGATGGGCAGGATTTCGTTGTGGCCTATCAACCCGACAACGTCGTCGTTTTCAGGCATAGTGAGGCCGGCAAGCTGCGGAAGATGTGTCACTCCTTACGATGGGAAATCGTAGGCGACACGGTGCCTGAGCCCGGCGACATCAAATCTTGGTAGATTGCGCGCCAATCGACTGCAATAGCCAAGGCTATTGGCACCGGCCGCGCCAAGCGGTTAAATGCCGGTGACGGGCTAGGCCCCATTCTTCTTGTCCAGCCCTTCCGTTTCATGAACTTGGCTCCGGCGCCGAAGCCGGGGCCCTTTTATTGCCAAAGCCGTATCGGCATACGGTTCGTGCGGGTGACGGTACTCGAATCCGCTGGGGCGTGAAGTCGGTTCTTCACTCGACGGCGCGAATTCTGAACCTTCGTTGTGGTCAGCGTGCGCCGAGCGCCGTTCGGAATAGGGCAATGATGTCTTTCCGAATGCCGGGGGTGACCTTGTGCTTCACTCCCGTGTAAAGCTTGAATTGCGCGCGGTGTAGCCCGGCGTCGTGGTACAGCTTTTTCGCGGAGCACCACCGCCGCAGGATGCTGTTGCCGAACAGGCGTTCGATGAGTGCCGTGTCGCGGGCGGCGTAGTTGTCGGGTTGACCCACCGTGTCTTTGTCGTCGAGATGACCGCGAAAAAATAGGAAGCGAACGCGTCGGAGTGCTGCGATATCGACCGGGAGCCCAGTGAGTTCTTTGACGTCGGCGATACCGACCGGGTAGCGTAACTTCGCACCTCGCTCGGCCGCAACCGGCGCGACTGGCCAGCTTCCCGGTGCCCCCACGGCCGCGGCGAGCACTCGATCGGGGTGTAGCACAGCGAACCGATTAGTGAACTGGCCTGCCGCCGAGAGCCCGGCCATCAGCACACGTCGTCGGATCGGCCACCCGTCGGCCTTGAGCCTCTTGCGTGCGTCATCGATCATCGCGATCAGTTGCAGGTCGACGCGGCTGAGCATCTTCTCCGGTATGTCATCCAGGGTCGCCCGTGTCAGCGCCTGGAGCTGCAGGTTGGAGGCGATCTTCTTCAGATTCGGCCGCGGAAACAGCGGCACGAGGATCGGCGTGCCGAGACTTTCCGCGATCTTGATGGCCTCGATGTCCTTTGGATTGACGAGAGCGCATGTTGCCCAGGCGCGGATAACCTGGAGGTCATCGGTCACCTCGGTGTTGTCCGGCACAACGAGCAGCGTGTCAGCGCCGGGCAGCCTGTGCGGACCCGCGACCGGCGCCGACGGCCTGACGAGCAGATACGGCCAATAGTAGCGATCGTTTAGGTCCGCCGCGTCGGGTTTCGCCGGATATTCGGTCAGCCCGGCGATGGTGGCAGAGCAGCTGCTGAACAGGGACTTGATCCCAATCACCCCGTGCACACGCGCTCCGTCGCTCGCATGTAGCTCGACGACGTACTTCCTCCCAGGGGCCAGCACTCCGACAAGGGTCTGCTCGCCGCGCCGCCCCGGTGGCCACGACACCACGGGCGAGCGATCGCCGTCGTGCAATTCCAATAGCTGCATCGTGAAGGTGCCGTGCGCGGTCGCGAACCACAGCGAGATCATGCTCTCACCGTTGGGCGGCACCTCTATTTCGGGATGCTCGGGATCGAAGACGACGATTTTTTTCTTTTCGAAGTCCTGATTGATGAGCTGGTCGTACCGCCAGCCAGTTTCGTCGACAAGTTGGGCGTCATCTGCGGGCGAAACCTCGGGCGGAACCTGCGAGTTCCCTGGCGCACCGGCACCGATCTGCGCGCCGGCAGCGTCGAGGCAGAAGCCAGAGGCGATGCCCACGATTATGAGAAGCGGCTGCAACAGCCTGCAGCCCTGGCTGACCAGAGATCGAATAGTCGACGCCGAGAGGGCTGCAACACCCGATCGGCGTTGCCGTCGCGCCGAAGGTAATCCCAGGCGCTCGATTGCAAGGGTGGCCGCTGGCCGGGGGTATCCTCTTTTGGTCAGCATCATCAGCTGCCGCTCACACAGGTTGCTGCCCGGAATTGCGCCCATCCCGTAGCGACAGGGCGCGCGCTCCGTCACGCCTCCCCCGTAGGTCTGTCTCGATTTCCATAGATGGCCGCTCTACCCAGAATCTCCCCAAGCTGAGCACGTTGGGCACGGGCGTTTTCGGCGAACCCATCCGATCCCTCGTCGAAGAAGCTTTCCAGGTCCACTTCGACAATTGTCTTAGAAAACATGGCGCGTCTTGATTTTGATTCAGATCAACTTGCGGTCGAGGCTGGATGTCATACTTATTCGGCGAACAGGCGACCCATTCCGAATTGAGCCGACGGGCAAGAAGGCTACAATGCGGACACATGCGATCGTCCTATTCCGATCCTCGGCGACTGCGTTCCGGGCTACGAGGCAATCAGCTGGCAAGGGGTTGGCGCACCGCGAACAACTTCAGCCGCAATCGTCGACAAACTCAACAACGAGATCAATGCAGCGCTCGCTGCCCGAAGATAAGCGCCCAAATCGTCGAGTTGGGCGCGACATCGTTCGCAAGCTCATTCGCCAACTTCGGCAAATTCATCTGCGATGAAATCGACAAATGGCGCAGGGTGATCAGAAGTGCCGCCATCAAGGCGCAGTGAGCTGTTAACTGACGATTTAGTCGCGTGCCGCCTGACCTTTCATTAACCACGGTCGGCAAAGTCTGATTTCTTGGAGACGCAATTATACGATTTCGTTGTGTATTTTGGCTGTTTACGCCTGATGCTGGGGACGCTGCGCTTTTTGCTCGCCTTGATGGTTGTGTTCTCCCATCTCACGGGAAGCGCATACGTTGCCCATTTTGGGTTCTATGCAGTGCGTGGCTTCTTCGTGCTGTCAGGCTTTCTGATAACCGCAGGACTGAATGAATTCTACGAATTTGACGCCAAGCGATTTTGGGCAAACCGATTGTTGCGGCTGCTGCCAGCGTATTATGTCACGTGCATACTAACCTTGCTGATCATCGGCCGCTTTCCGAACGAGGCCGCCGCTTACCTCCCCTACTGGAAGTCCGGCAATTCAGAATACGGAACCGTATTCAATCTGTTGGTGCTACCTCTCGAATATCCCGACATGCATTTCCGCCTCGTGCCGCCTTATTGGTCGGTCGCGGTCGAGTTGCAGATGTATGCGCTGCTGTTCATTGCGGCTGCGCGCAGCGAGAAATTGGCCATTGCCACGCTGTGGTTTGGAGTGATCTACCACCTCGCCTGCATGTATGGCGAACTGGGCTTCGGTGCTCGCTATACGGCAGCCCCCTCTGCAGCCCTGTCTTTTGCCGCCGGCGCAGTGACTTATTTTTGGACGAAGAAGGGAGCGCTCGACGTCTCTCCGAGATGCGCCGCGCTTGCCTTCATCTTATGGCTTGCAAATGTGGTCGCGGCAAAATTCGTGCTTTCGGATGAATATGCCTGTGGTCCCGGCTATTATTTCGCGACGTTTCTGTTCGTGTTCGTCGTGGCTGGGCTGGCGAAGGTCCAATGGAGGCCTCTCATGGCGCAAGTCGATCGCGCACTTGGTGAGATTGCCTACCCGACCTTTCTGCTTCAGTGGCTTGCCGGGTTCCTTACGGCGCTTGCCATAAGCCCCGGACACTGGCGCGGCTGGATGCTCACCTTGGCGACAATTCCGTTACTGCTGTGCATGGCGACCGCGCTGGCGCTGCTCAACAGCAAGTTCATCGAGCCATTGCGACGGATTCTGCGCGACAAAAACTCTTCTCGAATGCTGCCCCAAG
>Ga0335081_10017037_pt1 | contig 11772 bp, 13 predicted proteins | sample Lox_Sample_35_FD_206713 | JGI IMG/M metagenome (GOLD analysis project Ga0335081, IMG submission 206713) | Soil microbial communities from Loxahatchee National Wildlife Refuge, Florida, United States - Lox_Sample_3.5 | ecosystem: Environmental > Terrestrial > Soil > Wetlands | place: USA... | reverse complement strand
TTAGAAAGGCATATACGTCCGTCGACCACGCGATAAATCGATGGGTCAACTTCAAGCAGGAGACTGGAAGGGAGAGACAATCCCCCGATATATTCTTTGCCAGGCGGAATAATGCACTGCAAACCTGTTTCGAGGAACTCCACCGTAATTTTGCTGACGGCTTCCCTTACACGGCGCAACAGCTTTTCGAGGCGTCAATCCAGGCTGAGCCGCCCTTACAGGGAGCCTACATAGAACAACATTACGCGAAACGCCTTTCTGTGACAAGTGGGTCATACGTCCCTCTGATGTTTACTGACGTTCTTCCATCGTACAAATTGTTCGAACAAACTGATCTCCTCGAGGCTCTCGCGACAGTTGAAAAACGCATCATGTACGGCTCTCAGAACGCGGCAAGGCACCATAATCAGCAAAGATCCCAAGCATCTCATGCCTCCGCTTCAGCTGGCAATCGAAACAAGCCATCTCCCCTGCGCCGAACGAATTCTTATCCTCCTTCCCGTGCGTTATTGGCTACGACAGGCAATCCTGACCTCGATTATTCGACGCACAATCGAATTGCGGGACTTACCAGCAGGCATTTCCCTATGCTCAAGACGTTACGAGATATTGCTGGTGTGGATCAGAGCCTTTTGCACGTCCAAGATGGCGAACTCGTGCTAAAAGTCGTCACGGATACGAAACGATTATCGAGACCCGGCAGTATGATCATTGAGACGTCATCGAAGAGAGCGAGTTTGGCGTCGAAAAGAAGTTCGGCGCAAATCTTCGGATCTCCAATACTGACAACCCCCACGACTGGAAAAATAACTTCAAGCGGGCGCAACTCATTCCATCCTGAAAATGGTTCATCAAATCATGTCGATGTCGTCACCAAAGCTGGCTCCTTAGATCGACTCGTAGATGTTCTCGTTCTTGGTATCGAAGACTTCAGTGGCTATCTATTGGAAGATAGCCTTGAAGGAAACGGGAAGAAACCACAGCGATTACAGACCAACATGGACGAATTCCGGACGACTTTCCTAGCCACTTTTCGCAGTTTTTGTTCGCCAACAGTTTTACTTGAGTACATGCGTAAACGTTATATGGCGAGCATATTCGTAGCTGCGCATGTCAACGAAGACGAGGATTCAGAGGATTTCAGTGAATTATTTCCTGACTGGACACCTATTGATCCCCTGAATCATGAAAAAGTCGACTGGCAGCTTGTCGGGAAAATTCAATGTGGTGTGTTGGACACTTTAAGCGTCTGGATTTCACTGTACTTTTCGGATTTTCTCAATATTCCGAGTTTGGGGCTTGAACTAATCCGACTTTTGGATATGGCCCAACAAGAGTTGTCTGTTTGGGAGGCTGTCTGCACCGCCAAACCATACGTCTCTTTTCTCCCAACTCAAATTGGCTCGATGATTAAAGCTCTGCGAAAAGCCTTTTCGGCAACGTATTATCGGCCTGCTTATTACTCATCATGCTACCAAACCCCCGGCAATACGATATTTATGCCTGTCGTCCCTCGTCAGAGTCGAGGCGATCAATTCAACAGCCTTTTCAACGACTTGAACGAAGCCGTGTTGACATTGTACCAGCAAATTTCGATTGAGGATTGGATGGTTGCATTTGAAGTATTCGAGGTTCAAGCCACGGATATCTGCGGATTTTATACTCCTTATGCTTCGGCGCCGACTCGAGAAGAAGATACTCTACTTCGCACCATATTCACAGTTATCACTCAGATTCAACGACCGAGAAACGGTGGACTTCTTATTAATTTCCTTCCGAGATCGCTACGTCAGTTGCATAGGCTACATGAGAATCTCACGGCATGGATCGTTGCGCAAATCACGGATAACAGTCTCAATTTCAGGGATCGCGTCAGCCGTATCGAACAACTCGTAAATTTCCTGCGAGCGAGTCGACAGCGAATGTCATATCTGGACTTTTATACGACGGATCAAACGGTAATCCGTCTGAATGAAGAGCGAGGAGATAATTGTCTGGGCGTCCCGTCATTCATTGCCAGTGCCGTCGCCTCTGCTCTCGTCTCCCCAGAAAGTCGTGTATTCTCGGCGGCATGGTCGAAGGTTTTCGAAGAGGACGAGGAAGAACCGGACGCCATTAGATCTCAAGGCTACGACACGTTAGCAGAATTCGTGTATCGAAAGTCTGTTATCGTCGATTATGGAGCCTCGCGAACCTTGACGCCGTGTCTCGGCTGGATCATGGAACGAATGTTAGAGATTGCGTGTTATGTGCCAAACATGTCATTGGAAAGTACACGATTGATCAACTTTGATAAACGACGGTACATATTCAATCTGATATCCAACATTGTCCCGGCGTCCGACGATCTAGACCCATCCGAAACGCTCGACCAATCACTGCCCTATAATTCGTTTGCGTACCAACTCATCTCATCCGACCTATTATTCCGACGTAACGATCTTAAAACCATTCGCGAAGCCGCTCAAGCAGAGGACGGTTCATCCGAGCATAAATCTCTCCGGCTGTTCAGATCTCTCATCACAGACGAGCAACGTAAGAACCGGCGAGATCAACGTCGCCGCGCGGAAATAGAAAAGCAACTTCGCGACCATCACAAATCCCGACCACTCGGCATCCGAGAGGCGCCGAGTCAGCCTGATCTGCGAGAAGCCGCCCGCGCAGGACGAGACGCAAAAAGTGCTCGTGGCGCAAGAGGCATGTTCCTGAGGACCATCCGACCCTTGTCAATCGCTATTGGGAGTAATCCCTTTGGAGAAAAGCCAGAGCCCAGAGTCGTCGGCGTAGATGAGTTGCCAAAGTCAATGAGCATTGCCCCTGGCACTCGGGCGGCGCAAAAATTGACGCTCGGGGGTGCGACCGTCAGCGGGCGGACGACTTATGAGAGGGAATTTGTTTTTAGTGTGCGAACGGAGGAGGGGCAAGAGTGTTGGTTCCAAGGGACTGATGCGAATGATACAAATGGTTGGGTTCAATTACTGTCGACACTTGCCGTGCAACATCGACCGAACCGGTCGAAGGACTTGCCTCCGGAGCCGAAGCCGGCAAAGGCGTCCCAACCTGGTACGTTGATCTTGTTAGATTTTGCTGATACCTAGTTTTTGGTGTACCTCTTGAGGTCCTTTTGAAACGAGAGAAAAATGAGATTCCTTGGGTTGTCGGTAAACTTCTTGACGACATTGAACGACGAGGTATGCATCAAGTTCATTCAAGTTCTAATCGGAAGGTTTGAGTGAAGTCGGCTTGTACCGGGTTCCCGGATCTGTTTCAAGTATCAAGGCTTTGATCGCAGCTTTGAACGAGAACGAAGAAGTGGACATGGATGATTACCGATGGATTGACGTCAACGTAGTAGCCGGGACCTTCAAGTCGTGGCTGCGTGAACTTCCGACGTCAATCCTGACTCCCGAATTATTCGATAAATTCATCTCGGCGGTCGCACTTCCAGACTTCGAAGAAAAATACTATGCTATACGGGATTTGGTTCATCAATTACCAACAGGACACTTTAACTTATTGCGGCGCATAATTCAGCACCTTAAAAGGTAAATATTTCCTTTAAACAGTGAAGCTTATAGCCAGGGTTGCGGACAACGAATCTGTAAATCATATGAACGCACCAAATCTGGCAATTTGTGTAGCACCTGTAATTGTCAGAACGTCGTCGGGATCAGGATCATTGGCAGGAACAATGGAAAGCATGGGGCGGGCACAAGCGTTAGTACGGGATTTTATTACTCAATGTGACTGGATTTTTGAAAAGTTTGAGGAGGTGGACCCTGGGGAATCGGAAAAGGGCAAGGAACCGGATTCGTCGGAAGCGAAGCATGAGGAACAGGAGGATTATATAGCAGGCGAAGAGTCAACATTGGAGACTCCAGCAGTTGTTGGATCGATTTAGGTTTGTGCAAATGGCGGTCGGAACGCAGTGGTCTTGTACGGTTGGACTGACTGGGCTTGTTTTGGTGCATATTGTGATATCTATTTAGCCAGACTCTCCGTAGTGAATGTTAATGGTAGATATATATTGTTACTCGGTGTCTAGGTTTCATCGACCTAGAAAGGCAGCGACTCCCGCCGCTTTTGTCTTTTTCTACATCGTGAACCTCGCGAAGACACCTCGAACGAGTGTAAGTAAAACCCCACCACTCCTGCAGATTCCGTCTTCTCTCCAAAACATCCCGTTCCGTATATCCATACCTTGTGTATAGTTCCTCTCCCTTCTACATTTCTAGACGTAACGGAAGAAATATTCCGCTCCTCTCTGACTTTCTCGACATTTGAATCGCAAGCGTGATTAAACTGTGACACGGAAGGATACATTGCAGATCCAAAGATTTCCGAATCGACGCCGACCAGAGGTGCCGAGCTCCCGAACGAATTACTGAGATGTCGCGAGAGAAAGGTATACGCGGTTATTTCAACAAGGGCGGCGAGGTCTAGAGGAAGATAGCGTTTTGAAAAGGCGGTATCTGTCCAATCTCGGGGCGAAGATCGATCTCAGGACTCGCTACACAGGACTGGATGTCATCCATTAACAGCTGAACTGTTGAAGGTCCCGTGGAATACTTAAATATGTTAGGACACGTGTGTGTGTGTGTGGAATATCCGTTAACGTCGCAATTGAGACCGAGCTCATGACGCGACTCTACCTGGTCCTCCAAACTAGCTGCTCTGACTGGTCTACATGCCTGTGAGCTCACGCTGCTAACTATAAGTCAGGGAACGTTATTTTGGGAGCACTGGGAATTTGCTTGTCAGAGTGTTTGTGTAGATAGTAACCTCTTAAAAGTCAAGGACAATATTTAACGAAAATCTTGGGGCACCGCAACGTCTTCAACCTCAAAAGTCAAGACGAGGAGGGAGAAGATGGCGATGGCGGCCAAGCCATACTATGGAGCAGCGAACTACATAAAGACGGAAGAAGCGATAACAAAGGATGAAGGGGAAGGACGCAGACGAAGAGTCGGCACCCGACGAACCGTCGACTATGGCTGCACAAACACAACTTGGCTCCTGGAGAGGCTCTGTCAACGGAATGCTTATGATTTGAACCCAATGCGACCCGCCCTCAACGACGTAATAAATGTATTTCCGAAAAGTTGATCATATAATTGATATTAGTTGAAACCGGCGGCTGCGTACTTTAATAATCCAGCAACATCATTAGCAATAAAATACGTTCATACATCCACAAATAAGAACAAATATCCCGTGAATGTCGTAAAGGTATCACGCGTCCGCAAGCATGTTACCAGTTCAGGTGCTAATGGTAGTGGACTCCAGAAGGGCGGCGGCTCCTGACTGGAGCGAGCAGTGGTGAATTCACGCTGTGGAATGGGATGCAGTTTAATTTTGAAACCATTCTACAGGCTCACGATGAGGCTGTGCGATGTCTGCAATGGTCTCATAATGGAGATTGGTTGTTATCGGGCGATACAACGGGGATTATAAAGTACTGGCAGCCAAATATGAATAATGTCAAAGTCCTTGCCGCACATCGGGATGCTGCTGTACGAGACGTCTCGTAAAGTCCTTAATGATTAATGTCTAATATCCAGGTTTTCACCCAACGACACCAAGTTCGCAAGTGCAGGAGACGACAATCTGATAAAAATTTGGGATTTCAACGAAGCCGTCGAACAACGCACCTTGACAGGTCATGGTTGGGAAGTCCGTTCCGTCGCCTGGCACCCCATAAAAGGTCTCATCGCATCAGGGTCGAAAGACAATCTCCTCAAACTATGGGACCCCCGAACATCCCGTTGTCTCTCAACCCTCCACTTCCACAAAAACACCGTCGGAATGGTTCGATTCCAGCCTCAATCCGGGAATCTGCTTGCCAGTGCTTCCCGCGATGGAACATGCCGAATTCTCGATCTACGGACCATGAACGACTTCAAGATTTTGAGGGGCCATGATAAGGATGTCACGTCGGTGTCTTGGCACCCTATTCATACCTCTCTCGTTGTCACCGGTGGAGTAGACGGAGCTATTCATCATTACCTCCTCGACGATATTTCGCCTACGCACAGCCAAAATCAGACTTCGGAAGGTTCAGCCATCACCATGAAACCCACCGCTTCAGTCCAATACGCGCACGAATTTGCCATCTGGTCCCTCGATTGGCATCCACAGGGCCATATTCTGTGTTCTGGATCTAACGACCGGGCCACGCGTTTCTGGGCTCGCACACGACCTGGAGATCCAATGTTCATGAAGGATCGGTATCATTTAGGACAGGAACAAGCGGATGCCCTGGGATATACGCGGCGAAGCGCGCTGAAACGAGAGGAAGAGGAAGAACAGGAGGATGAAAGCAATGCTCTGATCGACCAGCAAATGCCGCTTGCAGATCAGGTTGCTTCCTCGTTCCCAGATGCTACTGCGGTTAACGTTTCTGGGTTATCCGTGCCTGGGTTGAACATGGGGACAGCTTCGAATGGGACGGCACCCATGTTACCTGCTGGATTGGATTTGAGTAATTTGCCCGGACTATTGCAGAGTTTTGGAGGCGCGGGGGGAGCGGCGATGCCACCAGGATTGGGGTTGAATATTCAAGGGTTAAATAGAGGACCACCTCTGCCGATGCAAAATGAAGCCTATCACTCCGAGAAACAGAGAAGCACTCGAGATCGGGATCGGGATCGGGATCGAAGCCGAGACCAGTCTCCCCGACGAGATCGGGATAGGGACTGGCGGGGAAGAAGGGATAGGGACAGGGATAGGGATGGTTATGGAAGACGGTGAGCAAAACAAGTGATACCTTCATAAGAAGCAGAGCATAGCTTTTACAAGAAAAATAAACTATTTTGCTAAATCCCTTATGAACGCCGGTATCCCATAACCACTCCAAATGATATCCAAGTAGCCAACAATACTACAAAACCTAGACCAATGTAGATCCGTACTCTCCACACTTGAAGTTTTGATCTTGCTATTCGCGCGGGTAGAATGTTTGATTCGGTGACATCTCCACTCGATTGTTGTTCCAATACTTTGTAACCTTCCTTGATATCATGTAGTTTTGCATGTTCAACATTTCCCAAATTCGACTTCTTGTCCAATCGAAGCAAGAGGAGGATCGATATCACGTATAAGGTATTGAGTGCTGTAAAGATCCAGATAACGTGAGTCTCTCGAAATGTCGCGGCGTTGACCAATTCTGGCGTTCGTGATTCGAAGTCCAATAGAAATCCAGCACCCTGGAATGAGTTGAGAAAAAGTAGATTTGTTGTACTGTTTGCATCAAGGTGCTTCCCGACATCTCAAACGACTTGTGCAGTCCCAGTGCTGTCGAAATATGCTCCGTCAAAAAAGGAGCAATGATAACAAGTAGTAAAGGAGCGGGTCCGTAGCCAAACGCAAAACACAGAATGGAGAATAACGGAGTCCTCACCAGACTCGTTGGGAAGAGTAGTAAAACATAACATATCAGACTTGATATGGAACACAAAAGCACTAAATCAGCAAATTTCACCAATTCAGAAATTACAGACAGACAATCGCCTCCCGAATCGATCCGTGAACCATCCAACGAGAGGATACAGGAGAATGGAAAGGAAGAGAATAATCGAGGCATAATCTGCAGCCTGTTCATCTTCCAAACCAAAGCGATGTTTGACGATGGTTGTACTCAATTGAACAAATGGCGTCCATACCGCCCCAGCGAACCAGCAAACGAGAAGATAAAACCAAAATAACCCATTCATTGCGTAAATATCTCGCATGGCAACGGTTTTGTGCGCCCGTATATGTGCTTCGGCACTACTCAGTGTCGAGGCTGTTGAAGGTCTCGAGAATGCTCGGACAAAAATGATGTTGAGGAGGACGGAAAAGAAAGTGAGAGAGGTCGAGACAATGAAAGGTGTCCGGTAGGTTAATGGGGTGTAAAGAGCGAGAGGGACGGCGATGAACGATGCAATGAAGGAGCTTGCTTTGCCTACGACTAATCCAAGGGCAACGGTTAGTCCCATGCGCTCGCCTTGAAACACTTGGACGACGAGCGTCTCCTGGATGAGCGATAATGGACTTATCCCCGCTCTACACCGCGTTAATTTTCGGAGATCCTGGTTTCCGATACCCAAAAATACATAATCCAAAGATCATGCCATAAACGCTTCCTCTGAAAATGGCGAAGAGGTTTATGGCCTGGCCGAGGAATAATACACTCGTGGCAAAGAGGGAACTTTTCAGCGTTCCAAATCGGGCAACGAGGACTCCCGCAATAATGGGTACAATCGTATTAGCGACAAGATTACTCCCCAAAATCAATGATATTTGAGAGTCATTGATATTAAGATCGCGTTTTAATATGTCCTTCAGCGGTCCAATACAGGATTGCGAGTAATGGGACCCGATGCCGAAGGTGCAAGCCAACGCTAATACGAACAATTTTGTCCAGAGATCTTGCCGCGGGTTGGTGGGAGGTCCGCCCGTTTCAAGTTCAGTCGATTGGCGAGGGGACTCGAATGCTTCGCCATCGTCCAAGGATGTCTTTCCGTTCACTAGGGGATGTAATTCAACCTCTTCTCTGTCCCGCGAGTCCATCCCTCGCGACGGACCAAAGGGACGAGCGACGAGAGCGGCGATCACCTTCCCAGCAGACGTCCCGAGCAATTTCGCGCCACAACCCCCGGCGCCGGTTCCTGACAAAACACAAGGGAAGGGACAAAGCAGCAGCGTGTTCGACATTATCTTAACTGCTAACGCCCGCATTATTGGCCGGGATGAGCGACCATCGGTCTCATCGTCAACGGGATGATGGCGAGAGACTTCGCCACGGAAGTCACTCGCATGACTCGAGAGAGCCGCGGAAGTATCACGACGACGAAGACAGCGATGGTTGTCCTCCCCAGGCCACTGAAGATAATCGCTTACCACGCCCAGAACAGTTGGAGAGAAGACGGCATCATAAACATAGACATAAAAGGTCTCGACGGTCGTTGTCTCCAGGCGAAGTTTCGCCTGAAAAACATCATTCCAGACATCACCATCACAAACAAAAAGATAACCATCATCGCGACAACGATGCAAAAGAGCAATCAACGTCTCCCGTAAAAGTGGAGGATCACGTTGGCTCACCACAATCCCCGGAAGCCGCCTCAAGTGACTCGGATGAAGTTTTCGGACCCATGCCCGCTCCCCAATCCGAGTACCTTATCTCCTCAAATATTTTTGCTCACACTAGCCAACAAGTGCATAAAAGCACACGTCCTCGTGGACGAGGTGAATTCGGACACGATCCAAAGGACATTGCACGTTATGAACAAATGGGGTTTGTCATGTCTGGCAACCGGAAGAAACGGCGGCAACCGGAAATGTCCGACGAACAACTCCGAAAGGCAGGATATGCTGCACAAAAGGAGGTGCGTGATTTGAAGGAGAAGGAGTTAGTTGAAAAGTTCAAGACGATGGTTGAGATGCGGAAACGGGAGTCCAATGCATAGGGGCCTATTGCAGGCGGGTAAACGGCTGTGTTGTTGTAATAATTGTGCTATATTCTAGGATTTCTATTTGCAGGCTAAATTCATCGATGCGTAGCGTCGTGAGACTTCTGCTCCCATGCGTTTCAAGAGCTATTATCAGATAACTCCGTGATAAAAGGAAGTGTACCTCCTCTTTTGTGATGGTTATAGGATATTTGTCTAAATCTAGTGGATCCTCCTGGATTCGACCATCTCCGTCTACAATTCTCATCTCAGATTCTATTTGTGCTCCTGATGTTGCTTCATAGATGAATTTTCTCAACTCGTAGAAAGAGGCAAGGGTGCAAGGGTGCTGTGGAAACATTTGAAATACATGACACATGGCGACATATGTCTGCAGTCGTATGGTCCCTCCGTTCCTCGCAAATTGAGCGGCGAAGTAGACTATCATCAGAGACCTCCCATCCAGGAAGGAGTACTATTTTCATCCCGCAGGTATTCATTCTCTCCGATTGCAATGAAAACAGGCGGGAATTCGGGTAGTTCTCCTGCCATAACAACCGGAGACACCAACGGATGGAGAGGAATGTCAGTATAGAAATGGTATCGAGGTTTGGATGGTGGCCATGTCATGCTCGGCTTCGGCTCCACTAGACCAGCCCATGGATTCGGCAGGTAATCTAGCCCTCTATCTACACGAGCAGAAGGGAAAGAGTGTGTGATGTCTAGCCATGGCGATAGACCGATTACTGCCGCGGGAAGTGGAAAGGTAGGAAAGGAATGAGCCAAAACCATCATCAATGACATCGCTAGACCACCCTGCAGTTAGCGAGGGTGACTCATCTGATGTACCCCCGCTGAGTCGCCAGCCAAAATAATCTTTGACGGATCGACCGCTTGATGCAAGGCATCTGGTGGGGGCTTGATCAAATACTGATATGCGACCATCGCATCGATCAAAGCGGCCGGAAATTGGTGCTGGGGAGCAAGTCGATATCCTACCGAAAACACCCGTCCCTTACACTCTTCCGCAAGTTTGAGCGTGACAAGTCGAGTAGTATCCGGAGCGCCAACTATATAAGCTCCTCCGTGGAAATACAATATGACGGGTCCGTCCTTGGTGTCGTCGACTAAGAGCTTGTATTCTGCCTCGGGTGAGAGCCTCCAATGTCTCTTGTCATACAGAACCTTTTGAGCACCTTGCCATTCCGCCATTACAGGTTCAATCAGTATTTCGAGGCCATCGAGTCCCGGTCCCAGCAGCTCGATCGTTTTCCCGATTTCCGACTCGATGAGCAGAGCATCCTTTGTTCCGGGCGTTATGGTCACGTTGATCGCCCACATACCCTTTAATGGAGGAAGGGCTCGCCCTGCCAAAGCTTGAAACTACCAATCAACCAAAAATAACAAAATACTCGATTGTAAGTTACCTCTTCAATCGTCCATCGCCCCGCCGATGCAAGAAGATTCCGGAGGATGGCAAACTGGATGTGGAATCGTAAATCCCATTCTCGAGGGTGCTTCCTCGACGTACAATGCTTTGCCAGCGTTTTCAATGCGGTTCCCAACGCGCGAAATCGGATTAAGGCGACGGAAGGAGCCATCTTTTATCGAGTTAGAGAGTCGGCGACACGATTTTTCGACGCTCAGACTGATGGCGTTGATAAGCGAATCCCCAGTCGCTTAAACGGGTAGTCACGTGGTAAAGAACTCAGCCCCCCGGCCCAGCCGCCGGTTTCATCCAGAGTAATAGATAGATGCCTGACAAAAGGTCAGAACAAGATGGGGACTACAAGATACGCGAAACGTGACTCGAATCTGGTGCTTGTTCCCTATTCAATTAAGACCACAAATTTTGCAGTCATCACCATTTTACATGTAAACCACTCAAACATAAACTTCGGCAGTATCTCTATCCTGCAAGGATTCAAACATATAAGAAATATGTGTAAAATATATAGAGTTTATACATAATGCAAATATGACATCATATTATATCTATATTGTATAGCGAATCCCCTAATTAAGCTATATTACTGGGATTTATTTTGTTTCTATAATTAAAATAAATTTTTTTTTGCTAAGTCAGCCAAATTTTAATGGTCGTGATCATCGACATCATGAACTTAAACACATCTAAGAGCCAAACTCAATAGTTTTAAACAAGCTGGTTCAAAGTTTTGTGAAAAGTTTACTCTAGACATTTTCTTTATATCAGGCAGAGATGTCCGCCGATCGAGCCAAACCGGGGAGTCGACCCAGGACCGACCGGCTTTTTCGCGTTTCGGATCGAGTTCGGGTTACAATTGTTGTAACCCGAACTGATTTCGGATCGGGTTCGGGT
>Ga0335081_10017036_pt1 | contig 11772 bp, 6 predicted proteins | sample Lox_Sample_35_FD_206713 | JGI IMG/M metagenome (GOLD analysis project Ga0335081, IMG submission 206713) | Soil microbial communities from Loxahatchee National Wildlife Refuge, Florida, United States - Lox_Sample_3.5 | ecosystem: Environmental > Terrestrial > Soil > Wetlands | place: USA: Florida... | reverse complement strand
TTCCAGCTCGTCACTCACGAACAACCTCTTACTGGCGTACTCCGATGAGTTCCGTTCCGAAATCCGCGAACGAATCGACATCGGCCTGAACAGTGACGATCGCCCCACCCATATCGCCGCCAGCATCGATCAAGCAACCAGTCCCGGTTGGAGGAGAGAAGCTGGTGCAGGTCTTGTGGCCGTTCAATGGATTGATGGCGGACTGCTTGTAGTGCGAACGGAACACGAAGAGAGACAGGTTTCCACTGCCATCTAGCAGAGGCTGATAGTCGTCCAACTGATCCGTGTTGGACTGCGTGATTTCCGTGTTTACCAACTGCGAGACCGCAGTGGGAGCAACCTTGAAGGTCACGACGCGCAGTAACGACCACAATGGATAGCTTCCATCGTTGATGTGCGTAAACGGGATGACACCGCAGGGCGGCGCCGAGCACGTCGGTATGTTGTAGGCGCCCGCTGCGTTGTCAGTGGGGAGGTTAAACAGCGGATCGACATTGTCGACCGTCAGGTAGTGCCCTTTTCCTGCGGCAGGCTTCATGTTACCGAAACTCCAGAAGGAGTATCCGATACCGTCTGGAGCAGCAGACGCTGAAGTTGACTGACCCGTATTGGCATTGACGACGGCGGGAACTTCTTCACCGGTGCCAATTGCGCGCATTCGCAAACCGCCCGAAGGCGTGCTGATCAAGAGAGGATCGGTACACTGCACGCTGCCCGTCGGGAACCCAGAGGTGGGGCAGTCCGTCGGGTTGGTGAGGTAGTTCAGGGTTGCGGGGTTGATGCCGAGTTCCTGTCCTCCCCAAGCGTTGCTGAGAACGGTGGTGGCGGTCTTCGCTGCGATCGGGTTGCCACTGCCGCTCAGAGTCCGAACACCAGTGAATTCAAACGTGTTGTAGGTGCCAGATAGCGGTTCGCGCTGGACAACCTGGATAGGAACGCCCGTGGGAGTTCCAGATGCCGCGGTGGTCAGCAGGTCCGTGGTACGGCCCAGATTTCCCTGGAACACTTGCGAGAGTACATAGCGGTTGATGTTCGTATACACATAGTTGCTGCCGCTCTTCGCGCCAAAGCCCGACGCGTCTTGATTGTTGACCAAGACCACGACCGGCGACGCGCCCACCGACAGAGTCTGCGAAGGCGGAATCGTACCGCTCGCCAGAGGATCTGATCCTGTCAACTTGAAGGTAATCACGTTGAACTTGCTCCCCGTACCTTGCGCACTATAGATGGGGCACCCAACGTGACCGGAGGGCGACAAGCCATCGCCGCCGCAACCGGTGGAGTTGTATCCAAGGCCGTTCAGCGATTTTGTGTCGTAGTTGCTGAGCGCACGCGTTGTTCCGTAGAGCGCATCTTCCGGACGGATGTCCGTGGCGGCCGCATTGAAATAGCAGAACACGCCGCTAGCGCAATAGGACGGCGCAGTTGTATCGGTGGAAGGAATCTTGTTCAGCGCAACGATAATGGAGGTGGGCAGATTGTCGCCGCCATTCACGAAGGTCGTGTCGCTGAGCCCGAAGACTTTGTTCTGGGAGCACGAGCTACCGCACCACGCGCCAGACAGTCCGTCTTCCAGCGTGGAGAGCTGCCCGTACGCGAAGGCATAGCTCTTCGTTCCAACTTTGCCATAGGCCATGAAGTCCTTCACGCCGACCGCGGAGTCAACGCTGAAGTACACCCACACGCTGCAACCGGTGTTGTTTGGATCCGCATCCCATGCCACCCACATCGTAGCGCTGTCGGTTGGCTTGGCGGCGACGCGGGTGTCAACGATGTTTGCTGTTCCTGTCCCAGCCGTATCCTTCCCTTTGACGGAGAAGAGATTGAAATGCGACCCGGATTCAGCGTTGATGATTGACTGCGCGGCGAAAGCCGTCGCGTTGAATTGAGCGGAAGAGCCTACCATCACCACTTTGAGAACCGGCGTGTGGTTGACGCAGCTATCGTCAACAGCGAACGCCACAGACACTGTGAGCATGAATGCCAGTGCCACGAGCAGAAGCTTCTTGGTCATTGTCTCTATCTCCTGGAACTTCGAAAGTTAGTCTTGCGCTTTGGGAGTCGTTTCCCCGTTATCGGCGAGGCTGTTCAGAGAGCCACACCGGGCTTCGCGGCGAATGAACGGCAAATTAGCGGGGTTGAACGCACGAAGCGCACCCGTCCTCGTGCGCCTGAACTATCCGATAGAGCGGTTACGCGCGAATGACGGAAACGTTAAACAGACGTGAATTCTCCAGCGAGAACTTCGTTGCTCTGTTGAAAACCGGACAGAATTGTTCGTTCGAGCGAATTCGGTCGTTCTTGTTATCGGAAATTAACCTGCGCTTCATCTCGCCGTAATAATCAGCCACTAGCGTTACTTGTCGCTGTTTCACCATCAAGCCTGATCAATCCAAGTCTCGGGTTTCTTCACGATGCTGAACCCATCGCAAGGGGGCGTTTCCACGTGAGATCGGTCGTGTCTTATCTGGCATTTTTGATACTGCTTTGCGCCATGTGCGGTCTGGCCCATGGTCAGGGCACAACCATTCATGGCACCGTGATTCTTCCTTCGGGCGCGGTGATTCCCGGCGCCTCCGTCACCGTATCGGGGGTTTCAGGAACTCACACCGCTACGACCAACCAGGTGGGGCAATACACGATCGAGGGTCTTAAACCGGGCGATCATCGTGTGGAAATCAAGGCTGCGGGATATGAACTTTACTCGGTTCAACTGACGGTGTATGCCGGGAAATCGAACGAAGTGGATGCCGTGCTGTTTGCTATATCCAAAGCACCAGAGGTTCGGGCTCCAACCGATCAGCACACAGCGGAACAGAGCCCAACCGAATCTCAGCCTCAGCCAATGCCTGCGGCCCAATCCACGACCATAGCGACGCCACAAGCAGTCGTGGTCAAACCGACAAAGGGCAAGGCCGCACTTTATGGAATCGTCACCGATCAGACCGGCGCGGTCGTGCAATCAGCCAGTGCGGTGGTCTCTGGAGGTCCAGGGTCCGCTAACTCTCAAGTCGACGTTCGCGGACAATACTCGTTGAACAATTTAGCCCCTGGCCAATACAAACTCACCGTCAGCGCCCAGGGATTTGCGCCTTTTCAGACTGACATCACACTGCAAGCCGATCTGGCACTCGAAGTTGACGCTTCTCTGGTTCCTCCTTCCGAAACCACGAATGTGAACGTGGAAGGCCAGCAGGCCGCGCAGGTACAAACGGAAACGAATCAGATTGAAGGCACGATCACGAATAAGGAAATTGTCAGCGCCCCTCTGAATGGCAGGAATTTTACCCAGTTGATCGCACTGACCCCCGGCGTCAGCAACCAGACCGGTCAGGACGAAGCCAAGGTCGGCGTGTCAGGCAGCGTGAAGTACAGCGTCAACGGCGGTCGCGTCGAATACAACAACTTTGATGTCGACGGCAGCGACGTCCTCAACGCCGGGCTCAATGGCGCCGAAAGCACTTTGATGGTCTATCCCAGCCTCGACGCCATTCAAGACGTCAAGGTTCTGACTTCAAACTATGGCGCCATGTATGGTCGCAGCGCATCGGGAACAGTGCTCGTCACCACCAAGTCTGGCACTCCCTCCTTTCATGGCGGAGCGTACGATTTCGTCCGCAACGAGCTTTTTAATGCTCGCAACTACTTCGATCAAACCCGGAAAGCTCCTCTTTATCGACGTCAGGATTTCGGCTTCGACATCGGCGGCCCGCTTTACATTCCCGGCGTGTTCAATTCAAAGAAGGACAAGACGTTTTTTTTCTTTTCCGAAGAATTTCGCCTGGAGAAGTCTCCACTCGGGCCCGGCGGCTCCTCCGATTTCAATCAGGCTGTTCCGACCCTCGCCGAGCGTAGCGGCAATTTCAGTGATGTATGCCCCTTTGCGCCTGGCAGCGCGCAGGTCGACTTCCAACGTGCAGCATTTCCTGACTGTCCGGCATTCGGCGAGGCTTCCTCTGGCTCAGGATTCCGAACCTTCCCCGGCAACCAGGTCCCCGTCGATCCTCGGAGCGCTGCCATTCTGAACACCGGACTCATTCCGACTCCGAATTCAACCATCGGCTGCAACTCCAGTCTGGCCGGTAAGCCCGATCCCGACACGCAGGTTCCGCTAGTGCCTTGCTACAACACCGTCATTTCGCCAGCGACGTATTGGCGCGAAGAATTGTTCCGCATCGACCACAACATCACCCCGAATCTGCGAGCATCGTTCCGGTATATCCACGACACGTGGGATACGACGGTGGTCACACCACAGTGGGGATACATCATCACCAACAGTTTTCCGACGGTGCAAAACCGCTTGAACGGACCCGGACTGAGTATGGTTGCGCGGCTCACACACACGATTTCGCCCACCTTCCTCAATGACTTCTCGGTCAGTTATGTCGATGAGCACATCACTCTCACCGATATCGCCGGTCCCGGCGCAAATTTGAATGCCGATGTAATCTCGCGCGGACACAATCCACCCTGTGCCAACGCCTGCACCCCCGCAACTGTCGGGGACGTTGGCTACATCTTCAACAATGGTTTCGGCGGAAAGCTGCCTGGTCTCGTCATTGCCGGCACGAACGCCGAATATGGGGGGAATGGATTCGCGGTCGACACGTCTTACATGCCTTGGGACCACACCAATCCGACCTACGGACTAGCCGACAACCTGAGCAAGGTGATCAAGAAGCAAACTGTTCAGTTCGGGGTGCAAGTGATCAATGCGCAGCGCAATGAGACCAATGCAGCCGTGGGCGCGGCTACCGGTGACCAGCAAGGGCTTTTCACCTTCAGCAATCAAAACAGCGTTCGTACCACCGCCAATGCCTTCGCCGATTTCCTCTACCTCGATCCCTCGGATCTCACAAATCCGATCAAGAGCTTCCAGCAGGACAGCTCCCAGCTGAAGTACTACAACAACTATTGGGTCGTCGAACCGTATGTCCAAGACGACTGGCGGGTGAATCGCCATCTGAATTTGAATCTCGGCGTGCGTCTCAGTTTATTCGGCAACTATCACGAGAAAAATCTGAATTCCTACAACTGGGTGTCAAGCGCGTTCGACCCGAGCCTTGCCGCTACGGTTCAGATCAACGCGGGCGACGCACATGGTCAAAATGGTGGTTTCCTGCAAACGCTCGCGGGAAATCCGATCACGATTGACCCGAACAACCCTCTAAACGGACTGAATCCGGTCCTCACCAATGGGCTGGTTCAGTGCGGCAAGAACGGCGTGCCAGCCAGTTGCATGTCGAGGCACATTTTCAACCCTGCACCACGCATTGGCTTTGCCTGGGATCCTAAGGGCAACGGCATGACTTCGATTCGCGGCGGCTATGGAATCTTTTTCGAGCACGGCACCGGTCAGGAAGCAAACACCGGCTCTCTCCAAGGCAGTGCGCCGATCGTGCTCACCATGACCAGCCCATTCCCTAGCGCTTGGGACACCGTCGGCATCGGCGGGCAGCTTTCCACAACTCCAACGAGCGTGGCATATCCGCTCGATGTTACTTCGATTCCGACCAAAACGGTTTGGCCCTACGTGCAACAGTGGAGTTTGAGTGTGCAGCGGCAATTGCCCAAAGACACTCTCGTTACCATTGCCTACGTTGGCAGCAAAGGGACGCACTTAACGGCGGAACTCCAATTGAACCAATTGGCGCCGCTCACTCCCGCGCTTGATACCGGAATATTTCCCACGGGTAATCCCTTCCCTCTCGGAACACCGCTGACGTCGGCGACTTGCTCCAGCTTCGGTTCGGGTGTTCCCAACGCATTTACAGTCGCCCAGACCGGCTTCATCGTCACACCAAAGCAACCAGCGTGGACCAACATGGTGGCTGCCTGCTTCGGGGACGCGGGATCGGCCGTGCTGCCAAATCCAAACAGCCTGCGGCAGTATGCTCCCGGATTTGGACGGGTACTTTCGCTGCAAAACATCGCCGACTCTCAATATCACGCGCTCCAAGCGACTCTCCGCCACACGAGCGGCCCGGTTACCGTCGGCGCTTCCTACACCTATAGCCACTCATTCGACGATTCTTCCGACCGTTCTGACGCGTCATTCGTAAACTCTGCGGATATTCGGGCGAATTGGGCGAGTTCCAACTTCGATCAGCGCCACCTGCTCAACTTAAACTACATCTACCAACTGCCGAAACTCGGCACCGCTATGCAGCGCTGGGTATCCGGGGGATCAGCAATTTCGGAAGATTCCGATTCCGAAACGACGGCGCCGCATCCGCAATCCCCTTCCCGACTGGCACATCTGATGTTTGATGGGTGGCAGGTCTCCGGCATTACGGTCTATCAGTCGGGAACACCGTTCAGCGTCATCAATGGAGGCAGCGGCAATGGCGTCTCCGTTCTGGACAATGCTGGCGTCGCGAACGGCGCCGGAGCAGGCTCCTATCCCGACGTCATCGCAAATCCTCGCTCGCAGTATCCCACGGGTGTGAATCGCTTCAATACCAGCAGCATTGGGCCACTTCTATTCAACCCAGCCGCCTTTGCCGCACCTCGCGGGCTTACATTCGGAGATGCCAGCCGTAACTTCTTGAATAATCCGTCCCGCCTAAACTTCGACATGACGCTGCTCAAGGAATTCAAAGTAACGGAAGGCAGCAACCTGCAGTTTCGAGCTGAGGCCTTCAACATCTTCAATCACACCCAATTCCGAATCTTCAATCCGAACCTGGGAAATTCCGCAAGTAACACGATCAACTGCTACGGTGGCCCCGATTTTTCCGCGGCTGGAGGACTCACCACCTTCCCGGGCATCGTAGCGCCGCCGGTCGCGGTCGACTGCACCACGGGAAGTTCATTCCTTCATCCCGTTGATGCTCACAGACCGCGGACCATTCAGCTGGGATTGAAATATTCCTTCTAGCAGACAGGACAATGCAGAGGACGACTCCCAAAAGGAAAACACACAAACATAGCCAGAAGGGCTATGTCTTACTGACCCTTCTGCTTTTCATGGCGCTGTTGATCATCGCTGCGGGAACCGCAGCCTCCAGCTTGGCGTTTACGATTCGCCGTGATCGTGAAGAAGAACTGATCCACCGTGGAGCCCAATACAGACGCGCGATCCGGGAATTTACGCGCAAGACCGGAAGATTCCCTGTCCGCCTCGAAGAACTCGACAACACCGATGGACGCCGGTATTTGCGTAAACACTACAAAGACCCAATCACAGGTCAAGACTTCAAGCTCGTACACATGGCTGATATCCAATTGGCCGGGACAAGCCAGATCCCCGGCCTGAAGACAGTATCGGACGCAAATTCCAGCGACGCCGCCGAGAGCTCAGTAGATTCACAGAAGCAGGATCAATCCGACCCTGCAGCGACGGATCCAAACCACGCCGCCCAAGGTACCCCGCGGCCGAGCATGCAGGCCACGAGTGTACCTTCACCACAACAGCCGATCTCCGGGGGATTGATCGTCGGCGTGGTCAGCGCCAGCAAAGAAAAGACGATTCGAGAATTCAACCGGAAGAATCACTACAACCAGTGGCGTTTCTACTACGATACGGCGTTCGATCGCAATTACCTTATTAACGCCCCCACAGAGAGGTCCCTGTTTCAACCGAACGGGATCGCCGCAAACCTAAACGGAAATCCGCAGGCGGCCGTACCACAAACTCAACCTCCAGCCAACGATACTTCTCTGTCTCACTAACGCCTCCGGATCACCGATCGAATCGGTAGAAATCGTATCGTTCATCCGGCGCGGGTCCGAAGGCATAGGGCAAAATCCCCCACTTGGAACTGTAGAATCCCGCTCCCTTTTCGGCTCTCATCACGGAGACTCCTGTTCTCATCTTCAGTAGCAGACTGTCGAATGCGGGCGAATCGGTCGACACTTGATTCGTATTGTTTTCCGGCCGTACCAGGATATCGAGCGCCGTAGGCTGAGTTTTTGAAGACTCAATGGCAATTCCGTCAAGGCTCTCCATGTAGTACTGAAATCCCCAGTGCCCCGAGAACAAAACTCGCCGCGACATCTCACTGCCCCGCTTGTGAACTTCACGCGCCGCGGTCCGCATCGAATTCGCCAACTCTGCGTCTCCGGCGGTCACCCAAATGCTGATGACCAGGCATGCTAGCAACGGCGCGACTGTTCGCCCAATCGACGATGGCACGCGGCCCTTCTCCAGCCTGCGGGCAATCAACAAACCTGCAGCGGGAATCATGGGAAGAATAGAGCGCGCGTTCACCGTCCAATTGAGAAATGCTGTGAATACGAAGGTCCCACCAACCCAGGCTGCCAACAAAGCCGAATCGGCATCCCGATGCGACCAGAAATCAGAAATTGCCAGAACGAGAACCGACCCGCCGCTCAGAATGAAAATCGAAAACTGCACCGCTAGCAGAATTCGATTCTGCCCCGGAAATTCCTGTCCCAAACCGATCCAACCCAAGGCGCCAGCCCCGAATACTGTTGTTGCCAGGCAAATTGCCAAAATCATCGTCCGACGCGACCAAAGGCTAGGCAAAAAAGCGAGTGCCGGCAGAATACAACCACCGACAAAGCTAAGAGCCGTCAATAGACTTGCGACGGCCGAGAGGGGGTGTTCGTCATGCGCATATTGAACATACTCTCCCAGACCCGATAACAGTCCCTCTCCGTAGAGCGATTCCGTCCATATCTGATATCCAAAAAGCGCCACTACAGGAATCAGCATGAAGAATACCCAGGAACCGATTCTTCGTTTTTCCCACACCGAGTATAGGAGCAACAGCGGAATCAAGCAGACGCCGAAGTACTTCGTTAGCGCGCAGATGGCGATGAGAACTCCGCTCGCCGCCAGCCACCACCATCTGTGTTCTTTGATTCCCTTCCGCCAAGCAATCACCGCAGCAAGCCAAAGGGCCAACATCGGCACATCGCACATCACGCTCGTCGCCGAGACCATATACCCGGGTGACGCTAGAGTCACACAGGCGGCCAGCAAAGGAAATCGAGTCATCTCGCGCGCCAGACCATACGTAAGAAAGATCGCTGACATCGCAGGCAACAGCATAGCCAGATGCATCGCGTTCTCGGACCATCCAGTGAAGTGCGCGACCACCGCAAGAAAGTACGAGGCTAGCGGAGGGTTCTTCATCACCTCCGACATCGACATGGAATTCGAATACCAGACCACCGAGAATCCATAGGGATTCAGGGGATGCTGCCCAATCTGTTTCGCCACCCACAAAAACAATGGATCATCAATGTGAAATGCCTCGCCGAGGAACGGTAACAAGCAGAGAGCTGCGAATGCCGCCGCGTACCAGCCGACTCCACGAATCGATTCCCATCGCAGCCAGCCAGCAGAAGCTGGTTGCACCGTCGCAGAGCGTTGTTTGTTTGGATTCCGATTGGATCTTTCGGCAGGCTTGGCTGTCATGCTTCCGGGCAGTCCGATCTCCTCAATCTCAACGCTTCTGAACGATACTCGCCAGTCCGGTTCGTGCGTCATCCAGATATGGATCGAGTTTTAGAGCCTGCTCGTACGAAACCAGCGCTTCGTTTGTTTTTCCCGTCGACTGTTGTAACTCAGCCAGGGCCAGATAGCTTTGCGCGCTGGGATGCAGCGCCGTCTCCTTCTGCAACTCCAGCGTCCGCTCCGTCATCGCCAATTCCCCTATTTTCATAAATAACGTGCGATTATCGGGCTCCAATCTTGTTGCCGCACGGTACGATTCTTTCGCCAGATCAAATTGGTGCAATGATCCATAGGCCGCGCCTAAGCCGATATACGCTTTCGCCAGCAAATGCTCGTCCCGCGTATATCGCAGAACTTGCGTGTACTCAACAATCGCCGCCTGGAGTTGGCCGCGTTCGTGCAAATCCGCGCCTATATTCAGGTGGCTGATGGCATCGTGGGGATTGGTTCTCTCCGCATTGCGAAAGTGTACCGCCGCCTCATCCGAATACCGTTGTCCCGTCGCCTCGTAAGCCTGCACCAGCAAGTCCGTGCCCATGTAATCTTCGGCGAGATAGTTCTCACTTGTCACCGCCAAGGCGTGAGCCCACAAATCGTGACTGCTCCGCCACACGGCAATCTGCCCAACTGTGCGAAGGGAAAGTAATACCAAGAGAACTGCCATCCCGCTCGCAGCGACCCGGGCCGCAATCCGTGGTTTCGAGAGATGGAGTTCCACGATCCGAAGCAACCTGACTCCACCCCATACAGCCATCACGAAGATACCGATCAGGGGCAAATAGGCATATCGATCCGCCATTTCCTGATCGCCCACTTGCACTAACCCGATCACGGGAACGAGATTCCCAAGAAACCAGAGCCAGCCGACGATTAAATAAGGATGGGATCGACGTTGTCTCCACGCCAAAGCACTGATCATGCACAACAGCAGCAGACAAAGTCCCACGACCCAGCCTTTGAGTCGATCCCCTTCATACGGGTAAAAAACCGCCAGCTTGGCCGGCCAAACCGCCTTCCACAAATACATGACGTATGCATACGCGGAATTTGCAATTCGATATGAGATCGGCAGAACTTCCATGGCCGCCATCGACTGCTTCTGCGCGCGAAGCGTGATCAAGCTGCTGGCTACTGACAGAGCAATCAACGGAAACTTTTCCACCAAAGCGCGCTGCCATAAGACGCGACCAAACCCCTCTTCTCGATGTGCTCCAAAAGTCCAGCCGACCCTTGTCAACGGCCAGTAATCCAGTAGAAGGAGCGCGAACGGCAACGTCACGATCATCGGTTTAGCAGCAAGGCCCGCAGCAAACAGAACGACCACACTCAGGTAGCGTACAACTCCAGGCTTTCGCGCGTACCATCCATAAGCCACCAACGTCAGGAGCAGACAAAACATGCTGAGCACATTCTTCCGCTCCGCCACCCACGCCACGCTTTCCACGTTCAGAGGATGAATCGCGAACAACGTGGCGACCAACAAGCTTCTCCATCTCGCCCGAGTCGCCCAAACCAAAAGCAGGAAGAGCAACCCCGCGTTCAATCCATGAAGAACCACATTCACCGCGTGATGTCCCGAAGCATTCGCCCCAAACAACTGCCAGTCGAGCGCATGCGATAGCCAAGTCAAGGGATGCCAGTTCGACTCCTCCATCGACACCAACGCCCATTTCAGCGTGGGGGGCGTAATTCCGGAGTGAATATGCTCGTTCTCGACGACGTACGCCTGATCGTCATAGTTCACAAACGGATGCCACAGTACAGGCGCATAGACTGCTATCGATGTGATCATCAGGGCGATCGCCAGTGGCCACACAGGCTTCGCCGTGGCAGATTCCACCGCCGGCGCGCTTGCTCTTCGCACGAGCTGCGGTGATGACCCTTTGGATTGGCGAGTCGTCCTGACGTCTCTCGGTTTCGTTCTGGCTTTGGGCATTACCATGCAATAAAGAAGATGCTCGGTAACAACTACTGTGCCGCAGTCACTTGAGTAATTTGCGCGTGAGCTAATGCAGGGTCTATCGCTAACGCTTGCGCCAACGCCAGGCGTGCCTCCGTGTCAAAGCCAGCCCGGTGAAATGCTTCCGCTAATTGCAGGTAACCGCCGCTCGCGGGACGTTCAACAACAGCTTGTGCCAGCGATCGCACCGGCTCTCCCGCCACTTCCCCCAGTCCTGCAAAGGCGGTCACCAATTGAGGATCCGCCTGCAGCGCTGCTACAAACTTTGCCCTTGCCTGTAGGGCATCGCCGATCTGCAAATAATCGGTGGCGAGATTCTGGTACGCATCGGCTTTCAGTCTAGAATCTGTGGTGTGTTGAATCGCAATTTCATAATGCGGGA
>Ga0335081_10017035_pt1 | contig 11772 bp, 10 predicted proteins | sample Lox_Sample_35_FD_206713 | JGI IMG/M metagenome (GOLD analysis project Ga0335081, IMG submission 206713) | Soil microbial communities from Loxahatchee National Wildlife Refuge, Florida, United States - Lox_Sample_3.5 | ecosystem: Environmental > Terrestrial > Soil > Wetlands | place: USA... | reverse complement strand
TCTTGCGTAAACTTCTGGATCATCCGTATCTCAGGAGAAGACCTCCAAAATCGACCGGGAGGGAAATGTTCGGGGAAGGTTTCGTGAAATCGCTCTTGAAATATCGTGGAGAGATTTATTCCTACGATTTCATCACAACCGCAACGGAATTTACTGCGCTCTCGATATATGAAGGCTATCGTCGGTTCCTAAAGCCCGCGATACATGCTGACGAGCTCATTGTGAGCGGCGGCGGATCTAAGAACATCTATCTCATGGAAGCTCTGCGCCGGTACTTCGGGGGAATCCGCGTGATGACATCCGATGAATTCGACATCCCGTCAGATGCGAAAGAAGCAATCTGTTTCGCGGTTCTGGCAAACGAAACGCTTGCTGGGAATCCGGGAAACATTCCGGGGGCAACAGGCGCGGACCGCCCAACGATCCTCGGTTCCATCTGTCTCCCCTGACTGTTTTTCAACGACGATTTATCACCGAAGCGTCGAATGCACATGAAAAAGATTTCCATCGCTGCGCACCCCGGAAGCCGGCACACCGGTTTCGGAGATCACCCGAAAAATTGAACTCTTCAGAAATCATTGGTGAAGAAATAATACAGGAATGCCGCGCTACCTCCCAGCTGGATGAGGCGGAGTACCGTCAAATGCCGCTTCTTGAGGTGATGCCACACAAATGCCGCAACGAACATCGTCAGTGTCAAGAGAAGAAAGAACCCCGCCGCCCCAAGAATGCCGCACGACGGACCGATCACTGCTTGCAGATTGAGCGAAGGGTTCACCACAGATCCGTACAGCACGACCAGGTGGAGAACATAGACGAACAGCGACTCCCTGCCGAGCAGCGTCGCCGACGTTTGATCCTGATTGAACCTGTGCGTCGCATACCACACGCCTGAGGTGAGCATCAGCAGAAGTCCCGTCCGGACAAGAAAATAATTCGGGCTGGTATACCAGTAGCTGTAGTGCGGATACAGACTGATCGGGAAAAGATCCAAAACGATGCCGGTGAACATCACCCCCACCCCGATAAAAAGGAGCCAAAGCATGAATCGCTTTTCGCGATGCATATCCACGGCCTCCAGGAACTCCCATGAGACTACTACGCCGGCAAAAAGAAATCCGACATAGGGGAACAACGGAAACGGAGAGCCGTGCATCCCGTTGCACCACTGAGCAAGAGGAACCGGGAGGTATTCCAGAAAATTGATATCCCATACCAGCGGCGTGAGGAAACAGACAAGAACGATTGTCGAGAGCACCATCCCGTAAAATCTCGATTCCGTTCTGAAGAAAAAAACCAGACCGTGCAGGAGGAGGAGCCCGATGCCGATACAGTGGAGGACATCGCACTGAAAAAGCTGGAGGTAGTCGGCTCCGGATCCGTCGATGATGATCTTTCGGATGGAGAAATACGGAAGATGAATTGCATACCCGAGGAGCGCTATGAGGAGAAGCCGATTCACTCTCCGGGCGAGAGGAGTGCCCCATCGGTGGTATTCTTTCCACCGCCTGCGCGTCGAGATAACAAATGTAAGGCCCGATCCAAAAAGGAACGCAGGCGCACTCAGGCCGTGGACGAATTCATGAATCTGGAAAAGCCATGTTCCGCGGGCGTCGGAAGTGAGAAGTGTGCGAAAGGTATGGCCCTCGAGCATCAGCAGTATGACTGCCGTTCGATAGACATCGATGAAGAGATGTCGGGACGATGAGCCGAGACGGGATTCGGCCATGAGCAGTCAAACTACACTGCGAGCACGCAGTTTATTGCAACCGTATTGACGATATCGTCGACGCTGCAGCCGCGAGACAAATCAAACGCCGGCTTGCGCAATCCCTGAACCACAGGACCGATAGCTTCGGCGCCGCCAAGCCGCTGGGCCATTTTGTATCCGATGTTCCCTGCATTCAGATCAGGAAAGATGAGCACATTGGCATTTCCCTGAACAGGGCTGCCCGGTGCTTTCAGTGCTGCTACCTTCGGAACAATTGCGGCATCGAGCTGAAGCTCGCCATCAACAGCAAGCTGGGGGGATTTTTGCTTAACGATTGCCGTGGCCTGCTGCACCTTTTCGACAAACGGATGGCTTGCACTTCCTTTCGTCGAGAATGAGAGCATTGCCACGCGCGGTTCCTCCCCCGTAAGTTTGTGATGATTTTCCGCAGTCGTTACCGCAATATCCGCAAGCTGCTCGGGCGTCGGGTCTGGTACAACCGCGCAGTCGGCAAAGGAGAAAACACGTTGAGGAAAAACCATCAGGAAGAAGCTGGAAACGATGCTGATATTTTCTTTCAACCCGATGACCTGGATACCTGCCCTCAGAACATCCCCGGTTGTGGAGATTGATCCGGCAACACTTCCGTTCGCCATGCCCTCATGCACCATCATCGCGCCGAAAAAGAGCGGATGCGACATCGCCGTGCGGGCATCTTCAATAGTGATCCCCTTGTGCTTGCGGAGATTGAAAAAGATGTTCGTAAAATCGGATAGTTTATCGGATTTTGTGGGATCAACGATCCGTATGCTGCCGAGGTCTGTCCCCGACGATGAGGCGGTTTTCCGGATCTGGTCTTCGTTGCCGATCAGTATCGGTGTTGCAATGTGTTCATCGGTCAGAATGCGCGCGGCTTTCTGTGCGCGTTCGTCGTGTGCATCGGGAAGAACAACTGCCTTTTTGGATTTGATTGCCTGGTCTTTGATGGAGCGTAGAAAATTGGATGGATTCATATGCGAGAGTCGGTAGTGAGAGAATTGCAAGCCAAATTTCGCATTTTTTCAGGGCAAATGCAAATCCTTTCACGGTTTCGGGATGGGAAGCGAGCGGAGTTCCGCATCAGCAACTCGTCCGATCTTCTTCACGAGGGCGGGAAGTGCGCGGATCTCACGCATCGTCGTCCGGAAATTTACGATGCAGGCGCGCAGAAGAAAATCACCTCCGACCACTGCATTGGAGAGATACGCTTCCCCGCCGGCCTGTATTCTCGCAAGAACCTCCTCGTTCAACCGGTTCAAGTATTCGGTCCTGGTATTGCCTGATTGATCGAGATTTTTCGGAATGAACCGAAACGTCGCAATACTGAGGTTCTGTGTTCGGACCTCAAATTCAGCGTCACGTTTCAGGACGGAGAAAAGCTCCTTTGAAAGTGCTATATCATCAGAGACCATCTGCCGGTATCCCTCCTTACCGACCTGCCGCAAAGCGAGCCACACCTTCAGCGCCCGGAAGCCGCGGGAATTCTGAGGACCATATTCAAAAAAATTCACCGGCGGCTCCTTGCTTTCATTCCCAAAGCGATAATACGGGACGTGAAAACTGAACGCGTCGCGGAGAACCGCGGGATTGCGTACCAGCGCACAGCCTGCTTCAAGCGGTGCATAAAGCCACTTGTGCGGATCGACAGCGAGTGAATCTCCAACGGCAAGAGCATGCAAGTCAGCCGGCGCGTCGGGAAGCAACCCGGCAATCGCCCCATAGGCGCCATCAATATGAAACCAGACATCTTCCTCTCTGCAGATTTTTCCGATTTCCTGCAGAGGGTCCACCACTCCCGTAGATACTGTTCCGGCATTCCCGACAACCAGAAGCGGAAACTCATGGTTCTTTTTAGCGCTGAGAAGTTGCGACCGCAGATCAGCCGGATTCATTCTCAGCTCGGCATCCGTTTCAACCCATCGTATTGAATCGGTACCGAACCCAAAAAGATCCGCGGCCTTTTGCAGCCATGTGTGTGTTTCCCGTGTCGCATAAATCCTGATCGGATAACCCTCGGGATGAGAATTCCCTTTACTCCTGATATCCCAGGCGGCTCTTGCTTTTCTTGCCGCAAGGAAGCAAACGAAATTCGCCATATTGCCGCCGCTCACGAGAATGCCTCCGCAATCCTTCGCGTAACCGATGAGTTCGGATATCCATCGGACAGTCTGCACTTCGATTTCGGTTGCAACAGGCGAAAGCTGGAAAGAGCCGACATTCGGATTGACGGCGGATGCCAGAAGATCTCCAAGCGCTCCGAGCGGAGCCGCCGATGAGGTGATGTATCCATAAAAGCTCTGATGACCGTTGAAAAGGGAATGGTCCACCAGCAATCTAGTTGTCTCGCTGAGAATATCTGAAGCATCCGTCCCATGCTCCGGCATACCGGTCTGGGGCAGCACTTTGCGAATCGCTTCCGGAGATTCGCCGGTAGTAACCGGTTTGGACCGGATGGTAGCAAGAAAATCTGCGAGATGTTCGACCAATTGGGTCCCCAGTTTTTTGAATTCTCCGGGGTCCATATCGAGGGGGGCATTTCTTCGGTCCAAGTTCTCTCTCCTTTTGTGGATGTGAAAAGGCAAAATATACAAAAAATATCCCGCGATCTGCAAGGACCGTAGTCTGACGACTTGTCAATGATCCCCCTCCGTGAAACCTACAAATCATGTCCGAATGAAAGAATTTTCATCTGCGGGATTTGGAATTCTTGACTATCTGTCAGTTTATGGTTATCTTTAAAACTTGGTAATAGTTTTTCGGATTTCTTGAACGATTTTGAGGAATTCCCCATTCTCCTCTCTCACTAGTCATGCCAGAACGGAAAAAGCGGGTTTACATAGAGACGTACGGTTGTCAAATGAACATCGCGGATACCGAAGTCGTTCACAGCGTTCTCGGTAAAAGCGGATACGAACCCTCCCCGACTCTGGCTGATGCCGATGTCGTCCTGGTAAATACGTGCAGCGTTCGTGAGAACGCGGAACAGAGAATTTACGGGCGCCTCGGGGAATTTAAGCGACTGAAAGAAGAGAACCCCGACGTGGTCGTCGGTGTGATCGGTTGTATGGCGGAACGACTGCGATCTAAACTCACCGACGATTTCGCACGAGGCGTCGGTCAGATTGTCGATATCATCGTTGGACCCGACGAGTACCGGAAGATGCCGGTCCTCCTGGACAATGCCTGGCATGGAGAGAAAGGTATTGCCGTCCAGCTTTCGCGGAGTGAAACGTACGACGATATCGTCCCGCTCAGGACAAGCGGCGTGAGCGCCTGGATTTCAGTGATGCGCGGGTGCGACAAGTTCTGTACGTTTTGTGTGGTTCCGTTTACCCGGGGACGGGAGAGAAGCCGAACGCTCGCCGGTGTGGTCCATGAGGTGGAGCTTCTCGCATCTCGTAATTTCAAGGAAATCACGCTCCTTGGTCAAAACGTTAACTCCTACCGCGATGGAGATCACGATTTTCCGGATCTCCTGCGTGCTGTCGCACGGGTTGACCGGTCGATACGTGTCCGGTTCACCACATCTCACCCGCAGGATTTTTCCGATAAGCTTATCGAAGCAATCGCTTCCGAACCGAACATCTGCAAATTCATTCATCTCCCCATCCAGTCCGGTTCCGACCGTATACTCGGATTGATGAACCGGACATACTCGCGCGATCATTATCTGCACCTGGTGGAAAAGATTCGCCGGAATATTCCCGCTGCGACGCTTTCAACAGATATTATTGCCGGATTCCCCACAGAGACTGAAGCTGACCACAGTGCGACGCTCGACGTGTTGCGTGACGTTCGCTACGACGGCGCGTTTATGTTCAAATATTCCCCGCGTGAGAATACTCCCGCATTCACGATGAACGACGATGTGCCGGATCAAATCAAATCCCGCAGAGTGACAGAAATTATCGAGCTCCAGAATTCAATTTCCACTGACAAGAACCGCACGCTCGTCGGTTCGACCGTTACAGTTCTGGTCGAGGGCGAAAGCAAAAAATCGTCAGACCAGTGGCACGGCCGGACAGACGGAAACAAGATGGTGATTTTCGATAAGGGCGGAACTGTTCCGGGAGAGTACGTCGATGTCTGTATCGGAAGGTCGAATTCTGCAACGCTTTTTGGATCCATCGTACAACATTCAACATCAGTGGAGGCCGCATGAGAAAAACATATAGGAATGGCATTGAATATCTTCTCCGCACAGTCCTCCTTGCACTGTTCGTGATCGGAACGATGATCCCCCTGCGGCTCCTGTCACAGGATGAAGGAGAGATTCGCTCCTATCTCGAACGGATCGATCAGGGTGGAGCCGATTCGGTCAGAAAAATTCTCCCCGATCTGATCGCAAAATACCAGAACACTCCGGGCATCATGTATCTTCAGGGACGGCTGGCAACTGACGGGATCGAAGCAGTCAAGTTTTATCAGGGTGTTGTCGATAATTTTCCGAAGAGCGAATGGGCAAGCGATGCACTGTACAGAATCTACCAGTACTATTATGCACTCGGCTTGTACAAGACGGCTGATCTGAAGATGCAGCAGCTGAAGAAGGACTATCCGAATTCCATTTATGTGACCGGGAAGCCCGCGGCAGAGAAGGTTCCGAAGCACGAGCCGCCACCGGTGAAGCTCCCCACACCGGAGCCCGCTGCCCCCGATACGCAGCAAAACGTAAAAGCACCTGCGCAGTCCCAACCGCAGACACAGGCGACGTCGTATGTTTTACAGACGGGAGCGTTCTCGACACTCTCCAACGCGCAGAAACAGAAGAACTACTTCCAGGAACTCGGATATTCCGTCGACATCAACAACAAGATTCGCGGAAACCGGAGTCTCTACCTTGTCTGGGTTGGAGGCTATAAGTCAGTCGAAGAGGCACGTGCCGCGGTGAAGGAAATCCGTACAAAATACAACGTCGAATCGATTATCGTTCAGAGGTATTGAGGTTCATGGAGCGCGGTGACTCACGGCAGTACGGTATCATCGGAACGTCTGTCGAAATAAAGGAAATTATACACGTGATCGCACAGGTTGCAGCGACCGACCTCACCGTGATGATTACGGGAGAAAGCGGCTCCGGAAAGGAAGTCGTTGCGAAGGCAATCCATGCCGCGAGCCATCGTTCCACAAAGCCGATGATTTCGGTCAATGCCGGCGCAATACCGGAGGGCATCATCGAAAGCGAGCTCTTTGGACATGAGAAGGGGGCTTTCACGGGTGCTGCCGACATGCGCAAGGGATATTTTGAGCTCGCCGACGGGGGAACTATTTTTCTCGATGAGATTGGTGAGCTTCCCGCGGCAACACAGGTCAAGTTTCTGAGGGTGCTTGAAAATGGCGAGTACATGCGTGTCGGATCCTCGACCCCGCGAAAAGTCAATGTCCGCGTCATCGCAGCAACCAACAAGGATCTCGAAACGGAGGTCCGGAACGGGAATTTCCGGGGCGATCTCTTCTTCCGTCTGCGGTCAATCAATATCCGGATCCCTCCCCTGCGTGAGCGGCGGGAAGATATTCCCCTGTTCATCGATGAGTTCGCAAAACTCGTGAGTGAGAAAAACAAGATTCCGTTCGCCGGATTTACGGAAGATGCCATCGATCTCCTGAAGAGCTACCGGTGGCCCGGAAACGTACGTGAATTGCGGAATGTCGTCGAGAGCATGCTCGTTATCGAGCGGGGTAAACGCCTGAACAGCGATGACGTACGGAAATATCTCAGGGATCTTCATGATAACGGAAGGAATCTCCCGGTCTTCACCCACAAAACTCCCGACCAGGCGGAACGCGAGATCATCATGCGCGCGCTGCTCGAGATGAAGAGCGATATCATGGAAATCAAACAGGCACTTCACCAGCAGCAGGTGGCATTTGCCCCATCGGGCGCCAAGGCACTCGAAGCCAATGTCGATTCTGAATACCAGGAGAACTCCAAGCAGGTGCTTCCTATCGATGAGATGGAACGCCGGATGATTGAAAGTGCTCTTGAGCGGTATGAAGGAAACCGCCGGCTCGCTGCACGCGCCCTCAATATCAGCGAGCGGACACTCTACCGGAAAATCAAGGAATACGGACTGGAAGAATGAAAGCAATTCTCCATACGGGACTCTGCATCATCATCTTCTGGCTGGGTGGATGCTATTCGTTCACGGGGTCTTCGGTTCCTCCACACCTGAAGACGATTGCCATTCCGCTGTTCGACGATCAGAGCGGCTCGGGTGAGCCGAATCTGCGTGAGAATCTCACCAACAAGCTGATCGACCGTTTCCGGCAGGATAACAGTCTGCAGATTGTCGACCGGTCTCATTCCGATTCGATACTCGAGGGAACGATACTCTCGATGCCGGATGAACCCCAGGTTGTTGCCACCAATGAGGCGGTCACAAAACGCAAGGTGACGTTGACCGTAAAAGTGTCGTATCAGGATATGGTTCTGAAAAAGAAGGTGTACGAAAAAGAATTTACGGAGTGGGGTGATTATGTCGCCGGCGGCGACATCACTCAGCGCCAGGCAGGCATCGATGCGGCAATCAACAAGATCATCGATGATGTTTTGCTTGCAACAGTGGCAAACTGGTAATCACGCCATGATGAACAACGCTCCTGTTCACAACAGAAAGGCATAGACGGACACCATGCAGGATTTCGTAATCGTTGCATATTTCATTTCGCTCACAATCCTCTTCCTTTTCGGGTCGAGCGGGTTTGTGATGATTTACTACTACCTCAAGCATCGGGAAACCAAGACGCCGAAAGCCGGACAGCTCTCTGCCTTTCCGATGGTGACCCTTCAGTTGCCTGTCTACAATGAATATTACGTCGTCGAGCGGCTGATTAATGCCTGCTGCAGAATCAGCTACCCGCGTGAGAAGCTGGAAATACAGATCCTCGATGACTCCACAGACGAAACCGTCGACATCATCGCGACACTTGTTGCACGAAAACAGGCCGAAGGGTTCGATATCAAGCACGTGCACCGTACCAACAGGAAGGGATTCAAAGCGGGGGCGCTGAAAGAAGGACTCAAATCATGCCGCGGCGAATATGTCGCAATCTTCGACGCCGATTTCATCCCGAAGAGAGACTTTCTTCTCCAGACCGTCCCCTATTTCCTGGAGGATAAGAACATCGGTCTCGTGCAGACGCGCTGGGAACATCTCAACAGCAACTACTCGTTCCTTACTCGCGCACAGGCGATGGCACTCGACGGGCATTTTGTGATCGAACAGAACGTCCGCAACAAAGCAGGATTCTTCATTAACTTCAACGGTACCGGCGGGATCTGGCGCAAGGAGTGTATTTTTGATTCGGGAAACTGGGAAGCCGATACGCTCACGGAAGACCTCGACCTGAGCTATCGCGCCCAGCTGAGAGGCTGGAAGTTCAAATTCCTCAACGACGTAACCTCTCCCGCGGAACTCCCTTCGGAAATCAACGCGCTGAAATCACAGCAGTTCCGCTGGACAAAAGGAGCAATCGAAACTGCACAGAAAATTCTTCCAAAAGTCTGGAAATCGGATCTCCCGCTTGAACGAAAGATTCATGCGACATTTCACCTTTCCAACAATATTGTCTTTCCGTTCATCCTGCTTGCGGGCATCCTCAATGTACCGCTGATCTTCATCAAACATCAGGGCGGCTATGAAACCTGGTTCGCGATCATGGCGGTTTTCGTCTTCGCATTCATCGGATCGTTTCTGTTTTACCTTTACTCACAGAAAGATGTGTACCACGACTGGCAGAAACGCATGCTCCTCTTTCCACTTTTTATGGCGGGAAATATGGGATTTGCCGTCAACAATACCAGGGCCGTGATCGAAGGGTTGTTCCGGAAAAGATCGGAATTTGTCCGTACGCCGAAGTTTTCGGTCGTCGACAAAAAGGATAACTGGATCGACAAGAAATACGTTTTCGTGGATGTGAACTACACGGTCATCATCGAGCTGCTTCTGTCGCTCTACTGCTTTTTCGGGGTTGCAGCTTCCGTCTATTACCTGGAGCTCGCAGCGATTCCCTTTCAGCTCCTCTTTTCGGTGGGATTCGGGATGGTCGCCTGGCTATCTCTGAGGCATGCATGGATCGCGCGCAGGATGGCCGCAGCCCATACAAAGAGCATGCGCACACAGGCAGCGACAACACCTCCTCCCCAACCCGTGGAGAAGCGTGTACTGATCCATTCATTCGAACCGTGATGGTCAAGGAACGAATCCGGCAGTGACGAAAGAAGAACTCGAATTAAAACTTCTGGATCGGCCGCATTCACCTCTGTTTGCCCGGCTCGCCGATGAATATCTGGCCGCCGGCCGCATCGACGACGCCAAGAAGATCTGTTCCGAGGGATTGAAGAAATTCCCGGGGTATGGTACAGCCCATCTCATACTCTCCAAATGCCACTTCGTTGAAAATAATTTCGCCCTTGCGCTGGCATCCGTTGAAAACGCGCAGGCGTGTATCCCCGATCCTGACCTATTGGAGGGATTGTGTGAAGAACTCCTCGCCGTGATTTCGAAGGGCGGCGGGCTGGAACGGGCAGATGAGCCGACCGAGTCCATCGTGGAACCCGGGCTCAATGCAGGGCCTGTGACCGAGGAGCCGCCTGCCGAACCCGATGGAGTTCTGGTTGATGAGTCTTCCCCTGCTGCCATCGCCGAAATTCCAGCCGTACCCTCCGAAGAGATTCAAGAAGAGATTGTACCCGTTGCAGCGGAAGAACGTCCCGTGGCGACTGCAGCTCCGACCGATCAGCAACTTCCCCTTGAGTCAGAACCCGCTGAGGTCCGCCCCGAGGGAGCCGAAGCACGTGAAGCGCCGTCAGAGATCCCGCCGCAGTCATCTGCAGTGGTTGAGGAAACTGCAGAGGAACCAGATCTGGATGAAACGGTTCCGGAAGATATGCTTGAAGCTGCGCCAGAGTCTCCCGAGATTCGCATAAGCTCTGAGCAGACGCCCAGTGCAGAACCGGTGTCAAAAGAGGTTGCAGAAGTGGCCCCGGTAGAAGGGCTGGCCCCCGCTGATCAACTTCCCAATGTGGAAGAATCGGCGGAAGTTTCTGAACCAGCCGGATCGCCGGTCAGCACAACGCCTCCCGAAGAGATTCCAACGGTTCCCGGGGAAGTCGCTGAGACCGCTGGTACGGCAGAGTACCAGCCGACCGAGACTGACAGGATCATTACGAGAACGCTCGCCGAGATATATGCTTCGCAGAAAGCATACGATGAGGCCATCGTGACATACCGGCTACTCAAGGAACAGAAACCGGAATGCATGGAGGAGATCGATGCGAGAATCGCGGAGTTGCAGAGGTTACAGCAGGAAAAATCGAGAGAGTGAAACGGAGGCCGGTTCACCGGCCATCAATCTACTTCAGTGAGGAAACGTATTTCGTCAGGCTCGATTTCTTGTTCGCTGCGTTGTTCCGGTGAATAACCCCTTTCGTTGCAAGCTGATCGAGGAGTTTCACCGCTTTCCGAAGTTCCGCCCCGGCTTTTTCCTTGTCCTTTTCCGCACGCACTCGCTTCACTGCGGTTTTCATTTTGGAGATATACGCGCGGTTGCGCACACGGTGTTTGAGTGCCCTTCTTGCCTGCCGTTCGGCGGATAAATGCTGTGCCATGAAATCGATTTCCTTTGTGATTTGGTGAGTTTGAGGGTTTGTCAATATACAAAAATTCCCTCATCCGAGCAACGATAAAATGAAATGTACGTCTTCCGGAAGAACAATTTACGGGGAGGATTTTTCTCCGGTTGCCGGCGCTGCATCAACATACGGCATCGTTCCGGTCTGCAGCCGCTTTGCTGAAATCCCGCTGCCGATCAGCCCGAGGAGAAATCCTCCCGCAACAATCCATCCGTAGAATTGTTTCTCGACCCGCAGGAAATCCACGAGCTCTCCCGAGACAGATGCCGACGCATAGACGATCAGGTAATAGAGTATACCCGCGGCAAGCACACCGGCGAGAAGTCCCTTCACTGCTCCCCCGACGATATATCCGGCCTGCGTAAGCGCTGCGACTTTCCCCTTTCTC
>Ga0335081_10017034_pt1 | contig 11772 bp, 6 predicted proteins | sample Lox_Sample_35_FD_206713 | JGI IMG/M metagenome (GOLD analysis project Ga0335081, IMG submission 206713) | Soil microbial communities from Loxahatchee National Wildlife Refuge, Florida, United States - Lox_Sample_3.5 | ecosystem: Environmental > Terrestrial > Soil > Wetlands | place: USA: Florida... | reverse complement strand
GTCGGTGCGATCGGCCCCGGGGTGTCGGACCTCGCGATCGGCGACGAGGTGTTCGCGGTCACGCTGTTCGGCGGCTACAGCTCGCACGTCGTGGTCGATCGCGCGTACGTGTTTCGCAAGCCGCCCGCGCTGACCTTCGAGCAGGCCGCGGCGCTGCCGGCGGTGTACATGACCGCGTGGTACGCGCTGTTCGAGCTGGCGCACCCGCGGCGCGGCGCCAAGGTGCTGGTGCACTCGGCGGCCGGCGGGGTCGGCGGCGCGCTGGTCCAGATGGCCAAACGGGCAGGGTGCGAGGTGGTCGGGGTGGTCGGCCACGCGCGCAAGGTGGCCGCGGCCGAGGCGCTCGGCGCCGATCGCGTGATCGACAAGTCGTCGCACGAGCTGTGGCGCGAGGCCGAGCGGATCGCCCCGCAGGGCTACGACGTCATCCTCGACGCCAACGGCGTGGCGACGCTCGGCGCGAGCTACCGCCACCTGCGGCGCAGCGGCAAGCTCGTCGTGTACGGCTTTCATTCGATGCTGCCGCGCAAGGGCGGCACGCCGAGCTGGCCCCGGCTGGCGATCGACTACCTGCGCACGCCGCGGTTCAACCCGCTCGACATGACCAACGACAGCCGCAGCGTGCTCGCGTTCAACCTCAGCTACCTGTTCGACCGCCGCGAGCTGCTCGACCTCGCGATGACCGAGATCCTCGACTGGATCGCGCGCGGCGAGCTGGCCCCGCCGCAGGTCGCGACCTACCCGCTGGCCGAGGTGGGGCGTGCGCACGCCGACATCGAGTCCGGTATGACGACCGGCAAGCTCGTGCTGATCCCCTGAAATACGTGATACTCCGGTCCCTCTGGAGGGCCAAGATGCGCGCGAGAGTCGTCATCGCTGGATGGGCATGTAGCCTGGCAGCGTGTCATTCGAACCCCGGTCCGTCGCTCACGATCGATCCCGGCAGCGACGGCATGATCGCGGTGTCCGCGCCGACCGACTTCACCGCGACGCTCACCGACAGCGACGCCGACGTGACCTGGGCGGTGACCGGTGGCGGCAGCCTGTCGACCAACGACGGGCTGCACGTCGTGTTCACGCCGCCGCCGGGCACGGGGAGCGAGACGCTCACCGCCACCGCTGGCACGTTGAGCGCGAGCGTGACGATCACGTCGTCGCCCGAGGTGCTCGACGGCGCGATCATTCCGGGCCTCACCGCGCCGGTCACGGTCCAGTACGACGCCGAGGACATCCCGCACATCAACTGCGCCGCGGCGGTCGACTGCGTCGCGGTGCAGGGCTACCTCCAGGCGCGCGACCGGCTGTTCCCGATGGACTTCCTGCGCCACGTCGCGCGCGCCAACCTCGCCGAGCTGATCGGGGTCGACGGCCTGTCGCAGGACGTCGAGATCCGCACGCTGTTCCTGACCCGCGCGGGCCATCGCGTCGAGGACGACCTGGTGAACGCGATGGATCCGACGACCTCCGCGCTGCTCGACGCGTTCGTCGGCGGGATCAACGCGCAGCTCGCCGAGCGCCGCGCCGCGGATCCGACCGCGCCGCTCGGCGGCGAGTACGCGCAGCTGCCGTTCCCGCTGACCGCGTCCGACGTCGCCGACTGGACGCCGCAGGACACGCTCGCGCTCGCGCGGCTCGAGCAGTACCAGCTGTCGGAGTCGCTCGACGAGGAGTCGTCGTACGGCCAGTTCGCCGCGGTGTATGGCCCGGGCGCGCCGCTCGCCGATCCCGGCAAGATGACCGCGTGGATCCGCGCTGCCGCGCCGCCGACCGAGCAGGCGCACACGCTGTCGCCGACCGCGTTCGCCGCGGTGGCGCGCCCGCTCGCGCCGTCGACCGCGCCGCGCGTGACGCTGGCGCCGTGGGGCGGCGTGCTCGCCCAGACCCACGCGAAGGTGGCCGCGCTCACCGCCGCGCTGCGGCCGCTGGGCGCCGCGGTCGGCTCCAACAACTGGGTCGTCGCCGGCGCGAAGTCGGCGACCAGCGTCGCGATGGTCGCCAACGATCCGCACCTCGGCCTGCAGTATCCGCCGCTGTTCCACCTGTCGGTGATGACGTCGTCGGACCCGAACGACGGCCTCGACCTCGCCGGCGGCGCGTTCCCGGGCGTGCCCGGGGCGCTGGTCGGCCGCGGCGCGCACGTCGGCTGGGGCGTGACCGTGGTCGGCTACGACGTCACCGACCTCTACCTCGAGCAATTCCTGCCCGAGGCGAGCTGCCCGGGCGCGGCGCTCGGCGTGCCGTGCGTGCTGTTCAAGGGCGTGCCGACCTCGACCTTGCCGGTGCCGGTGACGTTCAAGGTGCGCGTCGGACCCGGCGCGAGCGGGCTGGTCGACGCGTCGACCTTGCCGAACCCGCCGCCGCCGGTGCTGCTCGTCGTGCCGCAGCACGGCCCGATCATCCAGGCGCCCGACGCCGCCGGCCACGGTGTCAGCGTGCGCTGGACCGGCCAGGAGCCGAACACCCAGGACCTGCGCGCGTTCTACGGGCTCGACACCGCGAGCGACGTCGACTCCGCGATGGCCGCGCTCGAGTACTACGCGACCGGCGCGCAGAACTTCGTGCTCGCCGACGATCAGGGCCACATCGCGTACGACCCGCACGCGCTGGTGCCGCTGCGCAACTTCGCCGACGCGCGCGTGGTCGGCGCGAACGTGATCCCGCCGTGGTTCCCGCTGCCCGGCGACGGCACCGCGGAGTGGGGCGACGGCACGTCGAACTGCGCCGACCCGGCCGGCGCCCCCGCGTCGTGCTGGACCGCCGACGCCGATCTGCCGCACGGCAAGGATCCGGCGAAGGGCTACTACTTCACGGCGAACGCCGATCCGACCTACCCGTCGGTGTCCGACGACAACAACCCGCTCGCGCATCCGCCGTACCTGAGCTTCGACTGGGATGACTCGTCCGGGTTCCGCGCCACCCGCATCGAGCAGCTGCTGCAGGCCGCGATCGACAACAACCAGACGGTGTCGCTCGACGACATGGAGGCGATCCAGTCCGATCACGTGTCGCGCATGGGCAAGGTGTTCGGCGACTACGTCGCGGCGCTGCCGGCGTCGAGCGATCCGGATCTCACGACCGCGCGCGCGATCCTCGCGCAGTGGGCGCAGGACGGCTACGACTGCCCGTCGGGGCTGCGCGGCAGCGATCCGGTCAACAGCCCGGTCGACGCCACGCCCGCCGTGGTGCAGAGCTCGACCGGCTGCTTCCTGTTCCACGAGACCTCGCGGATCCTGTCGCAGAACGTGTTCGCCGACGATCTCGCGGTCGCGGGGCAGGGCGTCGACGGCCTGCGCTCGACCAAGGCGATGATCTACATGATGGGCCTGGACCCGACGACCGCCGCGGGCCAGGCGGGCTCGAAGTTCTGCAACGACGTCGATGCCAGCGGCACGACGATCGCCACGCACAGCTGCGCCGAGCAGGTCGAGACCGCGCTGGTCGAGGCCTACGACTTCCTGATGGCGCACGTCGATGCCGATCCGAGCAACTGGACGTGGGGCCGCTACCACACGATCCAGCCGGTGCCGCTGCTCGCGCTGGTCACCACCGACTACGAGCCCGGCCCGTACGCGCGGCCCGGGGGCTACTACACCGTCGACGTCGGCAGCCCGACCGGCCAGGGGCCCGGCACCGACATGGGCTACGCGTCCGGCGGCAACGTCCGCCACATCTCGCTGATGGATCCCGCCAAGCCGGTCGTGAAGATGCAGCTGCCCGGCCCCGAGCGCGACGTGCCCGACCTCAACGTCGGGCCGGATCTGCTCGGCCAGTGGGTGTTGAACCTGTACTTCGACTTCGCGTTCGGCTCGCAGATCGACAGCGTCGCCGTGTCCACCCAGACCTTCTCCGCGCAATGAGAGGACCCGCCATGACCCGCATGTGCTTGTCCGTCCCGCTGCTCGCGCTGGCCGCGTGCCAGCCGAGCGTCCCGCAGACTCCTCCTGCCCCGGTGGTCACCGCGGTGTTCGATCCGGCCAACGGCAAGGTTCCGCTGCCGAACGACCTCGCGTTCTTCAACCCGCCGAACAGCACGTGCCCGAACGCCGACAGCATCCCGGCGGGCTCGCCGCCGGCGTGCGCGCAGGCCGAGCTGCTCACCGACTTCGCCGGCGCGTACCCGAGCGATCAGTCGCTGCCGGTGACGATCGACTTCGTCGAGACCACGGTGGATCCCACCGACGGCACGCAGACCAGCACCGCGCCGGATCTCGACCTCACGTCGATCACCGAGAACACGCTGTTCGTGTTCGGCCAGGACGCGGCCGGCACCGGCGAGGTGCCGATCGATCCGATCACGGCCGACGACTACGTCAAGTACAGCGACCACGGCACGCTCACCATCCATCACCAGGGCAACCAGCCGTGGCCGACCGGCGCGTACGCCGTGCTGGTGCGCGGCGGCCCCAACGGGGTGAAGACCAGCGACGGTCTGCCGGTCTACGCGTCGCAGACCTTCGACCTGATCGCGCAGGGCAAGGACCTGACCGATCCGAAGAACAACGGCCTGCTCAAGGCGCAGCTCGGCTCGACCGAGGCGGCGCGCGCCGCCGGCCAGCAGCTCGACCTCATCATGGCGCTCTACCAGGTGCTGGCGTTCCCGGGCGCCGACACGCGGTTCCCGCACGAGGAGCTCGCGATCGTCGTGACGTTCAAGATCGCGGAGACCGTGACCAACGTCGAGATCGATCCGGCGCGCAGCCTGGTGCCGCTGCCGATCGACCTCTTGCGCGATCCGTCGACCGGCAAGCTCAGCGCGCTCGCGGCGTGCACGTTCGCGGGCAGCTCGCTCGCCGCCGACGGCACCTGCCCGAGCGCGGCGGCCGCCGGGTTCGAGGCGCTCGACGGGTTCTCGACCACCGGCGCGATCCTCGCGCCGACCTCGGATTTTGTCCGCGCGTCGACCGTCACGCCGAGCACGGTGATGCTGTACGACCTGACCGACCCGGCGAACCCGGCGCTGGTGCCGGCGCAGGGGCTGATCCTCGAGCCGTGCGAGTTCACCTCGGGCTGCGGCTCGCCGACCGCGCTGTCGCCGGTGATCGCGCTCCAGCCGGCCGGCGCGACCGCGGGCGATCCGACCTCGGTGTTCCGCACCCAGCCGCTCAAGGACGACACCGACTACGCGGTCGTGATCACGACCGGCGTGCTCGACAAGGCCGGCCAGCCGATCGGCCCGGGCACGGTCGCCAAGATCCTGCACTTCACCAACCCGATCTCGGTCGACGGCCACTCCGCGCTCGCCGGCATCGACGACACCACCGCGGCGTCGCTCGAGAAGATGCGGCTGCAGCTCCAGCCGGTGTTCGCGACGCTCGCCGCCGGCGGCACCGACTTCTCGAAGATCGGCATCGCGTACACGTTCCGCACGCAGACCATCCTCAGCCAGGCGAACGGGCTCGGCGCGCTGCCCTACACGCTGCCCGCCGCGACCGCGCTGCCGGTGGGCACGCTGACCGCGGAGACTCCGGCGCAGGCGTTCACCAAGTACGGCGTCGATCAGACCGTGGTGCCGTCGAGCAACATCGACGAGGTCCTCGAGATCGACATCGACACGCTGAACGCGCTCGATCCGCAGACCGGCGCGTTCCTGTCCGATCCGACGCAGGGCGCGGTCGAGCAGATCCACGTGATCATCGCGACGCCGAAGGCGACCAACCCGAACGTGCCGGCGTGCACCGGCGGGCTCGCGCCGTTCGGAAAGTGCTCGCCGATGATGGTGTTCCGCCACGGCCTCGGCGGCGGGCGCGCCGACATGCTGACCGTCGCCGACACCTACGCGGCCGCCGGCATGACCACGGTCGCGATCGACGCCGCCAAGCACGGCGATCGCGCGTTCTGCACGCCCGGCCAGATGGTGTGCAGGGACGGCAGCACGTGCACGACCACGCTGCAGATGGGCGCGCAGGGCGACGCGCTGCCGCCGGGCACGTGCGGCGCGGCAGGCTACTTCACGACGCCGGTCAGCCCGACCTGCACCGGCGCGTGTGCGGCCGCGGCGACCGACGGCATCTCGGTGGTGTCGGGCAACTACCTCATCAGCACGAACTTCTTCCGCACGCGCGACACGCTCCGCCAGGATCTGATCGATCAGTCGCAGCTGGTGCGCGCGATCGCGTTCGTGCCGACCGGCGCGCCGCCCACCGGCCACGCGGTGTTCGATCACATGGTCGCGCGCGGCGTCGTCATCGATCCGGCGACGATCTACTTCTCGGGCCAGTCGCTGGGCTCGATCCAGGGCGCCGCCGACGTCGCGACCGACCCGCGGATCAGCAAGGCCGGGTTCAACGTGGGCGGCGGCACCGTGGTCGACGTGTTCACCAACTCGCCGGCGTTCGTGGCCGAGGTCGACCAGCTGCTGGCCGGGCTCGGGATCACGCCCGGCACGTCGCAGTACCTCCAGTTCCTGGTCGTGGCCAAGACCGTGCTCGATCCGGCCGATCCGGTGAACTTCGTCGGCCACCTCACCGCGAACACGCTGCCGAACCTGCTCGGCAGCGGCAACCAGACCCCCAAGAAGATCCTGACGCAGATGGCGAACTGCGATCAGACCGTGCCCAACCCGTTCAACCTGATCTTCGCGAGCAACATCCCGACCGGGCCGCTGCCGTCGAGCGCGAGCTTCTTCGCGCCGGGCGCGACCGGCACGTTCCAGCTCTACGTCAAGACGCCGTTCGATCCGGCGACGTTCGGCACGTGCTCGCCGCTGCCGTCGTCGGCGGTCGAGCACGGCTTCTTGACCGACTGGCTCACGCCGTCGCTCACCCTGAACGCCCAGACCGACCTCGCCAAGTTCGTCATGACCGACACCGCGCCACTCAGCGTCCAGCACCAATAGGTCCCCTTCATGCGCACATCGATTGTCTTCGCGATGACCCTCGTGCCGAGCGCTGCACTGGCCGGCGGTTACATCATTCCTCAGGAGACCGCGCGAGAGCTCGGGCTGGCGCAGTCGGCGGTCGCCGACCAGACCGGCGCCGAGTCGGTGCTGCTGAACCCCGCGTCGCTCGCCGATCAGGACGGCCTCGACATCTCGGCGAGCGGCGAGCTGCTCATCAACCGCACCGACTGGTCGGCGCCGGATCTCGGCTCGTCCTCGCTGATCACCAAGCCGAACGCGCCGCCGTCGGCGGCGGTGTCGTACAGCCAGCTGGTCAAGGGCAGCGAGACCCGGTGGGGCGTCGGCGTCGGGTTCGATGTCCCCGCAGGCGGCTCGCTCGAGTGGCCGACCGGCTGGCCCGGCCAGGAGTACATCCAGAGCGTCGACCAGAAGGTCTACCGGATCAGCGCCGGCGCGGCGCTCGAGCTCCTGCCCTACATCTCGTTCGGCGCGACCTACGTGCGCTACCAGGGCACCGAGCAGCTCCACCAGGAGATCAACTACATCGATCACTACGGCGACGCTTCGCTCGGCATGTCGGGCGGCGCCGACACGTTCTCGCTCGGCGGGCTGTTCCACGTCCCGACCACGCGCCTGAGCCTGGGTGCCTACTACGCGTACAAGGCGAGCGCGACGATCACCGGCCACGTGCACTTCGCCGACGTGCCGCCGTCGTTCCAGTCGATGCTCTACGACCAGGGCGTGACCGAGTCGCTGACCATGCCGAGCGTGCTCCACGCCGGCGCGGCGTACGACATCATCCCGCAGCACCTCACCGTGATGGCGACGTTCGACTGGGAAGGCTGGAGCGTCTATCACGAGGACAAGTTCGTCGGCTCGGGCGGGCTCACGATCCTCGTGCCGCGCAACTACAGCGACGCCGAGGTCTATCGCGTCGGCGCCGAGTGGTCGCACGTGCCGTTCGCGGCGCCGCTGACCCTGCGGGTCGGCGCGCTGCGCAGCGTGTCGCAGCAGCCGGCCGACACCGTGTCGCCCACGCTCACCGACGGCGACAGCTGGGCGTTCTCGCTCGGCGCGGGCGTCGACGTCACCCACGACGTGCGGATCGACGTCGGCTGGGAGCACGCGTTCTTCGACAACGTCACCGCGGGCGGCACCGAGACCCTGCCGGGCACCTACAAGACGATGGTCGACCTGGTCTCGCTCGGCCTGAACTGGCGGATCGATCTCGCCGGCTGTAGCAACTGTAGCAAGTAGATCGATCCTCCGGCCCGTGCGTTGCACGGAGCATGCTGCGCTGCTCCGCGCTCGTCGCCGTGCTCGTCGGGTGTCAGTCGCCGTCCGCTTCGCCGATCCCGCCGCCGCCGCCGTCGCCGTCGCATGGCCAGCCGCTGGCCGCCAGGCCGACGACGCCCAAGCCGCCGCCGGTCGACAAGGACAGCGAGCTCATCACCAAGAAGCTCGTCGCGATGAACGCGAACGACAAGTGGGGCATGCCGTCGCGCGCGCTGCGCGCGGGGTCGGTGAGCCCGCGCAAGGCGCCACCGGTCACGCGCACGGCGCACGGCTTCGAGGTCCGGTTCGGCAACGGCTCGCCGGTGTCGACCCCCGCGGTGTGGAACGGCCGGGTCTACACGTCCGGCGGCTTCAACTCGCGCGAGTTCTACGCGTTCGACGCCACCACCGGCACGTCGAGCTGGGCGCTCGATCTCAGCGACGATGGCCCGTCGGCCAGCGCGTGCGAGGCCGAGGTGTGCGTGTTCAACACCGAGTCGTGCACGACGTTCGCGGTCGACGCCAAGACCGGCAAGCAGAAATGGGCGTGGTACCTCGGCGACCCGCAGACCAGCTCGCCGTCGATCGCGAACGGCCGCGTGTTCACCTCGTACCCGGCCGGTGCGGCCGAGGGCAAGAAGCCGCGCCCGCCCGAGGCCAGCCACGTGCTCGCGGCGTTCGACCTCCAGACCGGCAAGCTGCTGTGGCAGGACTGGCTCGACGCCGACGTGATCTCGGCGCCGGTGGCGGTCGGCGAGTTCCTCTACGTCGCGACGTTCAACGGCACGGTGGTGAAGCTGGAGCAGGCGACCGGCAAGATCCGCTACGCGACCAAGGCGCGCGCGACCTCGGCGCCGGTGGTCGAGTTCGTCGCCGGGCTCGAGTCGATGTACTACACGCGGCGCGCCGACGACGTCGCGCTCGCGCAGCCGGCCGCGCACGGTTCCACGCCCGCGGCGTCGCCCGCGTCGCCCGCGCATCACGCGGCCGAGCAGATCATCCGCACCGATCACAACGAGCCGCAGACCCGCTACACGACCGAGCCGAAGCAGGCCGACTACCTCGACGGCCCGACCCAGGAGGCGTCGGCGCAGAAGAAGGAGGCGATGGACCACGACGGCAAGAACGGCTTCGCGGGCGGTGCGCCGGCCTCCGCGCACGCCGACGCCGCCGAAGGTCTGGTCGGCCAGTCGAACGTGGCGACCATCCAGCAGTTCCAGGGCTCGCGCATCCTGCACCTCGCGGCGCTCAACGTGAACACGATGGGCGACGAGGTGATCGCGACGGATCCGGACACCGGCAAGCAACGCTGGTCGCACAAGCTGCCGGGCGACATCGCGAAGCTCGGCGGCGCGCTCGCCACCGCGCCGCTCGCCGCCGGCACGCAGGTCGTGGTCGGCACGCTCGACGGCAAGGTGCTCGAGCTCGATCCGGCGACCGGCAAGACCCAGGCGACGTTCGAGGTCGGCGGCCCGATCCGCGCCCAGCCGGTCGTGGTCGACGGCTGGATCTACGTGGGCACCGAGGACGGCCGGCTGGTCGCGATCGACACCGGTGAACGCGACCTCACGGGCTGGCCGATGTGGGGCGGAAATGCCGCGCGGACCGGCGAGGTCAGCCGGTAATGTGACCGCGCCGCGCGAGCGTGGCATGATCGATCCACCTTGTTCCGGCGATCGATCGCGCTGCTCGCCTGTGCGGGATGCTCGTTCGTCGCGGTGCACGGTCCGGAATCCTCGACCCCGCCGAGCGATTGCACCGACAGCGATCTGGTACCGTCGGTCGACACCGCGGCGGGCGTGCTCGCGGTGGCGGGAGCGATCGGCGGCGAGATTGCCGATCACCTGGTGTCGCATCCGGTCTCGCACTACGAGCTGATCATCGGACTACCTGCCCTCGTGGTGGGGATCACCTACCTGATCGCCGCGAGCAAGGGCACCGATCGGGTGGAGCGCTGCCAGGCCGCCAAGCAGAATCACGGCGAGGTCCGCGGCTGCGACGGTTGTCAGTGGGAGATTCCATGAGCATGATCGCGCGATGCGCATCGCGATCATCGGAGCCGGCCGCGTAGGCAAGACCCTCGGCGAGGGCTTCACCAGGGCGGGCCACACCGTCAGCTACGCGACGCGAGACAGCGTCGCCCAGACCGTGCGCGGCGCGGAGGTCGCCGTGCTCACCACGCCGTGGGACGCGGTCGACAGCGCGCTCGACGCCGCCGGCGACTTCGGCGGGCGGCCGCTGATCGATGTCACCAACCCGATCGGCGCGGGCTTCGCGCTCGCGCTCGGTCACACCACGTCGGGCGGCGAGCACGTCGCCGCGCGCGCGAAGGGCGCGCGCGTGGTGAAGGCGTTCAACACGACCGGCATGGAGAACATGGCGAACCCGCGCTACGGCGAGCATCGGCTGATGATGCCGGTCGCCGGCGACGACCCGCAGGCGGTCGAGGTCGGCGTGGAGCTCGCGCGCGGCCTCGGCTTCGCGCCGGTCGCGCTGCCCAAGCTGGCGCGCGCCCGCGAGCTCGAGCCGTTCGCGCTGGTGTGGATCAAGCTCGCGATGCAATGGGGCCAGGGGCGCGACATCGGCTTCGCGCTGGCGCGGCGCGACGCGGCGGCAGCGCGGCCGACCGACGTCTCGGCGCGCGGCCCGCGCAGGACGATCGCGATCGTCGGCGCGGGGCACATCGGTGGCGCGCTCGCGCGCGGCTGGCTCGCCGCCGGGCATCGCGTGCAGATCGCGACGCGCGACCCGCAGGCCGCCGACGTCGCGGCGCTGGTCGGGCGCGGCGCGACCGCCGTGCCGATCGCGGGCGCGGCCGAGCGCGCCGACGTCGTCGCGTTCGCGATCCCGGCCGGCGCGGTGATCGAGACCGCGCGCGCGATGGGCAACCTCGCCGGCAAGATCGTGATCGATTGCACGAACGCGATCGCGAAGGGCTTCGCGCTGCAGTACGGGCTCGCCACGTCGGCGAGCGAGGAGCTGGCCAAGGCGCTGCCCGGCGCGCGCGTCGTGCGCTCGTTCAACCAGCAGGGCGCCGAGGTGCTCGACGACCCCGTGTTCGGCGGGCTGCGCGCGGTCGACCTCGTGGCCGCCGACGACGCCGAGGCGCGCGCCGCCGTGGTCGCGCTCGGCAAGGACCTCGGGCTCGACGCGATCGAGGCCGGCCCGCTGGCGTCGTCGCGCCTGCTCGATCCGATCACGCTGCTCTGGGTCGCGCTGTCGCAAACGCTCGGCACGCGCGACTTCGCGTTGACGCTGCTGCGCCGTCACTGACACGCGATCGGTGAAGACTCGGCGGTCCCGAGCTGCCGTCCCCGGCGACCGGCCCGCTCGTGCAATTGCGGGCGACTCGACGTGTCGTGATCGCATGCGCTGGCTCGTCGTCGCCGTGGTCGGGTGGACCGGGGTCGCGCACGCCGATCCGGCGGCCGACGCGTTCGCCGAGCTGACCCGCGCGGACCACCCGACGATCGCCCAGCTGCGCGGCTACATCGATCGGTTCGGCGCGGCCGGCGGTCCCGACCGCCTGGCGGTCGCGAGTGGCATGCTCGGCGACCTGTACTGGCACGCGTCGTGCCCGGTGCCGGAGCACGACGGCGAGTGCGTGCGGGCCGTGCCGCCGCCGCCGCCGAGCAAGCTGCCGGTGACGTGCGGCGGCC
>Ga0335081_10017033_pt1 | contig 11772 bp, 10 predicted proteins | sample Lox_Sample_35_FD_206713 | JGI IMG/M metagenome (GOLD analysis project Ga0335081, IMG submission 206713) | Soil microbial communities from Loxahatchee National Wildlife Refuge, Florida, United States - Lox_Sample_3.5 | ecosystem: Environmental > Terrestrial > Soil > Wetlands | place: USA... | reverse complement strand
AAGTAGTGGCGAGCGCGCCTATTTCGTCGTTGCGGTGAATGTCGATATTCTGGTCGAGGTCGCCGGAATCCCCGATTTCGCGGGTCACGGTCATGAGGTGGGTTAAAGGCTGGGTGATGGACTTGGCGGTCGAAATGGCAACGAGGAAGCCCGCAATTACGGCGAACAAAGTGCCGCCGATAGTCATGAAGGCGCTGACAGTGCTGGCGGTGCCAGCGGACTTGGTGCTTTGCTCGAGGAACTTGGTGATGTCGTTGTTGCTTTGATCAAGAACGGCGGAGGATTTGGTCAGCCAAGAAGCCGGGTCTTTCTGCAGGTAGAAGATCTGAAGGTCGGAAACGGTAGCGTCGCCGGAATCCACCTGGTGGCGCTTGGCGATGAGCGGCTTTGCGAAATTGTCAGCCCAGCTCGCTTCAGTGCTTTCGACCTGGATCAGAGCCGTACGGACGGTTTCGTTGGCGGTCTGCGATTCGCCGCGCTTGATGAGTTCTGTGATGTCGGTGAGGCCTTTGTTGACTTTCTCCTCGTCACGTGGATCGCCGCTGAGGAGGAAATTGTTCATGTTGAGGCGATTGAGCATGATCTGGTAGCGGACGGACTCGACGGTGCGGACACTGTCGAGAGCGTTGCTGGCGTTGGTGCGGGCGGATTTCTCCATGAATCCGGTGATGATGTTCACAACGAACAAGACACCGAGAATGCCCAGAATCAGGCCAAACCCCATGTACAGTCTTCTTCCGATGGTCATTGCGAAATGCCTCCGCTCCCCTCAAAAACGCAGCCGACTCGTAGCAGCGTCTGCGCCGAAAGTGCCGTTTGCGAGAGTCCCCTTAATTGCCATTGCGAAACTCGAACTCCACGATCTGCGTGGTTTCTTCCGGAGCCGGCACGAACTTCCATTCCTTGACGGCGTCCTGGCAAGCCTGGACCAGAAGAGGATGGCCGCCAACCACGCGAGTGCTCTTGACGTGGCCATCCGGAGTGATGACGACCTCGATTTTCACTTTACCGCCGACGTTCATGCGCTTGGCCAGTTCCGGATAAACCGGAGCAGTCTTGGTCTTGATCTTGCGCTTCGATTCGTCGGTGCTGCTGGACTGAGCGAATGCCGCGGACCCGGAAAGGATGGCCACCGCGGATGCGGCGAGCGCCAGTTTTCTAAAGATGCTGATTCTCATCGACACTACCCCTCTTGGGATTAGGAGATGCCCCGGTGAAAGGAAGGCACGTCGGGTGCCACCGCGGACGCGCTCAGATCCGATTTCGCAAAAGCCCGCATGTGAGCTGCAACCAACAGAGGGGAAAAAGGTTAGCGGAAAGATGCGACCTATTTTGAAGAGCGCAGCCAACATGCAAGTGTCTCAGAAGCCGGGCAGTTGAGGGGGCGGGGTCTCAGGCGTGAGACGAGAGAAAGGGAGATCGGGGAAAGACTGTAGGCAGTTTCGCAACAAGGAACGGAGCGGTGATTGACTCAGAATGAGACCAGCGAGTAGGGTGAGAGTTCACGGGCACTTCGCAAGTTGAGACGCAGGATCACGATGCTTCCCTCCCAAGCATGAAAGATATGAGGACAAACTCGTCCCCGAAGCGCAAGCCACGCGGTGGCTTGGCGGGAGTGCATGCGGTCGCGTCGAGGAACGCCGAAGAGCTCATGGAACTGGCGGTCGAGGCGGCGCAGTCGCGGCACTTGCCGGATTTTCTGGAGCAATTTGCGTTGCGTGCGGCGCGGATGCTGGATGCGGCGTGGGGCGGAGTGGCAGTGCACCTAGGCCGCGAAACGCAACTCTACGGAATCGCAGGAAGCGCGGGCGACCGGATACGCGAGGCGGAAAGCTGGGTGAGCACAACCGCAAAGGAGAGCGGGGGCGAAATCGAGAGCCTCGCGATGCCAAAGGAAGTTGCGCGGCCATTCGGGTTTGCGGGAGAAGCTGGAGCGGCAGTCTTCGTGCGCATTGCTGGGAGCGACCGGGAAAAGCTTGGCACGCTATGCCTGGTGCGCGAGCGCAAAACGCTGAGCGCGGAAGAAAAGCGGCTGCTGCGCGCGCTGGCAAGCCATGCAGCGCTTTCGCTCGAAAATTTCCGGCGGTTCTCGCAACTGGAGCGCTCGAAGCGGCAGTGGGTGGAAGACATTGACGCGATCAGCGATTACATCGTGGTGCACGACCGGGCGTGGAACATTGTGCGGACGAACCGGTCGCTCGCTTCGTACCTGGGAGTGCCGCCGGTGGCCCTGGTAGGCGAAGCGATGAGCAGTCTGCGGCAGATTGCGGAAACCGGGACCGAGCTGCCGTGCCCGTTTTGCCGGGACACGCAACGGGCGCGGGAAGAATACGTAGCGGCTTCGGCGGAGCGGATTTTCCTGGTGTCTACGTCGCGAACGCCAGGAGTGACGGACGACGACACGCGAACGATTCACGTATTGAAAGACATTACGGACCGGCGGGAAGCGGAGAGGCGGTACCGCGAGCTGTTTGACAGCATTCAGGAAGGATTGTTTTTTGCGACGCCGGAGGGGCGGTTCTTGGATGTGAACGACGCGATGGTGCGGATGCTAGGCTACGCGTCGCGGGAAGAATTGTTGCGAGGGGATGTGAGCCCGCATTTGTACCCGGCGCCGGAAGCGCGGGAGAAATTCTTGCGGGCGCTGACGGAGCGGGGCGTCTTGCGAAATTACGAAGAAACATTGCGGCGGAAAGATGGGACTTTGCTGCATACGCTGCAAAACATCACGGCAGTGCGAGATGCGCGGGGGCGGATCGTGCAAATCCGCGGCTTGATGCTCGACGTGACGGAACAGAAGACGTTTCAATCGCAATTGCAGCGGGAACGCGACTTCAATCAGAAGATCTTAAATGCGACGCAAAGCATGATCCTGGTGCTGGATACGGCGGGGCTGATTAGTTACGCGAACCGGCGGTGTTACGAAGCGGGGTATCAGGAAAGCGAGTTGATCGGGCACCGGTTGGTGGACTGGGTGGAGGCTTCACACCGGAAGGATTTTGAGGCGGCGCTGGAAACCACGGCGAACGGGCACCAGGTGGAAAACCTGGAATTGCGGGTGAGAAGGAACGACGGGTCGATGGGGCACTTTTCGATCAGCTTAAGCCCCATGCGCGATGAGCAGAATGCCGTGAACAGCGTCGTGGTGGTCATGACGGACATCACGGACGCGGCGCTGCTACAGGCGAAATTGGCGCACAGTGAAAAAATGGCCACAATCGGGCGGCTGGTTTCGGGCGTGGCGCACGAAGTAAACAATCCGCTGGCGGCGATTCTCGGATTCACGGACCTGCTGCTGGAAAATCCGGAAGTGCCAAAGGCGGCGCGCGAGGATTTGCAAATCATTTTGCAGGAAACGCAGCGCACGAAGGACATTGTTCAGGATTTGCTGAGCTTTGCGCGGCAGAGGCCGGTGCAGCGCGAGCCAGTGTTCGTAAATAACGTGCTACGGCAAACGATCAAGCTGCGCAGTTACGATTTTGCGAGCCACGGCGTGGAAGTAACAGAAGAGTTCGAAGAATCGCTGCCGCCAGCGCTGGGAGACTCGCAGCAGTTGCAGCAGGTTTTCCTGAATATTTTGAACAACGGATATGACGCGGTGCAGGAAGCAGGGCGCCGCGGACGGATTCGCATCCACACGCGGCGGCAAGAGGAAATGATTGAAGTGGCAATCAGCGACAACGGGACAGGAATAGCGGACCCGGAGCGGATCTTCGATCCGTTCTACACAACGAAACAAGCAGGCAAAGGGACCGGGCTGGGATTGAGCATCTGCTACGGGATTGTGCGCGCGCATGGCGGTGAGATTCAGTGCTGGAACGATGAAAATGGCCTTGGGAGCACCTTCGTCGTGCGAATTCCGGTGGCGACCGAGAGCGCGCTGGCAGCGGCCGCAGCGAAGGAGGCGAGCCGATGAAAGCGCCAACGGCGCGCGGGACCGGAGGGCCGATCCTGGTGATAGAAGATGAGCCGTCGGTGGTTGCTTTCTTGCGTGCGGCTCTGGAGCGGAGAGGATATTCCGTGGTGAATGCGTCATCGGGAGAGGAAGGGCTCGAGCGGCTTTCGAATGGGCGGTACTCCGGGGTAATCTCGGACATTCGAATGCCGGGAGCGGTCAACGGGGCGGAAGTGCACGAGTGGATTCAGAAAAATCGGCCAGAGCTGAAAACGCGAGTCATTCTGATCAGCGGAGACACGGCGAACAGCGACACGCAGGCATTCCTGGCGCAAAGCGGGACCCCGTGCATTGAGAAGCCGTTTCGCGTGCAGCAATTGATATCGGCGGTGGAAAAGACGTTCGGGAAACCATGAGTGAGGAAATGAAAACACGTTTATTGGTGGTGGATGACGAGCAGAGCATCCGACGGCTGTGCATGACCATCGGCAACACGCTGGGTTATGTGTGCGCGGAAGCGGAAAGCGCGGAGGCAGCACTGGCGCGGCTCGAATCCGATTCTCCCGATCTGATTCTGACCGACCTGAAACTTCCGGCCATGTCCGGAGTGGAGTTGCTGAAGCAAACCAAGGCCCTTTTGCCGCACACCGAAGTGGCAATTATGACGGGGCATGGCTCCATTGAATCCGCGGTCGATGCGATGAAGCTGGGAGCGTACGACTACATCGAGAAGCCGTTCCGCGTCGAAAAAATGCGGCTGCTCCTGCAGCGCATGGCGGAAAAAGTGCACCTGGTCACGGAAAATGAGTTTTTGCGCGAGCGGGTTACTACCGAGCAGAACCTCGACGGCATTATCGGCACTTCGGCGAACATCCAAGACGTGCTGCGGATGATTTCGCGGCTGAAGGATACGCGCACGCCGGTGCTGATCTCCGGCGAAAGCGGCACGGGGAAAGAGTTGGTGGCACGCGCGATTCATTTCCGGGGATCGATGGCGCAAACGCCGTTTATCGCAGTAGATTGCGGCTCGCTGGTTCCCACGTTGATGGAAAGCGAGCTTTTTGGCTATGAGAAAGGCGCGTTCACAGGCGCGACGAAATCGAAAGCGGGGCTTTTTCAAGCCGCGAATGGCGGGACAATTTTCCTGGATGAAATTGGAGAGCTTCCACTGGAAATGCAAGCAAAACTACTGCGCGTCCTCCAGGAAAAGGAAGTGCGGCCGGTCGGAAGCAACGAAAAGGTAAACGTGGATGTGCGCGTCATTGCGGCAACGAATCGTGATTTGGAAGCCGCGTACCGCGCGGGGACGTTTCGCAAAGACTTGTACTTCCGCTTGAACGTCGTGACGGTTCACCTCCCTGCTTTACGCGACCGCCGGTCGGATATTCCGGTACTGGTGCATCATTTTCTCGACCGCTACGCAAAAGGAGCACAAATCCAAGTGACGCCGCAGGCCATGAAAAGCCTGCTGCAATATGACTGGCCGGGAAACGTGCGGGAACTCGAGAATTGCGTGGCGCGAGCGGTTACTCTGGGCGACCAAGTGACGATCGATGTGAAGGATCTTCCGCCCGCCATTCGCAGCGAACAGCCGGACTCAAGCCAGGCTGCAACACAAGATAACGCTTCCCTTTCCACGACCGCGCTTGCGGAGATGGAGCGCATGACGATCCTGCGAGTATTTGAGCAGGCGCACGGCGACAAAGCGCTAGCCGGAAAAATGCTCGGTATCAGCCGCGCGACTCTGTATCGCAAGCTGAAACGCTACAACATTCCGTTGAAGCCAGAGGCTGGCGAAAGCGACGCGGAGTCTGAGTCTGAGACGACGGTGCAGTAACTGAGTCTCGTCTCACTCCCAGCCAAAACATCAGATAGAGAGAGTCAAAGGGTGAGACGGGCTCGTTTCACGCTGAGACAGTTGAGGCAGAATCAGCTCGCAGGGAAATTCTAAGTCCTTCCTTTTCTGTATCTTCACCAAGTTACACGTTTTCCAACTTTTGGCGCGCAGCGTGCATCTTTGCCTTCGGCAGCTTGTGTCTGCAGCGGTGAGAAGTGTGTCCTCCAGCGACAGACACGGCAAGCCCAAGCAAATTGCTCGTGAGGCGACGTGGGAAGACCTGGGAACCCGGCAGCAGCAGTGACTGAACAAAGTTGTGCCGAACAACTGGCGCGATTTTTCCCGCAGTCCGCGCCGGTCAGGATTCCGGTGCAGGTAACGGCGCCCCGCGGCGGCAGCGCACATTTGCGAGAGGCAACGGTTGTAGAGTTCAGCGGCGGCGACCACGCGATTTTCCTTTCGACGTTGCCGCTGGAGTTCGGCGACCGGGTGAAGCTCGAGGCGACGATGCAAGGACACTTCGCGGAAGCGACGGTTGATGCCGTGCAGTACCACGAAGGACGCAAAGCGGTGGCCGTAAAGTTCTTGAACGGCCACGGCGACTGGGTGGTGAGATAGCCGTGAACAAAACGACGACGCTGAACATCCCGGCTCCAGCGAAGGCGGAGAATCCGCGGCAAGCGCAATGGAAAGAGGCGCGCGAGGTTTTCCCCATCTACCTGGCGCTTGCCAAGCAGCTGCAAATCGAAATTCCAGTTCCTCAAGCGAAGCGCAATCTTCCGGAAAAGCCCGACCTCGAACTCTTCAGCAAGGTACAGGATTGGCTTGATTCCATGGATCAGCGCGTCATGGTGCATCAGCTTCGCCACTTGCTGCAGATGACCACGCTGAACGCGAGCGAGACCAGCCTGCGCGCCCTGATTCAACGTCACCTGAGGAAATCGAAGAAAAACAACACGGATCGCGACAAAATCGACTTTTTACTTGTTCAGTATTTCGCGCTTTGCGCGCCGGCAAAGATTTATCACAAGCAAATCGAGCTGGCTGACGTCGCCCAGGTGATGTATGAAGTGCTCGGCGATGTTGATCCGGCTCCACTGGCCTGGTGCGCGCCGCTGGAGCAGATGATCGAATCGTTGCGCGGCTTCCGCAGCCTGCGGGAAATCCTGAAGACCAACTTCATCGAGCAAGGAAGGAAAGTGAAGGAGACGGCCGGCGGGATGTTTTACGATCCCGCGGCGCTGATTGCGTTTATCCGCTTCAATTTCCTGCTGCGTCGCACGCTCATTGAGCTCATGCATGCCGATTTGATTGCCATTCGCGGTGGCCTGGCACAATTGCACGCCGCTGGAGTCCGCATCATCGATTGCCATCACGCCGGGCTTCTCGCGGGCGAACCTCTGAGCAAGATTCGAACGGTCGCCGACGAATGGAAACAGCCCTTCCAGATGGAATACACGGAGCGCTCAGTAAATCAAGCGTTTGAGAAGCTTCTCGGTTTGCGCACCGACGTCGAGCAAGCCCTCGAGAAAGCCGTGGGCAGCGCCACGCCCAGTAATCCGCCGGCTACTCAAACGCCGGCTCCAAAGAAAGCCGCACCGGAAGTGAAAGCACCGAATGGAGCCGCGAAGCCGAAGGAGCGTCCTTCGGGGCAACCTTCGGCAGCCGATACTGGCGCGTTGGACTTCGAATCCTGCATGGAACAGATTTGGGAGCAATTGATTGCCACGCCGCCTTCGCGGGGCCGCTCCATGACCACGGTGAAAATCGGTGGCGCAAGGATTCTGATGTCATCGTGGGAAGTGTCTGCGTTTGTCAGCGAAGACGGGCCGTCAGCAGAGGATGTGCGGCGCGCGGTAGTGGCGCGCGTGTTGGTCACGGCTGCAATGGAATCGGCGAAAGAGACGGGCAACGCCACGTCGCTTGATCGCGCAATGAACATGGCGCGCGTGGAAGTGACGAGATTGCAGGAGCGCGTGGACGTCGCCAAGCAGGCGAAGGACACGGAAGCGGCGGTCAATCTCGGAATCAGTACCAAACGTTTGCTTTCGACGCTGGAAGAAGCAGAAAAGCTGTAAGCAGTGGCGGTGAACCGGTAACGCTGAATTTCCCAGGGAGCGGCTTTCCTTGCGACAGGCCAACGTAATCATCCTCACCGATGAAACCGAATTTGCGCGGTTGCTGACGGCGTGCTGGCAAGCCGAGCGTCACGCTCCTGTGGTTACGGTGCTCACCAGCGATTTGTGGCGTGAGCAGGAATCGTCCGCGCGCGATTTGATTGTTGTAGGACCGGTGCGCGAAGGAAAACTGGCAAGCGTGTTGCGCTCGCTGGATCCTTCCGCCGCGGTAATTTTGTGCGTGCCGCCGGAGTCGAAAGAGCTTGTGCAACTGAAGACGAAGTTCCCCCGGCTGGTGCATGTGCCGCTGCGCGAAGACTGGGCGCAGACACTGCTGCTGGTCGCCGGTGAATCGCTGCGCCGCGCGGAGGCGGTGCGCCTGGCACGGCAAGCCGAGCGAGCCGCCGCCAAGAATGAAAATCACGCCACGCTCGGCCGTTACATGCTGGAGATGAAGCACAGCGTGAACAACGCGCTCACCTCAATGCTGGGCAATGCGGAATTGCTTCTTCTGGAACCCGGACAACTCTCTTCACAATCGCTGGCGCAGATCAAGACCATCCACAGCATGGCCTTGCGTATCAATGAGATTATGCAGCGTTTCTCATCGCTAGCCTCCGAGATGCAGGAGGCTGAGAATGCTTCTCAAGCTGAGACGGAGGAAGCCGGTTCCCCGGCAGGACCGCGCCGCTAAACCCCTCCCTGGATCCTCCTAACATATTCATTTGTAAAGCTTTAATACAAAACGACACATAAGGGACAGGAACCCCGGAGCTGGCTGCTGACGTGCACCTCTGCTCTACGGATAAGTATGGGGAGAGTACGGCTGTGCACAAAAAAGTCCTGATCGTCGACGACTCACCAGCCGAGGTCAAGCTGATGCAAGGCTTGCTGGAAAAAGAGGGTTATTGGCCCGTGGGCTTGAGCGACCCCAAGCGCGTGGAAGAGACCATCGCGCACGAACGGCCCAGCGTCATTTTGCTCGATATCGTGATGCCGGATCGCAACGGTTTTCAAGTTTGCCGCGATTTGAAGGGCAGCGCGGAATTCAACCAGATTCCGGTCATCATGGTGAGCTCCAAGGGTTCGGTGAGCGACAAGTTTTGGGGCGAACAGCAAGGTGCGGACGCCTATGTGACCAAGCCGTTTACCCGCGAAGAGCTCCTTCGCGCGGTGCGGCGATTCGCATGAGCGTTTTCCGGAGAATAAACGAGCGATGAGCGAAGACTTCCATCTCGAGCCGCTTCCCGCAGACGCCGATACCGGCGACCTGCTCGAAGCGCTTGGTCCCATCGAAGAGCGGCCGCCGGAATCGCAGTACTGCGTTTTCCGCAGTGGACGCGAGCGCTTTTGCTTGCCCGTGCTCGATGTCGAGGAAGTTCTGGATTGGCCGCTGCTAACCAAGTTGCCGCTCGGACCTGCATACCTGGTTGGGATTTTCAATCTGCGCGGCGCCATTGTGCCGCTGATTGACATTGCGATTACCGAAGGCCGCCGTCCAGGCCTACTTCCGAAGCACGTGGTCGTGGCTTCGTTACGTAGCGAGAGTCAGCACGAAGACGTCCGCATCGGAATCGCGGCGGACGAAGTAATCGGAACATATTCGGTAAAGAACGAAGATTTGCTCGAGCAAGCACCGGAAAACGTGCCTCATTGCATCGGGATGTTGCGGCACGACGACCGGCTGGCGCTGGTGATCGACTTGCGCCGGCTGCTCGAAGTATTTCCGGGGCCCAGCATTTGAGCTTTGTGGAGACGACGCTGCTTAGCGGCGCGGGCTCCGCGGACAAGATTTGGAGGGTGGCATGAAATCGCGACTGAGTTCGACAATCTGGACGCTGGTCCTGCTGAACGGCGTGATCTTTCTCGTCGTTCTGGGGCTGGCGTTCAGCGCCGGAAAAAAGGCGGGAGACGCCTCTCTGTTCGACTTTGGCTCGCCGGGTGGAGGCAGCGTTATCGTCGCGCTGGTGCTCGCGCTCGGCACGTCGGTGATTCTGGCGTGGCGCTTTGGCGCGCTACTGGGCCCGGTGCAAGCTCTTGCGGAGTTTTCCGAGCGGCTGGCCGCCGGCGATCCGCGCGCGCGCGCCGAGGTCAATACCAACGATGAATTGGGTTACATCGCGGACAATCTCAATCGAGCGGTCGCAAAGGTTTCCAAGGCCACGAGCAATCAAGACGCGACCGACGCTCTGCAGAAGAGCATCACGGATCTGTTGACGGTGATCAACCAGGTGGCGCGTGGCGACTTGACGCTGCGCGGAAAAGTGACGAACGACGCGCTGGGCAACGTCACCGACTCGATCAACTACATGCTCGACAACTTTACCAAAGTTCTCGAGCGCGTCCGCAAGGCGGCCATGGAAGTGACCGCTTGCTCGAACAACATCCTTGTGGCCGCCGACGAAATGCAGGCCGGCGCCACGCAGCAGGACCAGGAAATCACAAATACCTCCAGCGCGGTCGAAGAGCTGACCGTCTCGATGAAGCAGGTGTCCAACAACGCGGAAGCCAGCGCCGAAGCGGCCCGCCGCGCTTTGGACGCCGCCGAACAGGGCAACCGCGCCGTGCGCGATACCCTCGAAGGCATGCAGCGCATCCGCGCTTCCGTGCAGGCGACCGCTAAGAAGATTAAATCGCTCGGCGACCGCTCGCTGGAAATTTCGGAAATCATCAACGTGATTAACGACATCACCGAGCAGACCAACTTGCTGGCGTTGAACGCCGCCATCGAAGCGGCACGCGCCGGCGAAGCGGGCCGCGGTTTCGCGGTCGTGGCCGACGAAGTCCGCAAGTTGGCCGAACACAGCCGCAGCGCGACGAAAGACATTGCAGCCCTCATCAAGGCCATTCAGGCGGAAACGAACGAGGCCGTGGTGGTCATGGAAGAAGGCACCAAGGAAGTGGAAGGCGGCGCGCAATTGGCCGATCAGGCCGGACGCGCACTCGATGCCATTTCCAACGTGGTGCGCCAGTCCGCAGAGCTGGTTCAGGAAATTTCGCTGGCCTCGAAACAACAGGTGCGCGGCACGGAAGGCGTCGCGCATGCCATGCAAATCATTTCGAGCATCACGCGGCAGACTTCGCAAGGAACGCGCGGCACCGTGGCAACGGTCAGCCAACTCGTAAAGCTGTCCGATCTGCTCAACGAGGCGTTGGCGCAGTTCCGCGCGTCGTCCAAGGGTGCGCCGGTGCACGAGGAATCCGAGCGGCCCACCCCTGTCCCGGCAGGCGCGGTTCGTTAGGGCCGTCTCTTCTTCACCCGAAGAGTGACCAAGAGGCAAACCGGGAAACGGGAGAACGATGAGCGAGCGCCACGGATCAGGGCACGGGCTGAGCGAGCATGAGTTGAGCGAGATTCGCATGTTGATCGAAGAGCGGACCGGCATTTGCTTCGATGAATCGCGCGAGCGCTTCTTCTCGACTCGTGTGCGCGAGCATCTGCGCACCAAGAACATGAACCGCGGCACGGATTTGCTGCGGAGCATGCGCAAATCGAACGTGGAATACGAGGCTCTGCTGGAACGCCTACTGACGCAGGAAACCACTTTTTTCCGCTACCCCGGCGTGTACGAAGCGTTCGAAAAGCGTGTTTTGCCGGAGCTGCACACCAAGAAATTCTGGAACAATCCGCGCACGCTGCGAATCTGGAGTGCGGGCTGTTCCACGGGCGAAGAGCCATACTCCATTGCGATCACCATTGCGGATTCGCTCTCGTTCGCGGATGCGTGGAATGTGGAAATTCTTGCGACCGACATCGGGCGGCAAGCGCTGAAGCATGCGGAATGCGGCATTTATTCCGGCCGAAGCATCGCCGGCGTGAACGAAAGACAATTGGTGAATCACTTTTCACCCGCGGCGAATGGCCACCAGGTCAAGCCGCGGCTCCACAAGATGGTCTCGTTCGCGCAGATCAATCTTGCTTC
>Ga0335081_10017032_pt1 | contig 11773 bp, 8 predicted proteins | sample Lox_Sample_35_FD_206713 | JGI IMG/M metagenome (GOLD analysis project Ga0335081, IMG submission 206713) | Soil microbial communities from Loxahatchee National Wildlife Refuge, Florida, United States - Lox_Sample_3.5 | ecosystem: Environmental > Terrestrial > Soil > Wetlands | place: USA: Florida... | reverse complement strand
TGTAGCGCCTGCGCTTGCTCGGCCGCCTCATGGGCGTCCATCGCCCGCCGCCGCGATTGCGCCGCCACGGAGGTTACGATCGAGGCGATGACGAAGAGCAGCACCGCCGCCCAAATCTCGGGCGGGTTCGTCATCGTAAGGGAATAATAGGGTTCGGTGAAAAAGAAATCGAAAGCAACGACTCCTACCGCAACAGCCAGCAGTGACGGTCCCCAGCCAAAGAGCGTCGCTGAGATAACGACGGGCAGAACGTAGATCAGGGTGACATTCGGCGCGGAGATCAACTGCTGTACCAAGAAGGCCACTCCGGTCGCGAGCGCGACGAATACGAGCGCCAAGCCGTATTGGGCGATCAAGGGAAGCGACGGCGGCGTAGCCGGTCGCGGATCAGGGATGCGGACGGGGGCAAAAGGATCTTCTTCGAAGGAGTCTGACATCGGTTGCTACTTCGGATGAGTCCCTGTGACTTTGCCTGCGATAGGCCGCACGATTATCTTCCAGGTCGGAACCGTAGGATAGAAAGCCCTGCGGCTGAGGATCGTGGCTTCCGCATTTTAGCGTGACGGCCCCGTTGTGCATGAGAATATTTTTCGGGCGACGATGTCGCAGATGGGTCAAACTCGACCGAATTAGCCGGTTTTCCCTACCGTTCAACCTCCGCTTTGCATCGAAAGCGACCGTCAGCGACCGCAGCGCTGCATGCCGTTGATGGGGCCAGTACCGGACATGCAATCGCTAACCGCTGTGTGCGGCAATCTCTGCTGCACGTGGTGTGACGCTAATCATTCCTTACTGTCCGAGATAGTCGAGCGGCCGGCGCGCGCGACGATTTCGCGCCCCGACTGTGGAGATCCACTGGACGAAAACGTCAATGGTTGCTCGGCGCGGCTGATTGTGGGCATAGACCGGATAGTATCCGTAACCGGGAAGAGCGAGATCGAGGACTTTGACAAGGACGCCGGAGGCAAGGTCGTCGGCGACGACAACGTCGCTGCACAGTGCGATGCCTTGGCCGGCGAGGACCGCCTCAATCGCGTGCAGCTCTTCGCGGAAGCTCAGCGCAATCTGGCACCCTTGGCGTGCGCGTGGATCGCTCACCGACGCCAACTCGAACCACCTCGTCCAATTGGGAGCCGTGGGATCATTGGCGAACCAATCAAAATGGATGAGCGGATATCTGGCAAAGTCGGAGGGTCGGCGGATCGTCGGACCTTTCGCGAGCAGCTTGGGGCTGCACACGGGATAGAACTGATCGCGGAAAATCTCGTGCGAGGCGCCGTGCGGTGCAGAGCGAGCGTAACGAATCGCGAGATCAGCCTCGTCGGCGTCGAGCTTCACCACCCGGTCCACACCGATGATCGACAGTGCGATATCAGCGTGCACCTCGCGCCACAGACTGAGACGAGGGACTAACCAACGGCTTGCGAACGCGCTGGTGGTCGTTACGCGGAGGGGCTTTGCCTCCGCTTCGGTTGAGAGCGACGATAGAGCCGATACGAATACATCGAAGCCGTGGCGAATTGCCGGGAATAACCTTGCTCCGGTATCGGAGAGCGCGAGCGGGCGCGGGCGACGGCGGAACAGCTTCTCGCCGCAATACTCCTCGAGCAGCCGAACTTGGTGGCTGATTGCCGTGGGCGTGAGGCCGAGTTCCTTAGCGGCTTCCTTGAAGCTGAGGTGCCGGGCCGCGGCCTCGAAGGCGCGCAGCGTGCCGAGTGGTGGAAGCCGTCTCACGAGCGGCCATCCTAGATGAAATGAATTCATCTTTCACCTGACAAATTCGATTTTGCTTTGCCGAAAAGACGCGTCCAGCTTCCCGCAGCCCAAACGAGGCAGGGGTCAGACCATGGCAATAATGGAATCGAGCATCCGACCGGATGAGATGAAGCTCGATGGAGGCGGAGTGGAGGCGTTCCGCCACCGGCTGTCGGGTGTGTTAGTTTGCCCGGGAGATCAAAATTACGAGGCGGCTCGCGCCGTTTGGAACGGGATGATCGACCGTCGTCCCGCACTAATCGCCTATTGCGCAAATCGCCAGGACGTTATCGAAGCCGTTGATTTCGCCCGGACCACCGGCATCCTCACGGCAGTTCGCAGCGGCGGCCACAACATCGCAGGGGCCTCGCTATGCGACGGGGGTTTCGTGATCGACTTGTCACGGATGAACCGCGTAACCGTCGATCCTGTGAGCCGCACAGCCCGTGCAGAAGGTGGCGCGCTACTGGCCGATCTCGATGCGGCAACGCAAGCGCATGGGCTTGCGACGACCACGGGTGTGAACAGCGACACCGGCCTGATTGGGCTAACGCTCGGCGGCGGCATCGGTCGACTCGGCCGCAAGCACGGGCTCAGCTGCGACAACATGTTATGGGCTGAGATTGTCACAGCGGACGGGCAGGTGCTGAACGCCTCCGAACAAGAGAACGCAGACCTGTTCTGGGGGCTGCGTGGAGGCGGCGGCAATTTCGGTATTGTCACGGCGATCACGTACCGGCTGCACCCGCTCGGACCTACGGTCTTGGCCGGATCGCTGGTCTACGAATGGAAGTCGGTGCGCGATGCTCTACGCCGCTATGCGGAATTCTCGGCGGCCGCGCCTGATGCATTGTGCGCCGATGCGGCGCTGATCACCATGCCAGACGGTAGTCACGGATTTGCGATCTCGGCCTTCTACGCCGGATCAATGGATGAGGCTGAACGCGTCCTGCGGCCGCTGCGCCAGGCACTCACGCCGATCGCCGATCGCATCGGTCCGATTTCCTACGTGCAATTGCAAAAGGCAGGAGACGCGTCATTCCCGCGCGGACACCGCTTCTACTGGAAGGCACAGTTTCTACGCCAGATCACTGAGGCGGCGGCTGACGCGCTGATCGACCGATTCCCGTCGGTTCCGTCCCCGCGATCATTTTTCGTATTCCAGCAGGTTGGCGGAGCCATCGCCCGAGTGCCAGCGGGAGCCACTGCTTACGCGAACCGTGATGCGGCCTATGATAGCTTTCCCGTTTCAATATGGAGCGATCTGGCCGCCGACGAAGCGAATATTGCCTGGGCCCGCGAAATGTATGCGGTACTTCGGCCCTTTGGGATGAACGGTGTGTACGTGAACAACTTGGGCGATGAAGGCCTTGAACGCGTGAAGGCCGCCTATGGCGAAAATTACGACCGCCTCGTGACGCTCAAGCGCAAATACGATTGCGACAATCTGTTCCGCCTTAATCAGAACGTCCATCCGTGAACCGAAGACGCTTATTTTCGCAATCTCTCGATCTTGTTCAACGGCCGCGCTTTTTGCACGAGCCGGCGGTTTACTGAAAAGCCCATCATGTCTGCCTCGGGTCAATCGCAACATAAGCAGCGCACGCTAAAATCTATCGACGTCCGCTTCGCACCGAATGCGACATTCAGTCGTGAAAATGCGGTCCGCCGCTTCGGGCCATTCTGAGACCTGAGCAATGTGCAGCAATGTGTAGTAACAATACTGCGTCTACTCGATCACCTCGTCGGCAAGGGCGAGGAGCATCGCCGGCACGTCGAGACCGAGCGCCTTCGCTGCTTTCAGGTTGATAACCAGCTCGAACTTGGTCGGCTGTTCTACGGGCAGATCGGCTGGCTTGGCGCCCTTAAGAATGCGAGCAACATAAAAGGCCGCGCGACGAAACAGATCGTTGGGGTCAGGCCCATAGGACATGAGGGCGCCGGCCTCGGGCCAGCGTGCCAATTCATGGATCGTCGGTAATCGAGCTGTAGATGCCAGCTTTAGAATGGCCACTCGATGAGCAAAGAAGATCGGGTCCTCGACGACGTACAGTGCCTGAGCGTTCGCTCGGGTGACATCCGCGAAAGCTGAGCCGAACTGGTCTGGCGCCCGCACACCTGCAAAGCTCAATTCAATCGAAAGCGAAGGTGCAACTGCTTTGAGTTCTTCTGCGGCTTTGGCGTGGAATGGGTGGTCTGGGTTCCACAACACTGCGACTCTGATCAGTTGTGGGTTTATGTCCTTAAGGAGTTGCAGCCGTTTGGGATAAAGTTCAGTCGCCATCATCGAGAGTCCGGTGACGTTTTCGCCAGGATAGGCCAGGCTCTTAACTAGACCGGAGCCGATTGGATCGAGAACGAGCGCCATTACGATGGGGATCGCCGACGTAGCACGCTTTGTCAGTTCTGTGCCAACGGTGCTGTCCTCAACGATCACATCGACCTTGCTCTGGAGTAAGTCCGCGATCAATGCCGGCACGCGATCATAGTCCCCATTTGCTGATCGCCATTCAATCACCACATCGCGGCCTTCCGAATATCCCGCATCTCGTAGACCCAGCCGGAAGTGCTTCGCTGGCTTGCTCTCGGGTAACAACCCAACGAGTAGGACGCCGATGCGACGCGGCGATGCCGTCTGTTGTGCTTCTGCCGCGAGCGGCCACGCAGCCGCGCCGCCAAGCAGGGTGACAAACTCGCGCCGTCTCATGCGCGCCTCTCAGCGTAAAGGTTGCAGCCTATCACACCGCTCTGGGAAACGCCGCGTTGTGCATCACGGCAAAATTGACCGCCGATGGCAGAGATGGATCAATTTCGATGGAGTCCGCGTAGCCGCGCCATGTCGGTTATGCCTCCGATAGCGTCACACGAGCGGAGGTCGCTCCATGTCGCTCGAATGCCAAGAAGCTGACGTAAAATATACCTTCGGCGGTGTCAGGGCGGGGCCGTCCTTTGCATCGAAGGCAGCTCGGAGATGGGGCGCATCCATGCGGCGAGCTGCGGGCGGCCAACAGCGAGATCACCGAGACCGCGCTTTGCTGCTAAGTCGAGAGCTACCGCGAGGGTCAAGTGCGCCATAGTCGGCGCTCCCTGCATCAGCGGATCGGCCACACGTCCCTCAAATACGTCCGCCATACGCTGGGCGCGGGCCACCTCATGCGCCAAAACAGTTGCCGAGCGCTCGCTTGCAGGGCGAGCCATTTCGCGCGCCCATACGCAAATGCCTTCGCACATGCTGCGGGCCGAGAACTCTAGCCGCTGGTAGTCCCAGTTAGTTTGCCGTCGGGCATCGTGGAAACGAGGGTTACCATCCAGGTTGTCGAGATAAGCACAGATGGGTTGACTGTCCTCCATGCCAACGCCCGCATCATCGATAAGGTACGGCACGCGCCCAGATGGGTTGATCTGATAGTAGGGGCTGCCCGCAGTACGCGTCTTCACTGCAATTACTTCCACGCGATCCTCGAGTGCCTTTTCAATTGCCAGGATGCGGGCTAGACGCGCGTACGGCGAAGTAAACGTGACATACAGCTTCATACTGAAAGCCATCATGATGACGGACGACTACACCAGAGATTTGTCGTCAGCGAAACAGCCTGAAACCGTTTGGTGCGAAGCAGCAATTCAAGAGATCGACGGTGCAGTGATGGGTCAATCGCAACATATGCAGCGCACGCCAAAATCTATCGATGTCCGCTTCACCCCGAAAGCGACAGTCAGTTGTGAAAATGCGGTCCGCCGCTTCGGGCCAGCTTCGAACATTCGGCACCGCAAAATTTCCGAAGCTTCTTCGGTGGTGAGGTTTCCAAAACCTCCCTCCAGTACGGCCGTAGCCGCTAGCACCACCGTGCGGTCAGGCGGTCAGCCGCCGCAGCCGCCGCTGCAGACGGGTCTAGGCGCTTGATCTCATCCGCTAACTGCCGCCTCTTCTGCGCAAGTTCCAAGTATCCTCCCCTCAATTCCGGACGATCGGCATTCTGGGCAACGATCTCGCACTCTCGTGCCCTTTCCCGATACAGTTCCCATCGTAAGATCATACAAGCCAACAAGAAAATCCATGGCATTGTTCCTTCGACTGCCCGCCCAGCGGCCAGGCATCGCGGCTCCGTCACAAAGCCGTAACTTGAATACGGCGCGGTCGAGTGGCACCATGGCTTGTGTAAGTATTGGGCAAGGCGCAGGGTGCCAGTGCCATGGACAAATTCGTCGCCCGCCTCAATATCGAGCACTTTCGGAAACAGCTGGCCAGAGAACAAGACGAGACAAGACGACGTGAGCTTCTTCGCTTGTTGGCCGAAGAGGAAGCAAAGCTCGCTGCGCTGGGTGAGCAACCCACCAGGAAGAGGCGAACCTAGTCAAGGCTGCCATTCCCGCCAGTGAGTGGGGTGCACCTCGATCCGCTCTTTTGTTTCCGCGTCGATCCAGCTGCCGAGGATGCGGCGGACCGGAAACGCAAGAGTGTGCGTGCCATGATAGTTGATAACGGCGACTTCCAAATCGCGGTCGAATGGGGCGGTCGAAATAGGCTTCCAGTCCATATTGAATTGAAATTATTTAGGGGCGGGAAACCGACGCCTTGATCTAGATCAGATATTCCTGTTGCGGAACTTTCCCTCTACCATTCATCCAAGGCATTCCTCGCCAACCTGGGTAGAAATTGACTGTAGGTTGGGGGTGCGTTGTGCATCGCAGAAATTTGGTGCGTTCAAATGGCGGAGATGGATCATTCGCAACATTGTGCATCGCACGCCAAATCTATCGATGTCGCTTCGCGCCGAAAGCGACAGTCCGTGTGAAAAAAGCGGTCCGCCGCTTCGGGCCATGAGGCGACATCGCCGATGGGGCTGTCCTGCTGCAGCTTCCGCTGCGCACTCCAAAGGGGGTAGTCGTGCTACTCTGGCTTGCGCCGGGGAGGGCTGTCATGCCGAAGCATCGGAAGCTCGCAGCAATTCTGGCGGCTGATGTGGTCGGGTACAGCAAGCTTGCTGGGCTTCCGACGAGGAGCGGACACTTGCGCGGCTGCGGGCGCTCCGCAGTGATCTGATCGATCCGACCATCGCGGTGCACCACGGTCGCGGCACGTTAGGAGGCAACTATGGCCATAGCATTGGTTACCGGAACTAGCAGTGGCATCGGATTGGCTACCGCGGTGACGCTTGCGCGCGGCCGACACACAGTGATTGCAACAATGCGAAATTTAGATGGGGCCGGTGAACTTCGGCAGATCGTCTCAGCGGAGAAGCTCCCGGTGACGATGACTGCGCTCGATGTGGATGACGACGCTTCGGTCAGCAATGCGGTCGGAAAGGTGCTGGCGGAGAACGGCCACATCGATGTTCTCGTGAACAACGCAGGGGTGATTGGTGGTGGAGGGTCGGTCGAAGAGGTGCCGACGGCGGTGTTTCGTCAAGTCATGGAAATCAATTTTTTTGGTGCGCTGCGCTGCATCAAGGCCGTGATACCGGGGATGCGTGAACGTCGTCATGGTTGCATCATCAATGTGACCTCGGTAGCCGGCCGGGTGGCATTGGCTCCACAAGCAGCTTACGCCGCTTCCAAATGGGCCTTTGAAGCGCTGAGCGAGTGCCTGGCCCAGGAAATGAAGGCGTTTAACGTTCGCGTTGCGATCATCGAACCGGGCGTCATTGCTACGCCTATATTCAGCAAGGCAAGGCCGGTGCCCAAAGATAGTCCTTACCCGCACGCCCGGCGTTTGTCGGCCTTTTTCGCCGCCTCACTCACGAAGCCGACATCGCCTTACGTCGTTGGCGAACAAATACGGCATATCGTCGAGGGCAACAGTTGGCAGCTCCGATATCCTGTCGGGCCGGACGCGGCGTCATTCCTCAAATGGCGTGCGAGCGTGACAGACGAGGAAGTTGTCAACCAAGCCGGAGCGAGCGACGCGGAATACATAGCGCGAGTGAAAAAACTGTACGGCTTTGACCTAAAACTTTGAATTCCGTCAAAGCGGGGGAATCGACGCTAGCTCCTCGAGCAGGCTTCGGCGACCGCCGCGAAGACCAGCACCTTTTTCACTGCCCCGTTCATTGCGCCAACCTTTCAAGTCGTTACGAGGCAGTTGCAATGACGCGAGCTACTGTTGCTTTGCCTTAACGTCCTTCTCCGGTTCGAGTTTGAAGGTCAGTTTGCTGATCTTGCCGGTGAACTTGAAAGGAACCTCGTAGCGGTGCTCCACTAGCGCGACTCCGGTGCGGGTGTCTTGGCCGACGTCAAAGGTTTCGTCCTCCGGGAACGTGATTGGGGTCGTGTGCTCCATGGAGTTTCTGGCCACTTCCTTGCCGTCCACTGACAGCACGCCGGTCCCTCCCTTGCCCAAGCCCGGACCGTCTGACTTGAAGTCGAAGACGACGGTGTGCTTGCCGGCCTTCAATGCCGGGCCTTCCCACATGGTGCGCTTGAGATCGAGCAGGTTATAGAGGAACACCACCTTGCCCCGATTGACGCCATATTCGCCTTTGCTCAGGAACAGGCCGTAGCCACCGAAGCGGCCGCCTTGCGTGACGATCATGCCTTCAGCACCGCCCTCAGGAATCTCGACATCAGCGGTGATGGTGTAGGATTTGTCCAGGATGCTCGGCGCCGCACTGGCTGGAACTCCGCTCAGCTCGCCCGAATAAGTGAATAGTGTTTGTCCCGCCGTGAGGCTCGGGCGCGGCGTATTCCAGCGCGCGAGCGAGGAGTTGTCGAGCGGCAACACGTCATACTTCTTCGCCTCTGAATAGAAGAGATTCTGCATCTCCTTAAGCTTATCCGGCATCTTGGTGGCGAGGTCGTTATACTCGGTAGGGTCTTCTTGGGTGTTATAAAGCTCCCACTTGTAGCCGGTGATGACATCGGGAGGCGGTGCGGTACTCAGTTCCCATGGCAGTGTCGCCGGCGTCGTAGCGGCCAGCCATCCGTCGTGATAGATGGCGCGATTGCCGAGCATTTCGAAATATTGCGTCGTGTGTCGGCTGGGCGTGTTGGCGTTCGCCTTGTCCCAGGTGTAGGCCATGCTCACGCCTTCGATGGGCTTCTGCTTGATGCCGTCGATCGCATCGGGCGCCGGGATGCCGGTCGCTTCGAGAATGGTCGGCACGATATCGATGAGGTGAGAGAACTGACGGCGAATGCCGCCCGCGTCCTGGATGTGCCCGGGCCAGGCCATAGTCATGCCCTGGGCCGTCCCGCCGAAATGCGACGCTACCTGCTTGACCCACTTGAACGGAGTGTCCATCGCCCACGCCCATTCTGCCGCGTAGTGCGGGAACGTCCGTTCCGATCCCCAGAACGGATACCAGAGAAATTGGTCCTTCACCGGCACGGGAATGCCATTGAACGTGGTGAACTCGTTCGGCGTCCCGTTGAGCATGCCTTCGGCACTCGCGCCATTGTCACCACCGACGTAGATGATCAGAGTGTTGTCGAGTTCGCCGAGGTCCTCGACCGCCTGGATAACGCGGCCGATCTCATGATCGGCGTAGGCAAGATAGGCCCCGTAGACGTCCGCTTGCTTGATGAAGAGCTTCTTCTCCTCGAAGCTTAGAGAATCCCACTCCGGTAGTTCCTTCGGCCACGGCGTCAACTTGGCGTTTTCGGGCATTATGCCCAAGCGCTTTTGGTTGGCGAAGATGGTCTCGCGCACTTTGTTCCAGCCCTCATCAAAGAGATGCATGGCGCTGATCTTTTCGATCCACTCTGGTGTCGGATGATGAGGTGCATGGGTTGCGCCCGGAACGTAGTAGACGAACCAAGGCTTGCCGGGCGCGATCTCCTTGAGCTCCTTGATGTGCTGGATGGCTTCGTCGGCCATCGCAGTCTCCATGTTCCAGCCAGGATTGCCTTGGAAGGGATAAATCGCAGTCGTATTGCGAAACAGGTTCGGTTCCCATTGGCTGGCATCGCCGCCGACAAAGCCATAGAAATACTCGAACCCCATACCGTTGGGCCATTGATTGAACGGTCCGGCCTGGCTCGACTGGTAAGAGGGTGTGTTGTGATCCTTGCCGAACCATGCGGTTGCGTACCCGTTCTCCTTCAGAATTGTACCGACGGTGCCCTTGTCGATCGGGATGATTGAGTCGTAACCCGGGAATCCCGTGGCTACTTCGCCTACCACGCCGTAGCCCACCGAGTGATGGTTGCGTCCGGTGATAATCGCCGCACGCGACGGTGAGCAGAGCGACGTTGAATGGAAATTCGTGTAGCGCAGCCCCTGCTGCGCGATGCGGTCCATCGTGGGAGTAGGTATGACGCCGCCGAAGGTGCTTGGTGCGCCGAAACCCTGGTCATCCGTCATAATGAGCAGCACGTTGGGAGCGCCCTTTGGCGGTACGACGCGCGGCGGCCACCAGGACGTTGACTCGGAGGCTCTATCCTTGATCACCCCGCCGAATTTCGGTTCAGGTGGCGGAAGCTGCTTTCCGTCGATCGTCGTGGTGGCACCGGGCGAACCTGGGACGCCTGTGACCTGCTGAGCCGATGCCGAAACGCAACCAAGGACGACAAAAGCCGTTCCCGCAAGCAAGCTGCGACTGATTTTCATGTCAGAGAACCCCGCTTGATACGCCGTGCTTTAGCAAACGCTTATATTGCAGCATATTGTTCATGCTAACAAACACGGGCCGCACATTGACCTAGATCAAAGCGCGGCTGTGAGGCTTAACTTTAGGGTCGCGCCATCGCTCCGAAATTGCGTCTCACCCCTATCCGGTGTGACTGACTGAACCTGCATTAGAGTTTATTGGGAGAATGTCATGAAAAAGCTGCTCCTTTCTCATGCCATTGCCGCGTTGATCACGGCGTTCCTTTCGTGTGGGGCCTCAGCTTGGTCTCTCCGCGAGGGCGCCGGATATTTGCTGGGTGAAGAAGAGTACGTCTACGGCTTTCCGCTGGTGATGATGGACGTGACGCGTGAGGTCACTACGGCCGCCGCGAAATCAGGCGAGTACTCGGCGCCGATCAACCAGTTTGCGCGCATTCGCACCTACGTCAGTCCCGACTTCAAGAACGTCGTGCGGATCAGTGTCAACTCCATCTGGTCATTTGGGTTCGTCGACCTTGACCAGGAGCCCATGATTGTCTCCATTCCGGATGCGGGCGACTACTATCTTGTCATGCAAGCCATGAACATGTGGACGGATGATTTCGCGTCCGTAGGTACCCGCACGCCGGCAACTAAGTCAGGAGACTTTCTGATTGCGGGCCCTAAGTGGTCGGGCACCGCGCCTTCGGACATTAACGCAACGTTCCGGTCCAGCACGCGGTACGCCTGGGTCCTGGTGCAGATCGCGGCCGCAAGCCCGGCCGATTTCCCGGTCATCAACGCGCTGCAGGACAAGTTGAAGATCACGCCGCTCAGTGCGTGGGGCAAGCCTTACGAGCCGCCGGCCGCAGTGCCGGTCAATCCCGACGTCGATCTCACTGCGACGCCCTTCGACCAGGTCCGTCTGATGACCGGGGAAATGTTCTTCCGCCGTCTCGCCAGGCTATTGAAGGATAATCCGCCCTATCCGGCCGATTCCGAAATGATGACCAAGCTGAAGCTTCTCGGCATCGCGCCAGGGAAGGATTTCGATCCTGCTAAGCTCGATCAGCAGGTCCGGAAGGGCATCAACTTGGCTCCCTGGAACGTCTGGAAACTGCTCGCCGAAGGCCCATACAACATGTCGACGGTCAACGGCTGGGTAAACATAACGAACCTAGGAAGGTATGGCACCGATTACAACACTCGTGCCTTCGTTGCCTATGCGGGGCTCGGCGCGCTAACATCCGATGACGCGGTCTACCCGAGCGCGTTCGTCGACGGCGATGGGCACGAACTGGATGCCGCTTACAAATACGTGATCCATTTCCCGAAGGATCAGCTGCCGGCGTCGGCAACCAATGTCTGGTCAATCTCACCCTATCGCGAGAGCTTCTACGTTCCCAACGCGTTGAACCGTTATGGCATCCTTTCGTCGATGCCGCTCAAGTTCAACGCAGACGGATCGCTCGACGTCTATGTGCAGGCGACCTC
>Ga0335081_10017031_pt1 | contig 11773 bp, 9 predicted proteins | sample Lox_Sample_35_FD_206713 | JGI IMG/M metagenome (GOLD analysis project Ga0335081, IMG submission 206713) | Soil microbial communities from Loxahatchee National Wildlife Refuge, Florida, United States - Lox_Sample_3.5 | ecosystem: Environmental > Terrestrial > Soil > Wetlands | place: USA: Florida... | reverse complement strand
TCGATGGCTATCGAACCTTCGCCCCACTAAAATACCCACCGCACATCCTGGCACTAGGATACATCCATCTTTCCTCCCTCCTGCTATCGATCGCACTTCTCCTCCCCTACGACCGTCTTGCGTCCAAACCCAATGATGTCAACGCCGTCATGATCGATTTACTAGATTTATACATTCATCATCTTGCTGCGACACACATTGGTCCACAGTACCCGCTGACAAAATTTATGGAGTTGCAGATTGCGATTCGGAGGAGTTTGGTGGGGGAGACGGAGCGGGAGCAAGAGATAGATTTACCGAGGGAACGGGAGGCGAGTGCTGGGGATCGGGGGGCTGTACGTTTCATATTGGATAGGGACAGGGTTGTTATGGAATCGGAAATTTTGGAAAGTTTACGGTGATATCCGTCCGGTACGTTCAAGATGGCGAGACTAGTAGCGATTAGTGAAATTGCGCTAAATTGCGCTTTGAGTTGCGAGAGCGCATCTTCCGTGTAACCTTATATAAATGGAAGTTGCGTGACGCTCCGCCTGCATTGCCCCCAACGATGAAACCTACTCCTGAACGTGTTCCCTTCGATCCATCTAAATATCCTCCTGCCTTCGTTCGAGTAGTGGACGAATTTCACCACGTATTGCGCCGGCACGGTGGTCGCCTGGTGGGAGTCACCAACCGCCGGTATACTGTCGAACTCGAATATTTGTTCCCTAAATCCCCCGCCGACACAGCCTCAGCCCCGGAAGAGGCAACGGTTGTTCTGAACGTTTCCCATGATGCAGCCCACAAGTTCACCAAGCACGATTTCGAGCAGGCAGGGGCGAAACCGTCTGTGTATGTCGCACTCAGAAACGACATCGATGCTGTCGCGGAGAGACACCAATCCCGTCCGTCAAACACAAGGACATTGTCAAAGAACGGGGTTGAAGCGGGCCAGATGATCTCTGAAATCAGTGCCGCCCTTCAACAATTAAATTGCATGCATGTTCATCGGGAACAAATCTCATACGGCGTTAAGTTTTCCGGTCGTTATAACGGGGAAGACTTTAGATTTAGAATTCATTTCCGGAAGGATGAAGAGAACAAGCGGAAAAGCGCAAGAAACCGGAACGTGGTCTGGGAAGTTCCACAACAAGGGATTGAAGCTTTGCATCGTAAACTATTTCAAGTTGTGGGGGGTCCAAATGTGACTGTTGATGATTTGACTCTACACATCAATGAGCTTCATATGTAAGTACTTATCTAACACTCTTTTCGGGATCTCAGACTTCCGAGACATGCCAAGAATATCACCATATATATACTCAAGATACAGCAGAGTCTAATATCAAACCGGAATGAATCTTGCTTCAATGAGCACGTCAGGCGGGATCCGGATCGGAGGGGTCCGACCCCTGAAATGGCACCCTGCATAGTCCAGAATTTTATTGCAAATACTCCAGTCGCTTTATTCCATCACCGTGTCTTCCTGCCTTCTCAAGGACACCCCGAACGAACCTTAATTCATTCGCTCTGCACTCGATGCGGGCTACCTCTGACTTGCCGACTGCGAATTCATTGCTCCCGCCGAACGAAAGACCTCGCGCAAAGTCCCCTCCATGTCCTTCTTTCTCGTTCACTAATCCATAAACACCAAGATGGCCTAGGACCTCCGCCTTCTCAAAGAATAGAAGGGATACCACTTCTCTTCGAAATCGTGTAGAAAGCGGAGCCCGTAAGGACGTCCTCGATAGTATCATCGCCCGCAGCGAAGGGCCGAACGACGTTGACGTCGTTATCATAAGTCGCATTCACTACGACCACACAGGGAAATCTCGATCAGTCTCCAATACAAAGTATCGTGTCAGCCCTGAGTCCCTGGAACTTATCGTGGAATCTATTCGGACAATCGACCCTCAAGAGAATTGGGGCACCAAACAACTCCTCCGCGAAAATAAATCCATGACTCCAAACTTACCCCCGCCTTGTCGCGGGAATGGAAACACTTTGGCCCCTTCAAAACAATCTCTTGATTGTTTCAAGGAGGGATGTTTTCACTTGAACGATTCGACGTGACATTTACCTGGCTACAGTAACGGTCTCGGTCGAATTAGTCCAAACAAGTCCAACGAGTAATCTGTGTCATATACAAGGTTATTGGGCTTAGAGTGTGAGATTAGTATGTGGAAGAATGAAAAGAGAGAATTGACATGTGTGCATGCTGATAAGAAGGCGGAGGCGAGGATCAGAAAGATTCGGCAGTTGGATCTGATGAAGCCGCAGGTTGGGACTGTATTGGGTCATGAGTTGGGTTGGGAGAAGTACAGACATAGATTTCTGCCGAGAAGGTTCTGACGACAGTAGGCGGATTCGGGGAAGCGCATAACCTGCTTCTTTGGAACCATCTCATGGTGTCCTCGAGATTGCCCGATCAACTTCTCAACGTTGATTGGGAAGGTCGTTCAATCATTATGCTCTTTAACCAATTCGGGTAGATGGAACTCCAGTCTCCGAGGTAGAACGACTACGGAACCATTGGCTCAACAGTTACGACTGGCGAAAACACGAAGTTGCAATTAATGAACTTCCTCAATTCACTCTGCCTGTTATTGTGGACGATTTTGGTGAATGACAATCCATTTCGTTCACAAAAAATCGCCTTCGGCAGCCGCCATCCCGCTCATATTCGTTCACGGACGGCCGGGCTCATTCCATGAGGTTCACAAAATTCTGCCGTTATTGACCGAGCAAGCATTCCACGTAGTTGCCCCGAGGCACTTCTCCAACCAGTCTGAGTTTATTGATCCAAGTCTCCCCGGATATTGTTGGAGCACCAACCCCACTAAAAAGGGATTTAACATCGGAAAAATCGAGGAGACGTTTCATAAATTGATGACTGCGTTGGGCTATTCTGCATACATCGCTCAAGGAGGTGACTGGGGCTCCCTTATTTCTCGACGAATGGCTCAATTTTATCTTGCACATTGCAAGGCGATTCACTTGAACATGCTCTTCACAATCGGAACACCGAGATTGATGAAGGGCCTATTGGTGTGGTTCAAGTGGATTACACGTATCGGTCCTATTCTCCTTTACGACAAGAGAGAAACCAATGCTTTGAAGAACTTTCAGAAATTTATGCATGAGGAGACTGGTTATCAGGTTCTCCAGCCCCTTGAAAAGGGAGATATTGACCGGGGTCCAAGAAAATCCAAGGCACGAAGCCGCAGAGTTTGGCGTATGGATTATGGGATTCACTCATGGCTTGGATACGAGAGAAGTTGGACTCTGGTACAGATAAGTATCCTTGGACGGATGACGAATTGATTACTTGGGTAAGGTCCCTTTCGGAGTCAGATTTTCTAATGGAAAGGTTATGGCATCAATGTCACTGCTGACAAGTGGTTGAAGAGTGTTAGTTGCACTGGGTCTCTGGGATAACTGGGGGGATTCGTTTGTATAAAGAAGCAAATGATGGAACAGTACTTTCCAACGTGCGGACACACATTGATATACAGGATGCCAGAGATGCGATTGACCAATATGTTAACGTACCGATGGGAATCTCTGCCTTTCCAGAAGACTTGGTTGTGCCACAAGGTCTGCCCTTTTTTTTTCTCCAAGTCTTGTATATTGACATGATAGATTGGGCGAGGACGACTGGGAATTTGAAGTATTATCATCGGCATGGTTTAGGAGGACATTTTGCCGCCCGCTGTTGAGAAACCAGAGGTGTTGGTGGCGGATATCCGAGAATTCGTCAAAATTGTGAAACGAGAAGCGCAGTTTTGAAGATAGACCGGGATGGAATCAACAGCTCGGATGATGTGGGGGCGGGAATTTGAACAAGTATGAAGGGGATTTCGCTATGCTATAGACCCATATTCCCAAAGGCTCTCCCCAAATCTCCTGTAGACGAACTAGTATTACCCTCCTCCTCAGTTCCATCCGTTCGTGTCACCGGACTCTCCATTCTTGGGGTTTCAACTCTTGTCGGCAGTAACAGTCTCTGGTCCGTGTCAAGGTACCCCGGAGCTATCCTTCTCTTTTCTCGTACCTCTCGTTCTCGTATTTGTTCTTCCCATAACTTGACTTTCTCTACGTGGGCTTCGTGTTCTAATTTAAGGGCCGCAGTCTTCTTGACGGATAGCTCGACTGAGGCAACGACTTGGGAGAAGTCGGTGGCGGGCTGGCAGTCAGCTGTGCCTTTGTGCTGTTGTCTTACAATGGTATCAACGCTACTGGGAAGCGGAGTGTAATTGTATGGAAGACTGACAGTGTGAGGAAGCTGAAGATACGGAGATTTGACGAGGACTAGCTGTGCCAGAGGAGAAGAAGTTGTTCTGTATTCATGGTTCGCCATATGGCGAGGATGACATGTCAAGGACGATTCCCTGTCCTCAGTGCACCGAACTCGGCAGATTTAAATCAAATCCCGGGGTAAAGCCTCCCAACACGGGAAGCTACAACTTCTGAATTCCAAAACCTTGTTCCAGACTAACGGACCAAATGCAATTGTTCCAGAATGCTCGCATATTTTGTATGAATTGCTTCTCAATTGGCGCTTCCCTTCGCCCCTTGCTTATCTCTGTTGTCAATACACGCAATTCTAGTACAGGATCGGGCCTAAGGGCCGGAGAATTATAATATGCACGGAGCATTCCATGTGCACCTTTAGGAAGGTACGTATAGATGCCTCTCCAGAGTCGGTGGGTTTCTCACCTTCCATTCTCAGCAATCTCCTAGGACACAGAACTTCCAGCGACGATAAAGTGGATGAGAACAATGGAAAAAAAAAAAAAAATGAGAATTTGGATGTGCGCGCTGCAAGGCACAACCACGCCGACATGTCCATTTTGAATGCCTCAATCCGAGGAATAATTTGTGCGGCTGAGGAGGGCAAAATTGCAGTCTTTCGAACTGTTGAAGCCTTGGATGCAACGCAACAGGGACCTCGAAATATCGGGCAGGAACAGAACTCTATGTCAGGGACAAAACTCGCCCGTAATCCAGTTATTCTCCTAGGGAGTCACCGGGAGAGATATTCGGTAGAGACAAACGATCAACAGAACAAGTCCTATGCGGACGGAAGCTTTCTTCCACTTGCACAGAACGACTGTGTCTTCTTGGGACAGCTCATTGAAAGCAGGAAAAACCTGTGCAAGGGGCCTTGTTTCTCTATCAAATATATATCAAAAAGGTTTGGCCGAGCCGGATCCAACTCTACGCATACTTTTCCTTCAACTTTGCGACAAGCTGCAAGGGCGATGTTAGCCTCGAGGCGGCACGAGGGACTTACTGCAATATACTCTTTCTCAGCTGCTTCCTGGCTCTTTCCCTTGTGTCCGTTCCACTTATCCCACTTGTACTTTCCCTGCGGTGGGTTAGATTATGTATACCATGGTGCTTACCTTCAAATCGAACATACTGGGACGTTCGGTATTGACATCACCGACTGTGGCTTGCTTATACCTATGGAGCGTTAGAAATTGTTTCCTATGCAGCCTGCTTACAATCCATAGAGCTACAATTAGTGTGCTCAGACCTGGGATACGTGTACCTGAAGCAATTCTTCGTCGGTGGGCCGCTTGGTGAACGCGTTCGCCTTGCTGTATTTAGCCGAGGTCTCCGGGATGAGCGAGGAAAGGCGGAGAATACCTGCTCTGCTGCGGTTTCAAATTCAGCGGAAGGCATCTGTGTGTCTAGGTCTCTTCTAGCTTCTTTTTTAGGTTCGGCGGAGTGTGTGGTCAAGTTTTGAGCTCTGGGGCAACGGAGATTGTTGGGACTCCAGGGCTCAAAGCCCAACGTCATCACAAATTTTGAAGCAGACGGGTTTCCACCACGTGACTAATTTTACGTTTTCCATCAGAGGTACTAGTTCCAACTTACAGTTCCTTCACTCGTTCTCTGGGGAGATGGGGCCCGTTCCCTGAAAATATAGAAACTGCATATAACCCCTGAAAACAATCCCACTGGACGATAAGTTTACGCCTCATATCACGTCATCAGTCGCCGAGTTAATAAAGTGTACGATCGTTATACCCTCAAACACCTCTAATTTCTTCTTGTTCCCTCTGTAAAATCTGCATTTTTCGGAGACCTAAACCAGAAGCCGGACAGAATTATGCTTCTCAAATTGTCTGTTCCGGCCAAAACCTCTCAAATCTCCTCCAAAATTGAGCAAAAGATGCACGGAAAAATAGACGCTCGGAACCGCGGCATTGGCGTTTTATAACGTACGGTCCTTGCGTCCGGCCGAGACATGACCCCTCAAATCTCGGTTAGAGGGCACGCCTATTAGCCATTAAAAGGGGGGAATGGAAGTCGGCTTGTTTGATTTCTGAAAGCTGAATGGAGATTCATGACAAATCATGCAGAGAGAGAAGGGTCGATCCTTCGTCTTGTCTAACATCGGAGTGAATCGGGCCAACAATGGGATGCTGAGATTACAATTGGAATGGTTACCGAGACGGCCGAGGTAACGCGGCCGCCCTAGGAACCTTAATTTGTGGTCTAATTAAGGCTGACTACCTCGAGTCATCGGACCATTTTTCGTCTTTGCTTTCCGATCTACCCACGTTTCCATGAATTTTTTGGAGTCAGCGACTTGTACCAACCGGACGGCTGTTGTCCCTGCGATATCTGTCATCGCTGGTTGCATTCTTGGGATAATGGGCTCGTAAATCCCGCGAAAGGCTATTACATCACGGAAACCGGTTGAATAAGGATTTAGTGCGTTGGAAAGTCAGATCCCGACAGAACAGCACAAGGAATATAGCAAGAAGGCTTGTAATCGAATTTCGTCACTATTCAAAAGAAATCATCCCTACACGAACTCCAGGCGCGGTACAAGCATCATCAGATAAAACTCCAAACCTTGCATAAAGAAATCCAGCAATCCCCCAAGATTCCCTCATCATCCAAATGAAACACACGGGAGACAAACGACTCCTTAATTTTGGTGACCGCAGTTTCTGCACCTGCTGCCCTTTTCGCAATATTCGAGGCAACGCTCGCACTTGACCATTTGCGAGTTGACCGGACGGCCATCGTCGCCCGCAGACACTCTCAGATCCTGTGATTCACACATGTCCGACTGAATCGAAACGGCGAGCGGCTTTTAAGGCTTTGGAGATTGGAGATGCAGCGAGGCTTGGTGGACGTGGCCGAAGGAAGACTGAGGTCTGGTTGAGGCACAAGAGACCGGGGAAGGGGATGGGGTCAAACGCCTCGAATTTATACCTTCGCGTGAACGGGCCTCATCCGCATCCGATCGCCCTCCCACCTAATTTTTTTAAAACCACCAAAGTGGTACAGTCACAAGACCTTGACTTCTAATGTTCCAGGAATTTGGTCATTCCGATAGCCAAAAAATTGTCCCGCTTACATTAATAAGAAAAACTATAATATAAAAGCGGATCGAAATCTCGACCTGTATGTGGGGGTCAAAGCTCCCCTTACTTTTCCAACCTTTTGGACTGTCACGAAAGGTGGGGGACGCGGGTGGGTCAGGGTAGTCCCGTGGCTGCCCCTCTCAACTCGATTCGACTATTGTCGCGGCGAAGGAATTGGAGAGACGGCAAAGCCGACTCGCATTTTGCGATAAATTTAAGCTAAAACCAACCGGATGTGCCCTGGCATACGATAGACTATAAGTTTAACCGTCCCCCCTCAGCGCCAGAAAAAAACTTAGACGGATGCTTTCAATAGACCGACGGAACATGTAGATAAGCAGCTTTGCGCAAAGAATTTCCAGGAAGGAAACTCCTAAAATTCCCGGTCCCTGATCTTCGGTCACGTGGCAACGTTTAATGTAACGTTAATGTAACTGTTTCTGTATCCAGTTCCTTGGCGTGAAAAAGCCGGGCACAGTTACGAGTTATATGGCCGCAACAAGCTAAAAATGGATTTTTACTTTCCGCGAACGAAATTCTTTTGTCAATTATAATTTCAAGGCATCTTTTGGCGTATTTCTGTACCCGTGCGCCATAATAATTCGGAATTGGAATTCCATAGGACACCTTGGCAACTCTAATTGATGCATTCTACGTGGTGTCTGAGGAATTGGAAAGCTTATTTGTCTCTCGCATATGAAGGTTTTAATACACGTATGAGACCGATAATCTACAGGCCGCATCAAATTCCAGTGACATGCGATCGGAGAAAATCGGCGGGGACGCCAAGCAGGGTGGGAATCGATGTTTGTAGCGGGACATCCAGGCCAACGAATGCCGATCATAGCCATGATGGTCACGCGGTTGACAACAATTCGGATACAGAATTTGCCTTTCCCTGAGCCGGTCCGTCAAGGCAATAATGATAATAGGTTCGGATAACGTGGGGAGACAATAAGTCCCAAACGACGTGATTGTCGGTAAAATCCATAGAATTTGTTGGCGGCACGGCTAGGAGAATGGTTCGGAAACGGTTCTTCCCGTGTTCCAAATGGGGAAACTTGATTATGGCAAGAGTGATTGACATGTCGGGGTTTGGAAAACGGGATGCACTTGGTAGGCATTGTGTTTGGCGACGACGTCATCGATGAAAGAAGGCTGACATCATTAATCCTGCGGGACAGTGGTTTCGAAAGGCCGCATGTTTTCTCCGATGGTCAGCCGTTCATGTGAGACTCATCCGAGCGACACATTGAAGGATGACAATGCTGGATGAGATCAGATTTCCGGAGAGGAGGCCTTTCCGGACGAAATTCTGCCTTACAGTTCCAGAAATTTTGATATTCGCTTGATGCTTCAAGACATTTAAGGGGCACGGTCGCATTAGCGCAATTGGAAAGGGTAATAGATTCGTTTTAGATAACCCAAATTTCTTTTTAATGCTGTTGAAAGCGTGAATGATCCCCACAACAAAACCTTTGGACTTTTTCATAACAAGACAAATAAATCGAATTGCTCACGAATGCCATGTTGAACAGCCGGGACTCGATACACCAGATCTCACGAACAAAACCAGAAATTGTGCATCACCAGTTGAAGGTGATGCCGTAACGACAACGCCGATGTTGAACAGCCCTGACATACAAACAACACATGAAATCAAACGTCAAAACAAAAGAGAGGGTGAGCGAGAGAGGAAAAAAATAAAAGAAAATGAGGAGAAAAGGAGGTCGAAGCCGAGTGGAATTAATGAGAATCCACGCTTGCGCGAGCATCACGCGCGACCTTGACGAGATTTTCCAAGGCAGCTTTAGTCTCAGGCCATTGGCGAGTTTTCAAGCCTAGAGATCAGAAAGGTTCTGAATGTGTGCGATATACCGCAATCGGGATTGAGCCAGATACTCTCGACGGGCAGGTATTTCCTCATGGCAGCGAGACGTTCCGCCATTTCTTCAACGCTGGGCACGCGAGGAGAGTGAATATCATAAAGGCCCGGTCCGAGGCCAGCGCTGTAATCTTCCCGTTCAAAGACATTGAGAAGTTTGAGATCGGATCTGGAGTTTTCAATTGAGATGACGTCGGCATCAAGAGCCTTGATAGCCCAGAAGATATCGTTAAAGTCAGACTGTACATTAGCGTTGGCGACGGAGAGTTGTACGTAGCAGAAATGACTGTGGATTTGGATTACGTCTTGGACGCAGGAAGTTGCGAGACGGAAGGACTCCACGGCCCATTTGAGATAGGCATCCCATTCGCTCCTGCGCAAGGGACATCCTTCCCTCAACGCGGGTTCTAGATTAGCAAAACGTCAAAGAGAAGGTAGATACCGTCAACTTGGATGACGGAGATGCCAGCCTTTTCAAGATCGGCGACTTCATCGCGGAGGGCAAGCCCCAGTTGCTGGGCCTGGACGGATTGTGGGACATCATCTCGTGGGAAACTCCACCGAAGAATGGTAATTGGACCAGTCAACATTCCCTTCACTGCACAAAGTCAGCAGTGCTGTTGAACTCGATGTACTGGGCTTCTTGGTGAGACTAACGGCGTATTTTGACTCCTTGACAGTCATAGGCTGAGAACGCGAAACATCTCCAACGATGATGGGAGGTCGAACATATCGGGATCCGAAAGATTGAACCCATCCATTCTGAGTAAACACGAAACCCTTCAAACGTTCTCCAAAATATTGAACCTGTTATGTTAGTACATCGTCGGATAATGCGATACCATGTCATTTCGTTCCGGTTCGCCATGGACGAAAACATCCAATCCAACATCCTCTTGGAATTTAATCATATTCTGAATTTCCTTCTCAATAAACTGCTCATACTGCTCCTCCGTAATCTCCTTCTTCCCGAGTTTATTCCTAGCCTGACGAATTTCCTTGGTCTGAGGGAAACTTCCAATTGTCGTCGTCGGGAAAAGGGGGAGATGCAATTTCGCGTTTTGAGCTTCTTTACGAGCAGGATACGCCGATTTCCTCTTCAACAAGTCCGCGGAGATTTCCTCGAGACGTGTCTTGACCGCAAAATCATTTGTCAGAGACGAGGTCCGCCGATTCTGAATGGCCTTGGCATTGGCTTCGAGAAATTCCTTTTCAGAGTCTTCGCCGTGATTGATAACGTTGGCAATGACAGCGAGCTCCTTGCACTTTTCAATGGCGAAAGAGAACCACTCCTTGATTTCGGGGTCCAGTTGTTTTTCGTTGGCGATGCTGTAGGGAGTATGGAGGAGGGACGAACTAGAGGCGACGAAGATCCTGTCCTTGCCGAGTTGTTCAGCGGCTTGCTTAACGAGGGCAATGGCGGCGTTTAGGTCGGTTTTCCATATATTTCGGCCGTCGACAACGCCGAGGGAGAGGACGGTCTTCGGTCCGATGGCAGCGATGACTTGCTTCAACTGTTCAGGGGCACGAACGAGGTCGATGTGCAGACCCTGGATATGCAGGCCGGACGAAATGACATCGAGATTATGTGTGATGGTGCCAAAGTACGTGGTGAAAAGGATTTTCAGTCTCGAGTCGACGGTAGCAAGGTAGTCGTAGACCCCTTTGAACTCAGCCTTGACTTCTTCGGGAATTTCATAGACCAAGATAGGTTCGTCAACTTGAATCCATTCAGCACCCGCATCCGCAAACTTTTTCAACAACTCCTTATACAGAGGAAGGAGTTTGTCAAGCAAACTCAACGGCTTAAGATTCGGAGAATCATGAGCCACCTTTCCCAGGTACAGAAACGACACGGGACCAAGGATCACAGGTCTCGTTTCAATCCCCGCCTCCTTAGCTTCAAGGTACTCATCGAAAGGCTTGGAATTGACCAACTTGAATTCGGTATTCGTACTAAACTCGGGACGGATATTGTGATAATTGGAGTCGAACCATTTCACCATTTCGCAAGCAACGACATCAACGGCTTTGGAGTGGTCCGTCGCCGGCCTTTGCAGGCCACGGGCCATGGCAAAGTAAGTCTCGAGAGGGGTCAGACCGTATCCGTCGTAGCGGCTGGGGATGACGTTGAACATGGCGGCGTGGTCAAGAACTTGGTCGTAGAAAGAAAAGTCGCCCGAGGCGATGACATCCACGCCCTGGGCCTTTTGGGCCTTCCAGTGGTCGATGCGGAGTTGTTTTGCGGTTTGCTGGAGGGCCAATTCATCGATTTTGCCAGCCCAGAAGGCTTCGGTAGCCTTTTTCAGTTCACGGTGAGCTCCAATGCGCGGGAATCCGAGGACGGTCGACAAGACGGCCATGATGCGCGAAAGAGGACGGAACTGAACAATTAGAAATCATTGATTTTAGGCAGAGATACATGAAGGGTCTTTGGGATGAAGAAGAGGAGTTTTGTGGAAATTGGCGTACGTGGAGAGAGTCGGAAGAAAATCTGGGGGCAAGGAGATGAGAATCA
>Ga0335081_10017030_pt1 | contig 11773 bp, 17 predicted proteins | sample Lox_Sample_35_FD_206713 | JGI IMG/M metagenome (GOLD analysis project Ga0335081, IMG submission 206713) | Soil microbial communities from Loxahatchee National Wildlife Refuge, Florida, United States - Lox_Sample_3.5 | ecosystem: Environmental > Terrestrial > Soil > Wetlands | place: USA... | reverse complement strand
GTCATAAGACAAGTTTTCTATTTTGACGTGTGACGAACGAGTCCTATTTTAGGTTCGTTAGAACTGGATATTTTATTTTGGGAATAATGATGGAAAGGCAGACACGACCGGCGGAGAGCGCATTCATTTTGCTTCAGGCCATAGCTTATTGGTTGAGATGTTCACATCTCTGGTAACGATGACCAACAAATTTACATGCACACCTTCTCTTATATTGTATTGGAGGATTTCGGGCATAAGTTCGGCTAAAATCGCACTACCGACTTCTTCCCCAAACCATAGTGTGAACAACGGAAACAATTGGGCCATGCAACGAGGTTCAGCAGATTCTTTATAAAACCAAAACACAGTTATCTGCAGATGCTGTACAATTCAGCGGAAACACTATCACTATCGGTGATAAACAATCATACATTTCATTCTGACGTCTAATCAATTCATGCATTCCCCGATCGATCCTTCCTTACATCTCCTGCCGTCGATCCAGATTACATTATCCATTTTTGCGTTACTTAAATTTGCACGGGTCAGCTCAGCTTCAGTCATTATTGCATTGGAAAGGTTCGTGTTTGTCAGATCCGCATCAGTGAGCTTTATGTAATTCATCCTTGCACCGACCATGGTTGCACCATGAAGGTTTGCTTTGTTCAGAGTTGCAAAGACCATCCTTGTATTGTCCATCTTTGCATCACTCAAATCTGCACCATTCATGACCGCATACGAAAGGTTTGCATGAGTAAAGTTCGCACCTTTTAGTTTTGCATTAGTCATTGTTGTGTGGGAAAGATCTGCATCGGTGAGATCCGCATTCTGCAGATCTATTTCGCTAAGATCTCTATAGCTCAAATGCGCGCCGGACAGGTCGCAATTTGGACATTGTTTTAGATTTTTTTTTGTTATTCTTATGAAATCACCCGACTTAAACCCGCAGACCAACGTCGCTGCGAATACAAAAATCACAAGATTGAAGATAATAATGAAAAGTGTCTTTTTCTCGTGCATAGAGACCTCCTTATCCGTCCTTGAATAGATATTCCTTTTTTTTGAATGCATAAATATAAATTGCATGCTTTTCTGTGTCAATTGAAATAACGACTACTGAAATAACGACTACAAAAATGCGCGAAGTGGTGCGTTGTTGGTCGTCGGGCGTGAATTGTGTTTAGTCGATTGGCGCTAGGGAATTTCACCCTTGCGCTCTCCGAGAACTGGACGTGGCAGTCTCCCCTCATCCAGCTCCTATTGTTCAGCCTTACTCTGAGAAAGCTGCCAGTTGGCAAAAAGCCTCGATTGACCGTGCTTGACACCCTGCAACCATTGACGCACCCGCTGGTAATAGCCTCAAGCGATTAATCAGTAGAATGGCTGAATTTTATGATCAAAGATTTATTGCCCACGCGGGGCACCATGAGGCAGCTGGCCCGGGCTGCCTCACAGGAGGCCCCGAAGTATTCTACCATGGACGAGAATTGGTAATCGTTGGCAATTATTGCAATTATTGCATTGACACACAGAAGCGCTTGTCCTATACTCCAGCCGTCAAAAAACAAAGTTTTATCAATAAACACAATATCTTATCAATTAAATCAATATTAGTCAGAAGCCTTGTCATGATTCTGGAACAAAAAGGACGAATTGCAGAAGGTCTCTATTCGATCGGGCACCAAGATACGCCTGCTTGGCTTTTGACGAGTGAAACGTCGGCCCTTTTCGATGCGGGGAATACCTTCATGGGTCCGCAATATCTCACAGATCTCAGGGGACACCTTGGGGATGTAAACCGGCTGTGCTATCTATTCCTCACCCATTCACACTTCGACCATGCCGGCTCGGCCCCCTACCTGAAGCGGCACATCCCGAACCTGAGAGTGGCCGCAAGTGCCCCTGCGGCGGAAATCTTTAAGAAGGAAAATGCGATCCGGCTCATACAGAGCCTGAGCCGCGACTACGAGGAAAAATTCAGCAGACTCATCGGGTCGGAAAATGTTTTCTTCGACAGACTTACAGTTGACCGGATTCTTCAGGACGGCGAGGAGGTAGACCTCGGCGCTGGCTGGCGCGTTCAGGTGATCGCGACACCTGGACACACCCGGGACGGACTTTCCTACTATATCCCGAGGGTCAAGGGGCTAATCATCGGGGAGGCGGCCGGGGTTCCCGATCGCAACGGGGTCATACACCCCGAGTTCCTGGCGAGCTACCGGGATTACATCACCTCTTTGAAGAAGCTGACGGAACTGGACGTGGACATCGTGATGATCGGCCATCATTTCGTCTTCACCGGGGAGGATGCCCACGTCTACCTGTTGAAATCTCTCGACAGGACGCAAGCCTTCCGGCGTCGCATAGAGGATTACCTGAAGGACGCCCGTGACAACCGGGAAGCGGTTGTCCAGCGAATCTTCAAAGAGGACTACGAGAGCACAGGCGCCATTCAGCAGGACGCAAGGGCTTTCCTAATCAACCTCGCGGCCAAGGTCAAGGCCGTTGCGGAGAACCGATAATACGGCGTGGCGTGCCAGCGCAACGTTGCATGAGGATACGATGAAAGGGAATTAAGAGATATGAATATTCTCATTTTCGGACGCAATGGAAGTGGGAAGGGAACGCAGGGGCAATCGTACAGAAAACATAGTCATGTCCTATCAAAACAAATTAATCGGACAAATCAAATCGAAGGAGGAAGCTCAATGAATCCTAATACACTCTGGATCGGTTCCATGGTGCTCGCCGCCGCCATTGGCTTTGGCGCAGCGAATTTTGCGAATTCGCAGACAGGCGAGAAACCGAAACGTTTTCCCCAGCTCACGATGGACCAACTCAATGACCAGCAACGGCCTCTCGGCGAAAAGATCATAAAGATTTCAAGTGTCGGTCTCGGGGGCCCTTATAATCCGCTGCTACGCAGCCCGGTCCTGGCGCAGCGCATGTATGATCTGCTCGATTATCTGCGCTGGAATTCCTCGCTGTCGCGGCAGTTGACCGAATTCGCGATCCTGATCGTGGGGCGGCAGTGGCGGAGCCAGGTTGAATGGTATGCGCATTATCCGCTGGCACTGAAAGAGGGCCTGCCGAAACAGGTGGCCGACGACATCAAGGCTAACAAGCGGCCGCGGGACATGACGCCCAAAGTGGAAGCCGTCCATGACTTCTGCATGGAGCTCTCGACGAAACATGCGGTTTCCGACGCGACGTTCAATCGCACCAGAAAATTCCTCAGCAATCAGCAAATCGTGGATCTGACCGTGCTCAGCGGCACCTATGTGACGGTGGCCATGCTGCTGAGCATGGCGGAGGAGAACGTGCCGGCCGGCAAGGAGCTGCCGTTCAAATCCGGCGAGCCTTGAGAGTTGTTGCTACTGAATGAGGCGTTGCGCCTTGACTCTGTGCCGGCCGCTTCGGCGCCTCGCCTTTTTCCAAAAACTGGACAAGACAATACGCTGCATTTGAGCCATCCCATACCGGAAATGGCAATCAATATGGTACGGGATTTGAGGACATTCATACTGCTGACTCCAAGCGGCAATCCTCAACTCAATTCCAAATGGAAAACCGTTGACTTGACTAGATGAAGCCAGTAATCACGCCTCGATATGACAGTTCACATCCGGTAATACTATCTATAGAGGATGATAAACTTATTGAGCTCATAAGGATCGCAGAACATAAAAACATCATTAATAAACGGTTATCAAAACTGTCTCATGAAATTAGAAAAGCAGCGAACAAGGTGCTACATTTGAAAGAAGATGACATTAAATTAGCTGAAGATGAGGTAATGAAAACAATAAGAGATACTGTCGAAGTTGTAGAACACGTACACAAGTAAAATCTAAGTAATTCAAGAGCGGAAAGATGTATCATTGGTAACATTCCAAAGATGAGGTGATTATCATGAGCAAAAAAAATGGTCTGGGTGTGTGATAGAATCAAAACCCGACTTTTTATTCAGTCGGAGAAGTATGGTCTCGACGTTCCAATACAAGTAGAAATCGAATATTTTTTGCAGGGCAAAGAAGTGCTTTCTCAATCCATTTCTAAAAAGATCTACTACAACCGTCCCTTGCTTATTAAAGAAGCTTATCATCGATCTGTGAATGAACTTGATAATCTTGTCGACAAGGCGATTGAGAAAGCTATACACAGTCATTTTGTATCAAAGGGATATTCAATATTAATGGAGGAAAGGACGTGAACAAGCAAATATCATCTATGAAGGATATGGTTGTCTATCAGGATGGCTCCATTGTCAGTAAAGAAATTATCAAGAAACCCACCGGCACAGTAACTGTATTTGCCTTTGACCAAGATCAGGGATTGAGCGAGCATACAGCACCATTTGACGCTTTGGTATATGTACTGGATGGTGAGACTGAGATTACCATTTCAGGGAAGCCCCATCATCTAAAAGAAGGAGACATGATCATCATGCCGGGTGGAGAACCTCATTCACTGAAGGCGGTCAGGAGATTCAAAATGCTGTTGGTCATGATTCGATCATAAACCATGCTAATTGAGGTGAAGAAATGATTGAGAAGATCGTCAAGAAAAAAATCGCTTTCAAATATTACGCACCGCAAGCAAAGGCAGTTGCACTTGTCGGAACTTTTAATGGCTGGAACGCTGAGGCAAATACCTTAAAGAAAAATAAGGAAGGAAACTGGTCGACTGTTGTAAGCCTGTTTCCTGGGAACTATGAATACCGCTTTATCGTCGACGGCAGATGGAAGGACGATCCGACTTGTGAGATACGACACTTGAATGTTTACGGCGGTTATAACTGCGTATTATATGTATTTTAATGAAGAAAAATTTTCAAATGTCCTCCCGGGTATATAAAGCTCCTGCTATAGCTGGGACCGAATGAAAAAGAATTTGAAAATAATACCTATTCAATGGGAATTTACAACAATTACGGATAGACATGACATAGGAAAATATCTGATCTTATCTTCGAGAAGGATGAGAGTCTCTCTCAAAATGTGGTAAAAGTAATTAAAATGGGTTATATAATTAAGAGGCGGGTATAGTGCCTCGACTAGGCCACGCCGATTATTGCCATAGATTTCTTGGGAAACACCTTGAACAAAATGTCACAGGGGACTGATGTAGAAGGGAGGATAGAATTATGCCGGGCACAAAGGCTTGGGAAGTGAAGACGAAAAGTGAGGAATGCTGCCTGGAGATTTCCCTGCAGGTTGTCCCTTCGAAACTCGAGGTGAGCGAGGGTAGGGAGATTTCGTTTACCCGCGCGATGCTCTCTATGGTCAATAAAGGCCGTGAGGCACTCGTCGATGTTCTTCCTCATGCCACGTTTGCACAAGAACGCGGCATAGTTCATGATGCCACCGATGCCCTCTCCCGATCAAAAAACGTGGAATCCATAAAGCCCGGAGAAACAGTCAAATGGGACGTATATGACCTGTTGCTCGTTGCACACCCAGGTGTGGCCAGCAAGGTTCACCTCTGGGGTTATAAGGCGGTACTTGACTGGTGGTTAGATTTTGTCGCGTGGGCCGAATACCGCACCCCGGATGTCGCCACGTTGCAGCAAACACCAAAGCATCAATGGAAGCTTCGTTGGAGCCCTGCCAAGTCACGAGCGGATGAGATCGATCTCTCTTGGGAAGTATTGAAGGACTGAGTTCTCTATTATATTTGCAATTGTTTACCTTATCGACGTTCTTGGGACACGGCTTGCGGTTGAAGCCTCACATCGGATTTATGAAGAGACACACCGGGAGCGAGAGGTCATAAAATAAGATTCTAAAGGAGGGAATAGAAAAGGTGGCTACGGAAAAAAGGAAGATAAAGAGGGGCGAAGCGGAAGAATTACGGCGGGAATTGGTGGCTCATTTTCGGGGCGAGCGTAATTCCCTGCGTCGGGAATGGGTGCAGCAGATGGGCGCAAAGAAACTCTTGGAAGGAATGACACCTCAGGAGACGGAAGCAGAATCCGCCACAATTTACGATGTGTGCGTTGAATGTCTCGAGACTGCACATTATGATTCCGCCGAGGCTTATGCCCGAAGAATGGCGGAACGCGGTGTCCTCCGAGGTATGACTTCCGAACAGATCCTGGGCGGCATGTTGACCCTGCGAGACGTTTACGGACGCAGTCTTTTCAGTAAATACCGGTCTAATGTGGCGCGGCTCACGGCGGCGCTTGACGTGTATGAACCGGTTGCCAACAATATTCTTGCCGTTGTAGCCATGGCCTTTATCCAGGAACGTGAGAACGTGGTTCGTCAGCAGCAGGAGGCTATACGCGAACTCTCCACCCCTGTCCTGCAGGTGCGGGAGGGTCTGCTTATCCTGCCCATTATCGGTCTCATCGATTCGCTGCGCGCGAAGCAGCTCACGGAACAGTTGCTGCGGGCTATTCGTTCACACCGCGCCAAGGCCGTGGTGGTTGATATCACCGGCGTTCCTGCGGTGGACTCAAAGGTCGCCAATCACTTGCTCCAGACCATTGATGCGGCGCGGCTTATGGGCGCCAGAGTCATCGTGACGGGGCTTTCCCCAGATGTGGCCCAAGCTCTCGTATACATAGGGGTTGACCTGGCGAGATTAAAAGCTGTGGGAGACCTGCAAGGCGGCATAGAGGAAGCGGACAATTTCTTAGGCTACGTTTCCATGCCCAAATCTAACGGCTCCAAGGCGCTGAAGGAATAGATGGCTATGAGCATACCCATACTAAAACAGGGCCCTTACCTGATAGCATCAATACAATCAGCCCCTACCGACTCCGAATGGCGGGAAATGGGCAAGCTGTTGGCTGAGCGGGTGGGCAAGCAGCGTTCACGGGGCGTTGTGGTGGATGTCACCGTCCTCGACGTGATAGACTCCTTTGCCGCCCGCACACTGCGCGAAATTGCGCAGACCGTTAAACTGCGCGGCGCGGAGCCCGTAGTAGTCGGCATCCAGCCCGATGTAGCCTTCTCCATGGTGCAGCTGGGTTTGACTCTCGGAGAAGTGCCGACGGAGCTCGATCTGGAAGAAGGCCTGGCAACGCTCGATGCCATCCTGAAGGGCGGCGAAATAAATGTCTGATGAAACGCATGTGCCTATTCGCACCGAATACGATATCGTAGCTGCACGTCACCGTGTGAAGGAGATATGTACGGCCTTGGATTTCTCGAGCGGGGAGCAGACGCTCGTTGCTACAGCGGTATCGGAATTGGCGCGCAATATTGTCGAATATGCAGGGTCGGGTGAGATGATTATAGGCTTGACGAATAATAAGAACCTGAAAGGCATACTCATCATCGCCAGGGACGAGGGGCCCGGTATCCCGGACATTCAACTGGCCATGAAGGACGGTTACTCCACCAGCAAGGGCCTCGGCATAGGGCTCCCCGGCTGCAAACGCATAATGGACGAATTCGATATCGCCTCCAGAAAAGGCCACGGAACGACAGTGACAGTCAAAAAATGGAAGAGATGAGTTCCCTGATAGAATGGGGCGTCGGAACTCTAATGTTGGCCGGTGAGGAGCGGTCGGGTGACGCATATGTGGTGAAGGCGCTAAAAGGCAAGGTCCTGGCGGCTGCCATAGATGGTTTAGGCCACGGCAAGAAGGCGGCCGATGCATCGCAAATGGCTGTTCTCACCATTACCGACCACGCGGCGGAAGACATCGTCTCATTGGTGAGGCGATGTCACGAAGCGCTTACCAGAACGCGGGGCGCCGTCCTCAGTCTCGCGTCATTCGATGCAACAGGAAATACCATGACATGGCTGGGAGTCGGCAATGTGGATGGTTATCTTCTGCGCGCCGATCATCATATAAAGCCGTCACATGAATCGCTTTTCCGAAGCGGCGGCGTCGTGGGTTATCACCTCCCGTCGATTCGTCCTTCCACTCTTAATATTAATCCGGGTGACACTCTCATCTTTTCGACAGACGGCATTCGCAGCGGTTTTATAGAGGAAGTGAAGCCGGAGGACCCGCCGCAACGGGTGGCCGACACGATAATCACAAACTACAACAAGAAGACGGACGATGCACTGGTCCTCGTGGTGCGTTATGTAGGCGTGGCATTATGAAAGCAACGATTCTTAAATATGAAGCAGCTTACAGGTCTTCGCTCCAGGAATGCCTGACGGGCGCAGGCGAGGTTGCGCTTCAGCATGGATATGAATTGGGACGGCAAGCGGTTCGGGACGGCCTAGGCGTGATGGATATCATATCAGTCCACAGGGAAGTAACACTTTCACTCCTGTCGCAGGCGGCAACGACCAACAAGTGTGTGCAGATAGCGAAGGCGTCGCAGGACCTTTTGGCTGAATGTCTCGCACCCTTCGAGTTTACTCACCGCGGCTTTATAGAATTGGAGTCCCTGAACTTAAAACTGGAGGCTGTCAATAAGGACTTGGAGAGGGAGATCGCAGACCGCAGGCGGGCCGAGGAGGCTTTGCGCGAGAGCGAGACAACATACCACAATCTCTTCAATAATATAACCGAGGAGGTTCATTTCTGGGAACTTGTCCGCAATGACAATGGCGAGATAACTAACTGGAGACTGGTAGACGCTAATCCGCCTGCGCTGACAACCTGGGGAAAGACGCTCGATGAGATTAAAGGCAAGACCACTGATGAGATCTTTGGGGCGGGTGCATCGGAACATTACATGGGGGTGGTTTCGAAGATAATGCTGGAAGGCGTTCCACATACTTTCGAAGATTACTTTCCCCACTTGGATAAGCATTTTCTGTTTACGAGCATCCCTCTAGGAGATTACTTTATCACTACCGGCGTTGACATAAGCAACATTAAAAAGGCACAGGGACTGGCGGAGCAACGCCAAGTGCAGCTCGAAGAAGCCAACAAGGAACTGGAAGCTTTTGCTTACTCCGTTTCCCACGACTTGCGTGCGCCCTTGCGTGCTATCGACGGCTACGCGCGGATGATCCTCAAGAAGGAAGGAGATAGATTTGACGAGGACACGACAAGGAAGTTCAATGACATAAGGTCAAACGCCAACATGATGGGCAAGCTCATCGATGATATCCTAACTCTTTCCCGCCTAGGCAGGGCAAAGATGTCCATAGTGAGTCTGGAGATGGACGGAATTATAAAGGATGTATGGAAGGAACTGCAAATCATCAACCCGGAAAGGAAGATGAACTTGAATATTCAAGCGATGCCTCCCGGATATGGTGATAGAACCCTTATCAAGCAAGTGTATGCTAACCTTCTTGGGAACGCCGTCAAATTTACCAAGTATAAGAATCCCGCCGAGATTGAAGCCGGGGGCTACGTAATAGGGAATGAGAACATATACTACGTCAAGGACGATGGTGTAGGCTTTGACATGACATACTGCGACAAACTCTTCGGCATTTTTCAGAGGCTGCACAACAACCCCGACTTCGAGGGCACGGGGGTCGGTCTTGCCACGGTCCAGCGTGCAGTCCACAGGCTTGGGGGAAGAGTTTGGGCGGAAGGAAAAATAGATGAGGGAGCGACCTTCTATTTTTCGCTGCCCTATAAATAAGATAGATTAATTACAATGTGGAGCACTTTATGATTCATGATGTATAGGAATGAGTAGAGTTCATATCAAAATCGTTAGACCGGAATCCGAAAAATAATTAGAAGACTAAGGAGAAATGATTGTTTTTCCTATTCACAGAGGGAGGAAATGTAAGTGCATAGAATCGTAAGCATATTGTTATCAGTTATCTTTCTGATCTTTTCAGGAACAGATCTCCTCGCTGTAGACAAGCAAGACATACAGAAGAGCAATGGTACGCCGGATCCTGCTGTTAATGGTGCACAGGTAAGGGCATTAATCTCACCCGAGTTTTCCATTAATAATGCCAGAACGGCGGTATTAATCATGGACTATGAGAATGATATCGTGAACATGCTGCCTGCGAGTGTGCAGACACCTTTATTGGAGAAAGCTAGTGCCATACTCAATGCAGCGAGGCAAGTCCATATACCTATTATTTACATCGTCGTACGTTTCCGTGACGGTTATCCCGAGATCAATTTGCAGAACAAACTCTTTAGCAATTTAAAGGATACGGGCCGCTTTCGTGAAGGCACATCTGGAGCCGAGATTCACACTAAGGTAGCTCCGCAGCCGGGCGATATAATAGTCACCAAGCGCCGCGTGGGGGCTTTCTCAACCACCGACCTCGAAACGATCCTAAGGTCCAAAAATATTAACACACTAGTGTTATTTGGCATTTCGACAAGTGGCGTTGTTCTCTCCACGGTTCGCTGGGCCGCTGACATGGATTACAAACTCGCGGTCATCTCAGATGCATGCGCCGATAGGGATGCAGAAGTACACCATGTTCTAATTGACAAAGTATTTCCTTGGCAAACCACTGTCGTGAGCACACAGGAATTCCTCAAGGCTGTTGGTGCGAAAGATAAAAAGTGATAGTGGTGAAAGGCAAGAGAGCGGTTCGAATGACAAAGCTTTTTCCCTCAACCTTGACACACAAGATTCTTCTTCATATACTTCGACCGTGAAAAAGCGATGCCTTATCAATTTAAATTATGGAATCGAAGGAGGACGTGATGGTTGACGACAACCATGTATTCACCGCCAGCCGGTGGACTTCGGGCAACCTACTTTTCCCGGTGCGTATTGAAGTAAATCAAAACCGGGTTACGCGGATTAAGCCGCGACTCTTCGGTTCTAACGAAGAGAGTATTGTGATCCCTAAAGTGGCTTCCGTCAATATCCAAACGGGTTTAATATGGTCCGACATCCGAATTGATTCGGCGGGAGGAAGCAACCCCATTGTGAGCCATGGGCATCGTAAAGACGACGCACGAGCCATTCGTGATCTAATCGAACGATTCCAGCAAACGCCGCGGACCTCGCAGGGGCTTGACGCCTAAATGTCTCAGTAGCGGAGTTCGCAGTGTGGCTGTGATGCGATGTGCTCAAGAAATTCACCACCGGCACTTCATCTTCAGCGTCCTGAAGATTGTGCGTTGATATTTTCTCTATCATAGAAACATGAAAGCTCTGAAGAACTGCTTTTAAATGGTAATCCTCACCGCAATTCCAGATCGAAAATAATTCGCTCGTAGGTCACGGCGGTGCTCATAGCGGTTAAAGATGCCAAATTCCATCCCCCCCTTGTCCATGCGGGTAACATGGATATCGTCAATGACGCCGTATCGGGTCAGGAGATTTCTCAAGTAATGACCGTTGCGATAGGCTTTGCGCTCATACCGTGGCGCCCCTACTTTTACCGTCAGTTCCTCTTCCAGCAGGTTTTCAATGAACGACTTGATGAAACCCTTTACACCAGAGGCAATTTTGCCTCAGATGATCTCTTGCAGATAAGCAAGGGACGGTTGTAGTAGATCTTTTTAGAAATGGATTGAGAAAGCACTTCTTTGCCCTGCAAACAATATTCGATTTCTACTTGTATTGGAACGTCGAGATCATACTTCTCCGACTGAATAAAAAGTCGGGTTTTGATTCTATCAGACACCCAGATCATTTTTTTTGCTCATGATAATCACCTCTTCTTTGGAATGTTACCAATGATACATCTTTCCGCTCTTGAATTACTTAGATTTTACTTGTATACGTGTTCTACGACTTCGACAGTATCTCTTATTGTTTTCATTACCTGGATGGTGAGACTGAGATTACCATTCCAGGGAGCCCCATCATCTAAAAGAAGGAGACATGATCATCATGCCGGGTGGAGAACCTCATTCACTGAAGGCGGTCAGGAGATTCAAAATGCTGTTGGTCATGATTCGATCATAAACCATGCTAATTGAGGT
>Ga0335081_10017029_pt1 | contig 11773 bp, 12 predicted proteins | sample Lox_Sample_35_FD_206713 | JGI IMG/M metagenome (GOLD analysis project Ga0335081, IMG submission 206713) | Soil microbial communities from Loxahatchee National Wildlife Refuge, Florida, United States - Lox_Sample_3.5 | ecosystem: Environmental > Terrestrial > Soil > Wetlands | place: USA... | reverse complement strand
GATCGCGCGTCTTGTCGAAGATCAGACAGACGGGGGGCGCAACATGGCCGGCATCATCCAGCGGCTGAAGGCCGCTTCAGGACATGAGCGCGCGCTGATACTTGGTGTCATTTCTATCGTTTCGGCGCTTTTATCCTGGCAAGTCCCGTCACCTCTGTTCATTCACAACACGCCGCTGCTGCCCGCCCTGTGGTTCGGCCTCGTGCTGTGCGCCGGCGTGCTCTTGTGGGCATCGCGCAGTCCCGTCCGTATCATCGTCGTGTTGTTGGCCACTTTCGCCGCCTGGCAGGCTGCTGTGGAAACAACGGCCGCACTGCACGACACCATTGCGCAACAGATAAAATCGTCTGCTCCGGCCAGCGCGGTCGTGCCCGATTCCGGCACCCCTATAGTGGACTATCTGTGGGGTCTGTGCGGCATGGTTGGAGGAATGATTGGCAGCGGCATCATCGTGTTCGCCGTCGCGGCCGTTCTCAAAGGCTTCCGGACGGCGAATGGCTGGGCTGTGCCAATCCTGCTCGGAACAATCGCCGGATTCCTCTTGGAGTTCGCCGAAGACCCGACGGCGGGCGGGTTGTTCGTGCACATTGGCAGCATGCTGCCGCTGTTTCTGGTCTGGCAGATCGCCGTGGCGGCCTCGATCGGTTACAGTTTGGCAAAGCCTGCAGTGACGAACATAAACTGATTGCGCGGCGTCGCCATCACCCCGGATAGGCGACCACCACATACGCAACGTCATTCAGCGCAAATTCGGCGACCTGGCGCATTCCCATCTTGCCGTGAAAGGCCAGCGACGATGCGTTGTCGCGGCGGATGAAAGTGAGGCCCTCGCGGCCGGGCAATTGAGCCCGCAATCGCCCAACCATCGCGGCAGCCAAGCCTTGGTGGCGGTGGCTGTGCGCCACGCAGATCGGACCGTAATTGTACGCGCCGGGCGAACCCGGATAGGCGCGCAGCATGGCGCGAATGATCGGATCGTGAGCTTGCGCCGTCAGCGGTGTCGAGGCGACATAACCCACGACATGCCCGCCATTGCGGGCAACGACCACCGGCATCTCCGCGATCGCCTTATCGAACCACTCCGGCGAAAATCGAACTGACAGCGCGCCACCATTGCTTCGCAGGTTCGACTCCTGGAGTTGCACGATCGCCGGGATATCGTCGCGCGTGGCGCGGGTAAATTCATAATCCGAAGTGCCCATTGCGTCTCTCCTCTGCGCCTGAGCCGGCCAAATCCCAAATGACGGGCGATTGCTCGCGCCTGGTGCGGGGTGATTTCCAGCGGCAAATTTCATGCTGGCCTCACGCAAACTCGACTTGCGGTGCGGCAATCTTCACGGCGCATTGCCGCGTCGCCGGGTCCAGCACAATCGGATCGTAATCATATATCCAGTCTTTGCTCAGGAGATTGACGTTTTTCTGCTCCGCACGGTCGAGACCCAAACGTCGCATCAGCCGCGCCAGCGGCGAATGCAGATGGTATCTTTCCCCCTGAGCGCGGGAGGCGAGCTGGACTCGGGCCGTGCGCGGCCGCCGTTCCCATTCGTAGGCGGCGAGTGCGGCCGACACGTCGCCGTCAAAGCGCGCCAGTTCGCGGGCAAGCACATACGCGTCTTCGAACCCCATCGCGGCACCCTGGCCGAGAAACGGCAGCATCGGATGAGCGGCGTCGCCCAACAGCGTCACGCGCCCCTCGGTCCAGCATGCCAGCGGGTCCCGGTCAAACAGGCCCCACTTGAAGCATTGCGGCACGCGCTCCAGGACGCGGCGCAATTCAGCATGGGCGTCCGGATACGCGGCGATTACGTCGGACGGTTGCCCCTGGATCGACCACGACTCCTCAACCCACGTTGTCGCCTCGCGGATTGCAACGACGTTGAGCAGTTCGCCGCCGCGCACGTAATACGTGACGACATGGCCGCGGCGGCCCATCCAGATCGTGACGTTGCGGCCAAAGTGATTGGGCGGCAGCGCGGCCGTGGGAATGAGCGCGCGCCAGCACATATTGCCGGTAAAGCGGGCCGGTTGCGCGCCGAACAAGTCGTCGCGAACGACCGAGTGAATGCCATCGCAGCCGACTATCAGGTCCGCCTCCTCCTGCCGACCGCCGCGAAATTCAGCGACGGCGCCCCGGGCAGCGGATCGTACCGACGTGCACCGGGCGCCGAGCTCGAGCACGCCGGCCGGCAGCGCCGCCAGCAGCAGCCCGCGCAAATCCGCGCGATGAATCAGCAGTGAGTCGGCGCCGAATCGCGCTGCCGCGGCCCCTTTCGCCGGAAGGCGCGACAATTCCGCGCCGCTCCGCAGGTCACGGGTGACGATTGCTTCCGGCTCGAAGCCGCATTGCGTCGCAGCGATCCCCACGCCGAACGCACCCAGAATCTTGACGGCATTCGGCATCATGGTGATTCCAGCGCCGGCTTCTTTGATCTCGTTGGACTGGTCGAAGATGCGGACCTCAAAACCGCGCCGCGACAGCGCGATGCCCGCTGCGAGTCCCGCAAGTCCCCCACCGATGAGAGCAATGCGCAGCTTTCTGCTCATGGCCGATCTCCTCTCGGCCGGATCCGATCTAAGTTTGCGCCGGCCGTGCACGGAGCCTGCCTGCAGGACGCCCAAACGTAAATTTATCTGAAGGATCAACTTGATGCTTTGGTCTTAGTCCTGAGGTATGATGCCTTGGCGGCCTGACGGAGTTTTCGGTGACCGAAACAAATCCAGCCGCGCGCGGCACGCCAAGCTCGCCTGCGGCGCTCGGTCTGACCGGGCGTCAGGTAGAGGTGCTCGCCCTGATGATGCAGGGCAAGAGCAACAAGGCGATCTGCCGCGCGCTCAAGCTGGCCGAGCCGACCGTCAAGTATCACGTCGCCGCGATCCTAAAGGCCCTGCAGGTGGCCAATCGCACCGAAGCCGTGCTGGCGGTCGGCAGGCTGGGCTGGAAGCCGCCCGGCTCCTCTGTCGGGCAGAGCGAACCGCCGGTACTGCCTCCCAGTTTTGCTGGCACGATGGCCCGTGCGTCATGTGACGTGCGTGCTCAACCGGCCGAGGCCACGCCGAACTCGCCGACTTTGCCGGACAGACCGTCAATCGCGGTCATGCCGTTTGCGAATCTTAGTGCCGATGCCGATCAGGATTATTTTGCCGACGGCATGGCCGAGGAAATCATCACAGCGCTGTCGCGCTGCAAGTCGCTGTTCGTCATCGCGCGCAATTCATCATTCGCGTACAAGGGGCAGTCCGTCGACGCGCGCAAGGCGGGCCGCGAGCTTGGGGTGCGCTATGTGCTCGAAGGCAGCGTACGCCGCGGCGGTCAGCGCCTGCGCTTCACGACGCAGCTCATCGACGCGGTGTCGGGAACGCAGATCTGGGCCGAGCGCTTTGAAGGCGATATCGGCGACGTGTTCGCCCTGCAGGACCGCATTACCGAGAGCGTGGCCGCGATCATCGAGCCGAACGTCCAGCTCGCCGAGATCGAACGATCAAAGCATACGCCGGCAGCCAATCTCGACGCCTACGACCTGCTGCTTCGCGCGCAACAGCGCGAGTTCGAATTCACGCCGGAGAGCCTTGCGGAAGCGGTTGCATTACTCGACCGCGCGCTCGCTCTCGACCCGACTTATGCCGCGGCGATGGCGCTCGCGGCCCATTGCTATTGCTGGCGCCGCCACCAGGGCTGGGCGACCGATCCCGAACGGGAGGCCAAGGCCGCGCTGCAGCTTGCGGCGAGCGCCGTAGAGTTCGGCAAGGCGGACGCCAATGTTCTGTGGATGAGCGCCTTCGTCGCCTTGGCGGTAGGGATGGATGCACAAAGGGCGAAACAGCTTGCTTACGGTTCGCTGGCGCTCAATCCAAACTCGGCGGCAGCGCTGGCCGTTGCGGCAATCGTCGAGTCGAATTTGGCCGATCAGGCCAAGGCGCTCGAATTGTTCGCGCGGGCCGAACGATTAAATCCGCGTGACCCGCGCGGCTGGGCGTTTGCCGGAAGCATAGCGGTTGCCTATTTCGCCCATGGACAATTCGATCGGGCAGCCGCGATCGCCCAAGCGGCCTTGCTGCAGAATCCACGTCACGCCGTGGCGCTGCGCGCGCTCGCGGCTAGTCTCGCGGCGACAGGGCAACGCGAGGCCGCGGCAGCCGCGCTGCGCGAGCTGCTCAAGATCGATCCAACGCTCACCATCTCGCAACTGCGGGCCCGCCTGATGTTCATGCACGAAACTGTATGGCGAACCTACGCCGATGGCTTGCGGCTGGCCGGATTGCGCGAGTGACCTGACTGTCACCCCGGCTGGCGCAATTTCTCGATGCTCCTTAGAATAGAAACTTGGGGAGCATCCATTATCTCGAGGAGTACAACACGGCTCACATCATCAAACGACTGGAAGCTGCCTCCCCGCGCCAGCGCGCGCTGGTCCTCGCAGTCTTGGCGATCGTCTCAGCGCTCCTGTCATGGAGCCTGCCCGAACCCGACACCGTCTTCATTCACAATACGCCGATGCTGCCCGCCGTGTGGTTCGGCCTGGTGCTGTGCACCGGCGTGGCACTGTGGTCATCACGCAGTCCACTCACGCTGGCAGTGGTGTTTTTGGCCTCTTGCGTCGCGTGGCTCGCCGCGTTCGAATCCACAACGCATGTCCACAGCAGCATTGAAGATCAAATCGAGGCCCAGTCCGGCGCACCGCCCCCCAATCTCATCGTGCCGGTCGTCGACTATTTCAAGGCTTTGTGCGGGATGCTTGGCGGGCTGATCGGAAGCGCTGTTCTTGTTCTTATCGCTTCGACGGTGCTGAGCAGCATTCGCACGGTGCCAAGCTGGACGCGCACCGTTCTGGTCGGGACCGTTGCGGGACTGTTTCTGGAGTTTCTCGAAAGCCGAGCGGAAGGCGGGTTGTTTATACACATCGGCAGCTTGCTGCCGGTGTTTTTGGCTTGGCAGATGGGCGTCGCGGCTTCGATGGGTTACAGCCTGGCAAAGCCGGCGGCGGCAGCTGGCAGCGACCCGCGCGCGTAAACCCTGTCCTAAGGGGATCGTTTTAGCCGGCGTTCGCCGCTGCAACTGGCCGCGTGCCGCGCACACCGTGTGCTAATGCGCGAACGAGATCGACGACAGCGGGCACCGTCGTCGCCGTCGGCTTGCCCTCGGGCGACAGACTCTTGCGCACGGTATCGACCAGCGCCGAGCCGACAACGACGCCGTCGGCGGCGCGCGCGATGGCGGCCGCCTGCTCGGCGGTGCGCACGCCGAAGCCGACGCAGACCGGAAGCGTGGTGTACCGCTTGATGCGCACGACCGCATCCGCAACCTTGCCGGCATCGGGCGCTGCGGAACCGGTGATACCGGTGATCGACACGTAATAAACAAAGCCCGCGGTGTTTTTCAGCACGGCCGGCAGCCGCTTGTCGTCGGTGGTCGGGGTGGCGAGGCGGATGAAATTGACGCCGGCGGCAAGCGCGGGCAGGCACAATTCAGCGTCTTCCTCGGGCGGCAGGTCGACCACGATCAACCCGTCGACGCCGGCCGCTTTGGCATCCGTCAGGAAGCGCTCGACACCGTAGACGTAGATCGGATTGTAATAGCCCATCAGGACGATCGGCGTCGCATTGTCGCCGCGGCGGAAGTCACGCACCAGCGCCAGCGTCCGCTTCATGTTCTGCCCGGCGGCAAGCGCGCGCAGTCCGGCCGCCTGGATCGCCGGCCCATCGGCCATCGGATCGGTGAACGGCATGCCGAGTTCGATCACGTCGGCGCCGGCCTCGGGCAGCGCTTTCAGAAGCGCCAGCGCAGTGTCGTAATCCGGGTCGCCCGCCATGGTGAAGGTGACGAGCGCCGGCCGGCTTTCTTTTTTCAGCGCGGCGAAGCGGGCGTCGATGCGGGTGTTGCTCATCGAGCCCCGCTCTCCAGATGCCGCGCCACAGTCTCCAGATCCTTGTCGCCGCGGCCGGAAAGATTGACCACCATCAGGTGATCCTTCGGCTTTTTCGGCGCGAGCTGCAAAACCTTGGCGACGGCGTGCGCGGGCTCCAGCGCCGGGATGATGCCTTCGAGCTTGGAGAGCAGCTGGAAGGCGTGCAGCGCCTCGTCGTCGGTCGCCGACAGAAAGGTGACGCGGCCGACATCGTGCAGCCAGGAATGCTCCGGCCCGATGCCCGGATAGTCGAGGCCGGCCGAGATGGAATGCGCCTCGTTGATCTGGCCGTCGTCGTTCATCAAGAGATAGGTGCGGTTGCCATGCAGCACGCCCGGTTTGCCGCCGGCGATGGAGGCGGCGTGTTGCCCGGTGTCGAGACCGTGGCCGGCCGCTTCGACGCCGTAGATCTCGATATCCGTGTCATCCAAAAACGGATGAAACAGCCCCATGGCGTTCGAGCCGCCGCCGATACAGGCGACAAGCGAATCCGGCAGCCGGCCTTCGGCCTGCTGCATCTGTTCACGCGTCTCGCGGCCGATGATCGACTGGAAATCGCGCACCATCATCGGATAGGGATGCGGTCCGGCGATCGTGCCGATGCAGTAGAACGTCGAGCCGACATTGGTCACCCAGTCGCGCAACGCTTCGTTCATCGCGTCCTTGAGCGTCTTCGAACCGGACTCGACCGGAACCACCTTGGCGCCCAACATCTTCATGCGAAACACGTTGGCCTTCTGCCGCTCGACGTCGACCGCACCCATGTAGACGATGCATTCGAGATCGAAGCGCGCGCACAACGTCGCGGTGGCGACGCCGTGCATGCCGGCGCCGGTTTCGGCAATGATGCGCTTCTTGCCCATGCGCTGAGCCATCATGATCTGGCCGAGCACATTGTTGACCTTGTGCGCCCCGGTGTGATTGAGCTCCTCGCGCTTGAGATAGATTTTGGCGCCCAAACCGCCGGAGGCGGCCTGCGACCTGCAATGCGCGGTGAGCCGCTCGGCGAAATAGAGCGGCGACGGGCGGCCGACGTAGTGCGTCAGATAGCCGTTCATCTCTTTCTGGAAGGCCGGATCGGCCTTGGCCTCGCCATAGGCTTTCTCCAGATCGAGGATCAGCGGCATCAGCGTCTCGGCGACAAAACGGCCGCCATAGATGCCGAAATGCCCGTGTTCGTCGGGCCCGGTGCGGAACGAGTTGAGCTTTTGCTGCACGGTCATGCGCATTCTTTCTCACGTTCCCAGCACGCTCGCAATGCGGCTGGGAACCGGCCCGCAAATCCGGCCTGACAATCCTCAGCTGCGGCTTCGACGCGGCTTCCCCTCCATGGGACCAGGGGCGGCATCGAGCCGCTCCGCCGCCTGCCGCGCGGCGCGCACAAAAGCGCGGATTTTCCCAGGATCTTTCTGTCCAGGCGCCCGCTCGACGCCTGAGGACACATCGACGCCGGGAGCGCGCGTGATCCGCAAGGCCTCGGCGACATTGCCGGCATCGAGGCCGCCCGACAGCATGAAAGGAATGCCGAGATCGAGATTTTGCAGCAAATGCCAGTCGAACGGCTGGCCGAGGCCGCCCGGCCGCGTCGCCTCGCGCGGCGCGCGCGCATCGAACAACATGCGGTCGGCAAAATTGGCGTAAAGCCGAATCGGCGAAAGATCGGCGCGGGACGCAATCGGGATCGCCTTCATCACCGGCAGGCCGAAGCGCGAGCGGATGGCGGCGACGCGCTCGGGCGCCTCACGGCCGTGAAGCTGGAGCAGATCAGGTGTCAACGCATCGACGATGTCGCGCAGCATGTCGTCGGTGGCGTCGACGGTCAGCGCCACCTTCAGCGCCCGTGATCGGACGCGCGCGCCAAGAAGCTTCGCCGCCTCGAACCCGATATGCCGCGGCGACGCCGGAAAGAAGACAAAGCCCACCATGTCGGCGCCGGCCTCGAGGGCAACGTCGAGCGCGTCAGGCGTCGAGAGGCCGCAGATTTTGACAAGAACCTTCATCGTTCGGAACGCTCGACGAAATCGATCAACTTATCCAGCTCTGCAATCAACAAGTCGAGGCGATACTCAATGATATTGGCAATAGTACCGAGATCGATCTGCCAATACGAGTGTATGATGATATTGCGCAAGTCAGCGATCAGGCGCCACTCTATTTCGCGAGCCGCACCTTTGATCTCTGTAGAGATCCTGTTCAAGGTCTCGCCGACGATGGCTAAGTCATACAGGGCTGCGTGTTGCGGCTGTATCGCTTCAGCCAATGCAGCGGCCGATAATCCACCCGCGTTATTTTGAGCGTGGCGCGCGAATTCTCGCGCGTCGCGTAGACGGTCGAGATCGAAGCGATTCATACAGGCTCGGCAATGCGCGGAAACTCTTCAGCCTCGCGACCCTTCAAACCGCTCCTCAGCACAATGCCTACCGGACGACCGAGCAGATCGGAGAGTTCAACTTCCACACCCGCAAGCTCCCAAAGATCAAGTCCCGGCCGCTTTTCAGCCAAAAAGTCCAATGCGTTGTCGTCGAACACATGTCCGACGCTGCCACGCGGCAGCAAACCGACGATCTTGATCGGGTGCTTGGCTTCGATCGTCGCAATATGCATGCGCAGAATCGCGCGATTGATGTCGGGCACGTTCATCGGCATATCCTCGATGAAACAAGCATAACATATAGGGGTTGATTTCCGCCAATCACCGGGCCGGTGGACGCAGTCTAAGTCTTGGCGGCGGCTCCTGCTCGCGCGGCACGATGCTCGGTTCGGCGGCCTTATCCACCAGCGCATCGAGCCTGGCGCGAAGTTCACCCGCCTCGCGCTCAAAGCGGCGCGCCATTCTGCGCCAACGGCCGTGGCCGAGCCGGACCGCCAAGCCGCCGACGATCACCCCGGCGATAAGCACCGTGAAGACGACCACGAACAACGGCAGCGTCAGCTCGGCCGCGGGCGACCTCGCATTGAAGGGATCGAACGACAGCGTCACGGCCTGCCGGTTGGCCACGGCGAAAGCGATGATGACGATGCCAAGCGGCACCAAAATCAGCGCCGCAACGAATTTGCGCAGCAAGCGTTGCTCCAAATCACGTCCACTCATTCCCGCGCGCGGGAATTGGCGACGAGCGAAATCAGCCGGCGGCCTCGTCGGGACGATTGAGCCGCTCGCGCATTTCCTTGCCGGTCTTGAAGAACGGCACGCATTTCTCATCGACCGAGACATGGGCGCCGGTGCGCGGGTTGCGGCCGGTCCGCGCCGGACGCTCCTTCACCGAAAACGCCCCGAACCCGCGCAGCTCGACGCGATCGCCGCGCGCCATGGCGGCGATGATCTCGCCGAGGATCGCGTTGACGATGTTTTCGACGTCACGCTGATAGAGATGCGGATTCTGATCGGAAATTTTCTGAACGAGTTCCGACTTGATCATGCTGGCCGCCTCTGGTCGCCGCGAACGATTTCGTCTTTATCTCAATCGTTTGCGGGAGGTTGCCAAAGCGCCAACAGACCGTCAAGGTTGAAGCGGCCGAGCGTGCCCATGCCGTCGAGCCCGGCGAATTGGCGCGCCAGCCCGTCGAAGCCGAGCGCGTTGAGCGTCGCCACCGCGGCGGCATGCAGGAACGGCAGGTCGTCGAGCCGGCTGTGCAGGCTGTAGTCGCGCACCGGCAGGCTGGCGCTGATCTTCTTGTTTTTCACGAGCCACGCTTTTGCCGTCCGCTCATCGCCGAGCGCATCGATCAGTTTCAGCGGCAACCCCTGATGGCCGGTGAAGACGCGGCCGTCGTCGATCGCGGCAAGCTCGGCATCGGTCATATGCCGGCGGTCCTTCACCAGGTCTTTGAACCAGGCATAGGAATCCAGAATGATCGATTGGATCGCGGCGCGCGCTTCCGGGCTGGTGGGCTCGAAACCGTTGGGCGCCGCCTTAAGGGGCGTCGATTTGATCGACTCGACCTTGACGCCGATCTTGCCGAGCAGATCGGTGAAGTTCGGAAATTCGAACAGCACGCCGATCGAACCAACCAGCGAGGTCTGCTTGGCGACGATGTAGTCGCCCGAGATCGCCGTGATGTAGGCGCCCGACGCCGCCAGGCTGTCGACCACAACGGCGATCGGCTTCTTGGCGCGAACGCGGCCGAGCGCATCATACAATTGCTCGGACCCGGCGGTGGTGCCGCCGGGCGAATCGACGTGGAGGATCACGGCTTTCGCGGCCGAGGAATCCGCCAGCCGGTCGAGCTGGCGAACCCGCTCCTCGTCATCGCGGATGAGGCCCGTGATCGTGACGCGCGCGATATAGGGACCGGTGACGAGGCTCCGCCGGCTGACCGCCGACACGGCGAAGCCGATCGCCAACACAATCACTGCGATGGCGACCACGCGCCAGAAGGTGAGCTTGCGCCGCATGCGGCGGCGATCGACGATCAGGTCGGCATCAAGCGACATTTTCTTTTGCTCCCGCTGCCCCGCTCGCTACTCCTTCTCCCCGCGCGCGGGGAGAAGGTCGGGATGAGGGGGCGTAGCCGACGCGCTCAGAATCGCGGAAAGGCCCCCTCACCCGCCGCGCTTCGCGCGCGTAGCCGATGTTTCGCATCGGCGTTCTTACCACTAAGAACGGCGTCCGAAGGACGCCTATGCTCTCCCCGCACGCGGGGAGAGGTAAAGGATCACTCCTTGCCCTCTTCCTTCTCGGCCTCTTCGCCCTTGCGGCGCAGCGCGGTGCCCAGGATGTCGCCGAGCGTCGCGCCGGAATCCGACGAGCCGTACTGGGCGATCGCCTCTTTCTCCTCGGCGACTTCCAGCGCCTTGATCGAGACGGTGACCTTCTGGGTGCGGCGGTCGAACTGGACCACGCGGGCATCGACCTTCTGGCCGACGGCGAAGCGGTCCGGCCGCTGCTCGGAGCGGTCGCGCGCCAGTTCGGCGCGGCGGATGAAGGTGACGAACTCGGTACCGACGACCTTGACGTCGATGCCGCCTTCCTTGACGTCGACCACCTCGCAGGTGACGACCGCGCCTTTCTTCAACTCGCCGGCCGCCGCCGCTTCCGGGGAGACCGCGCCGCCGTCCGCCAGCTGCTTGATGCCGAGCGAGATGCGCTCCTTCTCGATATCGACGTCGAGCACCTGGGCGCGGACCTTGTCGCCCTTCTTGTACTCCTCGATGACCTGTTCGCCCGGCCGTTTCCAGTCGAGATCGGACAGGTGCACCATGCCGTCGACATCGCCGTCGAGCCCGAGGAACAGGCCGAACTCGGTCTTGTTCTTGACCTCGCCCTCGACCTCGGAGCCGGGCGGATATTTCTCGACGAACACCTCCCACGGATTGCGCATGGTCTGCTTCAGGCCGAGCGAAATGCGCCGCTTGACCGGATCGACCTCGAGGACTTGCACCTCGACCTCTTGTGAGGTGGAGACGATCTTGCCCGGATGCACGTTCTTTTTGGTCCACGACATTTCGGAAACGTGGATCAGACCCTCGATGCCGGGTTCGAGTTCGACGAATGCGCCATAGTCGGTGATGTTGGTGACGCGGCCGGTGAACTTGGCGCCGACCGGATACTTGGCCTCGATGCCCTGCCACGGATCGTCGAGCAGCTGCTTCATGCCGAGCGAGATGCGGTGGGTTTCGTGGTTGATCTTGATGATCTTGACCTTCACCTGCTGGCCGATGTTGAGCACCTCGGACGGGTGATTGACGCGCCGCCAGGCGATGTCGGTGACATGGAGGAGACCGTCGATGCCGCCGAGATCGACGAACGCGCCGTAATCGGTGATGTTCTTGACCACGCCGTCGATGACCTGGCCCTCTTCGAGATTCTGCACCAGCTCCTGGCGCTGCTCGGCGCGGGTCTCTTCCAGCACGGTGCGGCGCGACACCA
>Ga0335081_10017028_pt1 | contig 11773 bp, 10 predicted proteins | sample Lox_Sample_35_FD_206713 | JGI IMG/M metagenome (GOLD analysis project Ga0335081, IMG submission 206713) | Soil microbial communities from Loxahatchee National Wildlife Refuge, Florida, United States - Lox_Sample_3.5 | ecosystem: Environmental > Terrestrial > Soil > Wetlands | place: USA... | reverse complement strand
GCCCGAGGCGATCGACGCCGCGATCCGGCCCATCTCCCATCCAAAGCTGAAATTGTCGTCGGTAAGCCGGAACTTGTAGGTGTGCATCAAGGCAATGCAGAGCACGCGCAGACAGAAGGCGACGCCCACCATCCACGGAAATGACGTGCGAATGCGCTGCCAGAACTCCAGCAGCGGTGACACTCCTATTTCCGGCGCGGTGGTGGAAGACATCGTGGTTCAGTTGTAAATGAGTAGATCAGGCAGTCGCAAGCTGTTCAGTGCAGATTGCGTGGCAGACGAAGCCCTAGCTGCCTTTATAGCGTAATTGTTTTTACGTCAATAACCGAAGCTCTCTACTGGGGAGATGTGGGTTTTGGGTCAAAGCAATGGAGATAAGCGTCGGGAATAACCGAGGGAATGACCTTGCCCTTATAAAAACGCTTCTTGTTGTCACGCAGCACGTCTGAAACTTTCTCTAGCTCGAAGGTAAATGATTTCTTCACCCCGTCACGGTCAATTTCTAGCGTCATTGACGAAGGTTTAGCACTGCTGAGAAGCAGTTCGAGTTGAACAATCGACTTCGCCAATGGGTTCACTCCGTTGATGGAGACAATCTTATCTAGGAAATGCACTCCAGCTCTTTTCGCGGGGCCTTCTTCGATGCCACCCACGTCAACCTCTGGATGATCCTGCCACACGAACGCCTCAAAACCCGGATAGTAGAGTCCAGGGTCATCGGGGTAATGTTTCGGAAAGACCCGGCTATTGGGCGGCGGCTCCGGAGGCATGGCCGCAACACGCTTCATTTCGGCATCGGTAGCATCGGGGGAGAAGTAGATTCCATCGGGACCCAGCTTCCAGCCCTCTTTCTTCACTAGAGCGGATTGAGATATGCGCCCAACCGTGACCGTATAGATTCCATGTTCGCCTTCAAGCTCAAGCTTGCTGTTCTTTGGCTCTTTGGGTCGAAGAAGAGCTGCAAGCGTGTCAAGATGGCCGAGGACTTGGCGTCCATCGACGGCTAGAAGGCGGTCACCGGGGCGAATACCCGCTTGCGCGGCCGGCGTGTCCGGAGTCACCAGCCATACGATTGGCGGACAGTCAGAAGTGGCTCGTCCCACGACAGTCATACCAGTCACGTATTCATCGTCGCCGGCGTTTTGCGCCGCGGCTTGAATCAGAGCAACAAGGCAGAAGATGGCAACAATCAGCCTCAATGGAGTGAATCCCTCTGCGGCGTAGGATAAATCCGTTGTTTGGTCATTTGAGGATAAATCTCGGTAAGGCTCGGTGATCTTAATCTTAAGCCTGTCTTTCCTGACGAACTGCCAAAAAAGAGGTTTTCATTCAAACCCCATCGCCGGCTTTGTTCCGGTGATGCACCACAGATCGCGATGAACCCTACCGGCCTTGACCGCCTGAAAACCGCGAGCCTCGACCGCGGCTACCATCTCTGACCACGTTGCCTGTGGGAACGACGACCCGACGAACTGCGCGACGACTCGATCCGGCGGCTGCGTGCGATCTTCCGAGAGATAGCGGTCTACAAGCACGAGCAGTCCACGTGGAGGCAGGCTGGCATATGCATTCTGCAAAAGCTGCCTCGATACCATGCCGACATCGCAGAACATAATCACGTCATAACCGGCGGGTAATTTGCGCCGGATGTCGCCTGCCAGCGTGCGAATCCTCTTGGACAACCCGGCGCGTCTGATGTTCCCGGCGGCAATTTTGCATACCGCAGCAAGGTCGAGCACGCAGGCACGCAAGTTCGGATTCCTTCGCGCGAGCGCAATCGACATCACGCCAGACCCGCCGCCCACGTCCAGCAGCGTCCGATGCCGCGAGAGATTCAGGTACTTCGCCAGCGCCTCGGCATCGTCCTGATGAAAATGGAACAACATCTGCGTGAAGTCTTCGGCCTCGCGCCGGTCCCGCTTCATCCTCTCGGTATAGCGGGGCTTCTTGACTCCCCGAATCGATGCGGACGTCCGCCCGGAAGCCAGCGCCTTTTCCAAAACTGTCAGCGCCTCGTACGCCTGCACGCATTCCTTTGAGTACTGCCGTGTCCAGTAAATCGACCGCTCGTCAATGAAGTACTTTTCTGCGAAACGCGAGTTCCAGTACGTATTTCCTTTTTTATGCAGCAGTCCGAGAGAAACCAGCGAGTTCAGGAACGTGTCACGATAGAAATCATGGATCTTGAGCGCGCGTCTGATCGCGGCGGCCTTCATGCGCTTGCCGTGCAGCGCGCGGAAAACTTGCACCCTTTCGGCCGCAACGATCAGCCGAGAAACGATGAACGCCCGCTGCACGTCGATACCGGCGAGGACTTTCTTCGGAAACTTGTCGAGGGTTGGGATCTCCATGGAGGCTGTTACTCCCGGCAGGTACAGCTTACGAAGATTGGGGAGAATCCCGCTGTGAGGAGGATCACGCAGGGTCTTTTGCGGGCAGGAAGCAGGATGATAATCGCAAAGATCGCAAAAGCTTCTCTAAGGAAGCAAAGAAAACGTGCTGCAGAAGCGACGGAACGGCGCTAGACTCGAAAATCGGCAATTGTGACCGTCATCACTCCCGGATTCGGCGCAGACAGGGTATTCTTTCAAGGTAAAGAGGCCTCATGAGCTGGCTACAGAACAAGTTCGAAAAGAACTGGATGATCACGACGGTGGACTATGTCTTCAACTGGGCGCGCAAGTCGGCCCTCTGGCCGATGACCTTTGGCCTAGCCTGCTGCGCGATCGAGATGATCGCTTCCTCGACCGCGCGCTTCGATATCGCGCGTTTCGGCTCCGAGGTCTTCCGCCCTAGCCCGCGCCAGGCCGACCTGATGATCGTTTCGGGCACCGTCACACTGAAGATGGCGCCTGTGGTCAAGCGCATCTACGAGCAAATGCCAGAGCCGAAATGGGTCATTTCGATGGGGGCCTGCTCCTCGGTCGGCGGCCCGTTCAACACCTATGCTGTCCTGCAGGGGGTGGATCGCATTGTCCCAGTAGATGTTTACGTGATCGGCTGTCCCCCGCGCCCGGAGAATCTCTTCTACGCCATGCTCCGCCTGCAGGACAAAATCGATACCATGTCGCTCGCCAAGCGGCCCACAGAGGTCCGGCTGGAAGAAAACATGGTCGAAGCGTTCAAGCGGCGGGTAATGATTGCACAAACTGCTCAGCCCAGATAATTGGCGGGAACGCTGCGGCGGGTTTCAAGTCAAAAGTCAAAAGGCAAATTGAAGAAGTAAGGACCTCAGGTGCCAGCGTAGCGTTTGCACCCTCCGGCCTTCACTTCTTCAATTTGCTTTTTTACTTTTGACTTCTCTCCCCCGACCGGTCATCTAAACTAGAAGTATCCATGGCTCTCTCTGTTTTCCGGCTTCGCCGCTGGTTGGCGGCGATTGCGGTCTTGATGATCGCGATCGTGGCAGGAATGTATCTGTACGCAAGATGGCGCGTGCGCGATGTCGCGCACGAGGTCCCGAAGAAACTTGGGATCGAGATCCAGCAGACGGCGGAAGGGTTCTCGATTTCCAAGTCTGAGCAGGGGCGCACTCTCTTCAAGGTGACGGCGTCGAACGTTGTGCAGTTCAAGAACGGCGGCCGCGCCGAACTGCACGACGTCAAAGTCACGATCTACGGAAAAGACGCGAGCCGGTTCGATCACATTACAGGTTCGGATTTTGAGTACGATCCAGCCTCCGGCGACATCACTGCAAAAGGCACTGTGACCATAGATCTGGAAGGCAATCCCGAGGGTATCCTTCGGCCCGATCAGGCGCCTCCTCCGGAGGCTAAGAATCCAATTCACCTGGTAACCAACGGATTGATGTTCAACCGAAATACGGGCGACGCCTCGGCTAGCGGGAAGGTGCAACTGCAGACCACCCAGGCATCCGGCTCGGCAGTAGGTGTTAGATATGTCGCCAAAGCTGGGACGATGACGCTGCTCTCAGCGGTGGCAATCGACGTTGCAGATCCGAGAACAGCTCATCTGAGCGCGGAACGTGCGGTGATTACGAAAGACCCGCGGCAGATTGTTCTTACAGCGCCGCGATTAACACGCGACCTGCAGACATCTTGGTCGGATAAGGCGACCGTTTTCCTGCGCCCGGACAATACCGTCGAGCGGGTGTTGGCGGAAGGTAACGTCCACAATGAGGTCCATGGGACTTCACCAGCCAGAACGAATTCGGACCGGGCCGACCTCTTTCTGACTGGGCCGCGCAACCAACTTAAACTCGCCGAGTTCAGCGGGAACGTCCAGTTGGTTTCCTTAGGCGATCGGCCCGCCGAAGCCGATGCAGCACATGCAGTGCTTCACTTTGGAAACCAGCAGGTGGTGCAACTAGTCCATGCCGAAGGCGGTGTGCGACTGCTGCAGAAAGGCGTCGCCAGCCCGACTGCCACTAGCAGCTCGGGCTCAGCGGGGCGGTCCAGTTCCCAGGACCTGGAAATGACCGCTCCGGCCATGGATTTTCATGTTGCCGAGGGTAGCCGGATCGAAAGCGCCGAAACGTCAGGGGCCACGCCTCAGATAACGATCACCCAGGTGGGATCGAATCAGAAAACCGAAGTGACGGCGGCAAAGTTCACCGCCCGATTCACCGATCAAAATCGCATCGCCTCGCTTCATGGCGAGCCCGACGCGAAGATTGTCAATCACGCCCCCGGACAGCCGGACCGCCACCCCAGTGGGCCAACCCCAGGCCCGCCGGGGACCCCGGATCGCGTCTCTACCAGCCAGATGCTCGACGTTGTCTTCCGACCTGAAGGGGGCATCGAGTCCATCGCGCAGACAGGCAACTTCGCTTACACCGATGGCACGCGCAAAGCCTGGGCGCAACGTGCCACGTACACACCAGCCGACCAAATGCTGGTGCTGAATGGATCTCCGCGGGTCGCAGGGGAGGGCATGACGACGACCGCCGATGTGGTGCGCGTGAATCGCGCGACGGGCGACGCCTTTGCCGACGGCGACGTCAAGAGCACCTACTCGCAAATGAAGGCGCAGCCGCATGGTGGGATGCTGGCGTCGTCCGATCCGATTCACGTCACCAGCCGAAGCATGACGGCGCATCGTACTCCCGATGTCGCCGACTACACGGGCAATGCGAGGCTCTGGCAGGACGCCAACGTCGTGGAAGGACCAGCTATCCACTTCGATCGTGACCACCGGTCGTTGCTGGCGCAAGGAAATGGCAGGCAACTGGTCACAACCGTGCTGGTGCAGCAGGAGAAGAACGGCAATGTGACGCCGGTTACAGCGACGTCGCCGCGACTGACCTACACAGATCAAGACCGAAAAGTCATTCTCGATGGCGGTGGCGTGACGGTCAAGGGCAGTGACGCGGTCATGACTGGACGCTCCATGGATGTTTACTTGCGCCCGCGAACCCAGTCGGTGGGCGGATCGGACGCTCCCGGTCAGATCGACCACATCGAGGCGCGGGGTAACATCGTCATCGTGCAGCCCCAGCGTCGCGCCACGGGAGAGAACCTGGAATACACGGCAGCCGACGACAAGTTCGTTCTAACGGGGGGTCCGCCTAGCATTTTTGATGCCGAACATGGCAAAGTTACCGGCGATTCGTTGACTTTCTTTAGACGCGATGATAGGGTGCTGGTTGAAGGCAGGGAAACTTCCCCGACTGTCACGAAGACCCGAGTGGCACGATAAATGCATAGGCTCGCCACGGACGAAATCAGCAAATCATACCGTGGTCGGCGCGTGGTAAACGGTGTCAGCCTTCAGGTGCAGCAGGGCGAGGTAGTTGGACTGCTGGGCCCGAACGGCGCCGGGAAGACCACCTCCTTCTACTCGATTGTCGGTCTCATTCCTCCCGATACTGGTAGGGTGCTGTACGACGAAGACGATATTACCGGCGTTCCCATGTATTTACGGGCGCGCCAGTACGGCATCAGCTATCTCCCACAAGAAGCTTCGGTGTTCAGAAAGCTGACGGTAGAGGAGAACATCCTCGCCGTGCTCGAGGCTCAGCCCATCTCCTGGCACGAGCGCCGGGAGAAGGCGGAGAAGCTGATTGATCAGCTCGGGTTGGAGCATATCCGGCAAAACCGGGGATATGCACTGTCAGGTGGCGAACGTAGGCGGGTGGAAATCGCGCGCGCCCTCTGCATCAACCCCACCTTCATTCTGCTGGACGAGCCGTTTTCGGGAATTGACCCGATTGCTGTGCTCGACCTGCAGAAGATTATTTCGGATTTGCGGGCCGGCGGGATTGGAATACTGGTTACCGACCACAACGTTCGGGAAACGCTGTCGGTGACGGACCGGGCATACATCATCAACGAAGGCCGCATCTTCAGGTCAGGCACGCCCGAGCAGTTGGGCGGCGACCCTGAAGTGAGGAGAGTGTATTTGGGAGAAAGTTTCTCGTTGGTTTAGTAGCGAGCGGCGAGTAGCGAGTCGCGAGCGAAATAGGAAAGCTCTGACTCGCTACTCGCGGCTCACTACTCGCGACTTGAGATTATGGTTCTTCTCCAACCCAGACTGAGCGTCAAGCTGTCGCAACGGCAGATTTTGACGCCGGGGCTCGTCCAGATGGTCTCGGTGCTCGCTCTCAACAAGCTAGAGCTCAAAGACATGATCAACACCGAGATGGTGGAGAATCCTGTCCTGGAAGAACTGGAAGACGCTGTCCCGCTGCTCGACGACGTCGGACGCCAGGAAGAAGAGCGCGATCGCCTCGCCGCCAAGGCAACCACCGAAGAGAACCCGATCACCGCGGTCGAGAAGAAGGACCCGTTCGAAGAAATCGATTTCGGCTCGTTTTTCCAAGATTATCTCGATCCCGGCTACCGCAGCTCCGGTGAGATGGAGGAGATCGAGAAGCCATCATTTGAAAACTTCCTCTCCAAGCCCGGAAATCTTACCGACCATCTGCTGTGGCAACTGGGCGCAATTTCGCTGCGTCCGCCGGTGCACGAAGCCGCGGTGGAGATCATTGGCAACCTGAATGAAGACGGCTATCTGATCGCCAGCGACGAGGAACTGTTGGGGATCAAGCCTCCGTCGGCTCCCGATGCTGACGCCCACGTACAGGCCAAAATTGGCGGGGAAGTCAAGGCATTGGGGCTGGATGTAGCCGCTGAGTCTGACATTTCTCCATCCCCGGCTGCAGCCGCCGAACACGGCGCAGAAAACGTGGTGGATAGGGCAGAATTGGAGCTTGCGCCGCATCCGGATTTTCCTGAAGCCGCATTTAATGCTGAAGCAGAGTCTTCGCTTGGCCCCGCGGCCCTAGCCAGCCCGTCTCCGGAAGTCTCGACTGCAAGCGATGGGCATTCCGAGGCGTCGGCCCCCAGCGCGAACTTCACGCTTGCCGATCTGCACGAAGCACTGGAAATTGTGCGCACTTTTGATCCACCTGGAGTGGCAGCCCGCGACCTGCGCGGATGTTTGCTCTATCAGTTACGCTTTCACGAAGAGCAGTTGCAGCACCACAAGAACGGAAATGGCGCGACCGAGCAGGTGATCAAAGATGCGATGGCCATTGTCGACCAGCATCTGCGCGCCGTTACGCTGAAGCAATTTAAGGAAATTGGGCGCGCCATCGGCCGTCCCGTCGAAGCGATCCACGCGGCACTGGATTACATTCGCACCCTTGATCCGCGTCCGGGGCTTCGTTACAACCAGATCGCGCCGCGCCTGATCGAGCCGGATGTCGCTTTTGTCAAGCACGGCGACGAGTGGCTGGTCGTCATGAACGATGAAGACCTGCCGCAGCTTCGCTTGAACCCGGCCTATAAGAGATTGCTCAACCGGGAAAGCAACGATCGCGACACGCGCAATTACGTCAAAGAGCGCTACAAGTCGGCGATTCAGCTCATCAAGAATATCGAGCAGCGCAAACAAACGATTCTGAAGGTCTGTTATTCCATCGTGGCGCGCCAGCAGGATTTTCTGGAGCGCGGCATCGACCGACTGAAGCCCATGATGATCAAGGAGGTCGCGGAGGAAATTGGCGTCCATCCTTCGACCGTCAGCCGGGCCGTTGCCAACAAGTATGCGCACACTCCGCAGGGCGTGTTCGAGCTCCGTTACTTCTTCTCCGAAAGCGTGCAGGGCCCGGAAGGCGGCAACACGTCGCTGTTGATCTTGAAGCGGCGAGTCAAGAAGCTGATCGAGGAAGAAGATCCCGCGCGTCCGCTGACCGACGAGCAAATCACGCGCATTCTGCAGGGTCAGGGAATCCAGGTGACGCGGCGCACGGTAGCAAAATATCGTGAAGACATGAAGATTCCGAGTACGCACCAGAGACGAGTAAAGAAATAAGTCAAAAGGAAAAAGTCAAATTGAAGAAGTTGGACCCTGAATCACCGCGATTTAATTCTTCAATTTGACTTTTTCCTTTTGACTTGCTTTTAAAGCAGTGCCCAATTTTACCGAAGGTTGTTTTGGAGGGCGCTCAATGAACGTGGAATACACCGGCAGGCAGTTCGAAATCACCCCCGCCATCCGCAAGGAAATTGAAACCGGACTCAACAAAATCAAGAAAATCCTGGGCGACAAATTTGAAGCCAAGGCAATCCTCACCGTAGAGAAGCATCGCCATGAGGCGGAGATCACGATCAACCCGCCCAATGGGCCCATTGTGAGCATGGCGAGATCGAAGGACATGATGTCCGCGGTCAACGAGGCGCTCGACCGCCTGGAAAAACAGGCGCTCAAATACAAGACCAAATGGCTGAGCAAGAAGCGCAAGGCGAACAAGAAATTTAACGGCGAAGCGATTGAAGAGATGCCCGGGACGGTAACGGGCGGGGGTGGGGGGAAGACCTCCGTTTCGCTGACCGTTCATAAATTTCCGGCGGTTGCCAAGACGACTGAGGTTCACCTGGTGGACGGCAACGATTCGGTCGCGCTGCGTCCGATGACGTTGGAAGAGGCGATCAAAGAGGCGCACTTCCGCGATCGCGACGTATTTGTGTTCCGCGATCCCAAGGGCAAGCTGATGGTCTTGCACCGCACCCGCGAAGGCAAGATGGAGTTGATCGAGGCGCCTTAGGTGAGGTCAGAGGTTAGAGGTCAGATTGCAGAGGTTAAATCTCCTGATTCAAGTAGCGCAGTGGGCAGCAAAGGCGTTTACTTCTGCAATCTGACCTCTGACCTCTGCAATCGCGCTGACGGCTACACCCCGCTCACCTGCTGTGCCCACTGCATCGCCTGCCACCAATCAGCCGCGACGTCCTCGTCGGTTAGGTGAAGCTGCTTGGCGAGAACGCTCGCCTCGTCCCATTCACCCGACTCCTGCGCCAGCATCAGTTGGTAGAGCGGGCGCAAGCGGCTCTGTTTTCCGGAAAGAGTGGCTCCCGTGTCCTGATCGACGGGTATTTGTTCCAGCAACGCCTCCATCGGAATTTCCAGAATTGCATCCATGACCGAAAGCAGCCCGAGCAGGAACAAATCGCTTTCGCTGCGCAGCCGTTTCGACATGAGTTCGCAAAAACGCGCCCGCCCGAGCGCAGTCAGAATGAGTTCGCTGCACTTCTGCTCGGCTGCGCCGAGAGTCACGACCATCCGGATCCACCGCCGTAATTCGGCTTCACCCAGAATGGCCATGGCATGACGTACGGAACGGATCTCGCGCGCCAGTCCGAATAGCGGCGAATTCAGATACCGCAGCAGCCGGTAGCAGACGGAGGCGTCCTGTTTCACGATTTTTTCCAGGTCCAGAAGATCGAGGGTCGGACGCGAGACAACCTCGAGCAATCGCAGATAATGCACCCGGGTGCTGGTCACGTCGCGTGTCATCATCAATTCTGGATGGCGGAAGAAGAAGCCTTGGAAATACACGAACCCGAGGTTCTGTGACTCGCGAAATTCCTCGGTTGTTTCCACTTTCTCGGCGAGCATTTTGCATCTCAGCGGAAGATATGTCGTTATCATGACCGCGCGCTCTTCCGCCGTGGTAGCCCGAACATCGATTTTTATAATGTCGGCGAAATCACAGAGCGTTTCGCGGGGGTCATGGGGAGCGAAGTCGTCGAGTGCGATCAGATATCCTGATTTCTTAAGACGGCGACAGGCCGCAATGACGCGCTCGTCCGGAGGCACGGTCTCCAGCACCTCCACCACCGCCTGATCCGGAGGCAGCAGAGTGATCAGGTCATTGATCAGGACGTCGCGTGTGCAGTTTACAAAGGCGCGGCGCCCGTCGCACAGAACGTTCAAGCCGAAGAGCAGCGAACTATCGAGCGTAGTACGGGCCGCAAACTCGGGATCCGCCTGGAAACAGTTTTCAAATCCGTGACGAAACAGAAGTTCGTACCCAAGCACATGCTGCGCGGCATCGAAGATGGGCTGGCGGGCGACGAATCGCTGTCCCGCGATCGTCTGCGTGCTGGTACCTGAAGTTTGTCCTTGAACTGGAGCGGGCTTCATTTCAAAAACATCGGCAGGAGAAGAACAAACTTCATGACCACCCGATCTACCGGTAACTACAGCCATTCATACGGCTTCTCCCTTGGCCAGAACTGACTCGAGGTGCGGTGTCGTGGCGCTCGGGGTACATATTAGACCGGATGGCTGATCTGCCGGCTTCCTCCCTAAACTGAGTGCGAAATCCACCGCGTCCGGGAATGCCGGAAACGGCGGCTTCGGATGTGGGCCCTACCAGGGCCGAGGAGACATATCGCATGCTTTGGACTTTGTTCGTGATTTTGCTGGTCCTTTGGCTATTAGGCTTCAGCTTCCACGTAGCGGGTGGCCTCATCCACCTGTTGCTGGTGATCGCTCTGATTGTGCTGATCGTCAACCTCGTGACCGGGCGCCGAAGCGCCGTGTGAGGAGAGATTCATGAATGCGAAGAAGTTTATATGGACAGGTGTGCTGGCGTTCTCGCTCGGTGTGTTGGTTAACGCGCAAGACGCATCCACAACTGCCGACCCCAACCAAAACGCCCAGTCGGATCAGGGTGCCAAATCCGACATGAAGGACGCGCGCCATGATACGGCTCGAGCGGCCAAGAAAACCGGCCACAAAATAAAAAAGGGAACCAAGAGGGCCACGCACAAAGCGGCGAAAGAAACCGAGCAGGGATCGCAAAAAGTGGAAGATAAAACCGCGACGCCGCCGCAGCAATGAGTTCGTGAGGTCAGAGGTCGGAGGTCAGATTGCAGAAGTGAAAAGCTGCGAGCCACGAGCTTCGAGCAAGCGGCCGGCTTAGGATTGCTCGTAGCTCGCGGCCCGAAGCTCGCAGCCTACCTTGCAATCTGACCTCGTACCTCTGACCTCACATCCGGTTACCCATGTGCAAAACTGAGTGCACTTCCCACTTGCGCAGCGGCCCCTTTCATGGGTAACATCAAGGTGTTCCCAACGGCCACGCTCCTGACTGGCCCTTCGCGCAACAACTCCAGGCGCCTAGACGGTTTGAAGATTTTTCTTAATTGCACTCCAACCGCTTTGGGCAGGCCCTACTTAGTGCGCAGTGAACTGCATTTAACAGCGTGCCAACCGCAGGGAAGAACATTCGAGGTCCGAAACCGGATTTCCTCATCCGCGAAATGAGCAGCAGGCGTGAGGTGGCGGCGGGCCGGGGTAAATTGCAAACCACAAAGAGAAAACAAATATGAATGCAGGACCCGCACATCCCGCCGGAGGCGGCGGGAAACACAAGCGACGCCGTAGCCGGCGTTCTCCTAAACGAGGGGCGGCCCGGCACATGGGCCGTGAACAGCAGGGGCAAGGTATATACACCGCTCCCATGGACCACAGTTATCGCGCCAAGATGGGTGGTGACAATGGAAGCAAAGGACGCCGCGCAACA
>Ga0335081_10017025_pt1 | contig 11774 bp, 8 predicted proteins | sample Lox_Sample_35_FD_206713 | JGI IMG/M metagenome (GOLD analysis project Ga0335081, IMG submission 206713) | Soil microbial communities from Loxahatchee National Wildlife Refuge, Florida, United States - Lox_Sample_3.5 | ecosystem: Environmental > Terrestrial > Soil > Wetlands | place: USA: Florida... | reverse complement strand
GGGCCTGGCACCTGGACCAAGAACAGCAACGCGTCCACTACGCGCGCTACCAAGACCTCAGCGCCATCGCCGCATGATCAATTACGTTTTGACATCAGATTGGGTACCTCTAAGGGAACTGCACCCTTCATCTTCTGCACAGCACCGCATCAAAGAGATCTCCTACGGCGACTCCCTTCCGCGTTCGTGGCACACTTGAATAAGATTCTACCTGAACGTCACGCGTCGAGAAGTTCTCTGCGCGGGCCCCGGTTGTCGATTGTGGCGCAAATCTGGGATCCTGGACGGAGGGAGTCCGGTCCGGTCCGGCCTTGGCCATGACCGCGGCCGGTGGCTGCTGGTCGAGCCGACGGTCGAATATGCTGTGCGACTGCGCCGCCTGAGTAATGTCTCGGTGATAGCGGAGCGTTCAAGCCGACGGAGCAGCTGCGACGCGACAAGAATCTCGACGCTATCCCACCCGCTGCTGCGCCCCTTACCATTGAGGATGCTGAGGTAGGTAGTCATCATGTCAAGACGGGATGAAAACCCGAGCTACATTAAGAAAGCCTAGCTATTGTGGGAGTTACAGTCTTTGCAAGCATGGAGGTTACTATGGCAGAATTCCGGACATTTTGAGAGGCTGGCTGAGAAATTTTCGGATGTGATGTGAGGCATTCGTAGGGGCTTGACGCCGTATTCTCGATGCCTATTTGCACACATACCAAAGGTTCGAGCAGGTTGCCGACCTCAGCCGGCCAGGGCATTGGCGTAGATCGTCTCCAGTTGCCTGGCCTTGCTGTCCCAGAGACCGATCTCGGCCACGCGACAGCGTGCCCCCTCGCCCAGTGAGCGGCGCAGCTCCGGTTCTGTCACCAGCCGGGTCAGGGCGACGGCGAGGTCACGGGCGTACTGCTCTGGCGAGACCGGGTGGACCCGGATGCCGCACGTCTCGTCGACGACAACCCCTGGGCCGCCGAGGTCGCTCGCGAGCACCGGAAGGCCGTGGCCCATCGCCTCGAATGTCACGGTGCCGCCGGGCTCGCGGTAACTGGGGAAGACGAACACGTCGGCCGATCGGTAGAACTCGTCAATCCGCGAACGGGGCAGCCACCCGTGGAAGCACACGCGGTCGGCGAGCCCGAGCTCGCTGGCCAGTGCCTCGCACGCGCCGCGATCGAATCCGTCGCCCACGATGTCGAGGCGGGCCGGCAGGTCTCGGATAAGGCTCAGCGCGCGGATAGCATCCCTGGCGCCTTTGGTCCGGACAAGCCTGCCGACAAAGAGCAGCCGCACCGCGCTGTGCCGCCGGGCGGTCCGGTCTACTGGCTCAGGTAGCCGCTCGAGTCCGGTGTCGGACATGACCGCGAATCTCCGCACCGGCGTCCCGGCGAGCAGGTCGGCTACATAGGGCGCGATGCCGATCACGCAGTCGGCCTGCTCGTAGGTCCTGCGCAGCCAGGGATCGCGGCGCAGGCGCGCCCGGTCCAGGGAGCGCAGCCTGACATACCAGGCAGTGGTGCCTTCCTCGGCGCGGAACCCGTCCGGCGACTGCAGGCTGCCGCCGACCGGTCCGATGACGAAGGGGATGCCCAATCCGGCAACCGGCGATGGGTACCGGAGCGCTAAGGGAGCCAGCTGGTGGGCCAGGTCGAATTGCTCACCTCGAGCCACGGCCGTCCGGATCCATCGGCGGGCACGGAAATAGAACGGCACGTAGCCGGGCTTGAGCAGGCTATTGAACCGTTCGGCCCGGCCCAGGCCGGGCGGCTCGGCCCATTCGATTACACGCACGCCAGGAAGCTGGCATGATAGCCGAGCACGTCCTCGCTTGTAATACGTCAGCACGGTAACTTCATGCCTGGGGGCCAGGCAGCGCACCCACTGATAAGCGGACCAGGCCTCGCCTATGTCCTGCCCATCGCAGGTAGGTGCGATAAGGAGCAGCTTGAGCACCTGACCACAGTATCCGTAGCGCAGATCAAGGATAGCTCATTGGCCGAAACACGTGCACCTACCATGTCAGCTATGGGGCCTGAAGTCAATGTGGTTATCGTCACATATAATAGTCTTAACGTCATCGGCGGCCTTCTCGACTCCCTTCCGGCCGCCCTCGACGGGCTGATTTACGATGTCGTGGTAGTGGACAACGGGTCCACCGACGGAACCGCCGAGTTCGTAGCTGCGAGAGGAGGATGCCGCGTTGTGCGCTCGGTAAATGTCGGTTATGCCGGCGGTATCAACCGGGGTGTGCGCGAAGCGGTTCCCGCTGAGGCGATCCTCGTCATGAACCCGGACGTGCGCCTCGGCGATAGATCGGTGCCCCCGCTCCTGGCTGCGCTGCGGGAACAGAATGTGGGAATTGCCGCGCCGCAGGTGAGATCGCCGCTCGGGACGCTGGAATACTCGCTCCGGCGCGAGCCAACGCTGCTGCGCGCGCTGGGCCTCACGGGGACGGGACTGGCCGTCTTTTCCGAGTACGTGACCAAGCCCGCGGATTACGCTCGCGCGCATGTAGTGGACTGGGCCCTCGGCGCAGTCCTCCTGATTTCCTGGAAATGCTACGAAATGATGAACGGATGGGATGAGTCATACTTTCTCTACTCAGAGGAGACTGATCTCTGCTTGCGGGCGCGGGACAAGGGTCTGCTGACCCGCTACGAGCCGCAGTCCGTCGCCGTCCACATAGGCGGACAATCGGGCCGCGACCGCCGTACCCATGCCATGCAGATTGTCAACCGCGTGCGTCTGTATCGGCGCCGTCATGGCGCGCTCGCATCCTGGTGCTACTACTGGCTTGTGATTGCCAGCGAGCTTACGTGGCTGGCGCGCGGGCACCGGCAATCGTGGTCCGCCGTCGCGGCCATGCTCAGGCCGTCACGGCGGCCGCGAGAACTCGGCCGTCGCGAGCGACTGATGCCGAAGTGACCGCGTGCGCAGCGCGGCGGAGATAAGCAAACGCCGTGACGATGCTGGAGACAAGGGTAAACTAGCGGACTCGGCAGCGGGCATTATCGCATTCCGATATTCAGGATCCGTGACCTGTTCAGTAACGGCAGCCCGTTATGCCGTGCGCCGCGGACCAAAGCGTGGGAGATGAGGAAATGGCCTGCTGTCGGATAGACCGGAATTACTGCCCAGACCGGAGCTAGCGGACATGACCGATAACCGCCGCGGCCCGGTCGCGCTGCTGACCCGCTCTCGTCCAGAGGCAGGCACCCGACCCCGCCGAACTGACGTCGTCATGCTGCTGACCTGTTATTTGTTCCTGCTGATGGCCATCCCCTCGTCCCTCGTCGTCGGGCCGCTCGGCGGGGCGGGCGCGCCCGCCGGATTGTTCGCCGCCGTCCTGTTGTGCTGGTACATGGTGGCCTGGCAGCACCCGTTACTCCCGCTGGACAGGGGGAAGCAGCCGGTCCGGGTTGTCGCGGCCCTGTTTGGCTGCGCCACCGTCGCCGCCTACGTATCGGCCAACCGCGTTGCGCAGCCCGTCTTGACCGAGAACGGCGCCGACCGTGGCCTGATCACGCTGGCCGGATGGCTGGGTGTTCTGCTGCTCGCGGCAGACGGGATCGAGCGGCCGGACGGGCTTACGACCCTGTTTCGCCGGATAGTTATGGGGTCTACGGCAATGGCGTTGCTGGGGATAGTGGAATTCTTCAGCGGCCTGAACCTCGCAAGCTACATCGTGATCCCCGGCCTGTCCGTGCATACGCAGCCGGGCTCGCTGTCCGTCGTCGAAGGCCTGAACCGGGCGACGGCCACGACATCGCAGCCGCTGGAACTAGCCGCGGTGCTGGCGATAAGCCTGCCGCTCGCGATCCATCAGGCGATCTTCGCGGCTGAAGCGGTGCGGCTCCGTCGCTGGCTGCAAGTTGCCGTCATCGCGGTAGCGATGCTGATGACCGTGTCACGCTCCGCCATTCTGGGACTCGCGGTTATCGCCATCGTGCTTCTTCCTACATGGCCCAAGAGTTACCGGCACCACGCCTACCGCGCGCTGCTTGCCGCGCTGGTCGCGGGGTGGCTGGTCGAGCCGAAGGTGCTGAGCAGCTTCGGCCAGCTCATCGGCAATATCGGAACGGATACGAGCATTTCCTCACGAACCCAGGCGTATTCCTCGGCGGTACCCTACATCGCAGGGCACCCGTGGTTCGGTCTGGGCTTCCAGACGTTCTTCCCGCAGACCTACTTCTTCGTCGACAACCAGTACCTGACCTCGCTCATAGAGACCGGATTCGTCGGGGCGCTGTCCGTGCTGGCGCTCTTCGTCACCGGCTGGTTCGTAGCGCGGAGCGCCCGCCGGGCGGCCTGCGACACCAGGACCCGAGACCTGATGCAGTGCCTGGCCGCCTCGGTGGCTGCCGCCGCCGTGTCTTTCTCGACGTTCGACGCGCTGGGTTTCGTGATCGCGCCCGGCCTGACCTTCCTTATGCTGGGGTGCGTGGGAGCAGCATGGCGCCTGGTGCGGGCGCAGCGGCAGTCCGCGTCCTGACACGACGGGTTCGTGAGATCCCGGCCAAGCCGAGCCGGTCAGCCGAGGGCCACCGCGAGCGCGTCGGCCACCCGTTCTTGCTTGCGTGCGCTGATCTCGGCAAACAGCGGCAAGGTGAGCAGTTCGGTTGAGGTCCGCTCGGAGACGGGAAACGCACCCTCCCGGTATCCGAGGTTGGCGAAGGCTGGGCTGAGGTGGATTGGCACCGGATAGTGGATCCCGGCGCCGATGCCGACCGCGTTAAGCTCCTTGAGTACCCGGTCCCGGTCGGGCACCCGGATTACGTAGAGATGCCAGACGTGCTCGTTACCCTGCAGGGTGCGCGGTCGGACGACGTGGCCGAGCCCGGATAGTAGGACGTCGTACCGGGCTGCTGCTTCGCGCCTGGCAGCGTTCCATCCGGCCAGGCGGCGCAGCTTTGCCGATAGCACGACAGCCTGCAGGGTGTCCATCCGGCTGTTGACACCGAGCACGTCGTGCTCGTATTTGCGCCGTGAGCCATGGTCGCGGATCGTCCTCGCCCGCTGCGCGACGTCGTCGGATCGGGTCAGCACCGCCCCCGCATCGCCATATGCTCCCAGGTTCTTGCCGGGGTAGAAGCTGGTTGCCGCCGCATGCCCAAGTGCGCCGGCGCTGACCCCGTTCCGCCGGGCGCCCTGTGCCTGGGCCCCGTCTTCGACGATCCAGGCTCCGATCCGGTCGGCCAGCGGCAGCAATCGCTCGACCGGGGCTGCCTGGCCGTACAGGTGCACGGGGACAATCGCCCGGGTGCGCTCAGTGACAGCCGCCGCCACGGCGTCTGCGTCGATCAGGTACGTCTGGTCGTCGGCGCAATCAGCGAGCACCGGCCTGGCCCCCGCCCGGCAGACAGCCTCAGCGGTCGCGATGAAGGTATTGGCCGGCAGGATGCACTCGTCGCCGGGACCCACGCCGAGCGAGCGCAGCGCGATTTCGATCGCATCGGTACCGTTAGCCACGCCGACGCAGTGCCGCGTCCTGGTGAACGCGGCGTACTCGCGCTCGAAGGCCGCGATCTGGGGACCGCCGATGAACGCCATCTGGGTCAGCACCTCCTGCCAGCCCTGTGCTACTTCCTCGGCTACCGCCGCGTGCTGCGCGGCCAGGTCCACAAGCGGGATCACGCTCATTTTTTTTCTCCGTTTCACATCCGCATCCTGGCCGTCCCGCCGTCGGCGCCGGCTTGCGCGTGACTGGCTGGCGGCAGGCCGATCAGGGCGGCGAACGCCGCGGCGCGACGTGACCACGAGTGCCGGTCAGCGAATTCCCTGCACCGGCCGGAGCTGGCCAGCTCGCGCTCACCCACCGCGAGACCGTCGCTGACCCGGATGGGCGTGCACTGATCGCCGGCCATCCGGCGCAGCGCCGCGACGAACGCGGACTGGCCGCTCGCCAAGGCGAGGACCTCGCCAGCCAGAGCGGGCTGCCGCGGCAGGCCTGGATCTCCCAGCAGCCAGCGGGCCGCCGGGAGATCCGTGGCCACGACCGGCCGGCCGGCGGCGAGGTACTCCAGGGTCTTCAGCGGAAACGAGGCACGGTTGAACTCGGTGTCCCGGTATGGTGTGATGCCTATGTCGATGGCGGCGAGGTAGGACGGCACCGCAGCGGCTGGGACCGGGCCCGCGTAGTGCACCCCGTCCCGAGCAGCCAGGGCCGCGAACCGCCTGGGTTCCCAGCGCGGACTGTGCGGGCCGACCAGGAGCAGCGAGAACCCGGCGTCAGCAGTCGCTTCGAGCAGGCCGATGTCAATCCGCTCAGATAGCTGACCGATTAGCCCCACCACCGGCCAGCGCAGACCGCGCGCGCCCGGCGGCAGCGGCTGAATGGCAGCGGCGGGGCGGGAGCAGCCGTTGGGGATGAGCACCGGACGGGCGCCCAGGCCACTCCACCGGTCCGCCAGCTGCTGCGAGACCACCGCGACGATATCGGCGCATGCCAGCGCGTCCCGCTCCTGTCTCCGGAGCCACCGGGCCGACTGTCCCAGTAACTGCGCGCCCGCGACGTAGTCGTCGGTTCCGTACAGGACGCTTACCACATCGCTGCCCCAGCAGCCGAGGACGTCCTCAATATGCGTCGCGACCACGGCCGACGGCCGGATCGCGAGACGTCGCAGCGCCCACCGGAGCTGACCGCGCAGCAGCGGCGCGGTCGTGGCTCGCACCCCCGGCCGGGTAAGGCCCGGCAGGGCAATTGGCGTCAGCCGGATCAGCCGGTCATCGATGACAGAGATCAGCGGCCAGATACGCCGGCCGTATGCTCCCCTGCGCGCGGCCGGCGTCAGCGGCGACGCCGGCGGATCCACCCACAGCACCCTGGCGTGCTGCGACATGGCCATCGCCAGGTGCCGGTCGGTGCCGCGGATCCCGTGCCACGGAACTGCGGCCATCCAGACCAGGTCGGGGCTGCCGACGCTCACAATCTCTCCTCTCCGAGTCCGGAGCGGTGTTGCGGGTTGCTGGGCAGCGAGGGCAGTGGGCCTGCCCGAGTGCAAGCGATTTGTCGACCAGGTAACACGCGGTAATGGTCGATCGCCGCAAAGGGCAAGCGGGCAGCCCCTATGTCCTGGCGCCAAAAGCCAGATCACCGGGCTCTGTCCTAGCTGCCGTCGCTGGTCACCTCGACAGCCGCCATGTTCCACCGGTCTGTGGCGGGCGCGGTGTCGCCCGCTGTGACGAGCGTGCCGGCTGCGGGGACAGGCACGTTGGTGTACTGGGACCAGTAGGTATCCCCGGTACGGGTGTCGAGCCACTGGTCGAGCGGTACCCAGCCGGGCGGCATCGTCCGCGCGGTCGCGGTGTCCCAGTCCTCGCCCACCGCGAAGATCAGCGAGTTGGTGCCGGTCGTTGTGAGGTTCACGCTCGGCGCACCCGAGGGTGCCGAGGCGGCGGCCGACGAGCCCACGCCGTCAGTGCCCTCCATCGCGATGACGGTCAGATCCTGGTCGTAGCCTGCTTCGGCGGGTGTCGAGGTGACGGTGGCGCTGGTCAGCACGGTGGGAGCGGTGGCCTGCCAGATCTCCGCGTCACCCGCCTGGCCGTTGGCCCGCTGGACCAGGGTCCAGGTCAGGCTGGCGCCGCTGACCGTGAGGCTCTGCGCCTTCGGTGCGTCCGGGCCGTCGCTGCCGGCGAATGCCAGCAGCGTCTCGTCGGCGGCCGCGGTGTGGAAGGGGGGCGTGCTGATGGTGCCGTTGCCGTGGACGCTCTCGTGCGCCTGCATGACGAAGCACGTCATCGGCGGCGCCGGGTTCTGCACCGTCACGGTGACGGGGGCCGATGTGCCGACGTTGCCGCTGGCGTCCGTGGCCCGCGCGGTCAGTACGTGGGAGCCGGCTGCCGCGAGGGTGGTATCCCACTGGATGGCGTAGGGCGGCGTGGTCACCGGACTGCCCAGCGGCGTGCCGTCGAGATAGAACTGCACCGAGGCGACGGCCACGTTGTCGGTGGCGTCTGCCGCCACCGGCACCTTCCCGGACACGATCTGGCCGTCGGCCGGGTTGGTGATGCTGACCTTCGGCGGGGTCTTGCCGGGCGGCGGCGTAGCAGCGGGCGTGACTTCGACGGCCGCCAGGTTCCACTGGTCGGTAGTGGGTGCGGTGTCGCTGAGGGTGACGCTCTGCCCGAAAGCCGAACTCGGCGCGTCGGTTCCCTGGACCCAGTAGGTGTCGCCGGTGTTCGTGTCGACCCACTGGCTGATGAGCGCCTGGCCGGGACTCAGGGTGCGGCTGATGGCATTGTCGTAGTCGTTGCCGACGGCATACGCCAGCGATCCCGCGGCGGTCGTTGTCAGGCCAACGCTCGGCGGCCCGGAGGCCGCTGACGCGGCCGCCGAGGCGCCGACGCCGGCGGCATTCTCGAACGTCAGTAGGGTGAGCTGCTGATCGTAGCCGCCGGCTGCGGGCGTTGAGGTCACGGTGGCGCCGGTCAGCTTGCCGGAAGCCGTTGCCGTCCAGATCTCAGTATCACCCGAGCGGCCGTTGGACCGCCGCACCAGCTTCCAGGTCAGGCCAGCCCCGCTGACCGTAGTCATCTGGTTGCCGGGCCCGGCCGGGCCATCACTTCCGACGAAGGCCAGCAGGGTCTCGCCGGCGCTCGCGGTGGAGAAGGCCGCTGTGGTGACGGCGCCCACCCCGGTCTTGGTCACCGAGTGGTCGACCTTCAGCGCGCCGGAGCCCCCGCCGCTGACCACGGTGACGGTGTCCACGGGCGCGGTGCCCACGCTGCCGTCGGTATCTGTCACCCTGGCGCTCAGCTGATGGGCTCCCAGCGGCGTGCTGCCCACTGCCCACGAGAAGGTGTAGGGGGCTGTGGCGACCGGTGCGCCGAGCGGCTGGCCGTCGAGCAGGTACTGCACTGATGCCACGGCTGCTGGCGCTGTCGCCGACGCCGCGGCCTGCAGCGTGACCGTGCCTGACACGCTGGAGCCGTTCGCCGGGCTGGTGAGCGTCACTGTCGGGGGCGTGACGGTGGGGCTCGTCTGCGAGAGCACCGTCACCGAGCTGCCGCTGATCGTCAGTTTGGTGTCCACGACATTGTTGCCGGGATCGCTCTCGGTCAGCACGTGATCGGGGTCGGCGATGCCCTGCAGGAAGTAGGTGCCGTTCGGCACTCCGGTCAGGTCGATCGGCTGCCCGTTGTCGGTCTGGTCATATTCATCGCCCCAGCCCACCGACCAGCCCAGCGGCTTGGTGGGGCTTTCGCAGTTGCCCTGCGGGATGAAGGTCTGGCTGGGGGTGTTCGGGACGCCGCCGACGTAGGTGTCCCCGGTGATGCAGAAATCGGTCTTCGGGCTGACGGCAACGACGCTGCCGACCGAGCCGTCGGCGTTCACCTTGTTGAGCGTGAAGCTGGTCAGCGGGAACCGGTAGTCGAACGGCGGGTCGAAGGTGCCCGTCACCGCCAGCGGTACCGAGTGATCGAACTGCCAGACGCCCGGGCTCGGGCTGTTGTATATCGCCTGCACGAAGCTGGCCGTGCCCGTAGCGGAGTTATATGTCGGATCGATCTCGAATGGCCCGCTGCCGGCATCCCAGGTAATGTGGGTAAATTGCAGCTGCCTGTCCCCGCTTTCCGAATTAGTGCCGACCGAAATCTGATCCGTGGGCACGAGCACCTTCATGTCAGGCAGGGTTACGGCCGCAGGCGGCTCCTGGGGCAGCGAGGATCGCGCTCTGGCAGTCGCTCCGGCCGGCGGGGCCAGTGCGATCAGGGCCAGCGTCATTGAGGCTAGCGTCATGGTCGCGACGGAGAGCGTCGCCGTTCGCCTGCGCCGGAGGGCCAGCCCGCGCCGACTTTCGTGCAAACGCATCACTACCATGGCAATATTCCCCCGCAATTCATTGGCCAAATTTAGCTACGTGCCGCCTCCATTGCCCAAACTATAAGCAGCGGGGTGGGCACGGCGCAGCCTCGCAACGATATACCCTGCGGTTATCTATACCGCCGCGTTAGCTTCTATTGGCCGGCCATCCGCGGGAGATCATGCGGTATGTCGGCGGCCCTGAGGCGGCGCGCTGGGACGCCCGCCCAGATTTCGCACGGCGGTATATCTCGGGTTACCACAGATCCCATCCCTACGAGCGCGAACGCTCCGATCGTGCGGTTCTCGCCGATTGCCGCCCCGGCACCGAGGTAAGCGGCTCGCTCGACCCGGACCTCGCCGCCGAGGCGGGCCCCTGACGCGATAGTGGCGAAGTCACCGATCACGTCGTCGTGGGTCAGCGTGACGTGCGGCATGATGGCGACGTGCGCGCCCACGCGGACCGCTGCCGTCAGGACGACATGAGCTAGCAGGACGCAGCCGGGTCCTAGCGACGATGATGCGGAGACCGCCGCGCTCGGGTGGACGATCGTGGCGTAACGCTCCGTTGGCAGGCCTAGCTCGCTGACGATGCGCATCCGGCTGACGTAGTCGCTGGGCCGGCCCGCGCATACCACGACGGAGGCCTCCGACCGCCGCCGGAGCACGTCCCGGCCACCGAGGACCGCAGCGCCTGCCACGATTGTGCCGTGCCGCCGCGGGTCGTCGTCGACATAGCCAAGCAGTCGCCAGGCGCCGCCGCTTTCGTTCAGCGCATGCACCGCCTGAGCGGTCTCGCGGCCGAATCCGCCGACGCCCATGAGAAGGAGGTCCCCGCCACCGCTGTCGGCGCCAGCGCATCTCATGGCGCCAGCGCTCTGATCATCTGATCCCCCCGGTCCTGACCGGGATCCTCGCGCCCCCGCATCCCGCGCTGCGCGACGCTGCCTCAAGAAGCGCGATCACCCGCAGGCCTGCCGTGGCATCGGTGAGCGGCTGCCGCCCCGCGCGGATGGCACCGGCGAATTCCGCCATAACCGACAGCAGCGCTTCGCGCTCCGGCAGTGCCGGGACGCGGATGTCGCCGATCCGGTAGGAGATCAGCGCCTGCCTGCGGTCCTCCGCAGCCACGGGATCAGCCGGCAGGCGGTCCACGCCGCGATCGTGGATCATCAGCCGCGCGGCCGGGTTCATGTCGTCCCAGACAATGGTCCGCTTCGAGCCGCCGAAGACCGCTGTCCGGATCTTCACCGGACTCAGCCAGTTGACATGAACGTGGGCCAGCGCGCCGTTGGACAGCCAGACCGACAGGTAGGCCATGCACGCCCGGCCCGCTCCGATCGGGTCCGCCGTATGCGCAGCGACCGCGACCGGAACGACGTCGCCGGGCAGGACGAAGTCCAGGATCGACAGGTCGTGCGGCGCGAGGTCCCACAGGACGTCCACGTCAGGCTGGACCAGGCCCAGGTTGATCCGCACCGAGTCGACGAACTGGACATCGCCGATCTCTCCCGCCCGGACGAGCTCCCGGACCTGCCGCACGGCCGGCGTGTAGCAGTAGGTGTGATCGCACATCAGCACCAGACGCGACTGGCGCGCCTGCGTGATCAGCCTGCCTGCCTCGGCAGCGGAGGCGGTCAGCGGCTTCTCCACCAGGACATGCTTGCCCGCCGCCAGGGCGGCGCCCGCCAGCCGGAAATGCGTCGCCGCCGGCGTCGCGATGACGACCGCGGCCACCGCCCGGTCGGCAAGCACGTCATCGAAGGAAGACGTCGCCCGCACTGTCGAGTGGTAACCCAGAACGGCCCGCGCTCGCTCCGCGTTCAGGTCGCATAGCCACCTCAGCCGGACGGCCGCAGTCCCAGATCTCCGGCAGTTAGGTCTCCCGGATCTGTTAATCATGATCAGGTGCTGGCTAGCTGGTAGGTGATGGGCCGGTGGTCGCCGGGGATGACCGGCGGGTTCTGGTTGATCTCGGCGAGCAGGC